>Ga0075530_1001362_pt1 | contig 11725 bp, 8 predicted proteins | sample NGEPerD_2_FD_75101 | JGI IMG/M metagenome (GOLD analysis project Ga0075530, IMG submission 75101) | Arctic peat soil microbial communities from the Barrow Environmental Observatory site, Barrow, Alaska, USA - NGEE PermafrostL1-D | ecosystem: Environmental > Terrestrial > Soil > Wetlands > Peat ...
GAAGTACATGAGTTTCTGGATCTCGATGAGGGACGGGTCCCCAAGGGCGTGCGTCGAATAGCGGGCCATCAACTCGATCAGGGCGGCTCGTCCGGGAGTCATTGCCGGTGCAGGACCGGAGCTACTCATGGCTCGACCTGAGCCCAGTTGAGCCCGCCGTGACCGCATCCGAGGGGAGGAACCGCGATGGAAGGGACGTTCAGTTCCGAGACAACTCTGACGAGGTCGGGGAGTCCGGCTTCGATGTCCCGTAGCTTCGAACGCGACTTCCAGTCCCCTTCGTCGGAAAGTTGATGATGAAGCGCGGTCCCGTCACCTGACCGGTGTTCCAGACATGCATCTTCCCGAGCTGGACCTCGCCGCGCTTGCAGGCGCCGGCGTAGTCCCTGAACATCTCGGGATAGGCACGCTTGAACTGGAGGGCGATGCCCTTCCCCATGACGCCGACCTTGTTACCGTGTTGACAAGCGCATCTACATCGGCCTCGAGAAGGTTCCCGTTCGCCGCGGTGATCATGCAACTCTCTCTCATGGGTCATGGGTACCAGTGACGACTAACAACGACCGGGATCGTGACGTCTGCCTCGTCAAGGATCTGTCTGACCCCTCTTGATCGGAGGTCCGCAGCTTCGCTCGTACGTCGTCCCGGACTGTCCAGTCGGTCCGGATGTCGCGCTGCATCACAGCCACGAGCTCCCGGGCGATGTCGGCCAGATGCCCTCGCCCATGGACGTCCACGGCTGACTCGTTGGTTGCCACGGCATCTCAGCGCACCGTGGCCAGCAACGCCCCGGCGTGCGGAGGAAGCTGAAGACGGCCATCGGCAAGACCCGGCAGGCTCGGCGTACGGAACACCAGGTCCAGGTTCTTGCCGACAGGCACGTCGACGGCCTGGTCACCGAAGTTCACGACCATCAGGCTCTCCAGACCCTTGGCGCCACGGCGCATCGTGAACAGCCTCGACTTCTCGTCGGCCGTGCATTTTGTGGCGCCGAACGACGGGTCAGTCAGTGACGGAAGCGCGCGACGCAGCTCGACGAGCCGCTGGTAGGCCGCCAGCATCCGCGCGTGGGTGCCGGTCTCCGGCTCCGACCAGTCGAGCTTTGAGCGCCGGAAGGTCTCCGGGTCCTGGGGGTCGGGGACGACGCCCGGGTCCCAGCCCATCGCGGCGAACTCTCTGATCCGCCCTTCCGCCGTCGCCTTGCCCAGGTCAGCCTCGGGGTGGGAGGTGAAGAACTGGAACGGGGTCGAGGCCGCCCACTCCTCGCCCTGGAAGAGCATCGGGGTGAACGGCCCGGCCAGCGTGAGCATCGCGGCGCACACCAGCTGGTCCTCGTCGAGCTGTCCGGTGAGCCGGTCGCCGGTGGCCCGGTTGCCGACTTGGTCGTGGTTCTGGCTACAGACCACGAAACGCCAGGTAGGCATCCTGGCGGTGTCGACGGGCGCGCCGTGGTCGCGGTCGCGGAACGAGGAGAAGGTGCCGTCGTGGAGGAAGCCGCGCTCGCAGACCTTCACCAGCGCGCTCAACGGCTCGAAATCGGCGTAGTAGGCGCTGGTCTCCCCGGTCAGGGCCACGTGGACGGCGTGGTGGAAGTCGTCGCTCCACTGGGCATCCACGCCGAGACCGCCGGCCTCGCGCGGGGTGACCATGCGGGCGTCGTTGAGGTCGGACTCGGCGATCAGCGTGAGCGGCCGGCGCAGGTGGGCCGAGAGCGCACCCACCTCGGTGGCCATCTCCTCGAGGAGGTGCATCTCGGAGTCGTCGGAAAGTGCGTGTACGGCGTCGAGGCGCAGCCCGTCCACGTGGAAGTCGGTGAACCACATCTGCACGCTGTCGAGGATGTAGCGGCGTACCTCTGCCGAGCCCTCGCCGTCGAGGTTGACCAGCGATCCCCAGGGATTGGACCCCTCCGCCTTCAGATAGGGACCAAACACTGAGAGGTAGTTGCCGGAGGGGCCGAGGTGGTTGTGTACGACGTCCTGGATCACGCCGAGCCCGGCGGCGTGGGCGTTGTCGACGAATCGCTGGTAGGCCGTGGGTCCGCCGTACTGCTCGTGCACGGCCGACCACAGCACCCCGTCGTAGCCCCAGTTGTGGGTGCCGTTGAAAGCGTTCACCGGTAACAGCTCGACGAGGTCGACGCCGAGCTCGACGAGGTGGTCCAGCCGCCCGGCAGCCGCGTCGAGGGTGCCCTCCGGCGTGAACGTGCCGACGTGCAGCTCGTAGATCACCGAGCCGGCGAGCTGGCGTCCGGTCCAGTGGTCGTCGCTCCACGCGAACGTGCCGGGGTCGAAGGTGCGCGATCGTCCGTGCACTCCTGCGGGCTGGTGGCGCGACCGCGGGTCGGGAAGCGGCTTGTCCGAGTCATCGACGAGGTAGCCGTAGTCGACCTCCTCTTCGGGCACAGGTCCCTGCGGCGTCCACCAGCCATCGTCGTCGCGAGTCATCTCCACGATGTCGTCGCCGTCGCCCGAGGAAACGACCAGCCGCACACGATCGGGCCGGGGCGCCCAGAGGTCGAAGCGCCCGCGCATCAGTCCTCCTTCACCAGCAGAGCAACCGGCAGGTCGGCCAACAGTTCGGACAGTGCAATGGTGGTTGTGGAGCTCTCCGGGTGGTTGAGGAGCGAGTGCAGCGAGTGTCTCGAAACCCTTGGGTTGAGGAGCGAGCGAAGCGAGTGTCTCGAAACAACGTTCCTCCACTCACCCTCAGGCAGCGTGATGGTCGTGTCCGCCCAGCCACCACGGCTTTCCAGGCCGACCGGCAACCGGGTCACAACCGTGATCGCTCCACCCCGGTCGAAGGCGAGCACGTGGTCGGCGGCCGGACCGGATGCCGCCAAGGGCGTGTATGAGGTGAACAGCTCCGGCCGGTCCCGGCGCAACGTCAGGGCGCGATGGGTCACCAGCAGCTTGGCCTCGCCGGAGTCGTCGATCGTGGACTCGAGCGTGGTCCCACTGCCGTCGCGGATCGAGCGCAGCAGCGCCGCGCGGGTGTCGAAGTCGACCGGTCGCCGGTTGTCGGGATCGACGAGGCTCTGCTCCCACAGCTCGCTGCCCTGGTAGACGTCGGGCACTCCCGGGATCGTCGAGGCGAGCAGCTTCAGTGAGAGTGAGTTGCTCCGTGCTGCCTGCGCCAGCTCCGTGACCAGCCCGTCGAGCTTCGCGCGCACGGACTCGTTCTCGTGCAGGGCATCGATGGCGGCGTGCACGGCCGACTCGTACTGGTCGTCCGGCGCCGTCCAGGCGGTTCGCTCCCCGGCCTCCCGCATCGCCTTCTCGGCGTAGGTGTGCAACCTCTCGGCGCTGATCGGCCAGGCGCCGTACGCGGCCTGCCACAGCAGGTTCGCGAACCCGGGGTCTGGCACCGGAGCCAGGTCGAGCAGCGAGTCCATGGTCTCCGCCCAGCGATCCGGGACCTCGGCGAGCACGGCGATCCGTGCCCGCACGTCCTCGCCGCGCTTGGTGTCGTGCGTCGACAGGGCGGTCATCGCGTGTGGCCAGTCGCGCTGCCGAACACCCATCGCCTCGTGCCACTGGTCGGGCGCGACCGAGAAGAGGCTCGGGTCGGCGCCGACCTCGTTGAGCGAGGTGAGCCGCGAGAACCGGTAGAACGCGCAGTCCTCCACTCCCTTGGCCATCACCATCCCGCTGGACTGCTGGAAGCGGAGCGCAGCCGCGGACTCCGGATCCGCCAGCAGCGGAGCGAGATCGGTGAGCACGTCGGCCAGGTCCGGACGACTGGCCCGCGCGCGGTCCAGCGCCTCGTCGAGGTGGTGCCGACCCTGCGGGAGGTAGGAGCGGTACACGGGAAACCACGCGAGCACCTCGGCGACCGCGTCCTCGAGCAGGTGATGGCCATGCGGCAGGAGGTCAGGTAGCTCGCGCACGATCCGGCGAGTCTCGGCCAGCAGGCTGACGTCGGCGACCGCTCGCTTGCGGTCGTGGACCAGCAGGTCCCAGTCCACCTCGCCGCCCCGCAGCCGGGCCTCGAGGTCGGTCAGGGGCTGCTCACCCGCCGGGTCGGTGAGCACCCGGTCGAGCAGCGCGAGCGCGTCGTACCCCGTGGTGCCGTCCATGGCCCACCCGCGGGGCAGCTCCTCGACCAGCGCGGTTCCTGAGGAGGCGCCACTGCCTTGCATTGAGGAGGGCGCCCCGGCGCCCGCCTCGAAACGGCCGTCTCGAAGGGCCCGAAGGGCGAGGATCTTCTCCACGAGTGTGTAGGCGCCGCGGGTGAGCGTCGCGAGGTGGTCGAGGTAGCCCTCCGGGTCGCGCAGGCCGTCGGGGTGGTCGATGCGGAGTCCGTCGACGAGGTCCTCGTCGAACCAGCGGCGCACCTCCACGTGGGAGGCCGCGAACACCTCGGGCACCTCGACCCTGACGCCCGCGAGGGTGGTCACGGTGAAGAAACGCCGGTAGTTGAGGTCGGAGTCACCGCGCCGCCAGCTGACCAGCTGGTAGTGCTGTCGCGCGTGCACCTCGTCGGGGCTGCCGTGGTCCGTCCCGGGAGCGAGCGGGAAGCGGTGGTCGTGGTACCTCAGCTCGCCGTTGGCCACGTCGAGGTGCCCGGTCGGGCCACCGTCGACCGGGAGGTCCTCGTCGCCGAGGACCGGAACCAGCAGCTTCCCGAGCCCGAAGTCCCAGTCGATGTCGAACGCCTCGGCGCGCACCGAGCCAGGACCGTGCTCGAGCACGTCCCACCACCAGGGGTTCGCGGCCGGGGTCGCCATGCCGACGTGGTTGGGCACGATGTCGACGAGCACTCCCATGCCCAGCCGGCGCGCCTCCGCGGAAAACGTCGCCAGCCCATAGGCGCCTCCGCGGGACCCGTCCACCCGGTCGAACGCCACCACGTCGTATCCGTGGGTGCTGCCAGCCTCTGCTGCCAGCAGCGGTGAGAGGTAGACCCAGTCCACGCCGAGGTCGTGGAGGTAGGACAGCCGCTTCGTCGCCTCGAACAGATCGAAGTCCGGGGTGATCTGCAACCGGTAGGTGCTGGTGGGACGCCCTTTCCGGGTGGCAGGGGTCATTGCGTGCCGCCCGCGAACCCGGCCAACGAAGCCGCGACCGAGTGGTCCGATTCCTGCTCGGGCTCGCGGTGCCCACGCAGCACGACCGTCGACCGGTGCTGCACCTTGAGCCGGTCACCGGCCGCGTAGGTGCGCGAGTTGTCGGCCACACCCCCCGTGTCCACCACGACGTCCCACGCCTCGGCGTACTCCTCCGGCGGCAGGGTGAGCTCGAGCTGGTCATCCACGTTGAAGAACAACAGGAAGTGGTCGTCGATGATGCGGTTGCCGCGCGCGTCGTGCCCGGCGATGCCGTGGCCGTTGAGGTACATCCCCAGCGTCCTGCCGCCGCCCGATTCGTGTGAAGCAGTCCAGTCACCCTCGCCCATTGGCCGGCCGTCCGCGTGCAGCCAGACGATGTCGTCGAGGCGCTCGCCGCTGCGTACGGCGGTGCCGGTGAAGAACCGCTTGCGCCGGAAGGTCGGGTGGTCGCGGCGCAGCCGGATGAGCGCCGAGGTGAACTCGGTCAGCGGCTTGTCGGCTTGGTCCCAGTGCACCCATGCGATCTCGGAGTCCTGGGCGTAGGTGTTGTTGTTGCCCTGCTGGGTGCGGCCGAGCTCGTCGCCGTGCAGCAGCATCGGTACGCCCTGGCTGAGCAGAAGCGTCGCCAGCAGGTTGCGCTGGTCGCGGGCACGGAGCGACTGGACCTCGGGATCGTTCGTGGGTCCCTCGACCCCGTGGTTCCAGGAACGGTTGTGGCTCTCGCCGTCGTTGCTGTCCTCTCCGTTCGCTTCGTTGTGCTTGTCGTTGTAGGAGACCAGGTCGCGCAGGGTGAACCCGTCGTGTGCGGTCACGAAGTTGATGCTGGCGAAGGGTCGGCGGCCGGAGTTCTCGTAGAGGTCCGACGATCCGGCCACCCGCGAGGCGAACTCACCCAGCGAGGGTTCCCCGCGCCAGAAGTCGCGGACGGTGTCGCGGTAAGCGCCGTTCCACTCGGTCCACTGCGGCGGGAAGTTGCCGACCTGGTAGCCGCCGGGACCGACGTCCCACGGCTCGGCGATCAGCTTGACCTGGCTGACGACCGGGTCCTGCTGCACGAGCTCGAAGAAGGTCGCGAGGCGGTCGACCGCGTAGAACTCACGGGCCAGGGTGGAGGCGAGGTCGAAGCGGAAGCCGTCGACGTGCATCTCGGTGACCCAGTAGCGCAGCGAGTCCATGATCAGCTGCAGCGAGTGCGGGTGGCGCACGTTGAGGGAGTTCCCGGTGCCCGTGTAGTCCATGTAGTACTTGGGCTCGTCCTCCATCAGCCGGTAGTACGCCTGGTTGTCGATGCCCTTGAAGCTCAGTGTCGGACCGAGATGGTTGCCCTCGGCGGTGTGGTTGTAGACCACGTCCAGGATGACCTCGATGTCAGCGGCGTGCATCGACTTCACCATTCCCTTGAACTCCTGCACCTGCTGACCGAGGCCGTTGTTCCCGTGGGCGGCAGAGGAGTACGCCGCATGCGGGGCCAGGAACGCCAGGGTGTTGTAGCCCCAGTAGTTGCGCAGCCCCTTCTCGAGCAGGCTGTGGTCCTGCACGAACTGGTGCACCGGCATCAGCTCGATCGCTGTCACACCGAGCCGCGTCAGGTGCTCGGTGATCGCCGGGTGCGCCAACCCGGCGTACGTGCCGCGCAGGTCCTCGGGCACGTCGGGGTGAAGCTCGGTGAGTCCCTTCACGTGGGCCTCGTAGATGATCGACTCGTTGTAGGGGATGTCGAGCAGGCGGTCGCCCTCCCAGTCGAAGAACGGGTTGATCACCACGCCGTGCATCATGTGCGCGGCCGAGTCCCCGTCGTTGCGCGAGTCGGGGTCGCCGAAGTCGTAGCCGAACAGCGACGGATCCCAGTCGATCTCGCCGGCAGTGGCTTTGGCGTAGGGGTCGAGCAGCAGCTTGGCCGGGTTGCACCGGACACCCTTCTCGGGTTCCCACGGTCCGTGGACCCGGTATCCGTAGCGCTGCCCCGGCTGGACGGCGGGCAGGTAGCAGTGCCAGACGTAGGCGTCGGCCTCCGTCAGCTCGACCCGGGACTCGTTGATGGCGCCGCGAGGGCCGACGTCGAACAGGCAGAGCTCGATGCGCTCGGCCGCCTCGCTGAACAGCGCGAAGTTGGTCCCGCTGCCGTCGAAGGTGGCGCCGAGCGGGTAGGCCTTGCCGGGCCAGATCTCCACAGGATCTCCTCGTGACGATGTCTTTGTAACGTTCAAAATACCGGTGCTCCCGCACGCCGTCAGCGCTGGTCCCACGCACAGACGGCTCCGGCTCCGCCCGGTGTTGCCTGAAACTACGATGTGGCGATGAAGCGCACAATTTACGACGACGACCATGAGGCGTTCCGCGGTTCGGTCCGAGGATTCCTCGACCGCGAGGTGACTCCCCACTGGGAGGAGTACGTCGAGGCCAAGCAGTTCCCCCGGGAGATGTGGAAGGCCTTCGGTGTGCAGGGCCTCCTGGGCCTGGAGATTCCCGAGCAGTACGGCGGCTCCGAGGCCGGCGACTTCCGCTACAACGCGGTGCTCGCCGAGGAGCTGGCACGGGTCTCGATGTCGCTGGGCTCCTGCCACGGCATCCACGCCGACATCGTGGCGCCGTACCTCGTTGAGCTGACGACCGAGGAGCAGCGGGAGCGCTGGCTGCCCGGCTTCGTCACCGGCGACATCATCTGCGCCATAGCCATGACCGAGCCCTCGGGTGGGTCCGACCTCGCCGCCCTGAAGACGACCGCCGTCAGGGACGGTGACGACTGGGTCCTCAACGGCTCGAAGACGTTCATCACCAATGGTCACTCCGCCGACCTCGTGGTGGTCGCAGCGCGAACCTCGCCGGAGAAGAAGGCAAAGGGCATCTCGCTGTTCGCGGTCGAAAACGGAATGGACGGGTTCAACCGCGGCCGCAAGCTCGACAAGGTCGGCCAGGACGAGTCCGACACTGCTGAGCTGAACTTCTCCGATGTCCGCCTCCCCGGCACCAACCTCATCGGTGAGCTCGACCAGGGTTTCATCCACATGATGAACTGGCTGCCCCAGGAGCGGCTGTCCAACGCCGTCGGCAACCTCGCCCAGGCCGCGCAGATCCTTGACGAGACGCTCGTCTACATCACGGAGCGCAAGGCGTTCGGCCAGGCGATCGGCTCGTTCCAGCACAACAAGTTCCTGGCCGCCGAGCTGGTCACCAAGATCGAGGTCACCCAGGCGTTCCTCGACCAGGCCGTGCTCGCGCACACCGAGGGCAAGCTGACTCCGATCGACGCAGCGAAGGTCAAGTGGTGGGCCGCCGACATCCAGAACGACGTCCTCGACCACTGCGTCCAGCTCTACGGCGGCTACGGCTACATGAACGAGTACCGCGTCGGCCGTGCCTGGCGCGACGCCCGAGTCTCGAAGATCTGGGCCGGCTCGAACGAGATCATGAAGGAGCTCATCGGCCGCGACTTGGGGTTGTGAGTGCCGTGCAGGTTTCCCCGGCCGGCCGGGGAAACCGGTCGTTGTCCACCGAAACTTCGGGCCACAACGACCGGAATTGCCCATCAACCCCGTCCGGAATGTCGTGAGCCGCATGTTCGTGGCGGTCATCCCGCCGGACGAGGTCATCGAGCACCTCGAGGAGTTCCTGACGCCGCGGCGCGAGGAGGCACTGTTCCGCTGGACGTCCCCGGACCAGTTCCACCTCACGCTGGCGTTCGCCGGGCACGTCCCCGACCGGTCGTACGACGACCTGGTGGCCCGGCTCGAGCGGGCCGCCCGCAAGCGAAGCCCGATGGACGCCCGGATCGCTGGCGGGGGGGCCTTCCCGAACGTGGGCCGGGCCAGGGTGTTGTTCGCCGGGGTCGAGAGTGACGCCGAAGAGTTGAGTAGAACCGCCACCGGCGCGAGGGCCGCCCTCTCCAAGGCTGGGGCCGACGTCGACGGTCGGCACTTCCGGTCGCATGTGACGCTCGCCCGGATGGGTAAACCGGTCGAGGCCACCAACTGGGTGCGCCTGCTGGACACCTACTCCGGGCCCGGCTGGCGGATCGAGGAGATCGCCCTGGTCGCCTCGCACCTGGGAGAGGGCCCCCGGCGCCGGCCGCGCCACGAGGTGGTCGAGACCTTCAGGCTCGGCCGCGGTGGTAGCGGTCCAGGGCGACCCGCCGCTCCTCCGCGTGGTCGATGATCCGATCGGGGGTAACCGCCGTCGGTCGGCTCCCACGTGCACCGCCCTGCTCGAGGAGCTGCCGCCGCTCGGCAACGCGAAGGTGGACCGCGCGCTGTTGTGCGGCTCGACGACACCCCGGCTGAACCAGCGGCGAAGCCTCAGAGCAGGCCCGGCGCGGCCGCCTCGGGCAACTGCGACCGGCGGTGCGCATTGGTCTCCCGGTCCAGGGCGAACAGGCGCCCGCCCATCACCGTGTACCAGCTCAAGCCGAGGGCCAGGAACAGGCAGAATCCGAGGTCTCCGGGGAGTCCCGCATTGGTGAACGCGACGGCTGCGAGGACCAGCGGGGTCCACCCGAGCAGCCGCCACCCCCGCCATGCCGGGTTGCCGCGCAGGGCCAGACCCGACGCGCTGTACCCCACCAGCATCGAGAGCACGAAGCACATGAAGCCGAAGTCGTGCATGGTCCCGTGCCAGCTGGCCGGCTCGTAGGGGGGCAGGTCGCCCGGGACCGCGCTGAGCAGCATGCCCACGGAGAACAGGCCGAGCCCGGCGGTGGCCACCCACCCGGAGATCCAGTGACGAAACTCGCGGCGGAGGCCCACGGTGAAGACGCCCCCGAGCAGGCCGGTGATGACGAAACTGAGGGTCTGCACGAGCCCGAAGTCGCCACGCAAAGTAGCGCTCGGGTAGTTGACCTCGGTCTCCGTGGTGAGCGACCAGCCGAGTGAGTGGAGATAGTCCCACTCGAGCGAGGTCACGAGGATGACGATCGCGATCCAGAACGGCGCCAGGACCAGCCCGGCGAGGCCAGCGGTGCGGCGGGTGATGTGCGGCATGGCTACTCCTTGGGACGGGATGTTCCGACCGTAGAACCGTGGTCCGCTGCACGCATCGGCACTGGGAGCGAACCGGTTCATCAATGAGGATGAGCCCCACGGCTCCAGAGGACGACCGTTGGCGGGGCAGGGGGGCCTACCGTGATCGCATGAAGGCGCGGGCCGGAGTCGATCGCCGCGATGTTGCGCTCGCCGCGGCGTTGGTCGTGGCCGGGCAGATCGACGTACTGGCGCCTGGCCTGTTCAGCACGAACGTGGTCGGTCCGCGCTGGGTCGTCTCGGTCACCTACCTCGTGGCCGCCACGGCTGTGGCTTTCAGGCGGGTCCTGCCCGGTGTCGCCTTCGCGGTGGGGACGGGTGCGCTGGCCGCCCAGGCACTGTTGATCCGGACGTCAGAAGGGAACGGCTCGCTCTTCCCAGCCCTGGTCCTGAGCTACTCCGTGGCGGTGTACGGATCACGGCGGACGGCCATCGCCGCGTTGTGCGCCATCCCGGTACTGGCCACGATCCGCGAGGTCCGCAACCCGGAGAACACCACCGCGGCAGAAGTCTTCAACGGGCTCGGCTGGGACCTGACGCTGATTGCTGCCTGGCTGCTCGGGGCCTACCTGAGGACTCGTCGGCAGCTCGTGGCCGGGCTCCGACAACGAGCCGTCGATGCCGCCGAGGCCGCCGCATCGGCGGAGCGCGCCCGGGTAGCGCGGGAGCTGCACGACGTGCTCGCGCACAGTCTGGCCGTGGTCGTCGTACAGGCCGAGGCGGCCGAGGAGGCCCTGGCCCTGCGACCCGAGGTGGCGGCTGAGTCGATGCGCTCGATCCAGCGGACCGGTCGCGAGGCGCTGGTGGAGGTACGCCGCCTGGTCGGTGTGCTCAGGGAGGACGATGCGGTGCGTGAGCCAGTGCTGGGTGCCGCAGCCGTCGAGGCGCTGGTGGAGCGGGTGAACGCCGCCGGGCTGCCCGTCGAGCTGGAGGTTCGCGGGTCCCTCTACGCGCTGCCGGCCGGACCCGACCTCGCGGTCTACCGGATCGTGCAGGAGTCGCTCACCAACGTCCTCAAGCACGCCGACGCCACCCGGGCCCATGTGCTGATCGACCGCCGGCCCGACCAGGTCTCGGTCGATGTGGTGGACGACGGTCGCGGTGCAGCCCGTCTGCCGGATCACGGCAGAGTTCCGGGCCAGGCGTTGGGCAACGGGCTGCGCGGAATGCAGGATCGGGTCACGGCGCTCGGCGGGACCTTCGAGTCCGGCAGCGTCGCGAACCGAGGATTCGCCGTACGCGCGGTGCTAGGCACGGAGGAGCCGACGTGATCAGAGTCTTGCTGGCCGACGATCAGGAGCTGGTCCGGGAAGGCTTCGCCACGATCCTGGACCTGCAACCAGACATCGAGGTCGTCGCCTCGGTCACGGACGGCTCGCAGGCGCTGGCGTCGACCCGTGCTCTTCGTCCCGATGTCGTCCTGATGGACGTGCGGATGCCGGTGATGGACGGGATCGAGGCGACCCGCCGCATTCTGGGGGACGCCTCGACGCAGACCAGGGTGCTGGTGCTCACGACGTTCGACAACGACGAGTACGTGTTCGCGGCGCTGGGGGCGGGAGCCAGCGGCTTCCTGCTCAAGGACACGCCGCGTGTGGGGCTCATCGCAGCGATCCGCGCCGTGGCCGTGGGCGAGACGCTGCTCTCCCCAGGGATCACCCAC
>Ga0075530_1001363_pt1 | contig 11723 bp, 8 predicted proteins | sample NGEPerD_2_FD_75101 | JGI IMG/M metagenome (GOLD analysis project Ga0075530, IMG submission 75101) | Arctic peat soil microbial communities from the Barrow Environmental Observatory site, Barrow, Alaska, USA - NGEE PermafrostL1-D | ecosystem: Environmental > Terrestrial > Soil > Wetlands > Peat ...
GCTCCGTCGCGTCGCTGTGCTCCGTCGCGTCGCTGTGCTCCGTCGCGTCGTCGCCGGATCCGGCAGCTGGGGCCTCGGCCTGTACGGAGGCGGGTGCGGGGACGACAACGACTTTCTCGACGTGGACGATGCAGACCCCGTGCTCAAGCTCCTGGCCAGCCGCGCAGCTGGCGGCAGGGGCAGGTGCGGTGTCGGCGCTGACCAGGGCCGGCTTGAACGGCGCCGGCGATGTTGCCGAGGATGAGGAGACAGCGCCGAATACGGCAGCTCCGGCGATCAGACCCAGGGCGGCGCCACTGAAGACGGTGGTGCGAACGCGAAGACGGTTCATGGTGTGCTCCAGACATTCAAATTGAGGTTTCCCAAGCAAGGTTTCCGACGCCATCGTCAACCGCCGAGCCTCATGGGCGCCTCGCGAGAACCTCAAATCAACGTCAAGAAGCAGCAGTTCTTGAGGTTTTCCGCCGTTCTTGAGGTTTTCTTAAGGCCGACCTGATGCCACCTTGCTGTCAGAGGCCGGACTCTGGCACTACCCGACTCACCGAGAACCCGGACGCTGGAGCACCTCGATGTCCCGTGAAACCGCAAGCCGTGACTTGTCGCTCAACGCTCTGGCCGTGCTGACCGGTGGTCTCACGGCCGCAGCCTTGGTCGGCACGGGCCTGGTCACAGGCCTCGCGGCCGACTATACGGCGCAGAAAGCCCAGGCGAAGGCACTGTCCAACGCAGCGGCGGCCCCCCTTCCCGCGGACGTCGCGCCTGCGCCCGTGGCCACCCCTCGCCCCGTCCGCACCGTAGTCACGACCCGCTACGTCCAGGGAAAGGCGCGGCTCGTCAGCCGTCAGACCATCACGCGTACGTCCGGAAGCGTGTCCACCGTCCGCTCGTACCGCCAGCCGGCACCGGCGCCGCAGCGCGCCCCGGCGCGAGCTGTTGCACCGGCGCCCTCGGCTGCATCATGATGCGCACCCTCGATGCCCGAGGCACCGGAACCGCAACATGGCGGGCGCTCGGCACCTACGTCCATCTCTCGACCGCACGAGACGCGGTGCTGGGGCCGGCACGCCAGATCGCGATTCGACTGCTCGCCGACGTAGACCGCACTTGCAGCCGCTTCCGCGACGACTCCGATCTTGTCCGCGCGAATGCCGCTGCCGGATCGTGGACCCGCTGCTGGTCCAGGCGATCGCCGCGGCCATGGACGCGGCGGCCCAGACCGACGGCCTGGTGGACCCCACCCTCGGCCACTCCCTCGAAGCGGTCGGCTATGACCGGGACATCGCGCTGATCCCCCCTGCTTCGTCCGACCCCGCCGGGATTCCCCTGCCTGCCCGGGTCGGCGCCTGGAGGGAGATCCTTCTTGATCCGGAGGGCGCTGTCAGGGTGCCGCGCGGGTGCGCGCTGGACCTTGGCGCAACAGCCAAGGCATGGGCTGCCGACCTGATCGCACACTCCATCGCGGCCGAGTCTGATTCGACGGTGGTGATCAGTCTCGGAGGTGACCTCGCCGTCGCCGGCCCCGGCGGCTGGCCAGTGGCCATCAGCGAGACCATCGATGACCTCGGCGATCCCGAGATCGTTCACCTGCCGTATGGCGGGCTGGCCACGTCCAGCACGGCCGCCAGACGGTGGATCCGCGGGGGCGTCATACGGCACCACCTGCTTGACCCGCTCACCGGTGAGCCGACACGGGGACCGTGGCGCACCGTCAGTGCCACCGGCGCCACCTGCGTGGCCGCGAACACCGCGAGCACTGCGGCAATCGTGATGGGTGACAAGGCAGTTGGCTGGCTCACCGCACGCAACATCCCCGCCCGGCTCATCGACACCCAGGGCCGGATCGTACGTACCGCCAGCTGGCCCGAGCCGGAGGGTCATCATGACCGGAGCTGACATCTTGAACGGCCCCGCGCTCTGGTTCGCCAATCGCGGGACCGGTTTCGTCCTCCTCGTACTGCTGACCCTCTCGACGATGCTCGGCGTGCTCTCCACAGCCCGGGCGACCTCGCGGCTCTGGCCGCGGATGCTGACCCAGGGTCTGCACCGCAACGTCTCGTTGCTGGCCGTCACCTTCCTGGCCGCGCACATCACCACCGCGGTGGTCGACACGTTCGTCGACATCCGTTGGTGGAATGCGTTCGTACCGTTCACCGGAACCTACAAGCCGCTGTGGCTGGGCTTCGGGTCATTCGCCCTCGACCTGCTCCTCGCCGTCACCGCGACCAGCTTGCTGCGACACCGGATGTCACACAAGCCATGGCGCGCCGTTCACGTCATGGCTTATGCCGCATGGGGCATGGGTCTTATCCACGGCATGAAGATGGGCACCGACGCTGCAACCGTATGGGGCTCGGCGTTGAACTTCGGCTGCATCGCGGCAGTGTCTGTGTCGGTCCTCGCGCGCTTTGGCCTGCTCGCCCACTCGAGGCTGGTGACCACATGACCGCCACCATCGCCGTGCAGTCAGCAGCGCGCAACGACGTCGGGCTGATCCCCAAGGTGTCGGAGGGCCCGGCGCTGCTTGCCGGTATCGCGCAGGGTCCGGGCCTCGCGTCCCACCGCGACCGGCTCGGGCCGGCTCCCCGGCCAAGCGCCGAGATGCTGGTCGAGATGGCCCGCGAAGTGGACCTGCGCGGTCGGGGAGGTGCCGGATTCCCCTTTGCCATCAAGCTGGCCGCCGCTGCCCGTCGTAGGGCCGTGGTGGTCGTCAACGCCTCGGAGGGTGAGCCCGCGAGCCACAAGGACGCGACGCTCATGACGTGCGCACCCCACGTCGTCCTCGATGGGGCGGCGGCCGTGGCGCATGCGCTGGGCACCCGCGAGGTCCACATCGTGGTGCCCTCCGAGCTCCCGTCCCTGCGGCTCATTGTCGAGAAGGCCTTGCGCGAGCGCGCCAAGGCTGGCGAGCGCCTCAAGGTGGAGCTTCACGGCGCGCAGCCGTGGTTCGTTGCAGGTCAGGCCCAGGCTGTGTTGCAGCTGTTGGCTGGTCGCGAGAACCTGCCAGTCACCGCGTGGAAGCCGGAGGCGGTCAGCGGGCACCATGGGCGACCGACCTTGTTGTCCAACGCAGAGACGTTCGCACACCTCGGGCACCTGGCCAGGGTGGGGTCGGCGGGCTATGCGGCGCACGGCACGGCAGACGAGCCGGGCACCACGTTGTTGACCCTGCGAGGCGACGGTTGGGATCCGGAGGTGCGTGAGGTGGCCTTCGGCACACCCCTGACGGACGTCCTGTCCGAGGCTGAGATGGCGCAACCGCTCTTCCTCGGCGGCTATCACGGGACCTGGCTGAGACCATCACAGCTGAACGGGTTGGCGGTCTCTCGCAAGGACATCGCGGCTGCCGGGGCGTCGATTGGCGCTGGCGTGCTCCTGCCGCTTGCCGAGGGCTGGTGCCCGCTGGTTCGTACGGCGGCGCTGGTCGACTACCTGGCCGGACAGAGCGCAGGGCGCTGCGGTCCGTGTCGTAACGGACTGCCGGCGATGGCCGAGGCGCTGCGGGCCTTGGTCCATCGTGGTGGTCCGGCCGGTCGGGTGGAAGAGCTGTGCGGACTGGTCACGCGACGCGGCGCCTGCGCGCACCCGGACGGAACGGCGCGCCTCGTGGCCTCGATGCTGGCACGCTTCTCCGACGAGGTCGACTCACACGCCCTGGGCACCTGTCGCGGCAACCGACGCGAGGTGTTCGCATGAGCGAGCACCTGCTGCGGGTCGACTGGCCGGCGTGCAAGGCGCACGGCGTCTGCGCCGAGCTCCTGCCCGAGGTGATCAGCCTCGACGAGTGGGGCTATCCGATCGTGCACGAGCCGGTGAGGGGCGACGTGCTCGAGCTGGCGAGAACTGCCGTCAAGGCCTGCCCCACCCTGGCCCTTCGGCTCACCGCTCCGCCACCTCGCGTAACCACGGTCGCGTGACCAGGGTCGACAGACGTGCGGCGCTCGCGCCGCTCAGTCGAGATCTTGGAAGGTCGGCGCCACCGTGTTCCTGGAGTCTCCGATGTGGTGAACGCGCAGGGCGTTGGTCGTGCCCTTGATGCCAGGAGGTGAACCGGCGACGATCACCACCGTGTCTCCCTCGACACAAAGGCCGTTCTCGAGCAGCGACTCGTCCACCTGCATGGCCATCTGGTCGGTGTGCTGCGTCCTGGGCACGAGATAGGTCTCGATGCCCCACGTGAGCGCCAGCTGCGAGCGGGTCGTCTGTAACGGCGTGAACGCCAGCATCGGCAGCTTGGAGCGGATCCGGGACAGCCGTTTGGCAGAGTCCCCCGACTGCGTGAACGTCACGAGATACTTGGCCCCAAGGACCTCACCAATGTCAGCTGCCGCCGCCGTGACAGCTCCGCCGACGGTGTGCGGACGAGTGCCCAGCGGAGGAACACGCTCGAGGCCGTGTTCCTCGACGCTCTCGATGATCCGGGCCATCGCGGCCACGGCTTCGATCGGCCACTTGCCGATGCTGGTCTCGCCGGACAGCATGATGGCGTCGGCGCCGTCCAGCACAGCATTGGCACAGTCGCTGGCCTCGGCGCGGGTCGGTCGGGAGCTCTCGATCATCGACTCGAGCACCTGGGTGGCCACGATCACGGGCTTGGCCTTGCGTCGGCACATCTCGATGGCCCGCTTCTGAACCAGCGGTACCTCCTCGAATGGAAGCTCGACGCCGAGATCACCACGAGCGACCATCACGCCGTCGAACGCGTTGATGATCTCCTCGAGGTTCGCCACTGCCTGCGGCTTCTCGATCTTGGCGATCACCGGCAGGCGAACGCCTTCTTCGTCCATGATCTCGTGGACCCGTGTGATGTCTTTGGCGTCGCGCACGAACGACAGGGCCACCATGTCCGCGCGCAGCCGCAAGGCCCAGCGCAGGTCCGCTTCGTCCTTCTCGGACATGGCCGGCACGCTGACCGCCACGCCGGGCAGGTTGATGCCCTTGTTGTCGGACACGACGCCACCCTCGACCACCACCGTGACGATGTCGGTGTCGGTGACCTCGATAGCCCGCAGCGCCACCTTGCCGTCATCGATCAGCAACCGGTCCCCCGGTTTCACGTCACCCGGCAACCCCTTGTAGGTCGTCGATACGCGGTCACCATCACCGAGGATGTCGTCGACGGTGATGGTGAAGCGTTCGCCGTTGACCAACGTGACCGGGCCATCGGCGAACCGGCCGGTACGGATCTTGGGGCCCTGCAGGTCGACCAGCACGCCAACAGCCCTGCCGGACTCGTTGCTGGCGGCGCGCACCTCGGCGTAGACCGCTTCGTGGTCGGCATAGTTGCCGTGCGAGAGGTTGAGCCGGGCGACGTCCATGCCTGCAGCGACCAACTGCCGCAGTCGCTCCGGTGATGATGTTGCAGGGCCAAGGGTGCAGACGATCTTCGCGCGGCGCATGTGGTCGATTCTAATCTCAGTTGAGCGGGCACTTGATCCGGATCAGGAGGTCGGCGTCACACAGCCAGCGGTCGGTCCGTGGGGTTGACCGGGCGGGGAAGTGCGGAAGTCCCCGTCGTGAGATAAGCGTCCACACCGGCGGCTGCTGAACGGCCTTCGGCGATCGCCCAGACGATCAGGGACTGGCCCCGACCGGCATCCCCGGCAACGAAGACACCTGGCACGGAGGACATGAAAGCCTTGTCCCGCTTGATGTTCGAGCGTTCGTCCAGCTCGACGCCGAGCTGCTCGACCACACCACTGGTCTCCGGTCCGAGGAAGCCCATGGCGAGCAGGACGAGCTGAGCGGGGATCTCCCGTTCGGTGCCTTCGACCTCGACGAACCCCTTGCCGCCCATCTCGACCTCGACAAGACGCAGGGCCCGAACCTTGCCGACATCGTCGCCCAGGATCTGTTTGGTGCTCACTGAGTAGACACGTTCTCCACCCTCTTCGTGTGCCCCCGCAACACGGAAGAGTGTGGGGTATGTCGGCCACGGTTGGTCCGCGGGCCGGTCCTCGCCCGGGCGAGGCATGATCTCCAGCGATGTCACTGACCGGGCGCCTTGGCGAAGCGCAGTGCCGAGGCAGTCCGCTCCCGTGTCGCCTCCGCCGATGACGATGACGTCCTTGCCTGTGGCCACGACCTGGTTCTCGATCTCTTCGCCGAGCGCGACCCGGTTCGCGGGTGGTAGGAACTCCATCGCCTGGATGACCCCGTCCAGCTCACGTCCGGGGACGGGCAGGTCCCGCGGGACCGTTGCTCCGATCGCCAGCACGACGGCGTCATACCGGTCGCGCAGCTGTTTGCCGGTCAGGTCGCCACCGACGTCGACACCGGTCCGAAAGCGCGTGCCCTCGGCTTCCATCTGCGCCAGGCGACGGTCCAGGACGGCCTTCTCCATCTTGAACTCCGGGATGCCGTAACGCAGCAGGCCCCCGGCCTTGTCGGCGCGCTCGAAGACGGCGACCGTGTGCCCGGCCCTGGTCAGCTGCTGGGCGACAGCCAGCCCTGCCGGCCCTGACCCGACGACCGCAACGGTCTTGCCGGTCAGTTGATCCGGGGCTCGAGGCGTGACCGCTCCGGCATCGAAGGCCCGGTCGATCGTGGTGACCTCGATCTGCTTGATGGTCACGGCCGGCTGGTTGATGCCGAGCACGCAGGCGGTCTCGCACGGAGCAGGGCACAGCCGACCGGTGAACTCCGGGAAGTTGTTGGTGGCATGCAGCCTCTCTATGGCCTCGCGCCAGTCGCCCTTCCACGCCAGGTCGTTCCACTCGGGGATCAGGTTGCCGAGCGGACAACCGTTGTGGCAGAACGGTATGCCGCAGTCCATGCAGCGTCCGGCCTGCCTCTGCAGCTGGCCGGCCTCTGGCTGTTCGTAGATCTCGTGCCAGTCCATGAGCCGGATCGGCACGGGACGGCGTTTGGGGAGCTCGCGCACGCGAGTCGACAGAAACCCCTGAGGATCAGCCACGGGAAGCCTCCATTATTCGTTCCCAAACCTGGGAGCCGTTGAGGTCGAGTCCCTCGGACTCAGCGGTTGCGCGGACGTCCAGAACCCGTTGGTAGTCGCGAGGCAGGACGAGAGTGAAACGGCTCTTGTCGTCGTCCCAGCCTGCGAGCAGCCTGCCGGCGACAGCCGACTCAGTCCACTCCCGATGTTGGATCAGGAGCTCGTGCACGACCTCGACGTCATCGTCGCGCAGCGGCATCAGATCGACGAGATCGTGATTGACGCGGTCCTCGCGCAGATCCAGCACATAGGCCACGCCGCCGGACATACCGGCAGCGAAGTTGCGACCGGTCGGCCCAAGCACCAAGACGGTGCCACCCGTCATGTATTCGCAGCCGTGGTCGCCCAGTCCTTCGACCACCGCGGTGGCGCCGGAGTTGCGCACGCAGAATCGTTCGCCCACCTGACCACGCAGGAAGACTTCGCCGCTTGTCGCCCCGTAGGCGATCACGTTGCCGGCGATGACGTTGTGCTCCGCCGGCAGCGAGGCTGAGCGGTCCGGTCGAACCACCACCCTGCCCCCCGAGATTCCCTTGCCCACATAGTCATTGGCGTCGCCATAGAGCCGCAAGGTGATGCCAGCGGGAAGGAAGGCGCCCAGCGACTGGCCGGCCGAGCCAAACAAGGAGATGTCGATCGTGTTGTCGGGCAGACCGTGCGGGTATGCCTTGGTCACCTCGTGCCCCAACATGGTTCCGACGGTCCGGTTGACGTTGCGGATGGGGAGCTCGATGCGAACAGGAGTCTTGTCCCACAACGCGTCCCGGCTCATCTCGATCAGCCTGTGGTCGAGGGCCTTCTCCAGGCCGTGATCCTGGTCAATGGTGTGTCGACGTGGCGAGCCGTCCGCCGACTGGATCTCGGTAAGGATCGGCCTGAGGTCGAGGCCACTGGCCTTCCAGTGCTGGACCGCGGCCACGGTGTCAAGCATCGACGCTTCACCGATCGCCTCCTCGATGGAACGCAAGCCGAGCGCAGCAAGGTGCTCCCGGACCTCTTCGGCAATGTATTCGAAGAACGTCTCGACGAACTCGGGCTTGCCCGAGAAGCGGGAGCGCAGCTCGGGATTCTGGGTCGCGATACCCACCGGGCAGGTGTCGAGGTGACACACACGCATCATGACGCAGCCACTGACCACAAGCGGAGCGGTGGCAAAGCCGAACTCCTCGGCGCCGAGCAGGGCCGCGATCACGACATCCCTGCCGGTCTTGAGCTGGCCGTCGACCTGGACCACGATCCGGTCACGCAAACCGTTGAGCACCAACGTCTGCTGGGTCTCGGCTAGTCCCAGCTCCCATGGCGCGCCGGCATGCTTGAGCGACGTGAGCGGCGAAGCGCCAGTGCCACCGTCATGCCCTGAGATGAGCACCACGTCGGCGTGCGCTTTGCTGACGCCGGCCGCGACCGTGCCCACACCGACCTCGGCCACGAGCTTGACGTGGATGCGTGCGGAGGGATTGGCGTTCTTGAGGTCGTGGATCAGCTGGGCCAGATCCTCGATCGAGTAGATGTCGTGATGCGGGGGTGGCGAGATCAGTCCCACGCCCGGGGTTGAGTGACGGGTCTTGGCCACCCATGGATAGACCTTGTGGCCGGGCAGCTGGCCACCTTCACCGGGCTTGGCGCCCTGGGCCATCTTGATCTGGATGTCGTCGGCCTGGGTGAGATACAACGAGGTGACGCCGAAGCGACCAGAGGCCACCTGTTTGATGGCCGAGCGTCGCACCGGGTCAAGCAGACGGTCCTCGTCCTCTCCGCCCTCACCGGTGTTCGACCGGGCGCCAAGGCGGTTCATCGCCACGGCGATCGTCTCGTGAGCCTCTTGGCTGATGGATCCGTAGCTCATCGCCCCGGTGCTGAAGCGCGCCACGATCGCGGCGACCGGCTCGACCTCGTCGATGGGCACCGGCGGGCGACTCCCAGCAAACTCGAACAGCCCGCGCAACGTCATCAGTCGCTCGGACTGCTCATCGACCCTCGCGGTGTACTGCTTGAAGACGTCGTACCGGCGAGCTCGGGTGGAGTGCTGCAGACGGAATACCGTCTCCGGGTCGAACAAGTGGGGCTCGCCCTCACGGCGCCATTGGTATTCCCCGCCCACGTCCAGCTTGCGGTGCGGCAGGTGCACGGCATCCAGCGGGTATGCCGTCGCATGACGCGCGGCCACCTCCTCGGCGATGACCTCGAGCCCAACGCCGCCGAGCTGTGAGATCGTCCCGACGAAGTAGGAGTCGATGAGATCGTGTGAGAGTCCGATGGCTTCGAACACCTGCGCGCCGCGATATGACGCCACAGTGGAGATGCCCATCTTGGACATCACCTTGAGCACACCCTTGCCGAGCGCGTTGATGAGGTTCTTGACGGCCTCTTCGGCGTTGACACCGGTGATGGCACCGGAACGAATCAGGTCCTCCACCGACTCCATCGCCAGGTAAGGGTTGACGGCTGCGGCGCCGAAGCCGATCAGGAGCGCCACGTGGTGCACCTCGCGGACGTCGCCGGCCTCGACGAGCAGCCCGACCTGCGTGCGGGTCTTCTCCCGGATCAGATGGTGGTGCACTGTGGAGGTGAGCAGCAGCGACGGGATCGGCGCGAGGTCACGTCCGGAGTCGCGATCGGAGAGCACGACGAAGCGTGCCCCCTCGGCGATGGCCGCCGACACCTCACCTAAGATCTCCTCAAGGCGGGCCTTCATCGCGACGGCCCCGCCGGACACGTCATACAGGCCCTTGACGACGTACGTGGCATAGCCGGGCAGATCGCCGTCCGCATTGATGTGGACGATCTTGGCCAGCTCGTCATTGTCGAGAACGGGGAACGCCAGAGCGAGCTGTCTGGCGTAGGCCGGCCCGACGGACAGCGCGTTGCCCTCCGGACCGATCACGGTTCCGAGAGAGGTGACAAGCTCCTCACGGATGGCGTCGAGAGGCGGGTTCGTCACCTGGGCAAAGAGCTGGGTGAAGTAGTCGAAGATCAGTCGAGGACGTTTGGACAGCACAGCGATGGGGCTGTCGGTGCCCATCGACCCCAATGCCTCTCCCCCGGTCTTTGCCATGGGAGACAACAGGATCCGCAGCTCTTCCTGCGTGTAGCCGAACATCTGCTGCCGGCGCGCGACCGATGCCGCGGGGTACAGGATGTGCTCTCGCTCGGGCAGATCCTCCAGCTTGATCAGACCGGCGTGCAGCCAGTCCTCATAGGGGTTCTCAGCGGCCAGCGCGGACTTGACCTCGTCGTCGATGACGATGCGGCCATGCTCGGTGTCAACGAGGAACATGCGCCCCGGCTGCAACCGGCCCTTGCGAACAACACGGCCCGGTTCAAGGTCGAGGACGCCCGTCTCGGAGGCAAGGATGACGAGGCCGTCGTCGGTGACCCAGTAGCGCCCCGGGCGCAGACCGTTGCGGTCCAGGACCGCGCCGATGACGGTGCCGTCGGTGAACGTGACACAGGCCGGACCATCCCACGGCTCCATGAAGCTGGCGTGGAACTCGTAGAACGCCTTACGCGCAGGGTCCATCTCCTGATGGTTCTCCCACGCCTCAGGAATCATCATCAGCACTGCGTGCGGCAGCGACCGACCGCCAAGGTGCAGCACCTCCAGGACCTCGTCGAACGACGCAGAGTCGGAGGCGCCGTTGCTGCAGATCGGGAAGAGTCGCTTGAGGTCGCCTGGGATCACCTCGCTGGCGAGCTGGCTCTCACGAGCCCGCATCCAGTTGCGGTTGCCCTTGACGGTGTTGATCTCGCCGTTGTGGGCGATCACCCGGTAGGGGTGAGCCAGGGGCCATGACGGAAACGTGTTTGTCGAGAAGCGCGAGTGGACCAGCGCCAGCTCGGTGGCGAACCGGCGGTCGGACAGGTCCGGGAAGAAGAGCTCAAGCTGTCCGGTGGTGAGCATGCCCTTGTAGACCATGGTGCGAGCCGACAGCGACGGGAAGTAGACGTCGGCTTCATGCTCGGCACGCTTGCGCAGGCAGTAGGCCAGCCGCTCAAGGCCCAGACCCACCACGCGACCAGCCGACGCCGTGACGAAGATCTGGCGGAAGTACGGCATACAGGCACGGGCTGCGTCACCGACGAGGTCGGCGACGATCGGCACATCGCGCCACCCGAGGACATTCAGCCCCTCCTCCGCAGCGATGGCGGCGATGGTTGCCTCGACGGCAACGCGCTCGTGGGCATCAGTGGGAAGGAAGGCGATGCCTGCCGCGTAGGCGCCCCGCGAGGGCAGCTCGAAGCCCACCACCTCGCGCAGAAAGGCATCAGGGATCTGGGTGAGAATGCCGGCTCCGTCACCCACCGTCGGGTCTGCGCCGGTGGCCCCACGGTGCTCGAGGTTGCCCAGTGCCGTCATGGCGTGGTCGATGATGTCGTGCCCTGCGCTGCCGCGCATGGTCGCAATGAACGCGACACCGCACGCATCGTGCTCGAACTCGGAGCTGTACAGCCCCTGGTTCGCAGGCTGAGCAGAGAAAAACGAAGAGACCACGATCTGACACCGTCCTAGACGTCTCGAGAAAAACCCCGGGAACCTACATGGACGGCGTTGGCCAGCGAGGTGATCGCAGAATACCTGAAAGCTCGCAATCCTGACAGGCGCGAGGCCTCAGTCCGGATGCTGAGAAGGATGCGTCTCGCGCGTGTCTCTTACGCCCAAGCGCCAGTAGGCGAACGCCGCGCCGGCGAAGACGATCACCGATGTCCAGACGTTGAGCCGAAGCCCCAGGACGTGGTTGGCCTCGTCCGTGCGCAACATCTCGATGAAGCC
>Ga0075530_1001364_pt1 | contig 11714 bp, 8 predicted proteins | sample NGEPerD_2_FD_75101 | JGI IMG/M metagenome (GOLD analysis project Ga0075530, IMG submission 75101) | Arctic peat soil microbial communities from the Barrow Environmental Observatory site, Barrow, Alaska, USA - NGEE PermafrostL1-D | ecosystem: Environmental > Terrestrial > Soil > Wetlands > Peat ...
CTTTACCACTACCCTTATTAATTAAATCTTCATTTAAACTGGTGTCTAAGGAGTAAAGATTGCCACTATCCTTTAAGCCGCTAAAAATGTCTTCTGCCTGAAAACGGATATCACTAGCTAACAGGGCGGTCTTCCCTACCTGCTCAGCATTTGGAACTAATTCCAATTCGAAGCCAGCGCGGTAATCATCATCACTAGCCACTAAATTGTCAATTTTCCAAATTACCTGGCGCGAATCTTTGTTATAAGTTAATTTACCGGCCAAAAGCGAAGAATTATCGGTAAAATTAACATTCTTTGGCAACTTAGCACTCATCACAAAAGTATTAAAATCACCACTTGGTTCGGCCTTAAAAAATACCCAAAAATTAGTCGGCAAACCAACGATTGGCGGTAAAGGACCAAAGCCAAGCTGATCCCCTTGCGGACTATTATAATAAACCGCGGCTTGCGCTTGAATACTGGCGGCTACTTTTACATTCGCCAAAGGAATAATATTTTTGAATAACTGTTTATAAAAATAATATTCGCTATTAGCTTGCCAAGTTATTAATTTAGCATTTTTAACGTCAGCCTTAAAATAGAATTTTAACATTTTAGACGTTGTCGCTCCGGCGGGAATATCCGCTATTATTATTTGCGTACCAGAGATTTCAAACGGATAAATATTGGCATCATCTTCAGAAGAGTCTTCCTCTATCTTCGTAATCGCAAAATCATTATCTTCAACTACAAAATTAAAAGCTAAATTTTTAATATTCTGATCACCATTATTCTTTAAAATTATTTCCGCGCCTACGGCTGAATTGGGATAAATAGAGCTTTCCTTAACTTTAATCTCGGCCACGAGTGGTGGGTTATTAAGATCAATTTGCGGATTAGCCGGCGCTATCCAATTCGGTAAATTAATTTTTCGTAAATCGATTTTAGGATTATACAAATAAAGACCAACGACAATAGAGACCAGCGCCACAATAATAGTAATTAAAGAAATATCTAAAATCAAATGCCATTTATTAGGTCGATAAAATCTTTCCATGCGCCATTTAAAATGACGCCTTATTCTTTTTATCATATGCGTAAATTATTAATAGAAATTTTTTATACCGGTTAAAAGTTCGAGCTGACCATCATAATTCATGTCACTGAGTGAAATTTTTATACCATCATGATAACTCGCGTCAAAGGCAAAAAACTGGGCCATTAACTCACCGCTTCCCGAAAAAACTCGCACATGGGGACCGCCTCCGGGACCGGGACCGGTAACAATATCAGCCAGGCCATCGTTATTTAAATCTCCAACTGCGATATCTAGGCCGCCTTTAAAACGTTTATCATAAGCCAGAAAACTAGTTTTTAAGTTACCGGCGAGCGTGAATATTTTAACAGTTGGCTCATCATCCTTTCCGGCTCCGGTAACTATTTCTGATTGACCGTCACCATCGACATCACCAATAGCAACACTCACGCCACCTCTTAATTTTTTATCGTAAGCAAAGAAACTATTTCTTAATTTACCGTCAGCGCTATACACCATTACTTGTGGTCCGCCGCCAACAGGAGTTCCGGTTATTGCTAATTTGAAAAAACCGTCATTAATTTCGGCAGCTAAGTCAAGTTCTTTGCGAAAAAGATTTCCGTAAGGATAAAAAGCGGCTAAACGAACACCGTTCTTTTCTAAAAATATCTCTCCTTGCTTGGTAAATAAGCTGACATCTTCTATTTCGCTTCGATTACCCTCAGCAATAATAACTTGCTCTCCCGCCGGATAAGCATTGGAATAGGAAAAGGCGCCATTTTTTACCTGCTGGCCATAAATATTAAAAACCCGATAAAAATAACCATTAACGAAAGCGCTGTTAACTATTGTATCGGATTTTTTTAAAAGGACGACGCCATCTTGAGAGTCTAATTTTAAATAACTAATTTTTTCTCCATTATTGAAAAGCGGATCTTGCAAGCCTTTAAGTTTTTCGAACTCCTCTTGTTTAAAAATATAAGATTGACTTTTAATAGTAGAGTTAACAACTACTGAAGCAAATTTAAAATCGCGACGCCACAAGCCTGATTTCCAAACAGAATTATCAATATCTAAAAGATTATAGGCCGCACTTCGAGCTGGACCGAGATTAATATCATACTCGTCATACCACCATAATTGGTTGTGAGCGGTGGTATCATAGTCAAAGCTATAAAAACCATTTCCCAAAAGAGTGCTGGTTAAACCAAAACGAAAAGCGCTATAATCAAATTGATTTTTTCGATTAACATTAATGATTGGTACTTGTGGATAACGATTAAGCGCCGGATATTTTAAATAACTTTCCATAGACCCTGCCCAAGTACCACCGTTTTCCCAACTAGACGGAAATGATTCTAGCATCATGCCATTAATTAACTTTTGATAGCCGGCAAAAGTGTTGCCGTTACCGGCAATAATAAAATTATCACCGACAAGAGCCCTGGTTTTTTCCAACATTTTTTTAAAACCAGCCGACCATAAATTATTAGCTTGAGTAATACTGTCCTGTTGACCGTCATTATTTAAATCAAGATTGCCGCCATTTATCCAAGCAATATCACCCCAAGTGTTATCATAAAATACACCATCAAAGAAACCGCCGCCCGCAATTTTATTATTAACAAACTCCGGTAAATAATCATTAAATTTATTTCCGGCCTGATTATTCCCGGCGCCATCGGAAAGGTTAAGCATGTACGTATAAGGCCAATTAGAAATACGATTACCATCTTTATCCCGGAGCCACCAACTATCAACAATATTTTGACTTAGCTCGCTGCGTAAATAAGCATTGGTGCCGCCCGCCGAATTTTCAATCCCATCAATAATTTCCTGAGAAGTAACATAAGCCAGAATAATAACTTGGGGATTAAGCATTTTAATTAAATTTAGCGCTTCAGGGCTATTTTCTTGAACTTCCATATCTAGAACTAACAAATCCCACTTAGCTAATTGTCGAGCTTCGTCGTCGCTTAATTCCCATTTTAAATAATAATTAGCTAAGCGCGGATAAACACTTTTAAGGCTAGCCGCCTGTAAATTAAGCGGCAACAATATTAAAATTAAAAATAGAAAACCCGTAATTTTTTTCATGATCTCAAATTTTCTTAATTATCTTCATTCTCTTAGGGAGATACTGACGTAAAACTTTAGGAATAATAACCGAACCATCAGCCTGTTGATTCTGTTCCAAAATCGCCGGTAACAAGCGACTAGTAGCCAATCCGGAAGCATTTAAAGTATGAACAAACTCATTCTTGCCGGTAGCCGGATTTTTATAACGAACTTGGCCGCGTCGCGCCTGGTAATCAAGCGCATTAGAAGCGCTGCTAACTTCCTTATAAATACCCATGCTCGGAATATAGACCTCGATGTCGTAAGTTTTAGCCATGGCCGCACTAGCATCGCCAGCGGCTAATTTAGAAATTTGAAAATTTAGATTTAAGCCCTCCATTAATTTTTGCGCGTTATTTACCATCTCCGCAAACATTTTCCAACTTTCTTCCGGCTTAGAAAAAATAAACATTTCAATTTTATTAAACTGATGACCTCTTATCATCCCGCGTTCTTCTTGACGATAAGAACCGGCCTCTCTCCGAAAGCAAGCGGAGTAAGCAAAATATTTTTTTGGCAATTCTTCGATTGGTAAAATCTCATCACGATGATAATTTCCCAACATCATTTCACTGGTAGCATTTAAACAAAGAGCATCTTGGGTCCAAAATAAATCATCACGAAATTTTGGTAAATGTCCGGAAGTATAAGCGGATTTTTCACTTAGTAAAAACGGCGGAATTAAAAATTGATAATTATTTTTGGTATGAAAATCAATAAAATAATTTAACAAAGCCCACTCCAGCTGTGCCCCGACACCAGTATAACACCAGAAGCCCGCGCCAGACATCTTAACGGCACGTTCATAATCAATTAGCCCTAAAGAAGTGGCCAGTTCAACATGGTCTTTAGGTTCAAAATTAAATTCTGGCTTCTTACCATAAGTATAAATAACTTCATTATTTTCTTTTCCTCCCGGGAGAACATCTGCCGCCGGGATATTAGGCAATTCCGCCATGGCTTCTAAAAATTCTGTTTCTACCGCATTTAAATCTTCTTCCAATTTTTTAATTTTTTCGCCAAGCGCTTTCATCTCAATGATTGTCTCTGAGGTGGGCTTACTTTTGGAATTTCGATTTCGTTCGGCCTTTAATTCTTCAGAAGCAGCAATTAATTCGCGGCGTTTATCGTCAAGGGCAATTACTCCTTCCAGATTAAGCTTATCCGCTGACATTCTTTTTAAAAGTCCGGTTTTAACCTCGGTTAAATTTTCTCTGATAAATTTAATATCCAACATATTTTTAAAGGTTAATTTATTTAATTGATAACTTCACCTCCGAAAGCTTCAAGGAGATTATTCATCATCGCTCCGGAATCTTTTTTAATATCCGCCACCCCGGCGGATAAATCAGTCCTGGCCAAATCCGGACTTACCAAATCCGGGGCAACGCTAGCAACGGATTGATTTTTTTTAATTTCCAAATTTTCGTCTAAACGAGAATTTAGGGCAACGGCACCACCAAAAACTTCCGCTAACGTACTTTCGATAATACTTTTAATGCTATTATCACCAACTCTGTCTTGATGAAATTTATATTTAAACAATAAACATAAAATGCCATGATGGAGCGACTGGGGTTCGCAATTTTGTAAAACGAAAGATAATGAGTGATTATGTTTTTTAATTTTTACCAAAAATTCTGGCCACTTTTCTAAAATATCAGATTGATTCAAATCAGGCGCGGGGTTAGTAAGTTTAATTTTAGCGGGTTCTATTTTGGCCGAGCTCGATGTCGGTTTTGACGCTAAAGTTGAATTTAAATTAGGAGCAACTGTTTTTTGAGGCTCAACAATTAGAGACTTAAACTGCTCTTCGCTCAGCTGGCGTCCAATATTTTTTTCGCCCAAACAAATTTCTATTATTGCTAATTCTAACGGTAACTGCAAAATAAGTTGATTCTTTTCATTATAAGATTCTAATAAGCGGCGCGTATAAAATACTAAATTATCAAGTGTTAGTAAGCCGAGAATTCCGTTAACTCTAATTTCTAAACTATCCCCCAAATTCAAACCAAAACTATCTGACAATTCTGGATTAACTTTACTCAAAATCATTTTGCGCAATAAACTAATAAGATCACTGTTAAAATTACGGATATTGGTACCGCTGTCTATAAGTGAATTAATTAAGTTAATTGCCTTAGCCGCATCTTTACGCGCTAAGTGTTCCAATAAATCAACCGCCTCACTGCTGTTATAATGGGGGATTACTAATTCCGCCTGCTCCAAGGTTATTCGTTTATCACCGAGGGAAAATATTTGCCCCAATAGACTTTCAGCATCGCGTAAATGACCGCCACTTTTTCTAGCCGCCGCTTCCAAAACTTCATCATCGATTTCAATTTTTTCTTTATCGGAAATATATCTTAATTTTTTTACAATGTCGGAAATACTGATACGTCTGAAATCAAAACGTTCGCAACGAGAAATAATAGTCAACGGCACTTTATGAATTTCGGTGGTACATAAAATAAAAATTACATAACTTGGTGGCTCTTCGATTGTTTTTAAAAGGGCGTTAAAGGCCGAAGGTGAAAGCATGTGCACTTCATCAATGATAAAAACCTTATACTTTGTCACTGAGGGCGCGAGCCTGGAAAAAGAAATAATATTTTCCCGCACATTATCGACTCCCGTATTAGACGCAGCGTCGATTTCAATAATATCTAAATTATTGCCACCAGCGATGGAAAGACAATTAGCACAGTGACCGCAAGGCTCATATTCCCCTTCTTTTCTGGCTAAACAATTAACTGATTTAGCCAAGACCCTGGCTAAAGTAGTCTTACCAACCGCCCGCGGTCCACAAAATAAAAAAGCTTGAGCCAATTTTCCGGCGCCAATTTCGTTCTGTAAAGTAATTTTGATGTGTTTCTGTCCTAAAACTTCAGAAAAATTTTGGGGACGATAATCACGGTATAAAGTAGACATGAATTTTTATAATTTAATTTCCGTGCGTCGAGAGATTTCCGCCTCTACTAAACGCGCATTCTGACCATATTTTAAACGCGACAATGATCTAATTTTATCTTTCATTCCTTCACGCTTAACACCAATCATCGGCCAAATGGTATGTAAAGAAAATGGTCGAGCAGCGCTATTATCAATTAATAATTTAATATAGGCGGTTCCCTTGTCAATATTTATCAAATCGTATTCGTTAAAGACGGGAGCAAATTCTTTAACCAAAAACTCAGCATCCTCAGAACCAATTTTAAAACTGACCATGGTCCCGACGTTACCAAAAACTGCATCCTTAATTTCGGTATTATTATTTTTGGAAAGCTGTCCAATATATTGATGGGCAATAATTAAATTAAGCGCATATTTTCGAGCTTCCGAAAGTATCTGACAAATTGAGTTAGTGGTAAAGTTTTGAAACTCATCAATATAAAGATAAAAATCTTTACGCGCTTCACTGGGCATATCGGTCCGTGATAAGGCCGCCATTAAAATCTTACCGACCACAATCATTCCTAGCAGATAAGCATTCATTTCTCCAACCGTGCCTTTAGGTAAATCAATTAATAAAATTTTCTGCTTATCCATGACATCGCGTAAATTGAAAGCGCTGTGTTGCTGACCAATGATTGGCCGCATCATATCATTAGAAATAAAGGAGGTCAATTTAGAAGTAATGTAAGGAACAATATTGGCCAGAGCTGCTTCCCAACCCGCCTTTTCAGCTTCATTAACCCAGAAGTCAACGACAGTTTTATTGCGACAATTTTTTAATTTTAAACGCCGAAATTTTTCATCCGCTAAAACCTTAGGAATTTCCATTAAGGTTGAGCCGGTCTCTGGATCATCCATAACTAACAACATGGCGTTGCGCATATATTGCTCAAACATCGGACCGCCAGTCGCTTTTAAGTCATAAAGCTTATCAAGGATACCAATCATTTCGTTAATCACAAAACTTTTTTGCTCCGGATAACGCGGGTCATATTCCAATAAATTCAAAGCGAGCGGACGCTCTAAATCGGAAGGTGAAAAAATAATTACATCCTCCGCTCTTTCTGGCGGAATTCTTTCTAAAATATCGGAGATTAAATCGCCGTGCGGATCAAGAACACAAACTCCCTCGCCGTTTTGAATATCTTGAATAGCCATATTGGCTAATAAAACTGATTTACCAACACCGGATTTACCAACGATATAGGTATGCCGTCTTCTATCGGCGCGCTTAATTCTAATATCTTTTTTAACGCCCCGATAAATATTAAGCCCCAAAGTTATGCCTTCTTCCGGAACATCAGCCGGTGCCGGTGCCGCCTTAGCCGTCAACCATAAAATATTTGGTGTTTCGGTAGTGCTCAGCGGGAAATGAAAAATACTGGCTAGCTCTTCACTATTTAATAAAAAACTAGTTTGCTCTCGAAAATGACGATAAATAAAATCTTTAATAATTCTATCTTGATTTTTTTTACGTGCCCGGGAAAAAGAATTACCATAGCTAAAATTATTATATTCCGCAAAAGCACTAGCGATATTTTCTAAATAAAGATTAGCTTTTTCTTTGGTTTTAGCAAAACTCAAAACTCTTAAGTTAACATCCAGGCCAGCTTTCAAATTCTTCTCCTCCATCGTTTTTACCATCTCCTCTTCTACGGCGCTTAATCTTTTTAGGGGCTTACCCTGAGAATTCATGCCGGTTGAGTCATCATTTTTTAAATTAACCTGAAATAAGGCGCGTAGCGGATGACTATATTTTAGACCCAAAGAAACTGAGTTCTTACGATGAATCATAAACACCACCCGACGCACTTTGGCGTGCCAAGATCTTTTGGCACTTCTAACTAAATATTGAATCGCTAAATTTTCTCCCTTTTCCAACTTAGACAAAACATTAATTACGGAATTCATCGGATCAATATCCATTTTCTGATAAGTCTTGATTGGGAAAATAAAACTTTTGGTAGTTTTTAAATAAGCGGCCGCCACTTCCCCGTTTAGGCCAAAAGAATTATAATCTTCAACTTGTTCAATTACGGCCGCGGGATAATGAGCCTGAATTTGTTGCTCTAAATAACGGACATCTTTCTGGGGCGAGGCAAAATAAAAAGTGATGTGATTAGAATTAGCTACCACTTCAAAAGAAATATGATCATCGCGACCAAAAAGCCAAGATTTGAAAGTTTTCTGGGCTTGCATGCCGCCGATTGAGGCAAAAATTGTTTCGCCTTTAGCAATTTCCTCTTTTAGGTTTTGAACAGATTGTGCCTTATCTTCATCATTCGGTTTTTCTTTCGGCAATCTAACCGAAAAAACATAATGACTATTATACTTTCGGCCAGAAAAAATAATTCGCAAAACATTAAGAATTACAAAAATAACCCCAACCGTTAAAACTACAGCTAACAAAATTGGTAGGACTAAACTAAAATTAGTAACACTAGAATTCATAAACGTTTTATTTTATTCGCATTATTTTATCAGCTTTTATTTTGGCTTCCTGCTCTAAGAAAAATCTATTTACTCCCGGAATAAGCTTCAGCCATTTTTTTATAAGCTCAATCACTTTACTAATTTTTACTTTTCCCTTAGTCATCATCGCCGCAATCTTAATAGCTGTTTCTTCGCCTACATGCTTAAACTCTTGCTGCTGCGCCGGCTTCATCTTTAAAAAGACATCATGCAAGCCGGCCGAAAGGATGGCGTCAATCTCTTGAGCGCGTTGATTATGAAACGAAAGCGCCTGACCACCCACCGGCGGTAAGCTAGAATTAATTTTTTCCGAAATTTTTTCAGTCTTATTTTCTTGAGCCTTCTCTGGACTGGTAATTTTTTCGATATTCAAAACCGGCTCCTGCTCTAAAGACGCCGGTTTTTCCGGCTGATGACTTGCGGGTAATTTTTCTGGAAGTTTATCTAAATCAATTTTACCGGCGAGATTTTCGGTCGCCATATATTTATAGTTTAAATACTAATCGCTTCAACTGGGCAATTTTCGGCCGCATTTTTAGCACAATCAGTAACTGTGTCATTTAAAACCTCACTTTTACCATCGGCATCCATTTGAAAAGTTTCCGGGCATAGTCCCGCGCACAATCCACAACCAATACACTTATTCTGGTCGACTTTTACCATAAAATTAATAATTATTTTTTAATTATTTTATGTTCCCATTATAGCATATTATAAAAAAATTAAAACCATTTTTATAGCGGAAATATGGCATAATTTAGCACATTTGACAATTTAAGAAGCTTTTGTTATATTAAGTAAATAAAACCTAAGCTAATCACGAAAATACGAGCCTTAAGGCAAGCGTATTTTTTATGAAAAAACAAATATGGCACATAAGAAAGCCGCCGGCTCAACCTCTCTAGGACGCGAATCAGAGAGTAAGCGTCTTGGCGTAAAATTAACAGATGGCGAGTGGGCAAAAGAAGGCGCAATTATTATTAGACAGCGCGGAACCAAATATCATCCTGGTGTTAACGTTAAAAAAGGAAATGACGACACTTTATTCACCATGAAGGCTGGTTTTGTTAAATTCTCCACTAAAAAGTTATTGAAATTTGATGGCAGCTTAAAATCTACCAAGATTGTTAGCGTTCTGCCAATGACCGATGCTAAACGTGAAGAATTGAAAAAATTTGCGGAAGCGGCTCAAGAGAGAAAAAAGAAAAGCGTTATTAAGAAAAAAGTTGTTAAAAAAACCACCAAGAAGAAAAGTAAAAAATAAATTTCCTATAAATCCATATAAAAAGACCAGTTAATTCACTGGTCTTTTTTATGTTTATTATTAGCAAAAATATTACTTCTTCCCCTTACAAGTTCTAATAAACTCGACAAATAAAGGATGGGGAGCGAGCGGACGAGAAATATATTCGGGATGGAATTGGACACCAACAAAGAAAGGATGATTTTTAATTTCAATTGCTTCCACGATTGTGCCGTCCGGTGAAGTCCCCGCGACTGTCAAACCGAGTTCGTCAAAACGCGTACGATAATCGTTATTAAATTCATAACGATGACGATGGCGTTCGGAAACGGTCTTTTTATCGGTAAACTTGGCATAAGCTTTGGCCAATCTAGTCCCCGGTTGTAATTTACAAGGCCAACCACCTAAACGAATAGTGCCGCCATAACCCTTTTCTTTAATTAATTTTTCCTGACCGGGCATAATATGAATAACTGGATCCGGTGTTTTGGGATTTACTTCCGCCGAATTAGCCTCTTTTAAGCCGGCCACATTGCGCGCAAATTCAATCACGGCCATTTGCATACCATAACATAAACCGAAATAAGGGACGCCTTTCTCACGACAATATTTAATCGCTTCAATTTTTCCTTCCGCTCCCCGACCGCCCCAACCCTGAGGAATAATCAAACCATCCAAGCCCTTAAAGGCCTTAACACCTTGTTTTTCTACGTCTTCGGCCCCCAACCAATGGGTCTTAACTTTACATTTATTAAAGGCGGCCGCGTGTTTAATGGCTTCAATAACCGAAATATAAGAATCGCCCAGGGAAAAATCGCCACTGGAAAAATACTTACCAACAATACCGATATTTACTTCCGGGGTCTTAACCTTAGTTGCTTGAACCATTTTTTTCCAAGCCTCATTATGACTCGGTTTAATTGGTAAACCAAATTTTTCCAAGATGCGTTCGCTCAAATTATCTTTTTCAAAATTTAAAGGAATATCATAAATAGAATCCGCATCTGGTGCCGCAATTACGCTTTCAATCGCGACATTACAATTAACAGAAAGTTTTTCACGGCGCGCCTGGTCTATCATCCGTTCACTGCGAGCTACTAAAAAATCAGGCTGGATACCAGCGCCCTGGAGACTGCGAACCGCATGTTGAGTCGGCTTAGTCTTCATTTCGCCAATTTTATCAGGAATAGGCAAATAAGAAACCATCACAAATAAAACATCTTTAGGACTATATAATTTCATTACCCGGGCGGCCTCTAAAAATAATAAATTTTCATATTCACCAACCGTGCCCCCGATTTCAATAATCATAATCTCGGCCCCGGTTTTTTTGACCGCTTTTTCAATCCTAGCTCTGATTTCCATCGGAATATGAGGGACAACTTGAACACACTTCCCTTTATATTCTAAATTTCTTTCCCGAGCAATTACCGTCTGATAAACACGACCGGTGGTCATGTAATTTTCTTTATAAATATTCTTGTTTAAAAATCGCTCATAGTTGCCAATATCTTGGTCGGTTTCGTCACCATCTTCGGTCACAAAAACTTCCCCATGTTCAATCGGATTCATCGTGCCGGCGTCCACGTTAATATAAGGATCCATTTTAATGGCACTGACGTTATAGCCGCGGGCTTGAAGAATTTGACCAATAGAGGCGGTCGTTACTCCCTTTCCGACCCCGGACATTACCCCGCCGACCACAAAAATATATTTGGGATTAACGGCTGATTTCTTAGTTTTTTTAGCTTTTTCTGGCAATTTTGACATAATAAATTATTTTTGTTCTGTAGTTAATAATTCAACCGCTTTTTCTAACTGCGGATCTAAATCTTTATTAATATCGTCTTCGGTTAATTCAACTTTTATTTCCGGTTCTATACCCTTGTCATTAATAGCATCGCCAGC
>Ga0075530_1001365_pt1 | contig 11707 bp, 10 predicted proteins | sample NGEPerD_2_FD_75101 | JGI IMG/M metagenome (GOLD analysis project Ga0075530, IMG submission 75101) | Arctic peat soil microbial communities from the Barrow Environmental Observatory site, Barrow, Alaska, USA - NGEE PermafrostL1-D | ecosystem: Environmental > Terrestrial > Soil > Wetlands > Peat ...
GATGTAAAGAATTATAGATAAAGGCTGGAGAAAATTGATGTTCCAATAAATTTACATCCCAACCATTTTCTTTTGCTTCTTCCCATGTCTTCAGGTAGGAAATAGCAAAGCATACACAAGAACCCTGTGATCCTTGATCTAATGGGACTGGCATCTCCGCGCTATGATCCACCACAATTGGTAAACCCTTAACCGCTGATAATGCTTTTACTTCCTTCTCGGGATTATTTTTTATAAAATAATCCATATCGTGTTGAGCTTCTACCTCAAAAAAGAGGGTTGCCAATAAAAAAGAAAAAAACATTTTTTTCATGATTACATTATTTTTACGGTTTATATTTAGATTGTTTATTAACTTTATTTTTAAAGTACAGCACATCAAGAAAATATACCATTCTAGTATACTTTTGTCAAGCATACTTTTGTCAAGCAATGGAACTTCCCGTTGTGATCCAAACAAAAATAACCCCTAAAATAGGAGTTATTCCTTATGGGGTGCCTATCGGGAATTATCTCGCTCGCTTTTTGTCAGAAGTGCAAAAAGCTTACTCGTCCGGGGTTGGCGTTCGAAGCTCCCCCGGAGCTTCGCCCGACGCTCTCCTTTTCGCTCCGGCTTCCGCCGTCGCTCAAGAATCGCTTCCAACCTGTTCAATTCCCGCGACTATGTCGCTAAAATTAAAACACTGACATTTTATGTCAGTGTTTTAATTTGGGTGCCTACTGGGAATTGAACCCAGGCTAGCGAGACCACAACCCGCCGTTCTACCATTAAACTATAGGCACCATGCTTGTTTTTTACAAAACGTACGCCCAGGGGGAATCGAACCCTCATAACCAGCTTAGAAGGCTGGTGTTCTATCCATTGAACTATGGGCGCTTAATTATAATCTTGTCCTATATTAATAGAATTATAGACTATTGTCAAACTAGCTTTTTTTACTAATATTTCTCTGTCTTAGAGCCTCAAAAATGATTATCGCCGCTGAAACCGAAACATTTAACGAGTCAATACCGGCTTTCATGGAAATTTTTATTTTATTATCCGCTAATTTTAACCATTCTTTACTAAGACCCTCTGCCTCTGATCCTAAAATAATCGCACTCGGGCCAGAAAAATCTGATTTTAAATAATCAACACTTTTATTGATCGCCGCAGCAAAGCTTTTTATGCCTAATTTCTTAAACAATTTAACAGTTTCGGCAACGGTTGCAATCGCCAATTGATTGGTAAATAGATGACCTTCACTTGACCTGATAACGTTAGGATTAAAAATATCAGTCTGGGAATCGTTTAAAATTATGGCTTCAACCCCGCCGGCATAAGCGCTGCGTAAGATAGCGCCTAAGTTTCCTGGCTTTTCAACTGATTCTAGCACAATAATTAGAGGATTCTTGCTTAATTTAATTTCGGCTAATGTCTGTAGTTTTCTAGTCGCCAAGGCTAAAAATCCATCAGAGTTTTCTTTATAAATTATTTTTTTAAAAACCGGTACCGAAACCGCCGTAACCGGAAACCCTTTTAAGTCTTGGGGAATGTTTTTACTGGCTAGCTCTGAACAATAAAAAATATCTTTAATTTCCACGCCCGCCGAAATTGCTAATTCTATTTCCCTAAGCCCATCTATTAAAAATTGACCAGTCTTTTTTCGGGCATTCGCTTTTTGTAGTTTTACTAGCTCTTTAATTTTTTTATTTTCTAAACTGTTAATATTTGTCATAATAACTATATTATAAACTAAATGCTATAATAAAACTATAATAATACAAATACACTATATATGCCGATACCACAAATGAGAAAACGTCAAATAGATGGCTGGAAAAACCAAGTAGTTAGGGGTTCATCTCGACCCAATCAAACTAAATACAAAAAAACAAAAAAAATAAATAAGTGGAAACTATTTAAATTTCTAGTAATTTTAGCCTTCGTCTTTTTAATTGTCGGTTCTATCGTAGTCGCTTGGATATCGCGCGATTTACCAAATCCTAATCAATTAATTAACCGCGAAATTGCTCAGAGCACTAAAATATACGACCGCACCGGTGAAAATATTTTATACGAAATTCATGGTGACCAAAAAAGAACCTTAATTTCTCTAAGCGACTTACCCGAATATGTAAAATGGGCGCCAATTTCTATTGAAGATAAAAACTTTTATAACCACGGTGGTTTCAGTGTTTGGGCAATGTTTAGAACCTTAATTACTGATATCTTATACCAACAAACAGCTGGTGGCTCAACTTTAACCCAGCAATTTATTAAGAATGCGGTTCTTACTCCCGAAAAAAAGATAACTAGAAAAATAAAAGAGTTGGTTTTAGCTTATCGTTTGGAGCAACGTTTTTCTAAGGATGAAATTTTACAAATGTATCTTAATGAAATTCCTTACGGCTCTAATGCCTACGGCGTAGAAGCCGCCAGTGAGAAATATTTTGGTAAACACGCTAAAGATATCAGCTTAGCAGAAGCCGCGCTCTTAGCGGCCCTCACACAAGCTCCTAGCCGCTACTCACCTTACGGCTCTAACAAGGATTTTCTCTTAGAAAGAAAAAACTATGTCCTAACTTTAATGCGCGAACAAGGACACATTAACGAAGACCAGGAAATTGCCGCCAAAGCCGAAGAAATAAAATTTATGCCGCCAGAGGTTAGTATTACCGCCCCCCACTTTGTAATGTATATTAAAGATATTTTAGCGGAAAAATACGGCGAAAAAATGATAGAACAAGATGGTTTAAAAATCTATACTACTTTAGATTTATATAAACAACAAATTGCTGAGGAGGTTATAAAAGAAAAAACTGAAAAATACCAAGAGAAATATAATGCTAATAATGTCGCCTTAGTTTCTATAGATCCTAAAACTGGACAAATACTGGCTATGGTTGGTTCTCGAGACTATTTCGACGATAATATTGATGGCCAGGTTAATGTTGCTCTCAGTAGCCGCCAACCGGGCTCATCAATCAAACCCATTGTTTATGCGGCTTTATTTAAAAAAGGATACAGTCCAAACACAATTTTATACGATGTGAATACTAATTTTTCTAGCGACCCCGCTAATCCTTACGAACCAAGAAACTATGATTTCAAAGAAAACGGCCCCGTAAGTGTTCGGAAGGCGCTGGCCGGTTCTTTAAATATTCCGGCGGTTAAATCATTATATTTAGCAGGCATAAATAATGTAATCGATATAGCAGAAAGTATGGGCTACTCAACTCTATACCCACGCGATCGTTTTGGCTTAGCTTTAGTTTTGGGTGGCGCCGAAGTTAAATTAGTAGAACATGTTAATGCTTTTAGTGCTTTTGCGCGGGATGGACAAATGAGCCCCTTGGTTAGTATTTTAAAAATAGAGGATAAGAATGGAAAAGTAATTGAAGAGTATAAACAAACAGAAAAAAAGATTTTTGATTCTCAGGTTGCACGCATGATTAACAGTATTCTGTCAGATAATTCCGCCCGCTCCTTTATTTTTGGTGGAAAAAACAATCTCACTTTGGGTGGTCGCCCCGTAGCCGCTAAAACCGGAACTACTAATGAATATCATGATGCTTGGACTATTGGTTATACACCATCAATCGTTACCGGCGTCTGGGTGGGTAATACTAATAACGATAAAATGAAGGGGGCAGCCGATGGCAGTGTGGTTGCCGCTCCTATTTGGAATGCTTACATGTCCCGAGTTTTAGGAAATACTCCCTTTGAAGAATTCAAAGCTCCGGATGGATACAGATCAGGTAAGGCAATAATCGATGGCGAATTACCAGCGCAAACCATAAAAATAGATATTTCTACCGGGCAGCCGGCGACTAATCAAACACCGCCGGAATTAACTTCTGAAATATCTGTTCCTGAGACTCATTCAATTTTATTCTTTGTAGACAAAGATAACCCCCTTGGTTCACAGCCGGAAAATCCAGAAAACGACCCTCAATTTAATCTCTGGGAAAACGCGGTTGCGGTTTGGGCAGAAAAAAACGCCAGTTCCTCACTTTTATTAAAAGACTATAATGAATTACATAAACCAGAAAATAGTCCCGTAATGACAGTCACTAAACCTCAAGATGGGGATACTATTACTAGCCCCAATTTAACCATTTCCGCTTCCGCAATCGCCCCTAGAGGAATTAGTCGTTTTGAATATTATATAAACGGCAGTCTTTGGAAAACAAAAAATGGTGAGGCTGGTTCTTTGAATGACTTGCTGCCGCCACTAGTTAATGGCTACCAATCATTAACCATTAAGGCTTGTGATGATGTTGGTAACTGTGCCGAACAAAGTTTAAACTTTAATTTAAAAATAAACGGCAACAATAACATTAATCAAGAAAATCAGATTTCTATAACCTCGCCGATTAACGGTGTAGCCGCTAATGCCATAGACTTTCCTTTAAAAATTAATTTAAATATTTCTGAAATTAATAGCGTTTCTCGGGTTCTGGTGTTTGCTAAAAATGAAACCACCCAAAAATTAGAACTTATTGCTAACCTAAATAGTATTAAAGAGAAGATAACTAATCTTTCTTGGGACAGAGCGCCGGTATCAGGCACCTACGTTATCTACAGTGAACTTAAAGCCTGGAATGGTGATGTAAAAATGAGTAATGAAGTAAAGGTTTTCGTTTCTAATTAATATCTAAAAATCTTGGCTATAAAATAAAAAAACAAGCCCATTATTAACGGCTTGTTTTTTTGTGGCTAGTTTATTGTCTAATTGGCATTACAATATATAAATAATCATTTTCTTTTTCGGGTTTAATTAAACATGGTGTCATGTTGTTCATTAGTTGTAGCTCAACCCGATCGCTTAAAATATTATTTAAACCATCTAGTAAATATCGATAATTAATTGTTATTTCGTTATCAGTCCCGGTTACTTCAGCCTCTATCTCCGCCTGACTTTCGCCGCTGGCACCAGAAAAAGCAGAAACAATTATTTTATTTTTTGAAAACAAAAGCGTAGTATCATTAATTCCAGTCTTAGAAAACAAGGCGACTGCTTTAACCGCTCTAACTAGTTCTTGTCGTCCCACCACAACTCCTGTTTGGCTCTTACTGGGGATTATTTGTTTGTAATCCGGGTAACGACCATTAATCACTCGGGAAATAAGGCTAACTGAATCAAAGGTGAAGAGAATTTGATTATCTGAGATACAAATCCTAAGCTCACTATCATCAACTTCGTCAGCATCTAGTGTATTTAGTATTCTTAATAATTCTTGAACAGTTTTAGAGGGAACGATTACCTTTTGTTCTTGGCCCTCTTTGCCGTTTTTTATGGTTATTTCTTTTTCAGCTAAGCGATAACTGTCGGTAGCCGCTAAACTTAGAATTTTATTATTAAAATTAAACATTACTCCAGTCAGCTCTACTCGGTTTTCACTGTTTGAAACCGCAAAGACAACAACGGCTAAAGCTTTTTTAAAATCATTAATATTAAAAGAATAATAGTCATCTTCTGAAATAGTTGGTATTAAAGGAAATTCTTTTGCTGACTCCCCTTTTATTTTTGTTTTATAGCTGCCTGATTCAACCTTTAATTCGCCATCCTTTTCTTCCAGTTTAACTTTTTCTCCAGCATTAAGCAGATTTACATATTCTGATATTAATTTAGCCTCAACAGTAAATTCACCATCAGCTTCCACTTTTCCTCTTAATTGATGTTTAATTCCAATTTCTAAATTTGTTCCTATAAGTTCAATGTTACCACCAGTTACTTTTATGAGGATATTATTTAAAATTGGAAGATTAATATTTTTAGTCGTTGCGTGCCCAACTATACTTAAACCCTTTTTTAAATTTTCTTGAAGACTTATAAATTTCATATTATTTGTTTTTCTCTTATTATATTATTAAATATATATATATTATTAATAATAACAATAAGGGAGGGGATAACTGATGATTTTTGAAAAATATTAATTATTATTTAGGGTTTTTGTTTAGTTTGCTGTTTATAACTTGGCTGGTTAATAGTGGTTTATTTTTGGTAACTTGTTAGTAAGTTAATGATTACGGTTTTTATTAACAAGTTATCAAAAGTAATTAAGAGAAAATAGGCAGGTTGTTAACAGGGTATTCCCCAGAAATTAATAATTTTGGTGGAAAAGTTGTTTGACTGATTCTAGTTCTTGTTTTATTTTCTCATTCCCATTATCTTTAACCTCGTGATAAATTTTATTGTAAGCGTGCATAGCAGTTGTATGGTCGCGGCCACCAAGTTCGTTACCAATAGTTGGATAAGAGGTGTTTAACTCTTCTCTAATCAGATAAATTGCTATTTGTCTTGGCCAAACAATTTCTTTCTTACGACTATTGCCAATTATTTCTTTACTGCTTATTCCATAAAATTTACTAACAGCTTCAATAATGTCTTTGGGAGACATAGATCGTGATTGGATATTGGAAATAAAGTCGCCTAAAACCTCTTTAACCGTCTTAATGTTTGGTTCCAAACCCTTTAATTGGTGGAAAGCAATTATTTTATTAAGTGCGCCTTCTAATTCTCTGATATTGTTTTGGACGTGTTCGGCAATATAAATTAAAACCTCGTTATCTAAAGAAAAACCTTTTTCTTTAGATTTATTTTCCAAAATAGCCACTTTTGTTTCGATGTCTGGCTTACCCACATCAGCCACCATCCCAGATTCAAAACGAGAGATGAGTCGTTTCTCAATAGCCGGGATAGATTTTGGTGGTCTATCAGAAGTCATAACTATTTGTTTATCGTTTTGTTGTAATTCATTAAAGGTGTGAAAAAATTCTTCTTGAGTACCATCTTTTCCACCCATAAACTGAATATCATCAATTAAAAGCAAATCAACATTGCGATATAAATTTTTAAATTCTTTAGCTTTTCCGCCGGTCACCGCTTGAATATAATTGTTGGTAAATTTTTCACTGGTGGTATATAAAATCTTATTGGTTCGTTTTGCGAGTTCATTACCAATAGCTTGTAACAAATGGGTTTTCCCCAAACCAACACCACCATAAATAAATAAAGGATTATAAGATTTACCTAAATTGTTAACAACCGCCAAACAAGCGGCGTGAGCTAACTCGTTTCCTCTACCGACAACGAAATTTTCAAAAACATACTTCGGATTTAAGCCAAAACGATTTAGACTAGAGATCGTTTGATTGTTATTTGTTGTTTGAGGGGCAACTGGTTTTATGGGGGTGTGAGATTGTTCTTGTTTAGGGGACTCGTTATTTAAATTAATTTGGAAGGAGGGGTTATTTTTTTTAAGTTCTATTTTATAAATCACTTCTATCACATCTTGGCGGACAACGTTTTGTAGAGCACTAATAATATTTTTATGATATTTTTCTTCTAGCCACTTTTTAACAAAAGCATTAGGTACGCAAATGACAACCCGATTATTTTCGAAAGAGGAAATGAAGGTATCTTTAAACCAAGTTACAAAGTTAGCTCGCGAAAGACTGATTTCAATTTCTCCTAAGACAGCCTGCCATACTTGTTCATTATTCATAGAAAAGTGAAATTAAACCCTGCTTAGTAATAGGGGAAGTTTATAAAAATATTGTTTATTTAATTATATTAGATAAACCCCTTTCCCACAAGCAGTCGGCTTGTTAAAAATATGTTAATAAAAGGTGTATAAGACGATTTGGGGGGATTAATGCCTAGTTGACTCCTATAAATAAAGGTGTTATGTTATTAAAACAATAAAGATAAATTAATATTATGCCGAAGAGAACCTACCAACCAAACAAGAAGCGCGCCAAGACAAAACATGGATTCATTAGTAGAATGGAGACTAAAGATGGCCGAGCTGTTTTAAAGAGGCGTCGCGATAAAGGACGAGTTACCCTTTCTAAATAAAAAAACCTTTAAGCGTATTCATGCTCAAGAAGGAAAACAGAATAGGACTAAATAAAGAATTTGACCGGGCATTTAAGGCCGGCCAATCTTTTTATGGTAAAATATTAGGGATTAAGTGTGTTCCTAATGACCGTATTAATAATCGTTTTGGCATCTTAATTAATACTAAAGTTAGTAAAAAAGCAGTAGTACGGAATAAAATTAGACGAGAAATCAGAGAAATTATTAAAAAAAGACTAGAATCTTTAAAACCGGGAAATGACTTTGTTATTATAGTTTTTCCGCTTATATTAGATAAAAATAATGAAGAAATAGCCTCTGAAATTGATTTTAGCCTTAAAAAGCTGCGAGTATTAAAATAAGTGGGTCTTAATATGAAGTTTTTTTCTTATATTAGCAAAAAAATAGTTATAACCTTGATAACTATTTATCAAAAAACCCTGTCTTTTGATCATAGTCCCCTAAAAATGTTCTATCCTCATGGATTTTGTCGTTTTACCCCAACATGTTCAGAATATGGCAAGGAGGCTATTGAAAAATATGGAGTGGTTAAAGGCGGCGCCCTAACTACTTGGCGAGTGGCGCGCTGTAATCCCTGGAATAAGGGCGGGTATGATCCAGTTAAATAAATAAATTAAATAATTATGGCTAACATTTTTACTACTGTTTTTTATCAACCAATCTTAAATCTCCTGGTCTTATTATATAACGCCATGCCATTTAATGATTTCGGGGCCGCGATTATTGCGCTTACGGTTGTAATTAAATTAGTTTTTTGGCCGCTAGGAAGAAGTGCTATTAAATCTCAAAAAGCCCTTCAAGACTTACAACCAAAAATTGAAGAAATAAAACAAAAATACGCTGATGATAAAGCCGCTTCCAGTCAAGCCATGATGGCGCTTTATAAAGAAAATAAAGTTAACCCCTTCTCTTCCTGTTTACCACTTTTAATTCAACTACCATTTTTATGGGCAGTTTATCGCGTCTTTAGAGAAGGCCTGAATAGCAACTTAGACTTAGTTTATTCTTTTATTCAGAGACCGGAAGTAATTAATACTTTTTCTTTTGGATTTTTAGATTTATCTAAACCTAATACTTATTTAGCCTTATTGGCAGGAGCGGCTCAATTCTGGCAAGCCAAAATGATGATTACTAAAAAGCCAGCCATTAAAACTCCCGGCGCTAAAGATGAGAACATGATGGCCATTATGAATAAACAGATGTTATATATTATGCCCGCCGTGACCGTTTTTATTGGTTTCTCATTACCAGGAGGGCTAACTCTTTATTGGTTTGTTCTTACTCTATTAACAGCTATTCAGCAGGTAGTAACCTTTAAAAAGAAGACTACTGTTGTTGGTCCGATTGAGGGTGAAATTGTTAAATAAAAAAATATTAATTATAAAAAAACAGCTTCTTGAAAGCTGTTTTTTGTTAGTTAACCATTGTTTTGTTATTCAATATTAGAGGTTGAGCTGGCTGTGCTTGGCTGAGAACTGGTAGCTCCTAGCTCTGAGTTGCCGCTAATTTCCGGCGTGCTAGTAGCCTTGCCGACCAAGCAAACTTCTTGCCAGGGCACATAATGAGAGCTGAATCTAATGACTTGTTCTGGGGTTGTAGTTGCTCCCTCCGGATAAATAACAGTATAGTCAAAATAAGCATCAGCCCCGTTGTGAGCATGTTCAGTGCATTTCTTTTCTCCGGGAGCCAAGGTGTCAGTTTCCACTATTTTAGTTGGCTTAGGGCGTGTTATATTATAAATAGTCGGCGCAGTAGTGCTTGCTATACGGCCGTCACTTGTTCCCCAAAAATCAAAATAAATATCATTACCCGCTATTCTTGATTGGATTAAAACATAACTACCAGTATCATTTACAAACTTGACATCCGGCCAAGGATCATAAACCGCAGCATCTGTGCCCGCTGGCTCATAATAACTAACGCGATAAGAATGACTTCTTCTGGCGGTGATTGGTAGACCAGAAGCGAGTGCTGATCTAAAAATTGTCGTAGCGACTTGGCAGAGACCGCCACCATATTCAGGAATAGTTTTGTTATCTTTAATTACTAATTCCGGAAGATAGCCGGTGCTAGCATCAATTTCGCCTAAGGTTTTTACTAAAGAAAATTCTTCGCCCGGTTTTATTAATAAACCCTGGATAGCGGCGGCGCCGACAGCAATATTATGACGTCTATTGGCGGGAGAGCCGATAAAATTAGAATGGCCGGTGCCTAGCAGTTCTTTAATTTTAAAATTATTTTCTGCTTCCAACTCACTAATATTAATATCTTTAACAATTAATTCCGCTTCTCGTTCTGGTCCCAACAGGATGCTTGTTAATAAATTTGCACTCGCCTCTAAGTCCACCTCACGGCCGCTAATTCCTTGCTGCCAGCTAGTTACTTTGCCGTCTTTTATCTCAAATCTTGGTAAGACGGCATCTTCGTCAACGTCCTTGGCGATAGTATTTAATAAATACTCCCTGATTTTAGTTTGGTTAAAATCTATCTGTGCAACATTGTCGCCCTTTTTAACACTTATCCAAGTAATTATCTCTTTGATTTTAACAGTCCAAGATATTTTTCCTCGCTTAGCGTTATTATAGAAAATATTTAAATCACCCCCGTCAATAATCATTTGAACCCCACTTCTAACTAGTTCCAAATCTTCCCGTTTTATATCTGGATATTTAGAGCGAGTTTTAATAATGATGTCGTTATTATTAAAAACTTTAAGATTGTTGATTAAATCATTAAACAATTCATCTTCATTTATTTCTTTACCAATTTTTTCCTGATTATTTATTAATTCCCAATTGCCTTGGCTATTGTCTAAAGAAAAAAAGGCTGGTTCCGGAGGAATATTAAGTTCATCAAAATTCTCTTTAAGCCACTGCTCAATAACGGTTGGCGAATAGCTGGCGACCGCTTCGTAGTTCGTGGTGGAATTAAAAAACGGTAATAGTTCTTGTAAGTATTTAAGAAAATTATTATTTTTATTGATAAATAGAGTAGTAATGGTTTTTTCTTTATTATAGACAATTGCATCAGCATAAATAGTGCTAACGTCGGGAATGTCAGCCGAGGCAGAAGATTCTAATTTAAGCGGGAGATTTACAATCTTACCGCCATGTTGAAAATTTATTCCTTGTTCCCTGACAGTCTCCTCGTTGGCTTCTAAGGTTTTATTAACCTCCTCTTTAGTTTGTTCGCCAAAATCAATTCCACCAATCATGGTATTTTTTGGTAACCTTTCTTTATTAGCATTAGTCCAATTAAGATAGGTAATAAAAAAAATAGCCAGCAATAAAAATAAAGCTAGCGCTGCGGCAATAAAAGCAGTTTTTTTTGACTTCGTCATATTAATAAGCTAATCCTTCATTTTTACTTCAATTTTATTAGGATCCGATTTGTACAAGATTATTGTTAAAACACCATTTTCTATCTCAGCTTCCACGCGTTTATTATCAACGGCGGCTGGTAGAATAATAGAACGTGAAAATGGCCCCCAATAACATTCGCGAAACAGAAAATTTTCTTCGGAAATTTCTTCACCAACATCACGACGTCCTTTAATCATTAATAAATCGTTATGTAAAGATATTTTTAAGTTTTCGGGGCGCGCACCGGCGATTGTGGATTTTATAATAATTCGCGTCTCATCATGGAAAACATCAACCGCTAATTGCCCCTCCGACTCTTCGCCTTCATTTTCTAACCATTCATTGATAGATGATTCTTCCTCGTGAATTAATTGTTGTTTTTTATTTTTATTGAAAAGCATATTTTTATTTATTCTATCTTATAATTTACCAATTTTTTAAGAAAATGTAAATAAAAAAAGAATTAAAAAAAAC
>Ga0075530_1001367_pt1:0-10000 | contig 11691 bp, 18 predicted proteins | sample NGEPerD_2_FD_75101 | JGI IMG/M metagenome (GOLD analysis project Ga0075530, IMG submission 75101) | Arctic peat soil microbial communities from the Barrow Environmental Observatory site, Barrow, Alaska, USA - NGEE PermafrostL1-D | ecosystem: Environmental > Terrestrial > Soil > Wetlands...
CCCTCCCGTCATCCTTTCTCCCAGAAGGGCATGGGCACAGGAGTTTGAAGATGGCAACGGAGGAACGGGCTCGCCAGGCTCTGTATGCTCGGCTGGAGGAGGTTATCGGAGACGATCATGCCGCCACGCTGATGCAATACCTGCCGCCCGACCCGAGTGACCTGGCGACAAAGAGCGACTTGCGAGAGTTGCGAACCGGGGTCGACCAGCGCATGGACGGACTCCACCAGCGCATGGGTCGCATGGAGCGGCACATGGAGCGCTTCGACGACAGGCTCCCCGACCTCCGCAGCGCCGTGAGAGAGCAGACGCGGGTGCTCGTCGCAACATCGGTCGGAACAATGACCACGCTGTCGATCGTCGTCTTCGCAGCCGCACGGCTTATCTGAGGCTTGGGGCAGGGCCCTCGAACACAAAAAGCGCCGGGCTGGGCCCGGCGCTTTTGCGCTCCGCTTCTTCCGCGTTAGACGATCTCCGCGTTAAGCCTTCTTCTTGCGACTCCCCGAAACAACCGTCTTGAATGACGTGCCGGGTTTGAAGGCGGGAACCTTGGTGGCCCTTACCTTGATGGCCTCGCCGGTCTGGGGGTTACGCGCCTGACGAGCCGCACGCTGCTTGCGTGAGAAGGTGCCGAAGCCCGGAAGCGTGACCTTGTCACCCTTCTTCACCTGCTTCTGGATCGTGTCCACGACTCCATCGACCACGTCGCCTACGACTCGTTTTGGTTCGCCCGTCGTCTTGGCGACCGAAACGATCAGCTCAGTCTTGTTCAATGCGCCTCCTCTTCTCTGCCCTCATGTCTACCCTTCTAGGGGATTACCGGCTCACCATATAGGTTGTCGCCTCCCTGTCGCTGGATTTCCCTTGCCAGCTCTACAAAGTCGGAAGACCGGCTAGTGGATCACGGGCCACCCGCGATGGGAGAGGCGTCGGCCCGTGCGGCCACGGGGATCTCCGTGATGCCGGCGAGGCCCAGAAACGTGGTCGAAACCGCTCCTCTGACGACGACCTCGACCCGATCGGGGGCGGTGGCCACCTCGGCTTTCAGCGGCAGGCCTCGACTTTGTAACCACTCGGCCGCCGACCTCCGAGCGGCGGTCTCGTCGAGCACCGCGACTTCACCGCCGCTTGAGTAGTAGGCGGCTTCATCGAGCTCTGCGGCCGCCGCTAGCGCCGCGGCGTCGGCGCTGTTCTGCAGACTGCGACGAAAGAGAAAGGCGCGGGTGCCGTCCACCGCCAGGCCCGTGATGGCAAACACGACCAGCGACAGGCCGATGACGAGCACGGTCGCCTGCCCTCGCTCGTTCGTCGCCCGCGACGTCACAGGCTTCGATAGGGATCGACGCGCGCCACATGCCGGGAGGTGACCCAGATCGAAGGTCCTGCCACCCGCCCCAGAAAGGGGGCCTGGAGAACCGTTACCGGATAGGAGACCTCGACCTCCACGGCCGCGCCGCGCTCCAACCTCGGAATCGCCGCCCACGATGCGCGCGCCTGTTCCGGGTCGATGCCGCCGTCGAGCAGAGCACGCGCCACGGCGGCGTCGACCGCGGCGGCCGCTAGAGCATCGCTGGAAGCAGTGGCCGCTTCGAAGCCCGCTTCGCGAGCCGCGGCCGAGGTGGCGAGCGCGCCGCGATGGAGATCGGCCAGCACTCCCAGCGCCCAGATCAACGGCACTAGCAGCAGCATTCCCAGGAGCAGCGACTCGATCAGAGCTTGGCCTCGTTGGTCTGAGAGCCTCATACCGGTGCCTCCCTCCGCACGGAAGTTGCCACCGAGCCCACCGGGATCCGTACGGGAACGACCCCGAAACTCTTGAGCCGGCCGGTCACCCGAACGCGCACGATCGAGAGGTCGCCGACCGCTTGGACCGACACGGCCACCTCCATCTGCTCCACAAGACCACCGGCGGAGGATCTGACCACTTCCGACGCCACCGCGCGCGCGTCGTCGGCATTGCGCCCCAGCTCCACAGCCGCCCTCGCACCTTCGTGAGCAGACGCCGCCACGACGTTGCGCGCATAGAGAACGAAGGCCACCTGGATCGCCCCGAGAACCAGCATCAGTAGCAAGAGCAATGCAAAGATGCTCTCGAGCAGCGCCGAACCGTCCTGCGCACGCTGCGCACGGGCGGGCCGTGCTGGAGCTAACAGCCGACGCTTCCGCACACCGTATCGAGCGCGCTCTCGACAATCCCCACCAGCCGGCCGCGCGCGACCGTCCATATCGCCACGACAAGAGCGCTCGTCATCAGCACGATAAGCACCCAGCCGGGCACGTCTCCTCGCTCGTCTTCCAGCAAGGAGCAGATCCACAACCACACGAATCCCACCGCTACTCCCTTCCTCATGCAGCTAGGCCGTCAGCTACGGTGCCAATAGATCGAGAGATACAAGCCCCGGATAAAGCGTGTAGACCACCACCACGGGCATTATCAGAAACACCACGGGAAGCAGCATCAAGACTTCCCGCTTGCCTCCTGCTTCGAGCAGAGCGCGCCGACGCGCATCGCGCGCGTCCTCTGCCTGCGCGCGCAACACATCCGCCAGCGGCGCTCCGCGTTCGATGCCGGTAACCAGAGCGTCGACGAATCGAGCAGTGGCCGGACCCGGAACTCTTTGCCTCAAGCCCTCGATAGCTTCCGTGACCGAGGCCCCGGCCCTCATCTCCGCGATCACTCCCGACAACTCTGCGCCGATGCCTGAGCCAAGCACCAGAGCGACGCGCTGAAACGCTGCCGGCACCGATTCACCCGACATCAGTGCCAGCGTCATCAAGTCGATGGCAGTGGGAAGCTCCTCGTCGAGAACCTCGCGGCGCCGCTCGACGGCGCGGCTCAATAACCAGTCCCAGCCGAGAAAGCCGCAGGCGAACATCAACGCACTGAGAAACGGCAGCACGCGTACATCGAGGGCTGCTCCGGCGGCAGAAGCTGCTCCGGCACAAAGCCAACCACCCACAAGTACCGTTCCACCCCAGAAGAGCTGCTCGATGCGAAAACGTTCCGCGTCGGGCTCCCTTCCCGCTGCTTCCATGCGCCGCTCGAGCGCCGTTCGGGAGCCGGGGAGGCGGCTCGACACAACCGCTGTGAACCTCTGAGTCAAGGCCCCCTGGCTTCGCCGAGGGCGGGCCAGCAACGAGCTCGGCTTCCCGCGCAGCCCGCTTAGGTACGGCTCGACACGTTCAGAAAGTCGGGAGCCGGCAAACGGAGGAAGCGCAAGAACGGCGATCGTTAGGCCTGCGGCCGAGAGCGCCACGAGCAAGGTGATCATTCGCTTAACCGCCCCGGCTCGGGAAGCCGGGCCGCTCTCAACATCAGCCGATAGCCCAACGTCGTCACGGCTGCGCCGGTGGCAACCACGATGGCGCCCGTCGATGAGTTGAAGGCCGCCGCGGCTTCCGGTCGAGCAGACATCAAGAGCAGGACTATCCACGGCGCTGCGGCCGCCACGCGCGCCGCCGTCACCGTCCACGACCAGCGTGCTTGTACTTCCTTGCGCACGCGCAGGTCCTCTCTGACGAAGTCGCTCAACGTCCTGAGAACTCGCACCAAATCGGTACCGCCGACATCGTGAGCGAGTCCCAAGGAGACAACGACGCGATCCCCCACCGGATCGGACAACTCTGATCTCAAGCGGTCGAGCGCGGCATGGAAGCTTCCCGAAGCGCGGTAGGTGGCCGCGAAGGAAGTAAAGCCGGGCCTCAGCTCTTGGGGGCCGCGCTCAGCCAGCGAGGCGCAGGTCTCGGGCAGAGAGATGCCCGCACGCACGCCGGCGATCACCGATGCGATCGCATCGGGCCATGCTTCTCTGAACGAATGCGCGCGGCTGCGCCGGCGGGCTCGAGCCCAGGCGAAAGGTATCCATAACGCCACCACCGAAAAGGCCGAGGCAAGCACGAAAGAAGCGGTGATCCCGGCGACCACCACCAGCGCGACCCCGCCGGCCCCCGCGCTAACGGTCAGCATCCGCCCCCCGGTCATCGCCGGCAGCCCGGCCTCAGCAGCAAGCCGGTCGAGACTCGCCAGCGGCCTGTTGCGGGCGATGCCTGCTGCCGTCAAGCCGTCGTAGAGCAAGAGCAAGCCGAGAGCACCGAGGACGGCCACCACGGACCTCATCGGAGGACCTCCGATAGATCAATTCCCACTGCTTCGAAGCGGTCGGGGTGAGGAGGCCGATGCCCCGTCCACTCAAGCCCCGCCTGGGAGCGCTCGAACAGCGATGTGGTCTCGATCCGATCTGCTTCGATCCGCCCGGTCACACCCAGCACCTGCATCGTGCGCCGGCGGCCTTCTCGCTGGCCGAGATGAACGATCAGGTCGATCGCCGCGGCGACCGTTGGGACAACGAACGAATGGCTGACGTTCTCACCGGCAAGCAACGGCAGCGTCTGGAGCTTGACGAGCGCTTCGTGCGCGCTGTTTGCGTGTATGGAGGTCATCCCGGGGAACCCAGAGTTGAGGGCGACGAGCAAGTCGAATGCTTCCTTGCCCCGCACCTCCCCCACGATGATTCGATCCGGGCGCATTCGCAGGGCCTCGACAACAAGCCTTCTGAGATCGATCGCACCCTTGCCTTCGAGGTTTGCCTGACGAGTCTGCAGTGACACCACATCGGGCAGTCCCACCTGGAGCTCGAACACCTCTTCGCAGGAGATGACGCGTTCGCCGCCCGGAACGCAGCCGGCGAGGCAGTTGAGCATCGTGGTCTTGCCGCTTTGGGTCGCTCCCGAAACGACGATGTTCAATCCTGCCTTGACCGACGCGTCCATGAAGGCGGCGACCGCCGGATCCATGGAGCCAAGCCGCACAAGCTCCTCCAGGCGATGCGCGCGGACCACGAACTTTCTGACGTTGATGGCCCAATGACGGCGCGTGATGTCGGGTATCACCACATGAAGCCGAGACCCATCGGGCAGCGTCGCGTCGACGAACGGAGTCGAGAGATCGAGCCGGCGGCCGCTGGTGCGAAGCATGCGTTCAACGAGGTCGCGTATCTCCTCCGGCTCGAGCGTCACATTCGTCAGCACATGGCGACCTCCGCGCGCGCAGAAGATGCTCGCCGGGGAGTTGATCCAGATCTCTTCTACTTCGGGATCGTCGATGAGCTCCTGAAGAGCACCGAAGCCCGCAACGCGATCCAACACCGCCTTTCGCACGGCCGCTCGATCGCGGATGACCGGAAGGTTGCTCGAGTGCATGCGGAGCTCGTACTCGCCCAAAACCTCGTCGACGAGGCGGCCCACTGAGGAGGATGAATCGGTGGCAGGATCGACTCCGCGTCGCCGGACGAGCTCGCGCACTTCCTCCTCGACGAGGACCAAGGCTTTCTCCACTTATCTCCGGCCCCCCATTCGGCTGAGGACTCCTCGCGGGGGGACTACTCCTCCTACGGCCGCCGCGAGATCCCTGATTCCCGCAGGAAGCTCGGGGCCGCTCCACTTTCCGTTCTGCTCCAGTCGCTGCAGACAGAGTTGAGGCCTGTCGAAGAGGACGGCCCCCACGCGCTTGCCGGTATGGCGCCGCACCAGCTCGGCGACCTCCTTCTCCTCACCACGGCGCGCACGGTTGAGCACCACTATCACGCGCTCCTCGGAACAGATCTGCTTGAGGCTCTCGAATCCCCACAGGAACGACTTGATGCCGAGGGCGTCCGCGCGCACCACCGCCACGACATGGTCGGCTGCAGCCGCGGCGGCGCGGGCCATGCGGTTGCGCCCCTCTCCCGCCCCGGGGTAGGGGGAAGGATCGGGTTCGAGACAGAAACCGACGTCGCAAACGGTGAAAGCGAAGGAGGACTGCGCAGCACTCAGCAGCCGGCGCCAGCCAAAGTCGGATATCTCCGCCCACAACTCCGCTCTCGGCAGACCGGGGATCACTACCGGGCCACCGGGGGCCGCGCGGCGCAGGTCTGAGGCCAGAGCTTGGGCATCGAAACCCTGCTTCGCCGCAGCGTTGGCGGCCCATACGACCGTGGGCAGCTCTTCGACGATCCCGAACGCCTGAAGGACATCTCCACCGTAGGGATCTGCATCGATCAGCAGCGTGTCCGGTGATCCACGGCTTAACTGGAGGGCGAGGCGAATCGCAATCATCGTGCGTCCCGGGGCGCCTTTGGGACCCCACACGGAGACCAGCCTGCCTCGCCGCGACGGAGACTCAAGACTTGCCGCCGGAGCTAGGGGTTGTGTGCGGCAAGCCGCCACGATGTCGTCGACCTCCTGCTCGGAGTCCAGCACCGTCACCCCTCGAGCGGAGAGCTCGTGCACCGCCGCCGGGTCATCGCTCACACCGACGATGCGAACGCCGGCATCTGAAGCCTCCTGCATCGCCTGAGGGTCGAGCCAGGTAGGAGCCCCCACCGAGACGACTGCATCGAGCTCGAGACCCCGAATTGCACCAAGCAACTCAACGCGATCGAGACATCGCATCACGAGCTCGACGGCGGGATGGGATCCGATGCGCACCGCAAGGGCGGGCTCCAGCTGTGGATCGCCGCTGAGGGTCACGACCCGAAGGGCCCTCATTCGAAGTCGCCGGCTCGAATCGTGATGGTCGCGGGGCCCTCGGAAGGACCGACAGTACGGACGACGTCTATCTCTCCGGTGCGCAGGGCGAACGCAACCGCCGCCGCCCGGCTCGGGGACGCCGACACGACGATCCCCACCGCGGCTTCCCCGCCCACCACCAGTCCCGACGCCTCGATGACGTCCGAAACCTCAGCGTTGCGCAATATCGATGTGGTACGGGCTCGTACATCTGCCGCATCGAATGTTGCGTAGACGTCGACTCGATCTCCCGGGCGCAGGGAGCCACCCACGGCGTGCTCGGGGCTCACCGGGATGCTGATCGAGCTGATTCCCGAAGCCGACCCCGCGGGGGCAAGAGAGAGCGCGGGAAGAAGCTCGCCCTCGCGCAAGGAGCGGGTCGTCAGCTCGCCTCTGACCTCCGCGGCGGCGGATGCGTAGCGGGCGAGCAACGTCGAAGGAAGCTTGACCGCAACGGGCTCCAGATCGGAAGAGGTCAACGTGGAGTTCGCCGGAAGGTCTCTCGCCGCCGCCCACACCAGCGTCGTCGCCCGTGCCTCGCTCAACACCCTCTGGCCGCCGGCGAACGCGGCGCAGAAGAGCACGAGACCAAGGGCGCTCCTCAGATTGACCCAGGCCGGTTTGGAGAGCCGGCGAGCTACCGGAACGTCCACCGACCCCTCCGGTTCTTGTGGACGCTGCTGGACGTCAACGTACGCCAATCCAGCCAAACAGAGGCTAGCTTTGCTAAGCTCCTACCATGAGCAGCGCGCGCGACGCCGGCGAAGGACCCGGCGTCGCGACCCGATTCATGACGCTGGAGGAGGTCGCCACCTATCTCAACGTCAGCGTCGCCCAAGTCTACGCGCTGGTAAGAAGCCATGAACTGCCCGCCATAAAACTTGGGGGCCGGGGCGTCTGGCGCATCGACAAGAACCAGCTCGAGGCCTATCTCGAACGCCTCCACGCCGAGACCAGAGAGTGGATCAGAGCGCATCCGATGACCTCTCGCGCAGAAGAGTCATCTCTGTGAGGGAGGCCCGGGGAACGTAGCGCGGCCCCGCTGCGGCCATCACGCATAGATAGTCCGAGCCCGCCTCGGCAAGCCTGCCCCGCAGCCCTCCCGCCGCAGTAACAATCTCGACGTGGGCACTTCGACGAGTCCACTCTCGGGCTAGCGCAATGAGGTCGCCGGCAAAGCGCATCGGGGCGGCACCGGAAGCCTTGGACTGAAACACTGCCGTCTCCCAGGTAAGGACTCTGGTCGCCGGCTCACCGATGCCACAGAAGTCGTCGCCCAGCAGTGTCACGGGATGCCTGGCGCCACCGGATAGGTGCGCCTCTATGCCCTGCGCCAGACGCAGCACCTCGATCAGGGCTCGGCCCTGACGGAGGCTGAGCGCCAGATCAGCGGCGGCCTCGTCCTCGGAGCGAACCATGGCGGCCTCGAACGAAGCGGCCAGGCTCGTGATGACTGGATCCAGCTCGGGAGACTCAGCCCCCACCATCGCCCACTTTCTCCCAAGGAAAGGATGATTCTTCCATACTTTCCCGCTACTACCGTCGTCAAAAGGAATTTCTTGACAACTGTTGATGTCGGATGCGAGCATACAGCCGCAACCAAAGGTAAACAGATACAAGTGGAGGCTAATAGATGTTTCTGGAAGATTCGTGGGCAGACTCGGTGGTCGCCCCTCTGCTCGGGGCCTCCTGCCTGTGGGCGCTTCTGCGGATCATGGCCTCGTGGCCCATCAGGCCACGGAGAGCTTCTGCACGCGCTCGCGCACGGCTCCGGGCCCCTTTCACCTCTGTTCTCAGCTGCGCGGCAACCCTACTGAGCACCCCTCCTGCCTTCTCGGCGGACCAGGCGCCTTCCCCCCGCCGGTCGGTCGAGCCCCCCTGGTCACGGACGAGCGGGTTCCCCCCTCTTCGCCCGCTCGTCCCGACCAGGGCAATCGATCCGCCGCCGGACGATGATCGAGTTGTCGACCTTGACGGATTCGGAGCGGGCGCCTCCTACCGGCCCCTTCAACAACCGAACCCGGCCGTCGCCGGACGTGGACGTGAAGGACGAGGGCAGGGAACCCTTCTCTTCCCCAGCCAGATCGAGCCGGAGCCCCAGCCGCCCCCGGCACTCACCGAGCAACCAAGCCATCCGCGTCCTGCTCCCTCAGGCGAGTGCCGCGGACGCTACCAGGTGGCTGCGGGGGACTCTCTGTGGACCATCGCCGGCCGGGTTCTCGACACCGACGATGCTCGCCGCATCGCCCGCTACTGGCCCCGCATACACCGCGCCAACAGCAGCCTGATCGGAGCGACGCCCAACCTCATCAGGCCCGGGTGGGTGCTCGAGATGCCGCCGGAATGCGATTGAAGTGCGGCCCGCGCACCCGGCCCCCGCGGTGCCCTTCCCCAATCATCCTGCAGGTCGTCGCCCGAGTCGGCCCTGGGAGTGCGGCCTCAACCGACTAGGCGATGACCTGCCAGGATGACAACCGGTAGCCCAGCGCGCGTTGCGCTCTTGAGGGTATCGAGGTGCTCCGACGGGGTTCCCCTCAAACCCTTCCCCACCGGGGCGCAACGTCCGCATTCGCCGAATTGAGGGTATTGACCGTAGGCAGCTGAGCGGGCCACCGGCTCTCTGCCGTTCAGCGTAGTCCGTCCCAACATCGATCGGACCTGCGCTTGGCGGAGGGCAGAGTAACGTGACGCCATGGAGTCGAAAGCGTACGCGCGACGATCCGTGAAGCCCTGCCGCGTGCCGGCCTACGACCGCTGTGACGAGGAAGACCCAGCGAACTGACGCCCCCGTGCGTCAACCACGCAACGAGTCCGTCCTCACCACTCCGCTATTCAGGAGGTCACAGCCATGCCCAACCACCCCCTAGGCAGCCGCGTCCCCATGTTGGTCGCGGCGACCGCCTGCTGGGGAGTCGGCACCGTCGTCACCAAGCAAGTCCTCGACGACGTCGCCCCACTCACCCTGCTGCCCATCCAACTCGCCGCCAGCTGCCTGCTGCTCGCCGGAGTCGCAGTGCTTACCCGCACCCGGCGCGACCGGTTCAGGTGGTCACCCCAGACGCGCGGGCTCGCCGCCCTGGGTGTCCTCAACCCCGGCCTCGCATACGCTCTCGGCCTCCTCGGCCTGACCTCCATCAGCGCCAGCATGTCGGTGCTCCTATGGGCAGCCGAACCCGTTCTCATCCTGCTGCTCGCGGCGGCCTTGCTCCGTGAACACATCCCGGCAGCCCTCGCCGCCGCTCTCGGAACTGCGGTCGTCGGAGTATTCCTGGTCGTCTATCAGCCCGGCACCGCCGGCGACGCCGCCGGAGTTGCCCTTACCGTGTCCGCGGTCGGCGCATGCGCCCTGTACACCGTGCTCACGCGCCGCCTACTCCTCGACGACGCGTCCTTGCCTGTGGTGCTCGCACAACAAGTCGCCGCGCTCCTGTTCGCGGTGTTACTCGCCACGGCG
>Ga0075530_1001369_pt1 | contig 11686 bp, 9 predicted proteins | sample NGEPerD_2_FD_75101 | JGI IMG/M metagenome (GOLD analysis project Ga0075530, IMG submission 75101) | Arctic peat soil microbial communities from the Barrow Environmental Observatory site, Barrow, Alaska, USA - NGEE PermafrostL1-D | ecosystem: Environmental > Terrestrial > Soil > Wetlands > Peat ...
CTGCAGGAGGACGGCTGGGTGCAGCGGCAGACTTTGCGGGCGTCGGACCCCGCCGTGGGCGACACCTTCGGCACCGCGGTCGCCCTCGGTGTCGACGTGGCCTTGGTGGGAGCCGCGCAGGACAACACAGCCGCAGGCGTCGATTCAGGCTCAGTCCGATCCTTCCGCCGCATGACAACCGGGTGGCAGGAAGAGGGAGTGCTGACCCCGGCGGGTGCTGGGGCCAACGACTCCTTCGGCTCGGTGCTCGCAATGGACGGTCCGACGGCTCTCGCGTCTTGGCAGGGTGCCGATCCCTTCGGTGCGACGTGTGTGTTCCGCCGCTCCGGTGCCGGCTGGTTCGAGGAGCAACGCCTGTCTCCTCGTGAACCGTCGACCCAGGACCGGTTCGGCCACGCGGTCGCGGTCGCCGGGTCCGTGGTGGCGGTCGGTGCGCCGGGAGATGACCCAGGTACGGCGGAGAACGCGGGCGCGGTCTACGTCTTTGACCGGTCTGCGACCGGGTGGACCCAGCGTGCCCGGGTCACCGCGCCGACGCCAGCCCCGGGCGCGGTGTTCGGGTCGGCGGCCGCGATGTCGGCAGACACCCTGCTCGTGGGTGCGCCCCTGGAAGTGAACACCGTGCCCCCGGGCCCGGGTAGTGCCCATGTGTTCATCCGACGCGACGGCGACTGGGTGCCATCGGCCGAGCTCAGGCCCTCCAACGCAGCGGTGCGGCAGTTGTTCGCCGGTGCCGTGGCGCTCTCCGGTGACACCGCCGTCGTCGGTGCAAGGCTCGCTGCCCGCGACGATGGCGTGCGGACCGGCGCGGCCTACGTCTACGTCCGGGCGGGCGGAGTCTGGTCGGAGCAGGCCAGGCTGGTCGGCTCGTCGTTACACGCGAGCGACGCATTCGGCTGTTCGGTCGACATCGAGGACGACACCATTGTCGTCGGTGCCCGGAACCGCGACTCAGCCGCCGGTCCCGACACCGGCGCGGTGTACGTGTTCAGTCGAGTCGGCGGCCTGTGGGCTGAGCAGGCGGTGCTCACCAGTGCCGCCGCCTCGCCCCACGACCGGCTCGGGTTTTCGGTCGCTGTCGCGGGCGGTCTCATCGTCGCCGGGGCGCCTGGCCGCGATGTCGTGCCGTCCGGCCCCGGTAAGGCGGTCCCTTTCGCCAGGGCCGGCGGGTCGTGGTCCGAACAACCGGCCCTAGCCGTGCCCGACGCCCCGGTCGGCTCGCGGCTCGGTTCGGCTGTTGCCATCACTCAGGGTTCGGTCTTCGTCGGCGCCACCGTGCTGCGCACTGTCTTCACCTTCAACGCCGCATCGGGGGGCGCACCGGTCGACCGTCTCATCGGCGGCGCCCTCGACACTGGTTTCGGCGGCGCGATCGCCGCTTCGAACGGCAACGTACTCGTCGGTGCGTCCAGTGCCCTCACCGACCTCGGCCGCAGTGGCGTCGCGGTGCTCTTCACGCCCTAGCCCAGACAGATTCCGCGGCCCACTCAAGACGCGCCCGAAGCCATCCGTGCCCTTGTCGCGAGGCCTGAGCGAGTGATCGGTTCGCGACAGATGGGCACCTCTTCCATGCGGCTGGCTGGCCGTGCCGACTCGGTCCTGACTGCGTGCATGCCCAAGCCGGACAGGGCGAAGCCCGCCGCCCGAAGACTTGCCACGCTCCCTACTGAACTTTGGCAGGCGAGAACAACTCCCAACTGAGCGGATTCGGCGCTGCCGAGAGGGCCCGGCCCCCACCCCCCGTTTAGCTCACCAGGCAGGCATCAGGCGCCAGGCTGACACGTGGCGGGATGAGTCACCGGCGGTGGTAAGACTGGCCTCGCCCGGATCGCGGCTGCGTGTCGGAATCGAAAAGTTGCGCGACCGCGGTGCCGGCGGTGGCGTCCGCTATCAGGCGGGGTCCCAGTTGTGCTCGCTGATCCAGCGTCCAAGCGGTAGCGGCTCGACGCCGAACTCCGCGCGGGTCGCCGCCATGTCGACTGCTCCAGTACCGCGGCGGATCATGCATCTCACCTGAGCCGCGACCTCGAATGCGACCGTTTCGCCAAAGATGGGCGCCAGCGCACGCTCGTAGTCGTCGGGGTCGATGGACACGTAAGTCATCGAACGACCCATAGCCTCACCGAACCGGGCGGCGATGTCGTCGCCGGTGAGCGCCTCTGGTCCGCCCACGTCAAACTCCTCCCCGGCCAGGTCGGGACGGTCCAGCGCGGCCACCGCGTACGCGGCGGTTTCTTCCGCCGAGATCCATGACATCGGGAACTGCGCGGGCAGCGGGAAGGCGACGACACCGGAGTCGACGATGCCCGGCCTGATCCACGGGCCCAAGAAGATCTCGTAATAGAAGGTCGGGCGGATCACGACGCTCGGGATTCCGCTGGCACGCAGGTAGTCGACCACCTCTTGCCGCGCCTCATATGCGTGCACGTTCTCCCCGGCGATGACGTGCGCGCTGGTGTTGAACACCACGAGCTTCACCCCGGCTGCCTTGGCGGCGTCCACGGCGTTGCGGCCATAGGCCTCGTGCAGCTCGAAGTCGTACTGCAGGGGCAGCTGGAGGACGACGCAGTCGATGCCGTCATTGGCCGCCGCGAGGGTTTCCGGGTCACCGAGGTCGGCGACCGCGACCTCGGCGCCGCGAGCAGCCCAGTGTGCGGCGTGGCCTGCGTCACGTGTCACCACACGCGTGTTCCTGCCCTGTTTGAGGAGCTGGTCCTCGACCGGAGTTCCCTGGGTGCCCGTTGCGCCGTAGACGAGGATGGTGCCAGCCATGATTGACCCTCCGCGGCCGCTGAACGCGCACCGGACAGTGCGCCCGGGGAGAGTCATCATCGTCCTCCAGGGTGCGCCTCGTCTACTACTTCGAAGCCCCATGTGCAGCATTGGTGGCCCACAGTGGGTGCAATGGGCGCATCGCCGGGCAGCGGTTCCGGTCAGGTAACCCCGGCCGAGTGGTTGCGCTGGCTGCGGCCCTGCGGCGCCGAGTGTCCCGCAACGGTGTCGGATGCGACACTGGGCCATCGGGGTCAGTTGGGGTCCTCAACGCCTGGTCGTCGGTGCGGCGATGCCGGCCTTGGCTTCTTTGCGTTGGCGTTCGATCGCGCGGTACGCAGTCGAGCGGCCGACGCCGAACAGGGCGGCGACCTCGGCGGTGCTGTACTGACCGCTGTGCACCAGGGAGACCAGGTGGGCTTGGCGACGGTTGAGCTTGGGCTGCTTGCCTCGTTTCTGGGGCGGCCTCCCGCTGTGCGCATGCAGCTCGAAACAAGCGCGCACGCAACCCAGCAGTAACGGGCAGCTCACTGTTCAGGCTGCCCACCGGACTTCTGGAATGGTCGCCGATCCGATAGGAGGTCGAGGGCCTCCCGAACCGCTCGTCTCCTTGATACAACGGTGCGCTAGTTCGGGTTGATGCTCCAGAAAAGCTGATCGTAGTAGTTGGGGCCACCTGCGAAGTTCAGCTCCACGAACGTTCGGTCGGTGTACGTTCCTGTCCACTTGGAGTACTTGCCGGTCCCGCCCACGATGTTTCCGTCACCGCCACCGGCAACTACCGCTCCGGGGTCACCGTTTAGATGCGTCGGTGCCTTGACCGACGTGTCCATGAGCGCACCAACGGTGCCGGCCTCGCCTGAGTGCACGTAAATGTCTCCGTTGTTGAGCGCGAACCATATGAACTCACCAAAAGCGAGCGGTGCGCCGGGGGTCAGATCGAGGTTCTTTGTCCAAACGTAGATCGTGCCCTCGACTCTGCCCGTGGATGCATCGACAGCGGGCATCGAAACAGAGGCCACACACTCCGAGTCGCACCACGAAGTGAACGCCGCCGTGGTCGGCGCGGAGTGTGTGTTCGGCACCGACGGCCCGTTGTAGACCAGAACGATGTTGTGCGGAGTGCTAGCGCCGCTACTCGATGCGGCGCCGACGTTGCTAAGAGCGACCATCGCACCAGCCACAAGGACTGCCACAGCAGATGCCAACCGGAAATTCTTCAAGATGCCACTCTCCTTGGGTCCAAGCCGTGAACCCGAGGTACTCGGCATACCGGGTCTTCGAGAGACCGCTGCTCGCGACTCTCCCCTAGTACCGGCCTCGAGTAAATGCCCCGATCTAGCCCAGCAGTTGCCAGCCGTTGATCACCTGCCCTAGCGGTTAGGGCTACACCCACCGGCGGGTACCCAACGCATTCCGATCACTCGAATCACTCGGAATCAACATCGCCGAGTGGGCCCACATCGACCATGACCGCGGATCGCGACATGGGGGTTCGTTTTGCCGGGACGCCCGCCGGTCCCGAATCCGGACCCGAACGGCGTCGCAACTCGCCGGACGGAGACACCTGACAAAGTGCACCGATGCGCAATCAGGTGGCCGACGGCGTCTGGGTCCGGCAGAGCGAGCGGGTCTGGGCAATGCCATCGTGGTGCGCGGGCAGGTGCGCAACCGTTAGTGGCGCGAATGCGCGGCGCCGGCTTGGCGGCGTGCTGGCTCTTCGGCGGCGCTGGGCGTGGGACGCCAGGCAGGGCACGAGCCAGAACCACACGGACAAAATTGACCAGACGATCTCAGAGCTCCTTCCCTCCGAAGCCGCCTACTACTACCTGGGTGAAAGCAGAAGGTCGCGAGTTGTCCGGCATTTCAGTCGATGGCCAGCAGGTTCAGTTCGATCACGGTCCCTGCCGGGGTGGACCTCGGGAGGAAGGCTGCGCCTACGACGTCGAGACGCTCACCAAACCGATGTGGCGTTGGAGCGTCCGCAACGTTCCCTTCGAACGTCTTGAACCGGTGTCGGGGTCCCACCGTCCTGCTCTTCAATGAACTGACACTCTTCACTGGAACGTCGGTTGTGTCGGTCGCGGACTACGTCAATGGCCGAGACCTGACCAGGGAGCTGGCGCTAGCACGCTCGAAGCGACAGCTGGCACAGGGCACTGCGTTGACGAGGTGGCCGCCACCGAGGCCCCATCGTGGTGTCGCTGACTACTCGAGGTGACACCTCCCCCGCCAGTGCCCTCGCCGTGAAACGTTTCCCCACCACTCCGAGGGGCGTGGAGCACTACGACCGCAAGACCCGCACCTCGCACGCGGTGGCTCGCGCAATCAAGCACGGAGACGATGTCGTTGTGATCCACGGAGTGGACTACAACAACAACGGTAAATACGGCTTCGACAGCGCCGGGGCGAGCGAGCTCGACCCGAAGCAGCCCGCCGAAGCCACAGACCCCGCCGCCTGCGGAGTCTTGAGGCGCTGAAGCAGCCATACAAGCAGCAATAGTGGCCCCCGACATGAGTTGTCGGTGGGCCGCTGGCTCCTCCTCCGTCGAGCCGTCGGCACGTCCGCCTCGGGTCGCGTCAGGAAGGCGCTCGAGGCTCGTCGAGGAGGTGACGAGGTTCCGGCCATCACCGGGGGGTGGCCGGGACCTCGGGGCGTTGAGGGTCATCCACGTCTCCGATCGAGGGGTGAGGGGTCGCAGGTGGCCTGCTGCGTGGGTGCTTTTCGGGAGCCAAGGTACAGAGCCCCTTGGCGCTACTGCTGAACTGATGATCGGGCCTGAATCCACTCAGACAGGGGATGTTCTCGCCGGACAACATGCGGTGACGTCCCGCTGAGTGGTGGAGTTTCTCGACACCGTGCGGGTCAGTAGGTCGATCATGCCGTCATGAGTTCGGGTTTGGCCACCTCCTCTTCGGGGGTCTTGGTGAGCAGGGCCATGGAGCCCTCGGAGAGGTAGCGGCGTTCGCTGGCGACTTGCCACTCGTCGTGGGCCTCGACCAGTACTGCGCCGGCGAGGCGGAGCAGGGCGGCGGGGTTGGGGAAGACTCCGACGACGTCGGTGCGGCGCTTGACCTCTTTGTTGAGCCGTTCGAGCGGGTTGGTCGACCAGATCTTCTTCCAGTGGCTGTGCGGGAACCCGGTGAACGCCAGCAGGTCGTGGTGGGCCTCACGCAGCATCCGCTCGACCTTGGGCAGCTGCCGGCCGAGCATGGTGGCGATCTCCTCGAACTGCTGATGGACGTGCTCGGCGTCGGGCTGGGCGAAGATCGTGCGGATCGCGGCAGCGACCATCTCGGCGTTGCCCTTGGGGACCACGGCGAGCACGTTGCGCAGGAAGTGCACCCGGCAACGCTGCCAGGAAGCCCCGATCAGCACCGACTCGATCGCGGCTTTCAAGCCGAGGTGGGCATCGGAGATGACTAGCTGGACGCCGGCCAGGCCGCGGGCCTTCAGGGAGCGCAGGAACGCGGTCCAGAACGCCCCGTCCTCCGAATCGCCGACGTCGAAGCCGAGGACCTCACGGCGGCCGTCGGCGGTGACTCCGGTGGCGATCACGACCGCTTGGGAGACCACCCTCCGGTTGACCCTGGCCTTGCAGTAGGTGGCGTCGAGGAACACATACGGATACGCGGTCTCGGTCAAGGACCGGTCCCGGAACGCACCCACCTCCTCGTCGAGGTCGGCGCAGATGCGGGAGACCTCGGACTTGGAGATCCCGCTGTCGGCGCCCAGCGCCTTGACCAAGTCGTCCACCTTCCGGGTGGAGACGCCGTGCAGGTAGGCCTCCATGATCACCGCGAACAGCGCCTGGTCGACCCGACGGCGACGTTCGAGCAGGCACGGGAAGAACGACCCGGCCCGCAGTTTCGGGATCCGCCGTTCCAGGTCGCCGGCAGTCGTGGTCAGGGTGCGGGGCCGGTAGCCGTTGCGCTGGGTGGTGCGCTCAACGCTGCGCTCCCACGGGCCAGCACCGATCACCGCGGTCACCTCGGCCTCGATCAGCGCCCGATACATCGTCTCCGCGGCAGCGCGGACGCGGTCATCCACGTCCGCGGCCTTCATCGCTTCAAGCACCTCGAGTAGTGCAGCATGGCCCAAGGCCATCGTGCTTCGTGTCCTTCCGTGAGTTCCATCGCTAGGTCTCACTGACCGTCGCACGATGGCCGCTCACGTCCCCGGCAGGACACGAACAACAACGGCGGGAACTACACCACTCGAGGGGACGTCACCCAACATGCGATAGGGAGCGTGCAAACGGGCGGGCCGCACGAGCCGAGCCACGTTCAAAGGTCACTGCCTCGACGGGGTTATCCACGCCAGTGCGGGCCAACCTACGCCGCATCCTCGGACGCGCTGCTAACCCAGAATGACGCTGCCAAGAGTAGGCATTTGCACGTGGCCGGATCGAGGGTCCCAGCCTGGCGCCAGAGCGCGCCCCATGCACGGGCTGGTCGCCAGGTGGTGGCTGTGGACAGCGCGGCCGGGGTTTTCGGCGGCGTGTATGTCTTCCGCGACCAGGCCGCAGCCGACCCTGTCGCGCTTGGCTGACCCCTTCGTAGGCACGGCCGCTCAACCGGCGTTCACCGATTCCGTCCGTGAGCACGGCGGGCTCGGGGAGCCCGAGCCCACACCTCACATTCCAGACCTCGAGAGCTGAACCGGTGTCCCGGTTGTGAGTCGCCGCCTGTGGGTTGCCTGCCGGCGTTCAGGCCGTTGCGGTTCGTAGCAGGAAGGCGGTCTGGACGCGGTTGCTGACGTTGAGCTTGTTGAGCAGGCTAGACAGCCGTGCTGTGTAACAAGTGGCTTCGCTCATGACGGTGCGGTGGCCAGCTCAGCGTTGGCGGTGCCGGACCCAGCGCGTCGGTCAGGTCATGTGAGGCCGGACTCGTGTGCCAGGACGACTGCCTGCACTCTGTCGCGGAGGCCGAGCTTGGCCAGGATGCGGCTGACATGGGTCCGTACGGTCGCCTCGCCTAGGAAGAGTTCCGCGGCGATCTCGGCGTTCGACAGCCCGCGGGCGATTGCGCGGAAGACATCGAGCTCCCGTTCGGTCAGCGGCGCCAACGCCGGGGGGCGAGTGTGACTGGCCGGCGGCCGGCGCACGTAGGACTCCACCAGGCGTCGGGTCACGGTAGGCGAGAAGAGCATCTCTCCGCCGTGCACAGCTCGTACCGCGGTGGCCAGGTCACCCGGGGAAGCGGTCTTGAGCAGGAAGCCGCTGGCGCCGGCACGCAGCGCCTCGTAGACGTACTCGTCAAGATCAAACGTGGTCAGCATGAGGGCCTTGGTCCGTGGGCGAGCAGCCATCAGACGGTGGACTCCTTCGACGCCATTGCACAGCGGCATCTCCACGTCCATGAGCACCACGTCGGCCGCCTGTTCGACGGCCTGCTCAACAGCGGTGCTGCCGTCGCTGGCCTCGGCGACCACTTCCAGGTCCGGTTCGACCTCGAGGATCGCGCGCAAGCCGGAGCGGATCAGGTCTTGGTCGTCGGCGATGACGATGCGGATCATCGGGTTGCCTCGTCATCGACTCGGTCAGCATCCGGCAGGGTGACCCGTAGGGCGAAGCCGTCGCCGGGGCGGGGACCCGCGTCGAGGGTGCCGCCGAGGCTGCGGACCCGCTCTCCCAGCCCGATCAGCCCGAAGCCTGAGCCGGGGGCGGTCCGCGTCCGGCGGCCTGGGCCGTTGACGACTTCGACGACGCCCTTGTCGACGTTGATCGTGACCCGGCTTCCAGGTGCGTGACGGGCGGCGTTGGTGAGTGCCTCCTGGACAGCCCGGTAGACGGTCTGGCCGACTGGTCCAGAGGGCAGGTCACCGAAACTGGCGGTGATGTCGAGCCCACCGGCGCGCATCCGGTCGACCAAGGCAGCGAGGGATCTCTCCAGGTGCGGTTCCTGTTGTGCCGGGACGGCCATGACGGCGTGCAGCGCCTGCAGTTCGGACTCCGCCTGCCGACCTGCTGCCTGCACGATCTCCAAGGCTCCTCGTGCGCGGTCGGGATCGACCTTGCGTTGTGCGTTCGCGGCGCCCGCGTGAAGCACCATCACCCCGATCGCATGACTGGTCACGTCGTGCAGCTCACGGGCGATGCGCAACCGTTCTTCGACCACCGCCCGGCTGATCACCTCATCGCGCCGGCTCAGCAACTTGAGGGTCTCGGCGCGGGCGTGCTCGAACTCCCGGTCTCGTTCGCTCCATGCCCGTCCCGATGCGAGGGGAACGGTGATGAGCAGCGCGGCGAAGATCGCATTGCCCGGTTCGGCACGCTGCACCAGCAGCAGGACAAGGCCGCAGTAGGCAGTAAACAGAAGCCAGGTGGTGCGGGTGCCCTGCGCGCCGACCGACCAACCGAGCATGCCCCACACCAAGGCCGTTCCGAACCCGGGGAGCACATCCGCGCCCAACCCCGCGCCCACCGCTTGCACCCCGATGGCGATGAGCACAGCCACGCGCAGGTCGGTACGGCGTACCGCCAGTGCAGCGGGGAGGAGGACAGCACCCACCACGGTGGCACGGTCCGGCTCGATCCCAGGCAACAGGTTGACCTCGATCACCACGATGGTGGACGCGACGAGCGCAGTCACCATGTCGAACAGCCAGGTCCGGCGCTGCGGCAGTGGTGACTCGATGTCTTGCGTGTCTGGCTCGATCCGCAGAAGCCCGATCAGCCGACGAAGGTCAGCGACCGCGATGTCACCTCGCTGGGTGATCGCTGTCAGCAACGCCGGATCGAGGGAAAGCCGGGCGGCTGCAGCCGTCTCGCGCATCTGGGTCACAGCCTCGCGCACCACGCCGACGGTATCCGCGGCGAGTCGGGCGCGCTCCTCGGAAATTACCAGCGCGACGACGGCGTCCTGGTCCTCGGCCTCCAGCCGCGCCCGCTCGTGACCGGCGAGGCGACCTGCTTCGGTCCGCCGCTGGATCAGCATCCCGAAGAGCCACGTGCCGCCCATGAGGAAGCCCCCGAAGATGGCATTGGGAACGGTCGGGTCGTCGATGGTCAACACCGCGACGAAGCTGCCGACGACAGCGAGCCCCGGCCACACCGGCGCCGTGCGACCCATCAGGTAGGACGCCACCAGAGTCGGCATCAGGAAGGACCCGTTGTCCACATGAACATCCATGAGTGGGTACGCCGCGAGAAGTGCCACCAGCCCGAAGCCCGCGCGAACCGGCCACCGAGCCATCAGCACCAAGCCGAGCAGCGTCAAAGCGGGTATGACGTACCGGGCGGGGACCAGGTCCCGGGTCCACCAACCCGTCCACACGGCGCAGCCCAACCCGAGCAGCAGGGCACGACGCGGCGTCACAGCGTCCAACCTACGGCCCTCCTGGAGCTGGGGCGTCCGCCTCGCGGATGATCTCGGGTCAGCCTCCATGCGACCCAAGTCGGTGCGCCATGACCGACGCGCAGGTGCCCACTCAACGGCAGCGTGGGAAGACATCACCTTCGTTGAAAGGCATCCGATGTCGACATTAACCAAGCTCGCCCTCACCTTGGCCTTCGCGACCAGCGGTGTTGCGATCCTCGACGCCGTCCTCGGGGGCATCACCGGTGAACCCACCGCCCTCGCCGCCGAGTCCGGCATGTCGCTGCCGCTGCTGCTCGGCAGCCTCCTCCATGCTGCGACCTACATTGCCATGGCGCTGCTCCTGCACGTTCACCGCGATCGGATAGACATCGGCACTAGAACCCGGCGCGTGCTGCGGATCGGGTTGGAGGCCGCGTACGTGTTGATGGCGATGTTCTTTGGACCGGTCGTCATAGGCGCGGGGGCGACCGGCACCGATCCTGCAAAGATTCCAGATCTGCTCACCCTGCCCGCAGCGCTCGGCTTCGCCGGCCAGTTCCTCTTCACGATCACGCTTGGCATCGCCCTGCTTAGAGTGCCCGGGATGCGGCTGCCCGCTCTTGTACTTACCGGAGTCACGGCCGGCATCGGCCTGACCACCCTGCTCGGCGCCCTCGACTCCAGCTTTGCTCACCCGGCCTACCCGGAGGCGCTCGCGTACATCGGTACCGCTCTCATCGGTGTCGGATCGGCTCCACGCCCAGGCGATCGCCAGCTGAACCCGGATCGTGGGACCGTCCGACCATCGACATGAGCGGCCTCGGAGTCGATGGCGACATCATGCGCGGACGAGTAGACGGGTCTCGCCCGCGTTGTCTCTGTGACTTCGTGGAATTGGCCGGATCCCTCGGAGAAGCACGCGTCTAAAACTGCTCCGACGCGCCGCTTTCTTCATGATCTCGCCAGCGGCCCAGGGCACTATGCGGCGTATTGGACGTGCCGGGAGCCTGCAACTGGCCTGTTGACTCGTGCATAGCGGACCGCGTCTTATCGCCGCGTAGGACGCGGCCTGTCCCGGAAACTTTGGGCACGCAGTTCGGCATCTTGTACTACCGACCACGTAGCGCCGACTCCACTGCTGCGCGCTGGGCTCGGAGCATGTCGGCGTCCTTGCGATCGGTCCACTTCCGCAGGTCGGTCACCAACGGTGGGGCGCTGCGCAGCAGGACAAGCGCGGTGCCGAACGGGAGGGTGCGGATGGTCTCGGGCGGCATGACGGGCACCCGGCGTACGGAGCGTTGCAGTGAGCGGGAGCCGTAGTCGCCGACGGAGATGGTGTCGGTGCGTTCGTCACGTTCACCGATGAGGGCGGAGAGGTCTTGCAGGTCGCGGGCGGCGGAGGTGCCGCCGAGGATGATCTTGACGATGGAGGCGTCCCAGATCGCGCCGGCGGCGTGGTCGCTCCACCGGTCCCTGGCTTGGGACAGCGACTGGAGGATCGGCATGGTGGTAATGCCTGTTCCGCCGCCCTCGGCCATCAGCAACGGCAGCGAGGGCAAGGGGGCGAGGTTCCCGATCTCGTCCAGCGCGAGTAGCAGTGGCGGGTCGAGGC
>Ga0075530_1001371_pt1 | contig 11677 bp, 7 predicted proteins | sample NGEPerD_2_FD_75101 | JGI IMG/M metagenome (GOLD analysis project Ga0075530, IMG submission 75101) | Arctic peat soil microbial communities from the Barrow Environmental Observatory site, Barrow, Alaska, USA - NGEE PermafrostL1-D | ecosystem: Environmental > Terrestrial > Soil > Wetlands > Peat ...
CGCCAGGCGCGATCGCCCAGCTCGGCGGCTCGCTCGGTGGAGCGAACGATGTCGGTGAACAGCACGGTGGCCAGCACGCGGTCGGGCTCGCGCTCGTGGCGCGTGCCGGTCACGAACTCCTCGATCTCGCCAAGGATGGCGTCGCTGTCCCCTACGGAGAACAGACTGTCGGTGCCCTCCAGCTCCACGTAGCGCGCCCCCGGGATGTGCTCGCCCAGATAGCGCCCGTGCTCCACCATGAGGAAGGGGTCCTGAGTCCGGTGCATCACCAGCGTCGGCACGTTGATCGTGGGGAGCACCGGCCGCACGTCGGTGTGGCCCATCGCCTCCATGATCTGGCTGATGACGCCCGGGGACGCCGAGTAGCGCTCCATTCTGCCCGCCCACTCCACGAACGCGGGATCGCCCATCCGGCTGGGGGCCAAGCCTGCGGGCACACCGCCGGAACCCCACTGCTCGATCGCCGCTTCGACCCGTAGCCGACGCTCCTCGTCGCTTGGCGCCCAGTCGTAGTCGGGCGCCCAGCGGGAGCGCGCGAAGGTTGCGTAGAGGATCAACCCGGAGACGCGATCGGGGTGGGTGGCGGCGAACAGCATCGCAAGCGGCCCCCCCTCCAGCGAGCCCATCAGGGTCGCCCGCTCTGATCCGGCTGCGTCCATCACGGCCAGCACGTCGTCCATCTGATCCTCGAGCGTGGGGAAGCCCAGCCATGGGTCCGACAGTCCCGCCCCGCGTCGATCGAAGGAGATCAGGCGGGCGAACGTGCACATGCGACCCAGAAACGCAGCGATCGTCGGCTCCTCTGCCAGAACCTCGATCTGCCCGATCCAGGTGGGCACGTAGACGATGTCCTCGCTCTCCTCGCCCGCCACGTTGTAGGCGATGTGCAGCGCTCCGCTGCGGGTGTAGCGGGTGGTGTGGCCCACGCCACGAGGGTACTCGGGGGCCGCGGGCACGACTCTGCAGGCCCCTCGGTGAACTCAACCGCTGGGGCATTCGTGTCGATACGGCGAGAACGGCATGGTAGGCCCGGCTCGAAGTCTCCCCCGACCCTCCGCAGCCACCCTTGGCGCGGCCGGCTTCGCCATCGCCTACTTCGGGCTCACCTGGTTCAGCTCGCTGTTCGTCCACGAGCCCGAGGGCATCGCGGGCATCTGGCCCGCGAGCGGCGTGGCGCTCGTGGCGATGCTCGTGACCGAGAGGAGGCTGTGGCCCGTGCTAGCGGCCATCGTGGTGGCGGCCAACATGGTCACGAACACGATGGCGGACATGGCGCTGCCGCCGGCGTTCGGGTTCTCGCTCGTGAACGCCGCGGAGCCCCTCGGGGTGGCCGCGGTACTCGCCGCGGGGGGCAGGGCCTTCCGCCTCGACCGCTCCCAGGAGGTGCTGCGCTTTATGAGCGCCGTGCTGCTGGGCGCGGCCGCCGCAGCCGTGGCCGGCGCGTTCCTCGCCGTCCTCGCCTTCGACGCACCCTGGGCCAGCACCTGGCGGCAGTGGCTGGTGGCGGACGCCCTCGGGATGATCGTGGCCGCGCTGGTGCTCGGCGCGCTACCGCTCTCCAGGCTCCGGTGGCCCGGGTGGCGCCCGCTCGCCGAACCGATCGTCGTCCTCTTCGCCACAGCGCTCGTCACGTTGTCGGTGTTCCGGGGCCAGGGCGCGCCCGACCTCGTCTCGGCCTGGCCCTACATGGTGTTCCCCCTGCTCGTGTACGCCGCGATGAGGCTGTCGCCGCCGGGCGCCGCCCTGGTGGCGCTCGAGGTTGCGCTGATCACGGTGCTCGCCACCCTGGCCGACCACGGGCCGTTCGCGCAGACCGGGATGGCCGCGGACGAGCAGATCCTCAACATGCAGCTCTTCCTCTCCCTGGCCGTGCTCTTCACGCTGCTCGTGTCGGCGGTGACCGGCGAGCGCACCAGCGCGCTGGCCGAGCTGGCCGACGCCGAGCGCCGCACCCGGCTCATCCTCGACACTGCGCAGCAGGCATTCGTGTCGGTGGACGCCGAGGACCGCATCGCGGACTGGAACCCGATGGCGGAGGAGGTCTTCGGCTGGAAGCGCGACGAGATCCTCGGGCGAACGGTGGCGGAGACGCTCGTCGCCGAGCACCGCCGCCCCGGCTACAGGCGCGCTTTCGCCGGCCTGCTGGGAGCCGGCGACAGCGCTCGTGGGAGCTTGCGCGAGGAGATGATGTGCATGCACCGTGACGGCCACGAGTTCCCGGTCGAGCTCACCGGGTCGCCGCTCGTGACCTCCGCGGGCTGGCGGATGAACTCCTTCGTCTCCGACATCTCGGACCGCAAGCGGGCGGAGGACGAGCTGCGCGCGAGCGAGACGCGCTTCCGCGCGCTGGCCACCCAGGCGCCCGGCGGGATCTATGAGACCCAGGCGGACGGCTGGTGCACGTTTGCGAGCGAGCGCTGGTGTGAGGTGGCCGGCTTGACCGCCGAGGAGGCGCTGGGCTACGGCTGGGCGAAGGCGATGCACCCCGACGACCTGCCGGCGGTGGTGGCCGGATGGCAGGAGGCCCGCGACAGCGAGCGCGACTTCAGCCTCGAGTATCGCCTCGTGCGCCCCAGCGGCGAGGTGCGCTGGGTGAACGGCACGGCGACGACGGTCAAGGACGAGGACGGCACCGTCACGGGCTTCATCGGCGTGGCGCTGGACGTGACCGAGCGCAAGCGCACCGAGACCGACGTGCGCCTTGCCGGCGAGATCGCGGCCAACATGGCCGAGGGCGTCTGCCTGGTGCGTCTCTCCGACGACAGGATCGTGTTCGCCAACCGCCGCTTCGAGCAGATCTTCGGCTACGAGATGGGCGAGCTGATCGGATGCAACGTGGACGTCCTGAACCCTCCCGGGGCGGAGGACCCGGTCGAGACGGCGGCCGAGATCCAGACGCAGGTGGCCGAGCGGGGCCACTGGCACGGCGACATCCACAACGTGCGCAAGGACGGGACCGCTTTCTGGACCCAGGGCAACGTGTCCACCTTCGACCATCCCGAGCACGGGGCCGTGTCGGTCGCGATCCAGTGGGACGTGACCGAGCAGAAGCAGGCCCAGGCCGAGGCACGCGACGCCGAGGAGCGCTTCCGCAGGGCGTTCGAGGAGTCGCCGATCGGCGTGGCGCTCGCCTCGCTCGACGGCCGCTTCGCGCGGGTGAACCGGTCGCTGGCCGAGATGGTGGGCTACAGCGTGGAGGACCTGGAGGGTCGTGACTTCGCCGCCATCAGCCATCCCGACGACATCGGGCGCGACGAGCAGGCCCTGGCCGAGCTGGTGTCCGGCGGCCTGCAATCGCACAACAGTGAGACGCGGTTCGTGCACGCGAGCGGCCACCCGGTGTCGGTGGCGCTGAGCCTGAACCTGATCCGCAACTCCGACGGCGAGCCATCGCACCTGCTGGCCCAGATGCAGGACGTGACCGACCGCAAGCGCTACGAGCAGAAGCTCCAGCACATGGCCGACCACGATCCGCTGACGGGCCTGCTCAACCGCCGCAGCTTCGAGCGCGAGCTCACGGCCCACGTGGCCCGCAGCGGCCGCTACGGCGCGGAGGGCGCGCTGCTCATGCTCGACATCGACAACTTCAAGTACGTGAACGACACGCTCGGCCACAACGCCGGCGACGCGATCATCGTGCGGGTGGCCCAGGCACTGCGGACCGCGCTCCGCGAGTCCGACGTGGTCGCTCGCCTCGGCGGCGACGAGTTCGCCGTGCTGCTCCCCAAGGCCGACATCCCCGCCGCGCGTGCGGTGGTGGACAACCTGCTCGCCGCCGTGCGCGGCCAGAGCGACAGCGCAAGCAAGCTCGGCCCGCGCGGCCTGTCGGCGAGCGTGGGCGTGGCGATTGTCACCGACACCGACGGGCTCACCGGCGAGGACCTCCTTGTGAACGCCGACCTGGCCATGTACGACGCCAAGGAGGCCGGCCGCGACCGGATGGCCGTCTACTCCTCCGAGGAGCGCAACGAGGCGCGTATGAAGGGGCGCGTGACCTGGGTGCAGCGGATCAGGTCGGCACTCGAGGAGGACCGCTTCTCGCTGCTTGCCCAGCCGATCGTTGACCTGTCCACCGGGCGCGACGCCCAGTACGAGCTGCTGCTGCGCATGCGCAACGAGCTCGGCGACCTGATCCCGCCGGGTGCCTTCCTCTACATCGCCGAGCGGCTGGACCTGGTGCAGGACATCGATCGCTGGGTGGCCGGCAGGGCGATCGACATGCTCGCCGAGCGTGAGCGGGCGGGCACGCCGCTCACGCTGGAGGTCAACCTCTCAGGCCGCTCGATCGGCGACGCCGACCTGCTCTCGTTCATCGAAGGCCGGCTGGCCGATACCGGGATCGACGCCTCCCGACTGATCTTCGAGATCACCGAGACGGCCGCCGTGTCGAACATCGCGACGGCGCGCGACTTCGCAGAGCACCTGTCCGAGATGGGCTGCCGCTTCGCGTTGGACGACTTCGGCGCCGGCTTCGGCTCGTTCTATTACCTCAAGCACCTGCCCTTCGACATCCTCAAGATCGATGGCGAGTTCGTGCGCAACTGCCGCACCTCGCACACCGACCGGCTGGTGATCGGCGCGGTGGTGGAGATCGCAAAGGGCCTGGGCAAGGAGACGATCGGCGAGTTCGTGGGCGATGACGAGACCGCCCGCCTGCTCACCCGCCTCGGCGTGGACTACGGCCAGGGCTTCCACCTGGGTGAGCCCGCGCCGGTCGAGCAGCTGCTCAGCGCGCTCGACGCCGAGCCCGAGGCGCCCCGCGACCGACCCGAGATCCGCTCCCGGTAGATTCCGCGCGGTGCCGCCCCGCCGCGCTTCCGATGTCTTCGTGCACTGCCTCGAGGCCGAGGGCGTGGAGCGCGTGTTCGGCATCCCGGGCGAGGAGACGCTCGATCTGAACGAGTCGCTCTCGCGCTCAAGCGTGGACTTCGTGCCCGTACGCCACGAGCAGGGAGGCGCCTACATGGCCGACGTGTACGGGCGCCTCACCGGCCAGGCCGGCGTCTGCCTCGGCACGCTCGGCCCCGGCGCGATGAACCTGGTCACCGGCGTGGCTGACGCCTTCCTCGACAGCGCCCCGCTGGTGGCGCTCACCGGCCAGGGCGACGTGGAGCGCATGCACAAGGAGTCGCACCAGTACATCGACGTGATGAGCGTGATGCAGCCGATCACGAAGTGGAACGCCCGTCTGAGCCACGCCCGGGTCATCCCCGAGGTGGTGCGCAAGGCGTTCAAGGTGGCGCAGGCCCAGAAGCCCGGCGCCACCCACATCGAGCTGCCCGAGGACGTGATGGCGGCCGACCTGGACGCCGAGCCGCTGCCGGCGCCGTCGCAGGTGCGCAGCCCCGAGGCATCCGACGAGGAGCTGGCCCGGGCCGCCAAGCTGATCGACAGTGCCGACAGCCCGGTGATCCTGGCCGGCAACGGCGCCGTGCGGGTGGGCGCCGCGCCGGCCTTGCGTCGCTTCGCCGAGGCCACCGGCATCCCGGTTGCCGAGACCTTCATGGGCAAGGGCCTGATCGACAACTCCGAGCCACTGTCGCTGGGCGCGGTGGGGCTGCAGTCGGGCGACTACGACATGGCCGGCTTCGACAAGGCGGACGTGGTCATCTGCGTGGGCTTCGACCTGGTCGAGCATTCGCCCGAGCACTGGAACCCCGATCGCGACAAGCGGATCGTCTACATCGACACGGTCTCCACCGAGGTCGACGAGTACTTCGTGACCGAGGTGGACCTCGTTGGGGACGTGAACCGCATCCTCGACCGCCTGGCCCACGACTGCGGCGTGAGCGCGGGCAGCGGCGGCTCACACCGTCTGCGCGACGTGGTGCTGGGGCGGTTCGAGGCGGCGAAGGACGACGACCACTTCCCCGTGCAGCCCCCGCGGGCGCTGTACGAGATCCGCCAGGCACTCGGGCGCGAGGACATCCTGATCTCCGACGTGGGCCTGCACAAGCTGTGGATCGGGCGCATGTTCCCCGCCTATGAGCCCAACACCGTGCTGATCGCCAACGGCCTCGCGGGCATGGGCTTCGCCGTGCCCGCGGCAATCGCCGCGAAGCTCGTGCACCCCGACCGCAAGGTCGTGGCGGTGAACGGCGACGGCGGCTTTCTCATGAACTGCCAGGAGCTGGAGACCGCGGTGCGACTGAAGACACCGTTCGTGACGGTGATCTGGGAAAACCACCAGTACGGGTCGATCGTGTGGAAGCAGGACAAGAAGTTCGGCAACCACTTCGGCACCGACTTCACAAACCCCGACTTCGTGAAGCTCGCCGACAGCTTCGGCATGCCGGCCTGGCGCTGCGAGTCGGCCGAGGACTTCGGCACCCGGCTGCGCCACGCGCTCACCCTCGACGGGCCCTCCCTGGTGGTCCTGCCGATCGACTACTCGATCGACGTTGCGATCTCCGAAGAGCTGGGTACGGAGACGGTGGCTACCTGATGGCGATCGCAACCAAGGAACAGCAGGTCATAGACGAGGTCCAGAAGGGCCTGTTCATCGGGGGCGAGTGGCGCGACGCCTCCGAGGGACGGACGCTCCCGGTGGACGATCCCGCCACCGGCGAGGCGCTGTGCGAGGTGGCCGACGCCAACGCGACCGACGCGAATGCCGCCCTCGACGCCGCCTGCGAGGCGCAGGCCGGCTGGGCCGCCACGCCCCCGCGTGACCGCGGCGAGATCCTGCGCGCCGCCTTCGAGGAGATCTCCGAGCGCACGGACGAGCTGGCGCTGCTGATGACCCTGGAGATGGGCAAGACCGTGAAGGAGTCCGCCTCCGAGATCACCTACGCCGCCGAGTTCTTCCGCTGGTACGCCGAGGAGGCGGTCCGCATCGAGGGCCGCTACCAGGTGGCCCAGAACGGCGCCGGCCGCGTGCTCACGATGAAGCAGCCCGTGGGGCCGTGCCTGATGATCACGCCCTGGAACTTCCCGCTGGCCATGGGCACCCGCAAGATCGGCCCGGCCGTGGCCGCCGGCTGCACGATGGTGGTCAAGCCGGCCAAGCTCACGCCGCTCTCGATGCTCGCGTTGGCCGACATCCTTGACCGCGCCGGGCTGCCCGACGGCGTGCTCAACGTGATCACCGCTTCGTCGGCGGGAGAGACCACCGGCCCCCTGATCGAGGATCCGCGGCTGCGCAAGCTCACCTTCACCGGATCCACGGAAGTGGGCCGCAAGCTGATCGCGGCGTCGGGCAAGAACGTGCTGCGCGTGTCGATGGAGCTGGGTGGCAACGCACCCTTCATCGTGTTCGAGGACGCCGACCTCGACGCCGCCGTCGACGGCGCGATGCTGGCCAAGACGCGCAACGTGGGCGAGGCCTGCACCGCGGCCAACCGCTTCCACGTGGCGGCTTCGGTGGCCGACGAGTTCTCCAGGAAGTTCGCCGAGAAGATGGGTGCGCTGAAGGTGGGCCGAGGCACCGAGGACGACACCGACCTGGGCCCGCTGGTGGACGACGACACGCGCTCCAAGGTCGCCGAGCTGGTGGAGGATGCGGTCGGCAAGGGCGCCAAGGCGCTGGTGGGTGGCAACTCCCATGACGGGCCGGGCTACTTCTACGATCCCACCGTTCTTGGCGACGTCCCCGACGACGCCCGCCTGCTGCGCGAGGAGATCTTCGGGCCTGTGGCGCCGATCACCACGTTCGACTCGGAGGAGGAGGCGATCGCCAAGGCCAACGACACCGAGTACGGCCTGGTGGCCTACCTGTTCACGTCAGACCTGAAACGGGCCCTTCGCGTGTGCGAGGCGCTGGAGACCGGCATGGTCGGCCTCAACCAGGGCATGGTCTCCAACGCCGGCGCGCCCTTCGGCGGCATCAAGCAGTCCGGCTACGGCCGCGAGGGCGGTCCCGAGGGCATCGAGGAGTACCTCGAGACGAAGTACGTCGCCGTGAACCTTTAGCCGGGTTAGGAGGAAGGGCGGGGATTTTGTCCCCCCGGCTGACCCGCCATGGTTGCCTGATCCGGCCGAGGTGACTGCTCAGCGCATAGGTCAGGGGGGACAAAATCCGTCCCGTTCCTCCTAACCCGTCAACATCTAGGCGGGAGTAAGGCAGCGCCCGCGGCCCAGACGGGCGTCATCCGACAACGATCGCCCCGGCCACGTAGAGAACGTAGGCCACGAGCAAGAGGACTCCCTCGGGGCGCGCGAGATGGCCGCGGGCGAGCAGCCGCCCGCGAGGAGGGCGCTCACGGCCAGGGCGGGGAGGTGAAAGTCGACGACGCCCTCGGGGACCGCCAGCGGACGGACCAGCACGATCACCCCGAGCGAGGCGGTGAGCAGGAAGATCAGCGTGCCAAGCGCATTGCCGACGCTCAGCTCGGGGAACCCCCGGTAGGCCGGTAGCGACTCGAGCACCACCTCCTCGAAAGAGACGGCGGCAGCAACCACGAGCAGCCCGAACACGGTCTCCGAAAGCGCGAGCTCGTCAACCACCCGCTCGGTGCCGAAGATGAGCAGCTCGGCCCCGACGACCAGGCCAACCAGCCCGCCGCCGAGACGAAGCGCGAGGCGGTCGGGTCTGTCACCATCGGCGGCTGGGGCCGGGGTGCGTCGCGCGCGCAAGAGGATGGCAACGAGCGGGGGGAAGGCGAGGGCCAGTAGCGCGCCGTCGACCCGGGATAGGGCGCCGTCGGCGCTCAGCGCGATCGCCAGGGCGGTGGCCGCGCCGGCGGCTCCGAGGAGCGCGGGCGGCGTCCGCACTGAGAACGGGGCTACGAGCGCCGCGACTCCCAGGCCCACGGTCAGGAGAAAGATCGCCGCGCCGACCGAGGTGCCCAGCGCTGTGCCCGGAAGGTCGTCGAGGGTCGCCGCGACCCCGGCGGCGGTGGACTCGACATCGAAGCCGAGCACGAGGGCGCCGAGAACCACTCCGGAGATGCCGGCCGCCGCCGCCCACCCGCGCACCGCCTTCACGAGCCCCTCGACCGACTCGACCAGCAGCCAGACGCCGACGCCGAAGCAGCCGATGCCGACGGCGAGCGTCACGGCGCCGTGCGCTCGAAGACCGCCGTCGAATAGCGGGCCAGGGCGTCCTGTGCCCGCTCGAGCGCTGCGCCGGCCTCCTCCGAGCCGGGGGCGCCATGCAGATCCCTGGTCGCGATCCGCTCATGCCAACGCGTGAGGCGCTCGAGCGCCGACTCCTCCTCGTCGAGCTCAGCGAGCGTGAACTTCTCGATCTCGAATTCGTGGTCGATCTCCGCGAGGAACTTTCCGCACTCAGAAACGAGCTCTGTGTACTCGGCTTCGCGGGCTTCATTCCAAGCGTCGAGAAGGCGCGTGCCGTCAGCGGCGACCAGCGGCTCGGCCCGCACAGCCAACGTCTCCCCGCCGACCTCGGAGACCAGCGCGCGGAGGCGCTCGACCGCTCGGGAGAAGGTCGCGTGGTCAGGAAAAGCGACCACCGACTGCTGCAGCTGTAGAGCGCCCGAGCGGCGCACCTCCCGCCACACAGCCACACGCGCCGAGGAGCCGCCGCTTCCCAGTCGATAGGTCACGAGCACCCAACCCACGCGGCGAGTGTAACGCGCGTTGCACAAGCCGGCAACGCAAGCTAGGGTCGAGTCCTTGGATCTCGACCTCTACAAGTCCTGGAACGGGTTCGCGGACCGCCACGACGCGGTCGCCGACGTGCTGCGCTTCTTCGCCACCGACGGCCAGCTGCTCTTCCTCGCCCTCCTCGCCGCGCTGTTTTTCGCGCGGGGCAAGTGGCGCTCGCACAACGGGCGCCACGGCGTCGCCGCCGCAGGCTTCAGCGCCCTAATTGCTCTCGGGACGGCCCAGCTGATCGCGACTGCCTGGGACCGTGCACGACCCTACGAGGCAAACCCGAGCGACTCCCACCTGCTGCTGCCACCCTCGCACGACCCCTCATTTCCCTCCGACCACGCCACCGGCGCCTACGCCATCGCCGTCGCCATCCTCCTGCGCCACCGCAAGGCCGGGGCGATCGCCCTCATCCTCGCCACGCTGGTCTCGGTGTCACGCGTGGGACTTGGCACGCACTACCCGACCGATGCGCTCGGCGGCGCGACCCTGGGTGCGCTCAGCGCCCTTCTGCTCTGGGCCCCGCCCATACGGCGGCCTCTCCACAGACTCGCCGACCGCTCAGGCCAGCGCTACGAGCGCCTCATCCACCGGCCTGGCGCCCGCGCGCGCAGCTAGGCGCTCGACCCCCGCGCCATCTTCCGCAGGTCCAGCGCATCGTCCAGCGTCGCCTCGTCCACGCCCTTCTCGAGCGCCACCTCGCGGATCGTGCGCCTGGACTCCGCCGCCTCCTTGACGATCTCGGTCGCCTTGTCGTAGCCGATGTGCGGGTTCAGCGCCGTGGCGATCGCCGGCGTCGACTCGGCGTGACGGCGCAGCGACTCCTCGTCGGCCTCCAGGCCGTCCACGCACTTCTCGGCGAACAGCCGGGCGCCCGAGGCGAGGATCGTGATCGAGTCGAGCAGGTTGCGCGCGATCACGGGCACGCGCACGTTGAGCTCGAATGCCCCCTGGCTGCCGGCGATCGTGATCGCGGCGTCGTTGCCGATCACCTGCGCGCCGATCTGCAGGATCACCTCCGGGATCACCGGGTTCACCTTGCCGGGCATGATCGACGAGCCCTTCTGGAGCTCTGGCAGGCGCAGCTCGCTGAGGCCCGTCCGCGGGCCTGAGCCCATCAGCACGAGGTCATTGGCGATCTTGGTGAGCGAGACCGCCACCACCTTCAGGGCACCGGACAGCTCGACGAGGGCGTCGCGGTTGGCCTGGGCCTCGAACGGGTCGGCCGGGCCGGACACCTCGAGCCCGGTGCCGGAAGCCAGCTTCTCGCGCACGCCCGCGGCGAAGTCCGGGTGGGTGTTCAGCCCTGTGCCCGTGGCCGTGCCGCCGAGGGGGATCTGAAGGGCGCGGGGGAGTGCGTCGCGCACGCGATCGCCCCCGAGGCGGATCTGCGCGGCGTAGCCGGCGAACTCCTGGCCCAGCGTGACCGGCACGGCGTCCATCAGATGGGTGCGGCCGGCCTTCACCGTGTCGGCGAACTCCTGCGCCTTGGCCTCGAAGGACCTCTGGAGCGTCTCCAGCGCGGGCAGCAACTCGGACGTTGCCTCGGCCGCGGCGGCCAGGTGCACGGCCGACGGGAACACGTCGTTGGAGGACTGCCCCATGTTCACGTGGTCGTTGGGGTGCGCGCCGTCGCCGGCGAGGTTGGCGATCACCTCGTTGGCGTTCATGTTCGACGAGGTGCCCGAGCCGGTCTGAAAGACGTCGATCGGGAACTGGCCGTCGTGCTCGCCCTCGGCGACCTCGTCGCCGGCGGCGGCGATTCGCTCGGCCAGGTCGGGGTCGAGCAGGCCCAGCTCGGCGTTGGTGCGCGCCGCGGCCGCCTTCACCCGCCCGAGCATCCGCACCACCGCCACCGGCACGCGCTCGCCCGAGACCGGGAAGTTGTCTACCGCCTTGCTGGTCTCGGACCCCCACAGCTCCTGCTGCACCGCCATCTGACTCCTTCGATCGCTGTCCGGACAACCTACCGCCGCGAGGGCGCCGGCCCTAGTGGTCGCCCCCCCGTCGCTTCTCGTTGGGTGTTCTGACCGGGGTGGTGTCTAGCGTCGTGGCTGGTCTCGATGGCGACGATGGGGAAGACTTGGAGCGCGGCGCAGGCGGTGTGCCCGCGGCCTGAGCA
>Ga0075530_1001373_pt1 | contig 11661 bp, 8 predicted proteins | sample NGEPerD_2_FD_75101 | JGI IMG/M metagenome (GOLD analysis project Ga0075530, IMG submission 75101) | Arctic peat soil microbial communities from the Barrow Environmental Observatory site, Barrow, Alaska, USA - NGEE PermafrostL1-D | ecosystem: Environmental > Terrestrial > Soil > Wetlands > Peat ...
GCCTTGCACTCCAGCCAGCGCATGAAGGTGCGGACCTTGGCGGCGCGGAGATCGCCGGTGGCCTCGAGCTCGTCGAGCCACGCCGCGATGGTGAGGTTCCCCTTATCGTGATTGCAGCTCGAGCAGACCATCACCGTGTTCAGCATGATGACGTACTGCTTCCGGTCACCCTCCGGCATCGTCCGCACATAGGACCTCGGCAGGCTGTGGTCCCGCGTCGGCCGCATGACCTTCTTCTCGAAGCTCATCCGGGTCTCGCAGTACCGGCAGCGCCGGCCGACGGCGAACTGGACGCGCGGGCTTACGATCTCGAGTGGCTGCTGCAGGCTCATGGCGCCGCCACCAGACTGTGCCGACTTTTGTGCAGCAGCGTTGTCCGTCTGTTCCTCGGCGGCTGATTTGTCCGTTGCCAGCAAAGCCTTGAAATGCTGGGAAGATCAGTGGTTGGGGGACTAGGATTCGAACCTAGACTGGCGGAGTCAGAGTCCGCTGTCCTACCGTTAGACGATCCCCCACCAGCACCGCATGTGGACCCTGCGTGGCGACCACGCAAGCCGCGAGCGGGTCCATTCCTTCTAGCCGTAGCCGCGCGGCCTTGGCAAGGCCATGCGCGACGACCGACGCGGGTCGTAGTCTAACGAATTCTTTACCCTCCGGGCTAAAATGAAGGCGGCGGACATCTCGTTCGGCAGTAACCAATTTAGCAGGCTTTCTCGACTAGGGTCGTAGACATGCAGACACTTTCGCCATCCGCGGATCGTATCGGCGCAGCGCTCAGGGCGCTGCGGGAGACGCATGCGCCAGCAGACGGGGACGCGACAGTGCTCGGAGCCAAATGCTTGCGCGCCGTCATCGCGCAGCTTGGCGCCGAGGGCATTCCTTCACAGGACTTGCAGCCGCTTGTCGACCTTGAGACCAAAATCGGTGGGGCCAAGAAGCCGGAACCGAGCCAGCCCGAACGCCCTCGTGACCGCCGCCACAGCTCCTCGCCCAGCCCAACCTTGCTGGCGCGCGCCGCCGCCGTGATCGACCTATTGGTCAAGGGTGGACATGACGAGAGCGAGGCGGCGCAGACCGTCATGCGCCGGCTGGTCGCCGCCGGGATTCCGCCACCGACGCAAGGCGGCGATGCGCGCGGCTGGCGACGCCTGTTGGAATGGCGGAACACGCTGCTTCACGGCGCCGGGCCCGAGGATGCCAAGCTCGAATACCGTGCATTCGCGCGCGAGCTCGAAGCCATTCCGCCCGCCGAGCGGGTCAAGCGCGTGCTCGATGAGAAGCTCTGGGACCGCCGCCGGGTTCCGCGGTAGTCGACCACCGCATATCCGTCCTGCGGCACGATGCGAGGCGGGCCGGTTAACCCCGTTGCGAGGGCACGGCCGGTGTGTGGGGTTCCCCTGATAATCTTGCTTTCCGCGGTCTTCGGACCTAGAGCAAAGGGGAGAGTGTGTCCGAGCAACGAGCGATATCCCGAGCCCTGCCGGCGTCCCGTGGCGGCAGACGAGTGCGAGCGGCAAGAGACGACAAGCGCTCGGCCTTGTTTCGTGAAACGCCGTTTGAGACTTGCCAGCGTACCCTGCTCGGCATCGCGTGGGCGCTGAAGCCGCACCGCCTCGGCAATCTCGCGCCGCTTGCAAGACTGTGGCTCGCCAGCCTTGTCACCTCAGGTCGCGCTTTGCCGGACGCGGGCGTATTGACGGAAACTTCCGAGCTCGCCGGGATCGCGCGAGATTTGTCCGTGCCGACCTTGCTTGCTGGGTATCGGCGGGGCCTCTTTCCGCACGGTCACCTCGGCGCGCCAAAATGGCTGTCGCCGGCGATGCGCGGCGTGCTCGACCTCAACGACTTTCATATCTCGACGCGGCTCCGCAGCAAGATGCGTCAGGGCAGATACACAATCACCTTCGACCGTGACTTCGAGGCCGTGATTACGGCGTGCGCCGGGCGGCGGCCCGGCCAATGGCACCTGACCTGGATTGGGCCGCGTATCATGCACGCCTATGCGCAAGCCTTTGACGAGGGGCACGTCCACTCGTTCGAGGTGTGGAACCAAAACGGAGACTTGGCCGGCGGCGGTTATGGCGTAGCCACGGGCGGCGTCTTCGTCATCGAGTCGCAGTTCTTCCGCGAGTCGAACGCCTCCAAGATCGGCTTCTCGGTGCTCGCCTGGCATCTCGCCAAATGGGGTTTCGCGATGTGCGACAATAAATGGCTGACCGCGACCACGGCGCAGATGGGGTTCCACGAGATGCCGCGCGCTGAGTATCTGCGCCGGCTTTCGGCGCTGGGCCATGAGCCCGTGCGGCCCGGACGGTGGGAGGCCGAGGCGGGATGCCAGGCCGTCGCCGATTGGCGTCCAGGCGGGTCCGACGCTTGAGCTAGCCCACCCTATGGTCAACGCGGTACAAGCCCGATAGCTCGCACGAAAAGCAGGCCGGCAAATCAGGCTGAGACTGTGATGGGCGGGCGGCTGCTGTTTCGCACCGAGGCAGTACTTCTCGGCTTTCTCTGCTTCGCGTCGCCCGCGATTCCCCGTCTGCTTCGCCTGGGTGGCGATTCTGCTCGCCAAGCGCCTGGCGACGGACGGCGCAAGCGGCCGTGCGGGCCCGGGCGCTTAAGACGGAGGGGCTATCGTCAGCTTTTCGCACTTCCTCTCGCACTGCCGATACGTGGCTTGGGCGTATGTCTCGGTTTGCTCGGCTGCGTCGCAGGGGGGGCGAGGGGTCGAGAAATCCTTACGGCACTTTTTGAGTGTGCTCTGCACATGGGCGGTCTTCGCTTTGTAAGTTGCAATGCACGCCCGCTCGCAGACCATCCGAGCGCTCTCTGCGAAAGCAGGTCCGCTCGCGACAGATGCGGCGAGTAACATTCCGATCAAATAGATATTGCGGTTCATTCAGCTACTCCTGACTGTCGGTTCGACCCATGGATCTTCCATTCGGGATCCGCGTCTTGGAGGGTCTAACACGTTCATTGGCTTTGAGGCGTCTCGCGTGTCCACGCGCCTGAAAGACGACGCCCTCAGCCTCCGTTCGCTCTTTGACCGCACGCAGACGTGGGGCCTGGCAAGGCTTTCGGCCTGTCCGCGGCGGCTTTCCGAAAACCCGCTTTACCTGCCCCCTGAGCTTGCTAGATTGATCACATAGGATCAGCGCCGAAAGCCGCCGACCGGCGAGAAATGCGTCGGCTGCTTCCCGGCTTGAAAGGTTGACCATGGTGAATGGGCCGAGCGGCACTGCCCGCACGGCTGCCATGCCTCCGCGTGACGCCAATGCCAGTCCGCGTGACGCCGAAGCCATGCGGAGCAAGACCGGCGACAGCGGTGTCGCTGCCTCGGCCCGTGCCGGGGAGAAGGTGGCTGCGAGCGCATCGGTCGGAGGCCTCGCTGAGGCAGCCGAGGGTACCAGCGGTACGGGCGCGGTCGCGCAGGCTCCGGCCCACTCGGTTTACGGCGCCCTCGATCTCGGCACCAATAATTGCCGGCTGTTGATCGCCAAGCCTTCGCGGCGCGGCTTTGTCGTCATCGACGCTTTTTCCCGCATCATCCGTCTCGGCGAGGGCTTGCTGAGCTCGGGCAGACTGTCCGACGCTGCCATGAAGCGCACCGTTGACGCGCTGAGGGTCTGTGCCGACAAGATGCGCCGGCGCGGCGTAACCCGGTCGGGGTTGATCGCCACCGAGGCGTGCCGGATCGCCACCAACAGTGCCGAGTTCATCGACCGCGTCCACAACGAGACCGGACTGAAGCTCGAGATCGTGGGCCGGGAAACCGAGGCCAAGCTCGCGGTGTCGGGGTGCGCCTCGCTGCTCGACCAAAATTGCGACTGGGCGTTGGTGTTCGACATCGGCGGCGGCAGCTCCGAGCTGATCTGGCTCGATCTCGCGCGGCTCGGGCGGCAGCGGCGGCGCAGCGTACATGACCGGGTGGGCGTGCAGAGCGCCATCGCCGGTTGGACATCGCTCCCCATCGGCGTGGTCAATCTCGCCGAGCGTCATGGCGGCCGTGATGTCACGAGAGAAGGCTACGAGGCCATGGTGGACGACGTCATGGTGGCGCTCAACGGCTTTGAATCGCAGCACCGATTCGGCGATCGGATCGCGGGTGGCCGCGCGCATTTTCTCGGCACGTCGGGCACGGTGACCACGATCTCCGGCATTCATCTGAAGCTGCCGACCTATGAGCGTTCCCGCGTCGACGGGTCTTGGCTGACCGCGCACGAGGCGCGCACGGTCTCCGATGACCTGATTGCCATGAGCTATGCCGAGCGCGTGGCCCAGCCGTGCATCGGCCATGAGCGCGCCGATCTCGTGCTGGCCGGGTGCGCCATTCTCGAGGCGCTGCTTCGGATATGGCCGTGCCAGCGGCTGCGCGTCGCCGACCGGGGTCTGCGCGAGGGCATCCTCACCTCGTTGATGGCCGAGGACGGTCACGAGCGGCGCGGTGCGCCGCGTCCGCCACGGCGGCGGCATCGGCCCCCGGCCCATCGCGGCCGGGGCTAGTACGACTTCTCAAATCTGCTCCACCGTCTCGCGCGGCTCGCCGACGGCATGCGCCCGTCTGGAGAGGCTCGAGCCGGCGTCTTTCGGCAGGCGCATGAAGACGAGCGCCGAGCTTGCCGCCAACGCGCCGACGAGAAGGAACGCGGCGGGAAAGTCGCTCGCCAAGACCTGATGACTATCGCGGCCCATGCGCTCGACCTCGAGCACCAGCGCGCCCGTGGCGACTCCGGCCGACATCGACAGCTGCTGGGCCACGCTGGCGAAGCTCGTGGCCCGGCTCATGGCCTTCTCGTGGATGTCGGCATAGGCGATCGAGTTGATGGCGGTGAATTGAAGCGACTTGAAGAAGCCGCCGACCAGGAGCACCGCCAAGATCACCGCACTCGGGGTCACCGACGTGAACAGCGCGGTGGCGGCGATGAAGGCAGCCGAGAGCAAGGCGTTCCACACCAAGATGCGTTTGAAGCCGAGGCGGCGCAGAATGGGCGCGGCCGTGGTCTTCATGGCGATGGCGCCGATGGCGGTGGCGAAGGTGAGCAGGCCCGATTGCAGCGCGGTCATGCCGAAGCCGAGCTGGAAGAACAGCGGCAGCAGGAACGGTGCGGCGCCGACGCCGATGCGAAATAGAAACCCGCCGACCACGCTCGCATAGAAGGTGTCGATCTTGAGCAGGTCGAGATCGAGGAGGGGGTTCGGGACTTTGTGGGCGTGGCGTATATAGAGAAAGACGCTCGTGACGCCGACGGCCATGAGGCCGATCACGACCGAAGTGGGAAACAGCCCCTGGCCGATGGTGGTGAAGCCGAAGGCGATTCCGGTTAGGCCGATGCCCGAGAGGAAGAAGCCCTTGATGTCCAGCGGCGGCACCGTCTCTTCGCGAAAGTTTTCGATGTAGCGGGTCGCCAGGACAAAGCCGAGCAGGCCGATGGGAATGTTGATCCAGAAGATCCAGCGCCACTCGAACACGGTGGTGATGAAACCGCCAAGCGGCGGCCCGAGCACCGGGCCCATCAGAGCCGGCACGGTGAGCCAGGCCAAAGCCGAGATCAGCTCCGCCTTAGGAATGCTGCGTAAGATGACGAGGCGTCCGACCGGCACCATCATGGCGCCGCCCATGCCCTGGAGGATGCGGAATCCGATGAAGTCTGGCAGGCCTTGCGCGAAGCCGCACGCGGCAGAGCCGATGGCGAACACGACGATGGCCGCGCGGAACACGGTGCGGGCGCCGAAGCGGTCGGCCATCCAGCCGCTAATCGGGATGAACACGGCAAGCGACAGGAGATAAGAGGTGAGGGCCAGCTTGAGCGCGATCGGGTCTTCGCCCAGATCGGCGGCGATGGCCGGCAGCGACGTGGCGATGACGGTCGAGTCCATGGTTTCCATGAACAGAGCGACCGCGATGATCAGGGTGACGAAATAGCGGGGCATGTGGCAGGTGTTAGAGGACGGATAAGGTGCAGATGGGGCCGGGCGGCCCGCCCGGTCAAGGCGGTGCGGCGACGAGGCGTGATTAACATATGGTAAAATCAACAAAGAGCGGCAGTTCCGCCGATGGTGGACGGCGCGGGCTCACGGTCCGGGTCAAGACCGCCAAGGGGCGCAAGGTCGCCTCGACGCGCTGGCTCCAGCGCCAGCTCAACGACCCTTACGTCGAGGAGGCGAAGCGCCAGGGCTTTCGCAGCCGCGCCGCCTTCAAGCTCATTGAGATCGACGACAAGCATCACCTGCTCAAGCCCGGCCAGACGGTGATAGACCTTGGTGCTGCGCCCGGCGGGTGGAGCCAGGTGGCGGCGGTGCGGGTGAAGGCTGTCGACGGCAAGGGCAAAGTGATCGCCGCCGACCTCACCGACATCGAGCCGATCGCGGGCGTCGATTTCATGGTGCTCGACATCGCCGATGCCGGGGCGGACGCGCGCATCAGGGATATGCTCGGCGGCGCACGGGCCGATTTGGTGCTGTCCGACATGGCGGCGTCTTCCATCGGCCATCGCCAGACCGACCACATCCGCGTCATCGCGCTGGCCGAAGCCGCGCTCGATATTGCCGAGGACGTGCTTGCCCCCGGTGGCGCCTATCTCGCCAAGGTGCTGCAAGGCGGCGCCGGGCAGGAACTGGTGACGCGGCTCAAGCAGGGCTTCGCCAAGGTTGCCCACATCAAGCCCAAGGCGTCCCGCGCCGATTCGGCGGAAGTCTATGTGCTGGCGACCGGGTTTCGGGGGGCCCAGCAGTGACCGCTCGGTCGTAGCAAATTTCCCTCCCCCTGCAAGGGGGAGGTCGGCGCGCCGTTGCGCGCCGGGTGGGGGTCAAGTCGCGCAGTCCGAAGCACAGACCCCCACCCCGACCCTCCCCCTTTTAGGGGGAGGGAGGGATTGTCCTTCGCCCGGTTGCAATTCACAGGACTGTGCTTGCGCGTGTGCTCCCCTAAGCAAAAGACTGCTGCTAGTGTCGCGTTCGCGGTGACGGGTTCGGCGAACAGGGAGCGACGCCATGAATGTCGAGGTGGTGAAGGAATATTACGGCAAGGTCCTCAAAGGCTCGAAGGACTTGCAGACCTCGGCCTGCTGCGACGGCGGCGGGGTGCCCGGCCATCTCGAAGCGGCCATCGCCAATGTGCATGAGGAGGTGCGGTCGAAATATTACGGCTGCGGCATCGTCATTCCGGCCGCGCTCAAAGATTGCCGCGTCCTCGATCTCGGCTCCGGCTCGGGCCGCGACGTCTATCTGATTTCTCAGCTCGTGGGCGAGGGCGGCGACGTGGTCGGCGTCGACATGACCGACGAGCAGCTGGCGACCGCCGCGACCCACAAAGACTGGCACATGGAGCAGTTCGGCTATGCCCGGCCCAATGTGCGCTTTCTCAAAGGTTATCTGGAAAAGCTCGACGAGCTCGATCTGGAGCCGGCCAGCTTCGACGTGGTGGTGTCCAACTGCGTCATCAATCTCTGCGTGGACAAGCTCGCGGTGCTGCGCGGCGCATATCGGCTGCTGAAGCCGGGTGGCGAGATCTATTTCGCCGACGTGTATTGCGACCGGCGCCTGCCCGACGCGGTGCGGGCCGACCCGCTGCTCTACGGCGAGTGCCTTGGCGGGGCGCTCTACTGGAACGATTTTCTGCCCATGGCGAAGGCGGCCGGCTTCCTCGATCCGCGTCTCGTCACCTCCCGGCCCATCACCGTGGAGAACGAGGCGATGCGCCGGAAGCTCGGCCAGGCGCAGTTCTTCTCCGCCACCTATCGGCTGTTCAAGCTCGATGGGCTGGAGCCGGCTTGCGAGGATTACGGCCAGGCGGTGATCTATCGCGGCGGCGTGGCCGAGCAGGAACAGGCGTTTGCGCTTGACGAACACCACACAATCGAGCGCGGCAAGGTGTTCCCGATCTGCGGCAATTCCTGGCGGATGCTGGCCGACACGCGGTTTCATCCCTATTTCGATTTCATCGGCGACTTCTCGACCCATTACGGCATCTTCGCCGGCTGCGCGAGCCCGGGGACGTTGCTGCCCTTCGACGCGACGGCGCCGGCGCAAGCCACCGAGGCGAAGTCGAGCTGCTGCTAGGCTGTGTTGCTTGGTGCTGTCGTAAAATTGTCATGCCCGCAAAGGGCCGGCATCGCGTAAACACTGACCTCCGTTATCGGTGCGACCGCAGACAACGACGGGGTGGGGGACAATGACGTTCGATCTGACGCGGCGGCTGGTGGCCGAGGCGCTTGGCACGTTCTTTCTCGTCATGGCGGTGGTGGGCTCGGGCATCATGGCGCAGACTCTCGCCGACGGGAACGTGGCCCTGGCGTTGCTCTGCAACACGATCGCCACCGGCGCGGTGCTGTTCGTCATCATCACCGTCTTCGTGTCGGTGTCGGGGCGCGCATTTCAATCCGGCGGTGAGCCTCGTCATGTGGGTGCGGGGCGATCTCGGCCGCGCCGACACGCTCGCTTATGTCGTGGTGCAGATCGCCGGCGGCTGTCTCGGCGCCATCGTCGCCCATCTGATGTTCGGCCTGGAGGTGGTGCAGTTCTCGCAGACGGCGCGCAATGGCGTCGGCCAATGGGTCGGCGAGTTCGTGGCCACGTTCGGCCTGATCGCCACCATTCTCGGCTGCGTGCGCTTCCGCATGGATGCGATCGCGCCGGCGGTCGCTCTCTATATTACCGCCGCCTATTGGTTCACCTCGTCGACCTCCTTCGCCAACCCGGCCGTCACCATCGCCCGCGCCCTCAGCAACACCTTTTCCGGCATCGCGCCGCACGACGTGCCTGCCTTCCTGCTGGCGCAAGTCTTGGGCGCACTCGCCGCCGCGGCCCTGTTCGGCTGGCTGCTCGCGCCCGGAAACGCAGCAAAACCAGGTGCATGACGGGTGGGACGCAATCAACGGTAGTCTGACAAAGATCAGGCTGTTAGGCTTGCCGTAGCCGAGCCATACGGGCGCGCCGAGGCGTCTCAAGGCCGCTGGGTAGGCTGTTGGAGGACGCAAGGAACACGGCGTGGTGGGTCCGCCGACTCGGAGCTGCCGCATTGCTTGCGGCCCTGGCTGTTTCGCTGGGCGGCGTTGCCGCGCGCGACGACGCGACCGATCCCGAAAACCGTCAGACGGTCGATAAACGCTACGGCCCCAATCCCGCTCATCGGCTGACCCCGCAAATCAATCGCATCATCCGCGTCGCCGCGGACCGCAAGAAGCTCGACGACGAGAAGAGCGGCTCCGGCGGCACGCAGTTAAAATCCGCGCCGGTGCAGAAGAATACCGCGCCCCCCACGCGGAAGAAAGCGCCGGCGGTGAAGAAGACACCTCCGCCGAAAAAGACCGCGCCGCCACCGAAGAAGGAACCTCCGCCGAAGAAGGAGGCGCCGCCGCAGCAGAAGACGCCGCCAGCGCCGAAGCCCGCGCCGACGCAAGAGCAGCAGAACGAGGCCTTCTGCGCCAAAAATCCGACGAGCCCGAAATGCGCGCCGGCCGAAAAAGCGCCGCCCGCCGATCAGCAAAAAGGGCCGCCGCCGGCGACCGACAAGATCTGCAAGGCGAACCCGAAATATCCCGGTTGCGACAAGCTCAATCAGCCCGGACTGCCGCTACCGCCTGACGACGCCGGCGGCGTCGGCAGCATCTGCGAGCAGAACCCGCAACTGCCGCAATGCCAGGGCGCCAAGGAGACGCCCGGCGATGAAGAGGCAGGGCCGCTTCCCGATGGAGACGAGGCGCCGCCGGACTTCACGCCGCCGCCGGGCGGCGCGCCAATTCCACCCGGTGCACCGCCACCACCGCCTTCAGACGACGGCGAGTCGCCGCCACCGGGGCCGACCATCCAGACGGTCGATGACAATTGTCCCGATGGGCAGGTCCCATTGGGGAATGGCTGCGTCCATCCGGGCGGCTGTCCGCCGGGGCAAGTCGAGACCGCGTCGGGGCAGGCCGGTTTGCAGTGCGCGGAAAGTTGCCCCGGCGATCTGGTGTCCGCGGCCGGCCAGTGTGTCGGTGAAGGCTTCTGCTTTGGGCTCGGCGGCTTCGCGTCCGAAGGCCAATGCCTCAACGCGTGCCCCCCCGGCACCACCGCGGTAGGGCATCGCTGTGTCGCCGAGGGCGCCTGTCCGAGCGGCTATCTCGGCGAGGGTCCGGACAATTGCCGGCAATGTACGAATGCGGGCGGCACCATTGTCGATGGCGCGTGCCAGTGCGACGAGCCGACCTACACCGCAAGTACGGATCCGAGTTCGCCGGTCATGTGCGAGCCCTGCAATCAGTTCGTCTACGAGGGGCAATGTATTGCCCAGTGCCCGCAAGGCACGCTGATCAACAAACGCCTCTGCGTATCCGAATGTCCCGAGGGCCGGGTGCAAGGCGAAGGTCCTGCCGCCACCGCTTGCGTGCCGGAAGAGTGCCCCGAAGGCATGCTTCACGAATTCGACCGCTGCGTCGCGGAATGCGGCACGGGGTATGACGTCGTCATGGACGGAGAATGCCTCACCAGATGCCCGCAGGATCGTATCGCGCATGAGGGGCAGTGCCTGACTGAATGTCCGGGCGATATGACTGAGGTGAATGGCCAGTGCAGGGCGCCGTGCACGGAGACCCAAGTCGAGTGGCACGGCCAGTGCCTCGATCAGGGCACCTGTCCAGAGGGCGGGGTCCAGGTCGGCGCAGACGATCAGGGCGCGCAATGCGCCGCGAGCTGTCCCGAAGGCGAGCTCAATCGCGTCGGCGTCTGTATTCCTGCCGCCGATTGCCGCGCACACGGCATCGAGTTCGAGGGGCAATGCGTCGATCAGTGTCCAGAGGGGACGCTGCTCAATCAGCTCGATGCGACCACGCCTCAATGCGTGTCCGCGTGTCCCGAGGGCCGGCTGACGCAAGGCGGGGTTTGCCTGGAGCAGTGCGACGCCGAGTACCCGATTCAGCAGGACGGTGTCTGTCTCTCAACCTGCCCGGACGGCCAGTACCAAAGCGGCGGCCAGTGCGTTGCGCAGTGCCCGGAAGGACAGCTCATCGCCGACGCCCCCCGAAGATGCGTGGAGAGTTTCCCGGATGGCTCGGAGCCGCGGGACGGACAATGTCTGATCATTAACGAGGTCGGCTGCCTCGGCACTGATGTGCGCGATGACGACGACCAATGCATCACGTACCTCGACTGCTATCAAGGCGGCGACGTTCCGTACGACGGCCAATGCCGCAACCATTGCCCAGGCGGACGGTCGCAACTCGGCAGTATGTGCCTGGAGGACTGTCCGGACGGTTGGCACGAGGATGACGGCAGCTGCTGGATTTACTGCGAGGCGGGCAACGAGGGTTCGCAATGGTATTTTGGAAGCTGTCGCGACTGTCCATCAGGCACGGCATGGGGTGGCGGCGGCGGCGTGTGTAACCCGGAGTGCCCCGCGGGTCAGACGTATGTGAATGGCCAATGCGGCGTGAGCTGTAATCTACTGACGGAAGTGCAGATCGACGGCGCGTGCGTGCCGCAAAGTGAAGTCGGCTATGAGGATTTCGTCTCGTCATGTGAGGACGCTCTTGGCGAACCGGGCGCGGGGGTGCCGCCGGGCTTAGGCGGCGCGACGCCGGAGGAGACGTGCGGGAACATTGTCGACGCGATGTGCGATGGGTCAGCCGAGGCCAGCGGTATGGCCATGTGCCAACAGCAGCCCTGTGGCGAAGGACAGGAGAATGTCGA
>Ga0075530_1001375_pt1 | contig 11657 bp, 11 predicted proteins | sample NGEPerD_2_FD_75101 | JGI IMG/M metagenome (GOLD analysis project Ga0075530, IMG submission 75101) | Arctic peat soil microbial communities from the Barrow Environmental Observatory site, Barrow, Alaska, USA - NGEE PermafrostL1-D | ecosystem: Environmental > Terrestrial > Soil > Wetlands > Peat ...
CTCGATGCTCTGCAGCTCCTTGTCAAGGGGGCGTTCGCTGAGGCCGAAGCCGGGAAGGTCGACGGCGACCACCTCGCCGTGGTCGGCTAGCAGCGGCGCGAGGTCATCGAAGGTCGCGGTACTGAAGGGGAAGCCGTGGAGCAGCAGGAACAACGGGGCCTCAGCCGATGGATCCGCCGCCGGCTGCTGCCTTACGACGTGAAGGCTCACGCCGTCGATCTCGACGTACTGGGCGGCGGAGCCGGCCACCGCCGCAAGCGGCTTTACGCCCGCCGGCGCGCCCGGCGCGATGAACAGCGGCACCACGAAGATGACGACGACGAGAAGGGCCAGGATGGCCAGGGAGATCTTCAGGCGGAACGGCAAGTCGGCTGTGCGCCCCTAAGCTAGCGGCCCGTGAACACGGGCGAGCGCTTCTCGAGGAAGGCCGCGGTGCCCTCCCTCATGTCCGACGAGGTCGCCGCCAGGCCGAACAGGTCGGCCTCGATCTCCAGGCCCTGGCTTAGCGTGACGTCGAGCCCCCGTACCACTGCCTCCTTGGCCAGGCCGATGGCGATGGGGCTGTTCCTGGCGGCCGTGTGGGCGAGCTCCAACGCGCCGGCCAGGGCGTCGTCGGCCACGCGGTTGACGAGGCCCAGTTGCAACGCCTCGTCGGCGCCTACGTGGCGGCCCGTCATGATCAGGTCGAGGGCCCGGCCCTGACCGATGAGCCGCGGCAGCCGCTGTGTGCCGCCGTAACCCGGGATCAGCCCGAGGCCGACCTCAGGAAGGCCGAGCTTCGCCGCCGGCGAGGCGACCCGCAGGTCGGCGGCCAGCGCGAGCTCGAGCCCGCCGCCTAGGGCGAACCCGTTTATCGCCGCCACGGTGGGGAAGGGCAGGGCCGCCAGCCCGCCGAAGACGTCCTGACCGAGCAGCGACAGCTCGCGGCCGCTGAACGCGTCGGTGAGCTCCTGCATGCCGGCGATATCGGCGCCGGCCACGAACGCGCGGCCCGCGCCGGTGACGACGAGCGCGCGCACGTCGGCGTTGGCCTCGGCCATCTCGAAGGCCAGGCTTAGCTCGAGCAGCACGTCCTGGTTGAGGGCGTTTAGCGCCTCCTGGCGGTCGACGGTGATCACCGCGACCTCGCCGTCGAGCCGATAGCCGACGTGCTCGAGGTCGGGCATGTCTTCGCTCACGTCGAGCTGAACCAGCTCGTCATCGCGGTTGCTGTCGTCTTGGTCGCTCATCTTGTGCCTCCGTCGTCGTAGTTGAAGAAGCCTTCGCCGGACTTGCGGCCGAGCTTGCCCGCTCTTACCATCTGCTTGATGAGCGGCGCGGGACGGAACTTCGGGTCGCCGAACTCCTCGAACAGCGCTTGGCCGGCCGCCAGGCCGACGTCGAGGCCGACGAGATCGGCTAGTGCCAGCGGCCCGATCGGCATGTTGGCGCCGAGCTTCATGGCCAGGTCGATGTCTTCGGCCGAGGCGACGCCCTCAGCAAGGGCGTGGATGGCGTCGTTGATGTAGGGGACCAGGATGCGGTTGACGATGAAGCCGGGCTTGTCGGCGCAGACGATGGGGGTCTTGCCGAGCCCCTTGACGAACGCCACGGCCCGCGCGATCACTGCCTCATCGGTGCGCATGGCGCGGACCACCTCGACCAGGGGCATCATCGCTACCGGGTTGAAGAAGTGCAGGCCGCAGAAGCCCTCCGGCCGGCCGCTGAACGAAGCGATCTGCGTGACCGAGAGGCTTGAGGTGTTGGTGGCGAGCAGCGCGTCTTGCGCCGTCTCGTTACCCAACTTCTGCCAGACCTCGCGCTTGACGTCGATCGCCTCGTAGACGGCCTCGATGACTATCTCGGCATCGTTCAGGCCGGCAAGCGCCGAGCCCGGTTCGACCCTTGCTAGGGCGGCCTCCACGTCTTCGGCCTGCACCGTGCCCTTGCGCGCCATGCGCTCGAGGCTGCCGCGGATCGTCGCTTGTCCGCGCTGCAGCGCCGCGGCGTCGAGGTCGACGAGCTTCACCTCATGGCCGGCGAGCGCGCAGGCCTGGGCGATGCCCGAGCCCATCGTGCCGGCTCCTATAACCGCTACTCTCATAGGCTTAAGTCCCTCCCTGGTCGCCGGCTTCGGCGACGTTGGCGTTCAGCTTGGCGCCGACGACCTGAGCGCGACCACCGCTTCGAGGGTGGCTCTCACCATGTCGATAACGGCCGCCTTGAGGTCCTCGGGGCGGATTAGGCGGTCGTCGCCGATGTTGTTGCTCGTCACCAGCATGCAGCCGGTGCTCACCTGCCGCAGGGCGCCGAGGGTGAACAGCGCCGAGGCCTCCATCTCGATTGCCAGCACACCCCGCGCCGCCATCGCCGGCACGTCGGCCGGCGAGGTGGCGTAGAACGCGTCTTCGGTTTGGATCAGCCCGACGTGGACCTTGCGGCCGCTGCGCGTGGCGGCGTCCTCGAGCGCGCGCGTGACGGTGAAGTCGGCGACGGACGCGTGAGGTTTGCCAGCCAAGTACTGGCGGCTGGTGCCTTCGTTCGCGACGCTGGCCGTGGCAACCACGAGATCGCCCGGCGCTACCTGGCCGGCGACCGCCCCGCAGGTCCCGATGCGGATCAGCTGCCGCGCCCCCAACTTGATTATCTCCTCGACGACGATGGCCAGGCTCGGGCAGCCCATGCCCGTCGTCTGCACGCTCACCGGCACGCCGCGGTAGCTGCCGGTGTAGCCGAGCAGGTGGCGGTTGGTGTTGTACAGCTTGGCGCCGTCGAAGAGCGTCTCGGCGATCAAAGTGGCCCGATCGGGGTCGCCAGGGAGCAGCACGACGGGGGCTATCGCCCCGGGTTCGGCCCTGACATGTAGCTGGGTCATCGCCGGCAACGATACCAGAGCGCTAAGTATGAACAGCCGCACGCGGAAGCCCGTGAGGTGCGTGCTAGAGTGCCGCCGATGACGGATCTGGAGGACATCCTGGCGCGCGCCTGGACGCGGGTCGAGGGTTGCCGCGTGGTCGCCATCGCGGGCATGGACGGGCTCCTCATCGAGCGCCATCCGAACCCCAGCGACGAGCCGGCGGTGTACACCGGGCCCCAGACCGAGGCGCTCGAGCACCTGGTGGCCGACCTTACTACCCTGTTCGGCGTCACCGCGGGCGCCATGAGCACCGAACTGGGCGCGCCGATCGCGGAGCTTATCGCCCTCGGTGACAACGGCGGCTACTACGCAAGGCGCATCGACGCCGAGCTGTTCTGCCTGCTTGTCGCCGGCGCGGGCGCCGAGCTCGAGAACGTGAGGCGCGAAGCCGAGGCGCTGGCGCGCGAGTTGAGCGTGGCGTTCGCGTGAGCGACGACGCGGCGGTGGTAGACGACGCGGCGATGCTCAAGGAACTCATGGCCGTGCGCGGCGTGAGGGCCGCGGCGCTCGTCGGCGTCGATGGCGACTTCCTCAGCGGCGAGGCCAGCGACGAGGGTCTGCTCGAGCGCATGGTCAGCACCCTCACCAGCGCGCTGGCCGCCGGCGAGGCGCTCGCCGGCCTCATGGCGCGGCCGGCGACGGCTCGCCCAACGCATGGCGCCGACGCAAGCGCTGATGAGGGTCCCGCTGACGAAGAAGAGACCGCGGCCGCCTCGGAACACGATGCCGGTCAGCGTCAGCTGATGGTGATGTACCAGGACGGTGGCCCGATCCTGTTCACGCCGCTGCCTGGTGGGGAGCGCGTGGCCGTGGTGGCGCTGTCGTCCTCGCACGACATCGGCAGGGCGCGCTTCGAGCTCCGCGGGCTTACCAACGCGGGCTCCTGAGCTCTTCACCGAGGTTCACTTGCTTCTTGTCTCGACAGGCCGACTAGCCGGCGTCGGCTAGGCTTGACGGGTGAAGCAGCTCAAGTTCGAGATCGACAAGGAGACGATGCGGGGGCGCCCCACGAACGGCGCGCTCATCGCCCACACCGCCGACGAGTTCCTGTTCGACTTCGTGCTCGTCATGCCGGGTCAACAGCCGGTCGTCACGGCGCGGTTGGTGACCAGCCCGCGCCACGCCAAGGCCTTACTGCGCAGCCTGGAGGACAACTTAAGGCGTTACGAGGCGCGTCATGGCGCGATCCCCGATTTACCCATGCCCACGGTGCGCGCCGGCACCGTCGCCGTGCGGCGAGAAGAAGAATCGGAGGACGAACCCAACTGACGGCTCCTACTTAACGACCCGCACCGACGACCCTTACGACCCCTGCCGACGACCCCTTACCGACGACCGCTTACCTCGCCTTCATGAGAACTCCGAGTGTCGGATCAGTCTCGTCGGCTACGGCTTGATGTGACATGCGATGATGCAATGTGCCCATGCCCCGCCGGGTGATCGTCTACTTCGACTATCTGTGCCCGTTCTCGTGGCGCTTAGCGGAGCTTGTCGAGATGATCGAAGATGACATCGACCTCATCTTCGAATGGCGCCACTTCTCGATGTTCCAACACGATCACGACGCCCGCCGGCAGCTCTTGGGCGGCAACGGCAAGCCCGGTTGGCAACTGTGGAACGAGAAGATCGACACGCACGACGGCAGCGGCTGCAAGGGCCTGCTGCCGTTCCTCGCTTCGCAGGCGGCGCGCCGGCAGGGACCCGAGCCGTTCAAGCGGTTCCGCCTGGAGCTGCAACGCGCCGCGCACCGTGACTACCTGCCGCTCGACCGTGAGACCATCGTCGCCATCGCCGTGGCCACCGACCTCCACCTTCCCAGCTTCCTCGACGAGCTCGACAACCCCGAGAGCCGCACGATGCTCGCCCAAGAGCACATGGGCGCCGTCACCGCCGACGTGGTGAGCACCCCGACCGTTGTCTTCCCGGGAACCCACGTCGCCCACGTGAAACTGCAGCAACTGCCGCTTAACGCCGCCGAAGCGGTGAGCCTGTTCCAAGACACGCGTCGCCTGCTCGAGCGTTACCCGTTCCTCTACGCGGTTACTCGGCCCGTCGGCAAAGGCAACTGAGGCAAGCCGAGAGGCGTTCGTCACAGCGCTAGCGCGCGAGCTCTCATCTGGACGCCGACCGCGCGCCTCACGGTAGACTTATGCGTGCGGCTCAGTCAGAACGTAGGCCACGGCTCGGACGTCGGCAGGGTTCGACCGTTCAATGAGGACTACCACCGTGTCTGGCAGTTCCCGCTTCCGGACGGCGAGTTGACGCTGCTCGCGGTCGCCGACGGCATGGGCGGCGCCGCCGCGGGCGAGGTGGCAAGCAAGCTGGCCATCGAGGTCCTCGACGAGTCGTTCAGCCGCTACGTCGAGGAGATCCGCTCGGGCAAGCCCGTGGTCGGCATCGGCACGCTCATCGACAAGGCCGTGCGCCTGGCCAACCGGCGGGTGTACGGCGCCTCCATCAAGCATCAGGGCCGGCGGGGGATGGGCACCACCATCACCTGCATCGCGATCGTCAAGCGCAAGGCCTACGTCGGCCACGTCGGAGACTCGCGGGCCTACATGATGCGTGGCAAGAAGATCTACCAGGTGACCAAGGACCACTCGTGGGTGGAGGAGCAGCTCGAGAAGGGCCTGCTCGAGGAGTCCGAGGCTGACAGTCACGAGTGGCGTAACCTCATCACCAGGGTGCTCGGCACCAGGCCCCAGGTCGCGCCCGACGTCATCGAGATGGCGGTCGAGCTGGGGGACGTGTTCGTTATCTCATCGGATGGACTGCACGGTCTGGTGAAACCTGAGGAGATCTTGAGCGAGCTTAGGCGCACGTCAAACCGCCAACTGAGCGTGGAAGTGTTGATCTCGCTGGCGAACGATCGCGGTGGCCACGACAACATCACCTTGATCATCGCGGAGGTGGACGAGTGATCCTCGTGATGGCAGTTATCGCGATCGCGCTCGTCGCGGTGTTGCTGCGCGCTCCCGTCGTGCTGTCGACGGCGTTGCTGGTCGTGGCGGTCGCGCTTACCGTCGGCACGCTCTGGCTCGGCGGCCTCGAGCGCGGCTCCACCCCGCTGATCCTGTTGGCGTTGGCCCTCGGCCTCACCGTGCCATCGGGCGTGCAGGCGGCCCGCAGCGCCCGCATCGCGCCACCAAAGGGCAAGACCGCCAAGGGCAGGAAGCAGGCGGCCGCCGGTCGTCCGAAGCCCGCTGGCGCGTCGAGCTTCGACGCCGCCGAGATTCCAGGCTACGACCTGCTCGAGAAGGTCGGTTCTGGCGGCATGGCCAGCGTGTACCGCGCCAAGCGCAAGGCCGACGGCCAGATCGTCGCGTTGAAGATACCGATGGAGCAGTTCGTGGCCGACGCGAAGTTCATAAGGCGCTTCCACCGCGAGGCCGAGGTCGCACAGCGCCTCAACCACGTCAACATCGTGCGCACCTACGAGCACGGGGCCATCGGCGTGCAGCACTTCATGGTCATGGAGTTCGTCGACGGTCGCAGCCTCGAGGGCTACATCGAGGCGGGCGAACTCGATATAAGTCTCGGCATTGACATCATGAAGCGCGTCTTGAGGGCGCTGCAGCACATCCACTCGGCCGGCATCATCCACCGCGACATCAAGCCGGCCAACGTGATGATCGTTCGCGGCGGCATCCGCGAAGACCAGGAGCCGCGCCTCGACCCCGAGGCCATCAAGCTCATGGACTTCGGCATCGCCGGCGGCAAGGTGCTCTCGCGCCTGACGATGACCGGCGCGCGCGTCGGCACGCCCGTCTACATGTCGCCTGAGCAGGCTCGCGGCCTGAAGATCGACCACCGAAGCGACATCTATAGCCTCGGCCTGGTGTTCTATGAGGTACTAACCGGCCAGACCGCCTTCAAGGGCGGCTACGAGGCCATCGTCCACCAGCAGATCTTCCAGACCCCACCACCGCCGCGACAGGTCGATCTCAAGGTCCCGAAGGGCCTCGACCAGCTCGTCATGCGCATGATCGCCAAGGACGCCGACGAGCGGCCGACGCTCGACGAGGTGCTCGACGCCCTCGACCGCATCGAGCTCGACGCCGACGACGAGCCGATGCTGCCCACCCGCCTGGTGCTGACGGTGAGCGCCCGCCAAGGGGTGCTGCGCATCCTGGACACCGACGGCAACCTGCACAGCTCCATCGGTGACGTCGGCACGGGCCCGAAGGACTTCTCGGCGGCGCCGCTTTCGGTCGCGGTCGACTCGGGTGGCGACTACTTCGCCGCCATCTTCGAGTACCGCGTGGGTCAGGAGCATCACCGCATGATCCACAAGCTCACGCCCGACGGCTCACCGCTGCTGTCGTTCGGCAGCTACGGCATGCAGCCCGGAGAGTTCCTCTACCCGGCCTCCGTGGCGGTCGCGCCTGACGACACCCTCTACGTCCTCGACAGCGAGACGCACCTCGTGCAGCGCTTCACCAACGACGGCCGCTTCCTCGCCAGTTTCGGTGGCCGCGGCAAGGGTCACGGAACCTTCAACGACCCGCGGGTCGTCGCCGTCGATGAGCTCGGCAACGTCTACGTGCTCGATTACGGGAACCGGCAGGTGCAGCGCCTAAGCGCCGAGGGCACCTATCAGACCCGCTGGGCCTTCAAGATCGCCGCCGATCAGCCCGGCATGCGCCTGCTCGATGGCGTCACCGTCGACCTCGAGGGCTCTGTTTTCATCTCCGACGCTGCCGCCGGCAAGATAAGGAAGGTCACCAGCGACGGCAAGGTCGGGGTGTCGTTCGCTCTCGACGCACGGCAGGGCGAGGTCACCGACACAATCGTCGATCTCGGCGTCGACGACAGCGGTTATCTATACGCGGCGCGCCGCGGTGGGCACTTAATCCGCAAGTACGACCCGGCGGGGCGTCTGCTGCAGACCTTCGAGACCTACGCTCCGATGGTGCAGATGATCGTCGACCTGCGCGAGCACCGCGAGGCGAGCAGGCAAGATGAGCGCGGAGAGGCCGCGCGTGACGCCAGCGGCCAAGGCGCGGGGGCTATCAACTGATCGATCGGTAGTCCGGCTCGCCGCGGTGGGCGGCGGGGCCTAGAGCCCCGGGAACAGCCCGATGATCCTCGCGAACAGGCCGAGGAACAGGCGCATCAACCCGCTTATCACGCCGGTGAAGCTGAGCACGAGGAAGAACACCATGAAGCCGAGGATGCCGAACTGCGCTATCTGGTTGACGAAGCGGCGCACGTCGGGGTTGCCCCAGGCCAGCGCGGCGCGGCCCACGTCTAGAGGCAGGATGGGGAACACGTTGATCACCGCGTGGATTACGGCGGTCGAGGCCGCGACCTGGAAGGCGACGTAGAGGTTGCGGCTGTCGAGCGCGAGGAAGATGGCCGCCACCAGTAGGCTGAGGAAGCCGACCACAAGGTAGGTCGCCACCCCCGCCAGCCAGACCCAGGCCTCGTCGCGGCCGCGGTTGCGGTAGTTGCGCGAGTTGACGGGGATGGTGCGCGGCCAGCCGAAGCCGAGGAGCAGTAGGAACACCACGCCGATGGGGTCGAGCTGCCGCTGCGGGTCGAACGCCATGAAGCCGGCTAGCCGCGGGCTGGGGTCGCCTAGCCGCTTGGCGACGTAGGCCTGCACCATGTTGTGAAAGATAAGCGCCATCACCATGACGATGAAGGCGATCACCAGGACCGTCGGGTTGTTCAAGTAGTTGAGGATCACGAGTTCACTCCGGCGAGCCTTGAGGGGTTCGTAGGCGTTCGACGAGTCGCCGGGCTAGGGCCAGTTCCTCTTCGAAGGTGGTGGTCGAGCGGTCGGCCCGGGCCCGAGAGACCTCGGCGAGGATCTCGCCGACCGCGGGGCCTTGGGGCAGCCCCAACGCTACCACATCCCTCCCGCGCAGCTTTCTGCGGGTTGGGACCTCCTCCAAGCGCACGATCCTGGCGGCCAGCGCGGGCTCGCTGACACGCAACAGCGTGCGCTCGGACTCGCTCAACTGTTCGAGTTCGTCGTCGCCGACCGCGGCGGGTTCGGACAGCAGACGGCGCAGCCGCTCAAGCGAGTAGAGCAGGCGCCGCGGCCAGTTGAAGCGCTCGATGTGCTCCTCGGCGGCGCTTTGGCTCGAGCCGAGCAGGAGCGCCAGCAGGTAGGCCTCATCGGGTACCTCGCCCGCGCGCCTAAGCTCATCTAGCGATGCGGTGAGGTCGAGTGCGGCGGGTTGTGGGCTCGTGGCAGGTTGTGGGCTCGCGGCGGGTTGCGTGCCTGCGGCGGTCCCGGTCCGCGCGGCGGCCCTCGGTTCTTGGCGGCGCAACGGCAGGCCGAAGGTCGTCGCCATGGCGCCGAGGTCGTCGAGCAGGGCAAGCGCCGGAGCCACGCGCTGCTCGCCCAGGGTCAGCTCCAACTCGGCGCGGAGCCGTGAGCGGCTTACTCGCTCCGCCACGCCCTGCTCGAGCGCGGCCACGGCCTTGCGCGCCGTGTCGGGCTCGAAGTCGAACGCCAAGCGGCCGGCGAGCCTGGCGCCGCGCAGCAATCTGGTCGGGTCCTCGACGAACGACAGCGGGTGCAGCACCCGCAGGAGCTTGCGCTCCAGGTCGAGCTTGCCGCCGTAGGGATCGATGAGGATCTGCGGCTCGGGCTGCAGGCGCAGCGCCATGGCGTTGATGGTGAAGTCGCGGCGGGCGAGGTCTTGCTTGAGGCTGCTCGGTGTCACCTCAGGCAGCGCGCCGGGATGGGCGTAGACCTCTTCGCGGGCCGTCGCGAGGTCGATGGTCGGGCCGTCCTCGAGTACTAGCGTGCAGGTGCCGAAGTCCACGTGACACGACAGCGTGCCGCCCAGCTCCTGCTGCAGGCGGGTGGCGAGCCGCTCGGCGGTTTCGCCCTCGACGACCATGTCGATGTCCTTGCTGCCGGCGCCGATGATGAGGTCACGGACCGTGCCGCCGACCAGGTATAGGCCCGCCTTGGCGGCCAGGCGGCGGGTGGTGAGGAGTGTGGCGCCGGCGCGCGGCGGCAGGCGCGCCAGCAGGTCGGCGACCTCGCCGGGCTTACGTACCGGGCGGTGCCTGGCCTGGATGAGATCGGCGCGGGTAACGATGCCGACGAGCTCGCCGCCCATAACGATCGGGATGCGGCCGATGTTGTGCGCGAGTACGAGCGCCTCGAGTTCCTGCATAGAGGTGTCGGTCCCGGCGGTGACGACGGCGCGGCTCATGAACCCGCTCACCCGGCTGCGGCCGAGATCGTGACGAAGCGCCCTGTCGATGTCGCGCCGGGAGATGATACCGACGACGCGGCCGTGCTGGTCGAGTACCGGCATGCCGTTGTGGCCGTGCAGTACGAGCTCGGCTTGCGTCTCGGCGACGGTGGCGTGATCGCGGATCGTCTTCACCGGCGTGGACATCATCTCTTCGGCCACGATCACCGGCGAGGCGTGTCTGGCCAGGCTCTCGAGCACCGCGTGCGCGGCCTGCTCCGGGTCGAGGTCGGTCTTGCCGAACGCGGCGCCGGGGTGCCCAGCCCCGCCGATCGCCTCAGCCAGCGCCTCGGCGCTGTCGAAGCGCTCGTTGCTGCGCGCGAACACCAGCGTCTTGCCGTCCATGCCCACCGCCACCAGCGCGGCGTCGGTGCCGTGGATGTCGAGCAAGTCGCTTACCAGGCCGCTAACGCCCGAGACGTACACGGGGTAGGTGAAGACCGCGACGACGACCATGCGGCCGGCGACGTCGACCGTGCGAGCGTTCGCGTGGAGCACCGAGCGGAACGCGATCTGCTCGTCGCCCAAGGTGTCGTGCGCGAAGCGCCTTACCAACTGCAGGTTGGCGCCGTTCGCCAACAGGTAGGCGCTGGCGCGGTAGTCATCAGGTGTAGTCATGTCGTAGCTGAGGTTGCCGGTGTCCTCGTGGATGCCGAGCAGGCCGAGGCTGGCGACCGCAGGCGGGATGGCGGTCGAGCTGGCGGCCAGTTCTCGCGTGAGCAGCGTGGCCGTCGCGCCGACCCGTTCGGTAAGGCCGCGTCCGGCCGGGATGGGATCGTCAGGCAGGGGATGGTGATCGTAGAGCGTCACCGGCACCGTGCCGACCAGCGCGTCGAACGGCCTGATCCGGCCCGGGTCGGCGGTGTCGACGACTATCAGCTCGCTGACTGAAGCGAGGTCGATGTCCTCGGCGTCGATGAGGTCGAGCACGTCGCGGTAGAGCCGCAGGAACGCGTGCTGCGCGGGTCCGATGCCGCCCTGCACGGTGGCCTGCGAGCCGGGGAACAGCAGCTTGGCCAGAGCGAGGCTGGCCAGCGCGTCGAAGTCGGGTTGCTCGTGGGTGACGATAAGGCGCATACAACCGGAGTGTAGCGGGAGGGGGCGGTGCGTTCTGGCGCTAAGGCGATGGGTCGCCGCGGCGCTACGGCCGCCCGCGTCCTAGCGGATCGTGATGGGACCGGAGCCGGTGGCGGTTACGCGTACGTCGATGACGCGTCCGCCGTTGCCGAGACTAGGGCTCTCCCAGATGCCGGTATCGCCGTCGCCCGAGCGCCGGGTGAGGAACCCTGGCAGGCGCAGGCGACCCGAGCCGTCGTCGCGCACCTCGAGTCGGATCGGGGCGCTGTCAGGTAGGTCGAGGACGACGGGACCGCTGCCGGTGCGCAGCTCGAGCCTGAGGTCGCTGCCCTCGCCGATGAAGATGTCGCTACCGCCCGAGCCGAACTCGGCGTCCATGTCGACCGAGGCGCCAGGAGGGACGTCCACCGCCACGCGTCCGCTGCCGCCGTCGAGGTCTACGCTGTAACTGGCGCCGTTCC
>Ga0075530_1001376_pt1 | contig 11652 bp, 7 predicted proteins | sample NGEPerD_2_FD_75101 | JGI IMG/M metagenome (GOLD analysis project Ga0075530, IMG submission 75101) | Arctic peat soil microbial communities from the Barrow Environmental Observatory site, Barrow, Alaska, USA - NGEE PermafrostL1-D | ecosystem: Environmental > Terrestrial > Soil > Wetlands > Peat ...
AGCGTGAGGGGCAAGTTGTGCGGCGGCATCGGCTCCTGCGGATACCCCCTCCGGGGGCCGAGCAGCAGAACCAGCGCAAGCGCTGCGGCGCCGGCGTTCATGTGCACCACCGCCCCGCCGGCGAAGTCGAACGCGCCCAGGGCGAACAGCCAGCCCCCGCCGAAGACCCAGTTCGCGACCGGCGCGTAGACCAGGACAGACCACAGGCCGATGAACAACGCGTAGGCCGAGAACTTGAGCCGATCGGCGGTCGCGCCGGTGATCAGCGCCGGCGTGATGATGGCGAACGTCATCTGGTACGCGGCATACAACACGAAGGGGATCGACAACCCGACCGTTGCGCGGAAGAACCCGTCCGCTCCTCCCGGGGGCACCAGGAACACGTCGCGGAAGCCGACGAAGTCCAGGTTGCCGATCAGCCCGCCGGCGCCGGCCCCTCCGAAGGCAAGGCTGAAGCCGATCAGAACCCAAAGGACGGCGATCAGGCCCATCGCGAAGAAGTTCTGCATCAGCATCCCGAGCACGTGCTTGGCTCGCACCATCCCGCCGTAGAAGAACGCCAGTCCCGGCGTCATGAACAGCACCAGCGCTGTCGAGATCAACACCCATGCGGTGTTGCCGCTGTCCGGTGCGTAATCCATGTGCGCTCCTTGTTCGCCTCATCTGGCCCGGACATAGGGATACGCAACGGCCGTTTCGCCGTCATTCCGCTCCTGTTTCCGGAACGTAAACCTCGCCGTGCGGCGGCTCGGCGGCCTCGGGAACGGCGACGCGGCCGTGCCCACGCACCCGGAAATGACAGCAGCGGTGATCCCCCTCAAGGCTTGCCTCCCATTGCCGTCGTTGGAGGAGTCCCACCGTGCACGCTGCCATGACCGCCCGGATCCGCAGAGCCTCGCCCCTCGGCGCGCTGCTGATCGGCCTGCTGCTCATGCTGGAGCGCTTGCGGGGACACCCCGACCGAGTCGGCCGAGTCGGCCGAGTCGGAACCGGGGACGTCAGCGTCCGAGCCGTCCGAGCCGTCCGAGCCGTCCGAGCCGTCCGGGCCGGCCGGCTCCGAGCCGGCCGCCACGGCCGCCGCGGAGGGCCTTGACGCCGTCTACGCCGAGGTGGAGGGGCTGTCGGGGACCGAGCGGCGCGAGCGGCTGGTGGAGCTCGCCCAGGCCGAGGGTGGTGTGCTCAACCTGTACTGCTCGATGAACGGCGAGGAGGCCGAGGCGATCCCCGCGGCGTTCGAGGAGGCCACCGGCATCACCGTCGAGCGCTACCGCGCCTCGTCGCAGGACGTCATGACGCGCGTGGTCGAAGAAGCGGCGGCCGACGCCACCGCCAGCGACGTCACCTGCGTGAACGGCAGCGAGGGCGTGATCTTGGACCGCGAGGGCCTCCTGGCCCCGTTGCAGATCGACGTCGAGGGCTATCCCTCGGAGCAGGTGCAGGGGACGTTCGCCTGGTCCTACATCAACGCCTACGCCCCCATGTGGAACACCACGCTGGTGGCGGAGCCGGACGTCCCGCAGACGTGGGAGGACGTGCTGGGCTACGACGGCCGCCTGGCGCTGGAGGTCAAGGCGTTCGACTGGTTCGCGACCCTGGTACAGGACTACTTCATGGCGCAGCAGGGCCTCACGGAGGAGCAGGCCGTGGACCTGTTCCGGGCGGCCGCGGAGACCGCGACGCTGGTGGACGGCAACAGCGTCATCGCCCAGCTGCTGGCCTCCGGCGAGTTCGACATGACGACGGCCTACTCCTGGATCGCCGGGGACCTCATCAACGATGGTGCCCCGGTCGCCTGGCAACCGCCGGTTGAACCGCTGGTGGTCAGGCCCAACGTGGTCGGCATCCTGACGAATGCCGAGCACCCGGCCACCGGGCTGCTGTACATCGAGTTCCTGCTGGAGGAGGGACAGGTGATCCTCGCGGAGTTCGGTCGCACGCCGTCGAACCCGACCGTCGAGGGTGGCCTGCCCGACGACATCGAGGTGTTGTCGATCGATCTGGACCAGATGCTGGACGAGCGCGAGAAGTGGGAGTCGCTGTACCAGGAGGTGCTCCAGAGCTCCGACAGCGAGGTCATCAGCGAGTAGCCCCATTCGAGAGGTGCCAAGGATCGCGCACACCCCCGGTGCGCGATCCGCGCCACCCCCCGCGACGACCTCAGCGGGCCAGCAGGGCCACCGGCAGCTCGGCGAGCACGTCGGCGAGGCGCAGCGCGGCGCCATCGAAGACCCGGCCGGGGGCCAGGCGGTCCTCGAGCCTCCCGGCGAGGTCGCCCAGGAGCACGGCGGTGTCCTCCCAGGCCTCGGCGAGCACCCCGCCGTGCGCGGCCAACAGCGCGCCGGGTAGGCGCGGCGCGACGGTGACGAGCCGTGCACCGTCGGGTGCGACCCGTGCGAACGCGACGACGTGGGCGGCCCAGCGGCCCGTCACCTGCAGCGGCACGTAGCGCCCGTCGGCGCCCACGGCGTCGGGCAGGTCGTTGCGGGCGCGCAGCGCGCGCGACAGCACCCACAGCTTTACGCGGCCGTCCCTGCGGCTCACCCACAGCGACCGTGGTGAGGGTGCCTCGGCGTCGAGCTGCCGCAGCAGCTGCGCCCGCCGGTGGTGGTCCACCGGGCGGCGGTTGTCCGGGTCGACGAGGCTGTCGTCCCACAGCTCGTTGCCCTGGTAGGTGTCGGGCACGCCGGGCACCGTGCAGCGCAGCAGCACCTGCGCGAGACCGCTGGCCATGGCGATCTCCGCCGCCCGTTCGGCCACCGCCGCGAGCTCCGCGCGCACCTCGGCGAAGCCGACCTCGCCGAGGAGCGTCGCCACGAACTGGGCGACGCCGTCTTCGAAGGCCGCGTCGGGGTCGACCCAGTCGGTCCGCTGGCCGGCCTCCCGACAGGCCTTGCGGGCGTACTCGACGACCCGGTCGCGCACGCCCGGGTCCAGGGGTGCGCCGTCGCCGGCGGAAGTCGGCCACACGCCGACGAGCGTCTGCAGCAGCAGGGACTGGGTCTGCGGGTCCGGGGCCGGACCCGCCGGGGTGGCGGTCACGGCCGGCGCCAGCAGCTCGTGCCAGCGGCGGACGGCAGCGACCCAGTCCTCGGCCAGCTCCGACAGCGCCACCATCCGCAGGCGCACGTCCTCGCCACGCTTGGTGTCGTGCGTGGCGGTGGACAGCAGCCCCCGCGGGTGGTGCTGGGCGCGCTCCAGGTTGACCCGGTGGAACGCGGCCACGTCCATGCCGGCCTCGGAGGGATCCCCACCCACCTCGTTCAGGGCCAGCAGGCGTCGGTAGCGATAGAACACGGTGTCCTCGACGCCCTTGGCGGTCACCGCACCCGACAGCTGCTGGAAGCGCGCGAGCACCTCCAGGTGGTCCGCGGTGGTGCCGGCTCGGCCCGCCAGGACGTCGGCGAGGAAGGCGAACAGCCGCGCCGGAGGCCGGGGGGCCTGCAAGCGCTCGGCGGCGCGGCCGGCGCGCTCGATGGCGACGTCGATGCGCTCGAGGTCCTCCGGGCTCGCCTCGCCGGTCTGGGGGTCGACGTAGGTGCGGTAGACGTCAAGCGCGACGAGGGTCTCGCCCACCACCGTGCGGCAGTGGCTGAGATCGACGTCGCGGGTCTCCAGGTGCACGGCGGTGACCGCCCACAGGGCACGCGCCACGCGCTCGACGTCGGCCGCCAGCTCGCCGGTCACCACCTCGCGCTTGGCACGCGCGGCCAGCGCGGTGTAGGGCGCTGCGGAGGCGCCCATGAAGCCGTCGAGGCGGTCGAGCGCCGCGACGCCGGCGGGATCGCACTGCATCTGCACCATGTCGTTGGCGAACTCGTAGCCGGTCGTACCCGCGACCGGCCAGCCGGGCAGGCGCTCGCCGCGCTCGGTGATCTTCTCCACCACCACCCATGCGCCGCCGGTGCGCTCGGCCAGGCGCTGGAGGTAGCGCGCGGGGTCTCGCAGACCGTCGGGGTGGTCGATGCGCAGGCCGTCGACGGTCCCGTCGTCGACCAACCGCAGCAGGGTCTCGTGAGTCGTGTTGAACACCCGCTCGTCCTCGATGCGCACGCCGGCGAGCTCGTTGATGGAGAAGAAGCGGCGGTAGTTGATCAACCGGGGGCCGGCGCGCCAGTGCACCAGGCGGTAGTGCTGCTGCTCCAGCAGCGCGTGCAGCCGTGACCAGCTCTCGGGCTCCGCCGGCTCGCCTCGCAGAGCCCCCGGGCCGCCGGCCCGCTCCAGCGCCGCCAGGGATTCCGACGACAGCGGAAAGCGGTGGTCGAAGTAGCGCAGCTCGACCGTGCCGGAGGCCTCATCGGCCACCAGCTCCAGCTTGCCGGCGCTCAGCACGTCGCCGTAGGGCTCCCCCAGCACGGGCACGATCACCTTGCCTGCGGCCCCCGGCAGCGGCGTCGCCCAATCCACGTCGAAGAACCGTCCGGCTTCGCCCGCTTGGCCGGAGCCGAGCAGCTGCATCCACAGCGGCGTCGCGGCGCCCGTGCCCAGGTGGTTGGGCACCACGTCGACGACGATGCCCAGGCCAGCCGCGTGCGCCCGGCCGGCCAGCCGCCGCAGGCCGTCCTCCCCGCCCAGCACCTCCGACACCCTGGTCGGATCGGCCACGTCGTAGCCGTGTGTGCTGCCCGGCCGCGCCTGCAGGATCGGCGACAGGTACAGGTGCGTCGTGCCCAGGTCGGCCAGGTGCCCGACGATCGCCGCCGCGTCGTCGAAGCTGAAGCCGCCGTGCAACTGCAGCCGGTAGGTCGAGCGCGGGGTCGTCGTGCGCCGGGAGGGATCAGTCCTCACGGGCGTCGTCCATGCGGCGCAACAGCAGGAAGGAGTGGTCCACCATCACGACCTGCTGGGCCGCGCGGAGCTTGCCGACCCGGCGCCCACGCGCGTCCGCGGCCGTGTCGAACACCACCGACCAGCGGCGGCCGAGCGCCCTGCTCGGAAGGCGGTAGGTGCGCGACTCGTGGCCGGCGTTGAGCAGCACCAGGAAGCTGTCGTCGTGAACCCGCCGGCCGCGGATGTCGGTGGAGGGGATGGCCCGGCCGTTGATGAAGAACTGCAGGCCCTTGAGACCGATGTCGTCCCAGTCCTGGTCGGTCATCTCCCGGCCGTCGGGGTGGATCCACTCAAGGTCGGCGGTGTCGCCCTCGGCCATCTCGCCTTCGAAGAAGCGCCGACGTCGGAACACCGGGTGGCGCTGGCGCAGGTTGATGAGGAAGCGGCTGAAGCGCAGCAGCCGCGCCCCGTCCTCCTCGGCGAGGTCCCAGTCGTACCAGGTCAGCTCGTTGTCCTGGCAGTAGGTGTTGTTGTTGCCCTGCTGGGTGCGGCTCATCTCGTCGCCGCCCAGCAGCATCGGCACGCCCTGCGACAGGAACAGCGTGGCCAGGAAGTTGCGCTGTTGACGTCCGCGCAGCTGCTCGATCCCCGGGTCGTCGGTGGGACCCTCCACGCCGTGGTTCCACGAGCGGTTGTGGTTCTCCCCGGATGAGTTGTCGTCGAGGTTGGCCTCGTTGTGCTTGTCGTTGTAGCTGACCAGGTCCCGCAGCGTAAAGCCGTCGTGGGCGGTCACGAAGTTGATCGAGGCGTAGGGCCGCCGGCCGCTATGGGCGTAGAGATCCGACGAGCCCGACACGCGCGAGGCGAGCTCGGACACACCGGGGCTCTCGCCGCGCCAGAAGTCGCGGATCTCGTCGCGGTACTTGCCGTTCCACTCCGTCCACAGCACCGGGAAGTTGCCGACTTGGTAGCCACCCTCGCCGACGTCCCACGGCTCGGCGATCAGCTTCACCTGGGAGATCACCGGGTCCTGCTGGATGATGTCGAAGAAGGACGACAGCCGATCGACGTCGTGCAGCTCGCGCGCCAGCGTGGAGGCGAGGTCGAAGCGGAAGCCGTCGACGTGCATCTCGGTCACCCAGTACCGCAGGGAGTCCATGATCAGCTGCAGCACGTGGGGATGGCGCGCGTTCAGGGAGTTGCCGGTGCCGGTGTAGTCCATGTAGTAGCGGTTGTCATCCTCCACCAAGCGGTAGTAGGCGACGTTGTCGATGCCCCGGAACGACAGCGTGGGCCCCATGTGGTTGCCCTCGGCGGTGTGGTTGTAGACGACGTCGAGGATCACCTCGAGCCCCGCCTCGTGCAGCGCCTTCACCATCGCCTTGAACTCATAGACCTGTTCCCCCAGGCGCCCGCGGGCGGCGTAGTCGCCGTGGGGCGCCAGGAATCCGATGGTGTTGTAGCCCCAGTAGTTGCGCAGGCCCTTCTCCACCAGGAAGTGGTCCTGGATGAAGTGGTGCACCGGCTGCAGCTCGACGGCCGTGATGCCCAGGGAGACCAGGTGGTCGATCACCGCCGGCGAGGCCAGGCCGGCGTAGGTGCCTCGCACCGCCGGATCGATGTCGGGGTGGCGGATCGTGAGGCCCTTGACGTGGGTCTCGTAGATCACCGTGGAGTTCCACGGCGTGCGCGGGTGGCGGTCGTCGCCCCAGTCGAAGAAGGGGTTGGCGACGATGGACTTGGGCACGTGCGCCGCGTCGTCGCGGTCGTCGCGAGTCAGGTCGTCCTCGCCGATGGGATAGGCGAACACCGAGTCGTCCCAGTCGACCTCGCCGTCGATCGCCTTGGCATAGGGATCGATGAGCAGCTTCGCCGGATTGAACCGGTGTCCATTGGAAGGCTCGTAGGGTCCGTGGACGCGGTAGCCGTAGCGCTGACCGGGGCCCACGCCGGGCAGGTAGGCGTGCCACACGAACGCGGTCTGCTCGACCATGCCCAGGCGAGTCTCGCCGCCGTGAGCGTCGAACAGGCAGAGCTCCACACCATCCGCGTTCTCACCGAACAGCGAGAAGTTCGTGCCCTGCCCGTCCCAGTTCGCTCCGAGCGGGAAGGGCTTGCCTGGCCACACACGCACTGCTGCTCCTTGACGACGACACCGTCCGGCCGCGGCGGCGCCGAGCCTCACCACGCACCGGGATCCGACACCTCGCCCGGTAGCATCGCCGACATGACGTCTCCTCAACCGGGGCGCGCGGCGGGCGACGGCTCCGGTTCTACCGCAGCCCCGCACCTGCCGGCGGCGGCGCCGTCGGAGTCGGGCGACGTCGGCAGCCGGTTGGTCGGCTGGCGGCACCCGTCGATCCTCGCCGCTGCGGGACTCTCGGTCGCCTCGGGATTCGCGCAGTACGCCGTCACCGCGTCGCTCGGGGACGTGGCCGCGGCCTTCGGCGAGGCGGCGGTGGCGGGTCCCGGAGCGTCCATCGCCGAACAGGTGGGGCTGTCGGCCTCCACGCTCGGGCTGGGGCTGGCCGCCATCCGCCTCGCCTCCCTCGCCAGCCTGCCGCTGTCCGGGCTGGCCGACGTCCACGGGCGACGCCGGACGCTGCTCGCGACCTGCGCGATCGGCCTGGTGCTGAGCGTGACCGCCGCCGTCGCCCCGACGTTCTGGGCGTTCGTGGCCATCGTCGCGCTGAGCCGGCCCCTGCTGTCCACGACCAACGCGGTCGCCGGGGTGGCCGCGGCGGAGGAGACCCGGTCCGGCGACCGCGCCAGCGCCATCGCGCTGATCACCGCTGCCTACGGCTTCGGGGCCGGCCTGACCGCGCTGGCGCGTGCCCTGGGCGGGAGCACCTTCGGCTTCCGGCCGCTGTTCGCCCTGGCCCTGGTGCCGCTGCTGCTGCTGCCCGTGCTGCAGCGGGTGCTGGTCGAACCCGAGCGCTACGTGCGCGCCGTCCACCCGGCGCGGCGGCGGCTGCTGCTGGGGCCCTTCCATGGCCGGCGCCGGCGGCGGCTGGCCATCGTCGCCGGCATGACCTTGGCCGTGGGGTTCGTCACGGGGCCCGTGAACACCTACCTGTTCCTGTACGCCGAGGGCGTTCTGGGGCTGAGCCCCGCGACCACCTTCGTGGTGATCCTCGCCGCCGCTCCCACCGGGCTGGCCGGTCTGGCGCTGGGACGGTGGGGGGCGGACCGCCTGGGCCGGCGCCCGACCGCGGTCGCAGCCCACCTGGGCCTGGCGTTGTTCGGCTTGGCGACCTACTCCGGCACCGTCCCCGCCCTGATCGGCGGCTATCTGCTGTCCGTCTTCGCCGGCTCCGTGTACGCGCCGGCCGCCGGCGCGCTGTCCGCGGAGCTGTTCCCCACCAGCATTCGCGCCACCAGCGCGGGCTGGCTGACCGTGTCCGCCGTCGTCGGCAGCGTCATCGGGCTGGTCGTCTTCGGCGTGGTCGCCGACGTCGCGGACAGCTTCGGCGTGGCGGCAGCCGCGGTGGCGGTGCCGGCGGCGCTGGTGTCGTTGATCTACCTGCGGCTGCCGGAGACCAAGGGCGTCGAGCTGGAGGACTCCGCTCCTGAGGTCTCGTGATGCTGTCCGCCGACCAGGGCCCTGGCCTTGTCCAGGTGGTCGACGACCAGCACGCCATGAGCGTGCGGCGTCGAACCGACACCGGCAGGGCACCCTAGCGGGCGCGGGGATCGCGGTGGCCGCCGGCCGTCGTCGGCGCGGCCAGCAGCTCCTCGAGATCGAGCGCCACGGCCGACCAGGCATGGGCGCGCACGGCGGCCTGCCGACCCGCACGTCCCATGGCCGCGCGCCGCTCGGGGTCGCGCAAGAGGTCGATGACCGCCTCAGCCACCGCCGCGACCGATGTGCCGTCGACCACGATCCCCGTCTCCCCGTCGCGCACGGCCTCCGGGGCGCCGCCGGAGCGCCCGGCGATCACCGCCGTGCCGCTCGCTTGCGCCTCCAGGTAGACGATGCCGAAGCCCTCGACGTCCAGCCCGGCGAGGCGGGTGCGGCACGGCATGGCGAAGACGTCGGCGGCGGCGTGATAGCGCGGGAGGTCGGCCCAATCGACCTCGCCGGCAAGTGTGACCGCACCCTGCAGGCGCAGGGCCGAGATGCGGCGGGCAAGCGCGCCGGCCAGTGGGCCCGTGCCCACCAGCAGCAGCCGGGCGTCGGGGACGCGCGCACGGACGGCCGGCCAGGCCTCGACGAGCACGTCCTGACCCTTGCGCGACACCAGCCTCGAGACGCACACCACCAAGGGGGCCTCGGGGGCGATGCCGTGGCGGGCGCGGATCGGGCTGCCGTCGACGTCCGGGGTGAACAGGTCCACGTCGACCCCCGGTGGCACCTTCACCAGCGGCGCGTCGCCGACCCAGCCGACGAGTGCGCGGCGCGTGAAGTCGCTGATGTAGCCGATCGCGTCGACGGAGGCGGCTGCCCGGCGGACCAGCGGTCCCAGGCCCACCCGCACCATGCCGGCTTCGTGGCCGTGGGTCAGCGCGACGACGGGCCGCGACACCGCTCGCGCGACCTCACCGAGGGGCCACAGCGCACCGAGCACGACGACGTCGGCGGCATGCTCCTGGGCAACGAGGTCGATCGCGCGGGCGAGGCGCCGCGACGGTAGCAGCGGCCGGCGGCCGATGCGCTGGACCGCGTAGGGCAGCGCCGCGTCGTGGGCCCCGTCCCCCGCCCACGGGGAGGTGAGCACGCGCGTCGATCCGGGGTCGCGCTGCGCGAGGAGGTTGGCAAGGAACTGCTCGATGCCGCCTGCCCGCGGCGGGAAGTCGTTGGTGACCCACAGCGCCCGTGTCCACGATCGGCCACGTGTCACGGCAGCGGTTCCGCGGCGGCGGCCCACAGCCGCCCGCGCTCCAGTCGCTGCAAGGGCGTGGGATGCGAGCCCCAGCGCAGGATCGCCCACGTGGGCGGGTCGGGGTCGCTGAGGTTGGAGCGGACCAGGGATCGGTGCAGCTGGGCGAAGCTGGACGGATCTCGCGTCAGCTCCAGCGAAGCCTGATCGGCGGCGGCTTCGGCGCGGCGGCTGGCGGCCATCTCGATCGGCGCGGCGAGGTTGGTGAGGACCGCGACCGCGGCCAGAGCGATGGCGGCCCCGCGCGCATCGGCCGGGCCATGGATCCACCCCCGGTGGCTGGCGCCGCGCAGCACCCCCGCAAGGGCGAACGCGGCCAGCACCGAGCCGGCGCCTCCGAGCAGCACCATGCGGAAGACGTCGCCATGACGGTCGTGCGCCAGCTCGTGGGCGAAGACCATCGCCATCTGCTCGGGTGGTGCGCCCCGCACCAAGGTGTCCCACAGGACCACGCGCCGCGAGCCGCCGAGACCGGAGACGTAGGCGTTGATCTTGGTGGTCCGGCGGCTGGCATCGGCCACGACGATGGTGTCGATGTCCTCGCCGGCGCGCTCCAGAACCTGCTCGACGGCGGTGCGCACCGGACCGTCGGCCAACGGCCGGGTACGGTACTGCAGCGGCTCCAGGACCACGGGGGCGATGGCGGCCACGGCCGCGCCGAGCGCAGCGGCCACCAGTCCGGCCACCAACGGCCACCTGGCGGGCAGTCGTCGCGCCAGGGCATATCCGCCGGAGGTCAGCACGGCCGCGGCCAGCCACACCGGGGCGTGCGCGACCAGCCAGTCGCGCGCCCAGCCCTGCAGCCCCTGGGTGCGGAAGCCCCACTCGCCCTCATGGACGAAGCCGGCCCAGTAGGCGATCGGTAGCACCACCACGTCGGCGACGACGAGCACCGCAACGATCACCGCCGCGGCGGCGAGGATGGGATGGCGAGGCCCGATCCGGTCGACCAGCCGTCCCACGGCGCGCCGGCCGGCCGGGGTGGACGCCGCCAGGACCGGCACGGCCAGCCGCAGGGCCCAGGCGCCGACGGAGGCGATCCGCAGGGGGGCGCGGTAGGCCTCGATGCGGGCGAGCAGGTCGGCGTCGAAGTAGGCGGCGGCCGCCTGCACGTCTCCCACCGGCGGGGCCAGCGGGCGCAGCAGCTGGCCCAGCACGCCGGCCGTGACCACGGCGCCCGCGGCCGTGAACCCGACCACCGTCCAGCGCCGTGCTCTGCGGCGGTCACCGATGTGGCGCCGCCTCCCGACCCCGAGCATGACCGCATCGTCGTGTTGCGGTGCGCGCAGGCTCATGCCGCCCAGCCTAATGCCGGCCACGCCGGCCACGCCTCCCCACGCCGGCCACGCCGGGCGGCCTGGCCGCGGACCCGGCGCGGGGTTCAGCCGCCGACGCCGGCATCGGCGGAGCCCACGTGCGGCGTCGCCACAAAGCGCGTGCCCGCGATGAGGCCTCCTGTCTGCAGTGCGCGGATGGCGCGCTCCTCGGCCACGTCGAAGACGATGGCGCCCTCCGGCCGGTCGAGCAGATAGGTCACGATGCAGTCGCTGCAGGCGTCGGTGTGCTGCATGGCGCAGTCGGCGCAGTCGATGTGCATGGCCGGTCCTCCTCAGCTGGCGGCCGTCGGCTCTCGGCGACCGCACAGGACGCTAGCCAGGGGGTGCGACAACCCTCACTGCACGGCCGGGCCGGGTCGCGCTCAGCCGTCGACGGCGACGAGGAAGGCGCCGGACGTGACGACGTCGGCGTCCAGCGCCGTCAGCGATGCTCGCAGGTCACGGTCGCTCGTCACCACCAGCACGCACGCGTCAGCGGCCAGGTCCGCGACGATGTCGACGATGCGCTGGTCCGCAGTCTGGTCCCCGCGGCTGTAGAGGACCAGCACGCCGCGCGGCGTGGGTTGGGGCACGTGCACGGGGTCGGTGCCGTCGAACACCACGGTCACCCGGCACCCGAACCGGGCGCGCACGCCGGCCCCGAGCTGGATCAGCCAGCGCCGTTGGTC
>Ga0075530_1001377_pt1 | contig 11652 bp, 7 predicted proteins | sample NGEPerD_2_FD_75101 | JGI IMG/M metagenome (GOLD analysis project Ga0075530, IMG submission 75101) | Arctic peat soil microbial communities from the Barrow Environmental Observatory site, Barrow, Alaska, USA - NGEE PermafrostL1-D | ecosystem: Environmental > Terrestrial > Soil > Wetlands > Peat ...
GAAGAAGCCCTCGCTCGGCCCGCACGGCGTGCCGGGCGCGCCGCAGGCGCTGGTCACGAGGTAGTACTTATTGGTGGTCTGCAGGGCGGCGACGATCCGGGACCGGCCGATCTCGCCGTCCCAGGCACCGAGGTAGTCGTCGTTGCCGGCCACCAGGTTGCGCTCGGGCTTCTTGGGGTTGAAATCCCCGACGTAGAGGTTGAGGTAGCCGTCGTAGTTCTGGACGCTCAAGACCTCGTAGAAGTCGTCGGCGATGGGCCGGAACTCCTCGACGTGGTAGCCGACGGTGCGGCCCTCTGCTGGCAGGTCGTCGCCGGGACGCACGAAGACGCCCTCATCGTTGCGCCCGCTGTAGGTGGCGAAGTCGCCGCGTGCCCAGTAGGTGGCTGAGTCGGTCGTCTTGGCGTCGGTCGAAAGAGCTGCCACATTTCCAGTGGTCAAGTCGACCAGGTAGGCGTCGCCTTCGAACGAGAAGGTGACGTAATCGCCATCGGCCGTGAGGAACGGGTGGTCGAGCGTCAGGTCGCTGAGTAGGTCAGCAAAGTCTCCAGATTCCAGATCCAACAGCGAGAGGAAGGGGACGCCGTCGAACACCTCGAAGAACAGCATCGTGTCAGCGGCGTAGTCAAGGCTGGGGAACGAGAGGTCGTCTCCGATGTACTGGAGCACGAGACCCAGGCCAGTGAGCGTTCCGTCGACCAGGGTGAACTCGATAGTGGTGAGCCCTTGCGCGAAGCCGAACCCGAAGTCGTTTGCCAACTCGCCACTGGTGTCGACGAACGCCACCGTGAACCCGTTGCCGCTGATCGAGGGGTGAACACTGGTGAGCGGAAGACCGAAGACCGCACCCCAGGTCGCCGGGTCAAGCTCGAGGTACCCGCCGAGTTCCTCGTGGAACCATGCGAGTGAAGGTGCCTGCGCGGTACCGCCCTGCCAAGCCAGTGCGCTGCCGTCAAGCGACATCGAGACGTCACGTTCGTCGGCCTCAGGCGTCCTGGTACTGGCGACCTTGTTGCGCAGTGCGTCGAGCAGGTAAAGGTCGTAGTCGCCGTCCTTGGTCTCGGCCACGAACGCGACCATCATGCCGTCGCGGCTAACGGCCACCGATTGGATGACGCGCTTGCCGCTGTAGACTACGTAGTCACCGCGCCGCTCGGGTGAGTTCTCGTCGTTGAGATCGACGAGCCTGATGGAGTACTTCTCGCCCTTCTGCTCGACGTAGGCCATGAAGCCGCCGAGGTCACGCTGCCCGCGGGCCTCGCCCTTCGCGCTCGCCGCGTCGAGCGCGGCGCCCGACAAGAGCGGTGCGCCCGAGCGGTCGGCGCTGTTGATGGCGTCGCTGGTCGCCACGGACTGAGGTCCCGAAGCCAGCAGTGATGACGACGCGGCGGGTAGTTGCGTAGCGGCATCCAGGTCGGCGTCGGTAAGCAGCGATGCCTCTTGGACCGCGCTGGGGCCGCTACATGAGACGATCAGGAGCGCCACCAGCGCACCTGACCAAAGTAATTGCATCTTCCTCATCAGTTCCCCTTCTCGCGCGAGCCCAAAGTGGCGTCCCAGGTACCCTGGGCTGGGACAGGTAAATCGATTGACCGGCTCGCATATGAATAATGCCACAATCGACCGTCTCATCGCATTCATGTGGTTCTCAGGTGCGTGTGCTTCGCGGCTGCGGCGGGCTAGCCCCTCCGCCACCAGGTAAGCGGGTTGCGCCGCGGCAACCGCCACCAGCCGGGGGTGAACACCACGAAGACGGTGACTACCTCGAGGCGGCCGGCGAACATCACGAACGTCAACACGGCGCGGCTCACTGGGTGCAGCGTGGCGTACGTACCCATCGGCCCGACCGGGCCGAACCCGGGCCCGATGTTGCCGATACAGGCGATCGATGCGGTGAGGGCGACCTCGAAGTCGGCACCGAGCATCACCAGCACGAGGGTCGAGGTTGCGAACAGCCCGACGTACAAGGTGATGAACGCCGCTACCGCGCGCATCACGTCCTCGGCGATCACGCTGTGGCCGACCCTCACCGGCAGCACCGCGCGCGGGCGCAAGGTTCGCCTAACCTCGCGCACGGTGTTCTTGATGATGATCAGCCAGCGCACGACCTTGATCCCGCCGCTGGCCGAACCGGCGCTTCCGCCGACTAGCATCAACACCAGCAGCACAGCGAGCGCGGGCTGGCTCCAGGTCGCGAAGTCGACCGAGGCGAAGCCGGTGGTGGTCATCACGCTCACCGCTTGGAACGCGGCGATCCGCACCGAGTCGACCTGGTAGAGCTGCCACACGATGACGGCGATGACGCCGGAACTCGCTATGAGGATCGCGCTGTAGCCGTGAAACTCGGCGTCGCGTATGGGTAGCCACGGCCTGCCCGTCGCCGTGCGGTAGAGAAGCGGCAGGCTCACGCCGGCGAGGAACATGAACAGCGTCGCGATCCACTCAAGTGCCGGGTTGGCGAAGAACGCGAAGCTCGTGGCGTGGTTCGAGAAGCCTCCGGCCGAGACGACCGCGAACGTGTGAACCACGGCGTCGAAAGGCGTCATGCCGAAGATGACGAACGCGGCGATACAGCCGACCGTCAGGCTGGTGTAGACGGTCAGCACGGCGGCGGCGGTGTGGCGAAGGCGTGGCGTCAGCCGCTCGTCGTGAGGACCGGGCGCTTCGGCGAAGAACATCTGTCGGCCGGCTATGGCCAACTGCGGGAACACCGCTACGAACAGCACCAGGATGCCGATGCCCCCGATCCATTGACTGAGCGCCCGCCACATGAAGATGGTGTCGGGCACCGCCGCGAAGTCGGTGATGACGGTGGCGCCGGTGGTGGTGAAGCCGCTCATCGACTCGAAGAGCGCGTCGATGAAGCCCATCCCGGCCGAGACGTTGAGAGGTATCGAGCCTATCAGCGGCACCAGCAACCAGGTGAGCAGCACGGCGGCGATGGCCTCCCGGCGCGTCGGCTCGGCGTTGGCGCGACCGAGGAAACGCAGGGCGAAGCCCGGAACGGCCGCTCCGCCGGCCGCTATGAGGAAGCCGGCCACCGGTTCGCGCATTATCAGCGCGTAGACGGAGAAGACCGCGGCGGCGACGCCGACAGCCAACAGGGCGGTGCCGAGCACGTACGGCGCGAAGCGCCCCCTGGTGCTGATGGGAAGCGGTTCGGTAAGCAACGCCTACGCCTTGGGCACGGCCAGGCGCCGCTTCTCGAGCCACTCCTCGACGGCAGCGATGTTCTCGCTCGTGGTGACTATCAGCAGATGGTCGCCAGGCTCGACCACGGTGTCGCCGCGAGGGATGATCACGTTGGTGTCGCGCTCGATGGCGCCGATGAGGATGTCGTCCGGCGTGCAGAGGTCCATGATGCGGCCGCTGGGCGCGTCGGCGGGGTAGACCGCCTCCATCACCTCGGCGCGGTCGTCGATGCTGGCGATATGGTCGACGTCATCGACCTTCAACCAGTTGAGGACCTCCTTGACGGCGGCGGCTCGTGGCGTCAAGGGGGCGTCGATGCCTACCCGGCTGAACAGCCTGCGGTTGCGAGCCCGGCCAACGCGGGTGACGACCTTGGGTATGCCGAGTTGCTTGCTCAACAGGGCGACCAGGAGGTTGTTGCCGTCGTCGTCCGTGACGGCGACCATCACGTCGGCGTCCTCCACGCGCTCTTGCTGGAGGAGTTCGATGTCGGTGCCGTCGCCCTTGAGGATCAGGGCGTGGGGTAGCCACTGGGCGAGCTTCTCGCAACGCTCCTCGTCGACCTCGATGATCGCGATGTTGGCGCGGTCGTAGGCCAGCGCCTCGGCGACCATGAACCCGACGTTGCCGCCGCCGACGATGGCCACGTTCAGCGACCGGCGGCGGGGAGAGAAGCGCTTCTGGATCTCGCGCATCCTCTCGGTGGTGCCCATGAACACCACGCGGTCGCCGATCCGCAACTCGGTAGCGCCGGTCGGTATGCTGAACTCGTCACCCCTTATGCAACCGACGAGCAACACGCCCGACGGCAGCTTCAACGACAGTAGCGGCGTGTCGAGGTAGGGGTCGCCGTCTTCCATCAGGTACTCGAGCATCGTGATGCGCCCGCGCGAGAAGCGTGCGCTGTCGATCGCCCTCGGCACGCGCACGATGTCGGCGATCTGCAGGGCCAGGATGCGCTGCGGCCACAGCACCCGGTCTATGAGCAGCCCCACCGTCTGGAACGCGCCGCTGCGCTTGAAGGCGTCGACGTAGCGTTGGCGCGTGACGAACGCCATCGTCTCGCGGGCACCGAGTCCCTTGGCGGCCAGGCAGGCAAGCACGTTGATGTCGTCGTTGGCGCTACAGCCGATGAAGGCGTCACATCTCTCGCCGCCCGCCGCCTTGAGGTCGTCGGGGTCGGTGCCGTTGCCTCTCACGAAGCTGACGTCGAGCGACTCGAAGGCCGACGCCCGCTCCTCGTCGACGTCAAGGACGGTCACGCTGTGCTCGGTGTGCAGTGCCGCCGCGATGAGCACTCCTATCTCACCGCCGCCCACGATCAGTACGTTCATGACCCGGACATTCTAAGCACGGCTGTGTCGCTAACGTCCCCGCCGACGCAGGCGCTCGGCGGCGGTGGCGCGCTCGCGCGGCCGCGCCAGCTGGAGCAGCACGGTGGCGAGCAGGAGGTAGGCGCCGAGCAGCCAGCTGGTGAGGTGGCCGTAGCGTACCCAGGTCGTCAGCTCGTCGCGCAGCGCGAAGCTCACGCTCAAGGTCCCGGCGACCTTGCGCTCGAGTTCGGCGGTGACCCGACCGAAGGGGTCGACGGCCGCCGTTATGCCGTCGTTGCCGGCGCGCAACAGCCAGCGGCGGGTCTCGATGGCCCGTAGTCGGCCCATGTCGAAGTGCTGCCTACCGCCGGCGCCGCGCGCGAACCAGGCGTCGTTGGTGCTAAGCACCAGTAGCTCGGCGCCCTTACCGACCTGCACGCGCTGCACTTGCGGGAACACCGATTCGTAACAGATGAAGGCCGCGACCTCGCCGACGCCGGTTGATAGCGGCGCTGGCGCCTCGCCGGGCGAGGTGCCAGCCAGCATGGGTAGGCCAAGAGCAGAGAAGACCGTGCGGTAGAGGCCAGGAAGCGAGTCAAGGAACGGCCAACGCTCCCCGAACGGCACGAGGTAGCGCTTGTCGTAGCTGCCGAGCGGTACACCGTCGCGCAACGAGAAGAGGCTGTTGTACGAGCGATCTTCCTCGTAACGCCGGCCGCCGACGATCATGCTCGAGCCGGGCGCGGAGCCGCCGATGACGTCAAGCAGCTCGTCGGCGTCGGCGCCCTCGACTTCGTAGCCGAGCACCGCGCCCTCCGGCCACACGACCAGGTCGAACGGCTCGAGGCCGGCCGCGGCGCGGTCTCTCACGGCGTCCCGGGTTAGCTCCAGGTGCGTGTCGAGGTCGCGCCTCGCTCCTGACAGGCGACCGAAGGCGTCGACGTCGCCTTGCACGAGCAAGGCTGAGAGCTCAGGGTCGAGCGTCTCCTGGCCGGAAGAGGGCAGCAGCGAGACGCCAAGCGTGAACGCTACGGCGAGAGCCAGCAGCCCTCCTGCGGGCGCGAGCAGCAGGCGCACCGCCCCGGGCTCGAAGCCGCCGACGCGCGGCGACACCAACGGCAGGGCGAACGAGGCGGCCGCCAGGGTGACCATCAGGCTCAGCCCGTAGACGCCCACGACGCTGGCGAGCTGAGCGACGGGCGTGTCGATCCAGAGGTAACCAAGCGTGCCCCATGGGAACGCGAAGTAACCCTGCGTCCTGGCCCACTCCACCGTCACCCAGGCGACGGGTAGAAGCAGCAAGGTCCGGCGCCCCCCGCCACCGGCCGCCAGCCACGACGCCCAGGTAGTAGCGCCCCATATCGCGGCTAGCGCCACTGTCAGGAACGGGAAGACCGCCCAGAACGAGGGACCGAGTAGGTCGGCGAAGCTGCGCGGCAGCCAGGAGATGTAGATGGCGAAGAACGGCAGGCCGAACCAGAAGCCGAGGCGGAATGCACGAGCGCCTGAGCGGGCGTTCGCCGTGGCGGCGAACAGCCCGGCCAGCACGATACCGACCGGCCACCAGCCGGTGGGCGGCAGCGCCAGGCTCAGTAATGCCCCGAGGATCGCCATCACCACCAGGGTCTGGCGACCGGGGCCGGACGGGCGCTGGCTCAGGATTCGGTCAACAGCCAGCTGAGGAGCGCGACCCTCTGCAAGGTCTCGCGTACGCGGATGTGCTCGTCACGAGCGTGCGGTCCACCGCCGACCGAGCCGAGCCCGTCGAGCGTGGCGATGCCTAGCGCTGACGTGAAGTTGCCGTCAGAGCCGCCGCCGACGACAGCTGCCTCGAGCTCGAGGCCGAGTTCGGCGGCGCCGTCCTGCGCCAGCGCAAGTAGCTCCTCGTTGGCCGGCGTGCGCTCCATCGGCGGCCGGTTGAGCCCGCCTTCGACCGCGAACGACACGCGGGTGTCGCGCGGCTGATAACTTCGCACCGCAACCTCGACGCGCTGCGCTTCGCCGGCCGTTAGCACCCGCAGGTCGACCGACGCCACCGCACGCTCGGCGATGACGTTCCTGGCGAAGCCGCCGTTGACCATGGTGAGGTTCACCGTGGTGCCGGCCACCTCGTCGGCAAGGTCCTCGACGTAAAGCAGGAAGTGAGCCAGCTCGCGGATGGCGCTTGCGCCCCCCGACGGGTTGTTGCCGGCGTGCGCGCTGCGCCCTACGAAGGTAACATCGAAGTCGCCGACGCCCTTGCGCCCGATCTTGAGGGCACCGTCGTCGCGGCCCGGCTCGAGCACCAACACGCGGTCGTGGCGCCTGGCGAGCTCCTCGATGAGCTCGCGCGACGCTCCGCTTCCCGTCTCCTCGTCCGAGGTGATGAGCAGCGTCACGTCGCCGATTAGCGTGCGACCCGAACCGCTCGCCAGGTCGACGGCGGTGAGGGCCGTGACGATCCCGGCCTTCATGTCGACAGTGCCTGGACCGAAGAGCTTGTCACCGTCACGCCTTAGCGGCATCTCCTCGAGCGTGCCGAGAGGCCACACCGTGTCGAGGTGCGCAAGCAAGAGGGTGCTGACGCCGCCTGCGCCTTCTAGCCTCGCTTCGAGGACGTCACCGACGTCGGCGCGCGCGTGACGCTTGACGCCCCAATCGCCCGCCGCCAAGACGTCAGCGAGTTGGTCGGCCAGCGCGTCGCAGGCGCCCTTGTCGTTGGTAGGGCTTTCGCGTCGAACGAGCTCCTCGAGCGCGCGAAGGTACGCCCCTTCCGACGCGAGCGCGTTGTCAAGGATCGCTTCGTGGCTCATGCGATCATGCTACCCCTCGCCTAACGGCCTTGCCGCTCGTGGCCCTGCCGCCGCCCGAGGCGTTCGCGCCACAGGTTCTCGGCGAGCAGGCGCACGTTCGGTTCATGCGTGGTGCGGGCGTAGGAGTAGCCGATGCGAAGGTCGCTGTCGGCGCGGTCGGCGTCGAGCGTTTCGCCGAGCTGATAGCGTGAGAGGTAGACCTGAGCGAGCAACACGTCGCGCATGCGCTGCGGCTTGACCGCGTGCAGGTCGCGCAAGGCGTCCTGGAACGCGACCATCGCAGCGCGCACGTCGCCGCGTTCCGCCAGTGCCTTGCCGCGCTTGAAGTGGCGAGCAGCGTTATAAAGCAGTTCGCGCATATCCGCCGATGATATCGCGGCGGGGCGCCTCTAGCCGGTGAACGCCGCGCCGCGAAGCTGCTCGGTACGGTCCCTGCCGTTGTCCTTGGCGATCTTGAGCGCGGCGTCGGCCTCCTCGATCCAGCGGTCGAGGTTCTTGCGGTCGGACGGCACGCTACCGCCTGCTAGGCCGGCCGAGAGCGTAAGGACCCACGACACCGGAGGGTTCTTGTACTCCTTCAGCTCGTTCCTTATCCGCTTCACCACGTCCGTCGCGGTGTTCAGGTCGGCGTCGTATAGCACGATCACGAACTCTTCGCCGCCCCACCTCACGACGAGGTCGTTGTTCCTCATGTGACCGCTGAGGATCTTGGCGAGCACCTTCAGAGTCTGGTCGCCCACGGTGTGCCCGTAGAAGTCGTTGACGCGCTTGAAGTGGTCGAGGTCCAGCATGACGACGCTTACCACCTTGCTGTCGGCGGCGGCTTTGTCGAGAAGCTCCGCGATTCGCAGGTCGAGGCCGCGGCGGTTGAGGATGCCGGTGAGCGGGTCGGTCATCGCGTGGTTGACCCAGGTCGCCTGCTCCATCGACTGTTGCAGCCGGGCCGCCAAGAACGGCGCGACCGCGTCGAGCACGTTGAGGTTGTCCGGTTGCTCGCTGAAGTAGAAGCGGCCGACCTCGGTGCCGGCCGAGACTATCGGGTACTGGTAGCCCCCCAGGTCGCCGACCTCGAGCTCGGCGTTCTCGTGCAGCACCATCCCCCGCAGCTGCGGAAGGCGTTGGCGCAGGACGAGGAGGAGCTCCGACAGCGACGAGCGTCTGTCGTCCTCGTCGTTGACGAGCCGCACCACGTGCTCGAGGGTCGATCCCCAAGTCGTGAGCTCGGACTCGGCGACGAGGCGCCGCCGGCGGTAGGCGATGACGATGACCATCATCGCGACCAACTGCACGTAGGCGATGAGCACGAAGAGCAGCACCGCGAAGGAAGTGGTGATGAGCCCGGAGCGCACGAACAGCATGGCCAGCGCCGCCGTCGGCAGTTGCAGGCCGAGCATCACGGCGGCGGTGGCGAAAAGCTCGGCCGGTTTGCCGGAGAGCTCCAGGTGGGCTCCGAGCGCCAACAAGCCGTAGGCAAGGATCCAGACGACGACTACCTCAATGCGCAGCCCGTCGATCTCGAACAGCCACGAGAAGGTGGCCGAAGACAGCGCCCGCAGGAAGAAGGCGAGCACCAGCAGCAGGCGACCGGCCGACGCCCGTCCGCGCATCGCCGGCTCGATCGCGGGTATGGCGATGAGCACAAGGGCCGCGTCGACGAACGGGAACTGCAGTTGAAGCGAGCGCGGGATGTCGAAGACCATCAACGCGGCGAGCCCGATGACGGCAGGGATGAGCGGCAGCCATAGCTGCTTGGTGATGCGGCGTCCGTGAAGCAACAGCAGGGCGACGACCCACAGTGCCGAGCCCCCGAAGTAACTGAACTCCGTTAGCGCCGACGCCGTGTGGATGTCCGCGGCCCGCCTCACCGCCCAAGCGATCTCCTCGATAGCCCACAGCGCCGAGGCCGCCGTCGCCAGGCGCCAAGCCAAGGTGCGTGGCCGATGTAGCAGCATCACCACGGCCACGAGTGACGCGGCCAGCGGCAACCCGATCGACAGTACGAAGCCGCTGATCAGCGACAGGCTGAGTAGCACCACGACACCCGTCCCCAGAAGATACGTGCGGCTTTCACAACTTTGAGGATAGCCGGGCGTCGCGGCGCCCTTTGCGGGAATCCATACGCTTGGTTCGGCCGCCTAGCTTTCGGGTTCGCCAGGTTGGAACGGTTGGGCTAGTCCCGCCGTTGCCGCCTCACGCGCGGCGGCCGGGGCGTAGGAAAGGGCGAGTGCCCCGCGGTAGCTGCGAGTGGCCTCGCTGCGTCGGCCGGCAAGGTCGTAAAGCTGTCCGATGCGCGCCAAGGCGAAGCCGGGGAGGTAGTAGGGCTCGTGGAAGTCGAGGCGCAGCAGCGCTTCCAGGCGCTCGAGGGCCTCCGCCGGGTGGTCGTTGGCCAGCAACAGGTTCGCCTCGTGATACCGCGCCTCGGGCTCGTCGAGCCGAGCAAGCGACTCGAGCAGCGCCGCGACGTCGGCGGCCTCACCGCGCATGGCGACGTCGAGCAGGGCCCTCTTGCGCGCCTCTTCGCCGGGGTCCGGCAGCGGCGGCTCACTGAGCTCCGCGTGGCCGGCGAGGGCGCTGGTGAGCGCCGGCACCTGGTCAACGCCGGCGAGCAGGGCGATGCGCCGCCCGCCGGTGGCAAGGGCCCGCGAAGCAAGCAGCGCCGCGCGCTCCTCCAACCAACCGTCGCCAGGGCCATGATCGAGCAGCCGCCGCCGCTCCGCCTGATGAGCGGCGATGGCGGGCAGTAGCTCGTTGGCTATCCGCTCCAGCCCGAGCGCCCCACGCAACAGCTCACGCACGGGCGCGAGAGCCGCCCCCACCGCCGCCAGACGCGCCTTGCCATCGTCGTACAGCGCTAGGTAGCGCTGCAGGTCGCCTTCCGCTTTGGGGTCGCCGGGGTCGAGGGGGTCGGCGGCGGCCAGGCCGATCTCGACGAGCCTCACCCCCGCACGGCGGGCCCAAGGGACCACCGTGTGAGGCAGCGCCACCTCGTCGGTGTCTTGCCACAACGGGTCGGCGAGTGCTCCCGCCGCCAGCGGGGCGAGCGCGACGACGTCGGGTGTGAACGCCTCGACGATCGCGCGCACGTGCACGACCGTATAGCGTGGCCAGCGCGCGTGAAACGGCCCTACGAGCGGCACGATGGTCACCTGGGTCGTGACAGCGGGGCGTGGATGTGCGAGGCTCCCCATGCCCCCATGCTACGTGGCACGGTAATCTGTCGAAGCGTCCGTGCCGCCGTCGTGCGCCACAGCAGGGGCCGCTGGGAGGACCTTCGACGATGTACCGAACCGAGCGACAACCGGCATGGCAGCGCGATATCACTTGGGTGAGCGGCGTGTTGCTCGCACTCGCCGTCATGGCCGGAACGCTGTTGTTCACGCAAGTTCAACTGGCCTCGCCCGAGCGGGGTGTAGACGTCATCCGCGGGATACTGCAGCTGACCCTGCAGCCAGGAGGCAGCGCCAGCGCCGAGCTCGGCGTGCGGGCGGGCAGCTCCTACCAGGCAGGGCAGCCGCTCACGCTGTTGCCGGGCGTCGGGGTCTTCGCTGACCCGACTGAGGTGCCGACCTTCACCGTCGACGCCGCCATCGGGCGCATCGCCGGCGTGCTCACCGGCCAGCTGATCGCCGGTGGCAGCCAGTCGATGCTCACCACCGTTAGTGATCCCGTCTTGAGAGAGCAGTTGGAAGCGGCCGTCAATGGCCCCATCGACTCGCTTGTGCGTGGCTCGCTCGAGTCGGAGATGCTACCGGCCGGTCTCGACGACGGCACCAGGCTGGCCGACTGGGAAGCTCAGGCAGCCGGCGACCCCGGTGAGCCGGTCCAACCGGTGGTTGGCGTGTTCGTCTACGAGTCGCCCACCGCCGTGGCGCGCATGACGGCCCGCGAGATCGGCGTCAACGTCATCGGGCAACTCAGCGATACGGTGATGGCCGAAGGGCTCGACGCGGCGCTCGCACTCGTCACCAACTCGAACCTCAGGGCGCGCCTCAACGCCGGCGTCAACTCGCGAGCCAGGGCCGAGATTCACGGTCTGCTCGTCGCGCTGCTGCTCGGCCGGAGCACCGAGATCGCGGGTCGCCTTGACGAGGCGGCCCGGGTGCTGGCCGGCGACGAGACCGAGTCAGACGCGCTTAGTGGGCTGCTCCCGGCATCCCAGCTCGCCGGGCTCAGTCCGGAGGAGGCAGACGCCGCCGTGCTCGACGCGCTCGCCGAGAGGGCCTACGACGGCGGCAGCACGCTCGCCGCCGCGCAGCTCACCAATCCCGAGCAGGGCGAGAGGGTCCGCGGGGTCGCGCCGCTCATCGACGCGTTCACGGCCCAAGCGCGCACGCGCTACACCACCTGGCTGATCC
>Ga0075530_1001379_pt1 | contig 11645 bp, 12 predicted proteins | sample NGEPerD_2_FD_75101 | JGI IMG/M metagenome (GOLD analysis project Ga0075530, IMG submission 75101) | Arctic peat soil microbial communities from the Barrow Environmental Observatory site, Barrow, Alaska, USA - NGEE PermafrostL1-D | ecosystem: Environmental > Terrestrial > Soil > Wetlands > Peat ...
CAGTGTGCTCGCGGCCGGCGCCATCTCCCGACCTCCCCGGAACATCCATTACTCCAAAGAGATTATCTCACCTCTCGGAAGTGATCTGGTGGATACCTGCTGCTCAGAAGGGGTGCCCACCTCCCTATGTCAGGAGGTCTGGAATCCGGCGGAGAGGTTCATGAGATCGGTGACCCATTCTGTCTGCACCAGTCCGAGGAGATCATCGAGCGAGGCGTTCGGACCGGCAGCGATGAGCGCTTGAGGTATCTCCCGAGATCTGAAACAACTCTCGTGCAGCGCCAGCAGAACGCACGCTCGGCTCAGAGTCGCTTCGCTAGAAGGCTCGAGGAGGGCGCGCGGCGCAGTGGTCCGGCTCGTCGGTGCCGTGCTCGCCGAACAGCACGACGAGTGGGCCGTCGCCCGCCGCTACATGGGCGCCGAAGGCCTCGCCAAAGCCCGGCTCCGCATCATCACCAGCGACCTCGAGGAGGTGACCGCCCACGCCCTGAGCGAAGTCATGGAGAACACCCATCGAGGCTGACGCGGTGACCGTCGCCTACACCACCACCCGGGACGTGACCCCCGGTCGAGGCCCTTCGTGCTGTCCCGCAAACTGGTCCCGCGCCGATCGCGAGTCGATCTGACTAGGGTGGTTGGCTTCGCAACCCAGTCGGCGGGCGCGGACCGTGACGCCGAGGAGAGGGGACCATCGTCCCGCAGGAACACCTCGGGTGGACGCCCGATGAAGGACAGCAGTCGTGAGCGCCGGCCTCGTGGTCGCGTTCGCGGGTGGGTTCCTTGACGGCCTGCGCACGTTGTGGGACGGGTTGTGGCGCTTGCCGGCCGTCGTGCTCGATTGGTCGAGCTACCGGTCGTTCTGGGAGTACCTGACCCAGCGTGAGGGGTGGGGCGAGGTCCTCGGCGTCACTTGGGAGCACGCGCAGCTCGTGCTCATGTCGATGGCCTGGGCCACTGCGGTCGGCCTCGCGCTCGGAATCCTGATCCATCGAGTCAAGGTCCTGCGCGGTGCCGTGCTGGGGGTCACGTCGCTGTTCCTCACGCTGCCGTCGCTGGCCCTGTTCGCCCTCTTCCTCCCCATCGTCGGCATCGGCGACCGAGGTCCGCTGATCGCGCTCTCCCTCTATGCGTTGCTCCCGATCGTCCGAAACACGGTGACCGGTCTCGAAGACGTCGACCAGGCGGTCGTCGAGTCGGCCCGGGGGATGGGCATGTCGGCGGTGCAGCGGCTGGCCCGGGTGGAGCTCCCGCTGGCGTTCCCGGTGATCCTCACCGGTGTCCGCGTGGCTACGCTGCTCAACACCGGCATCGCGGCCATCGCGGTGCTCGTGGGCGGCACCGGGCTCGGTGTGTACATCCAGGACGGGTTGACCCGCTACCCCTTGCTGAACTCGGTCGAGGCCATGTGGGTCGCCGTTGTGTTCAGTGTGGGCCTCGCCCTCATCTTCGATGTCGTCTTCGCCATCGTGCGCAAGCTGACCATGTCAAAGGGACTCCAATCGTGACCGACGAGCCGCGCACAATGATCCGCCTCGAGCAGGTGTCGAAGGTGTACCCGGGCGCTGAGGTGGCGGCAGTCGATGCGCTCGACCTCAGCATCCCCGAAGGGGAGGTCCTCGTCTTGGTCGGGCCGTCGGGATGCGGCAAGTCGACCACGCTCCGGCTCATCAACCGGATGATCGAACCGACGAGCGGCCGGATCATCTTTGACGACGAGGATGTGACCTCGATCAACCCTGATCACCTGCGACGGCGCATCGGGTACGTGATCCAGCAGATCGGGTTGTTCCCCCATCAGACGATCGCCGAGAACATCGCCGTCGTCCCAAAGCTGCTCGGGTGGCAGCGACCAAAGATCGCGGTACGGGTCGATGAGCTGATGGACATGGTGGGGCTCGACCCGTCGGTGTTCGGAGATCGCTACCCCAAGGAGCTCTCTGGCGGGCAGGCGCAGCGGGTGGGTGTGGCGCGCGCCCTCGGCGCCGACCCGGCGGTGCTGTTGATGGACGAGCCGTTCGGGTCCATCGATCCGATCACCCGTGACCGGCTCCAGAACGAGTTCCTCCGTCTCCAGTCCGAGCTCAAGAAGACCATCGTCTTCGTCACCCACGACATCGACGAGGCCATCAAGATGGGCGATCGGATCGCCATCCTGCGGGAGCACTCGCACGTGGCGCAGTTCGACACCCCCGAACGCATCCTGTCCTTCCCCGTCGACGAGTTCGTCAGCGACTTCATCGGCGAGGGGGCCACCCTGAAGGGGCTCAACTTCGAGCGAGTCGCCGACATCGAGCTGAGCGCCGACTTCCCGGTGATCCACGCCTCTGACAGTCGGGACCACGCGGAGCAGCTTCTCGCCGCATCGGAGGAGAAGTGGCTGCTCGTCCTGGACAGCCACGACCGCCCTGTTCGGTGGATCAACCGCGCGCACCTGCAGCGGGCGGACGAGAGCTTGACCGATGTGGGCCTGCCGGTGTTCGCCACCGTGGAGCCGCAGGCGACCCTGCACGATGCGCTCGAGGAGATGCTGCACTCCAACGCTGGCCAGGCCTGCGTCGTCGATGGGTCGGGTCGGTTGCAGGGGATCATCGACATCGTCACGCTCACCGAGGTGCTCCGCCGGATGCGGGCTGCGGTCAAGAAGCACTACGACGACCAAGCACCCCCGGCATCGTGAGCGCGGCGGCCATCACCAAGAACAGGGGCCTGGTCGCGGCACCGTTCGGGATCGGCGCCCTCGCCCTGGGCATCTACTGGTTGGTCAACTCGAAGGACCTGAGCACCGTGGAAGCCCGCAACCTCGGTTGGGATGTGGTGCGCCCCCAGATCATCGACCACCTGTACCTCGCGGTCTGGTCGACCGCGCTGGTTGTGGCGATTGCCGTGCCACTGGGCATCTTCCTGACCCGTCCGGCGTACCGGAGGCTCAGTGCCCCGGTGCTCACGATCGCCACGTCGAGCCAGGCGCTGCCGGCCTACGGACTCATCGTCCTGGCCTACGCCCTCCTGGGCCGGGGCCCGTGGACGATGATCTGGGCCCTCGTGATCTTCGCCCTGCTCCCGGTGCTGCGCAACACCATGGTGGGGCTCGAACAGGTCAGCCCCGACGTGATCGAGGCTGGCCGCGGCATGGGTCTGACTCGCTGGCAGGCGCTCACCAAGATCGAGCTCCCCCTTGCGGTGCCGATCATCCTCGCCGGGGTTCGCACCGCCCTCGTCATCAACGTCGGCATGGCCACCCTCGGCTTCCTCATCGGCGGCGGTGGTCTCGGCATCGGGATCTCATCGGGCATCAAGCTGAGCCGTGAGCTCGTCATCGTCGTCTATGCTAGCCTCACCGCGGTCTTGGCCCTAGCGGTCGACTGGATCGCAGCCATCATCGAACGCGTGCTCCGGCCCAAGGGCCTGTAGCTCGCGGCGGAATCTCCGGTGCGCTGGCGCGCCCCTTCTCACAACCAACCCGGAGGAACCACCCCATGAACACGAGATCACGAACCTGGCGGCTGCTCGCTGCCCTCTTCGCGCTGGCGATCGTTGCCACTGCCTGTGGCAGCGACGGCGGCACCAAGGGAAGCGACAACGCAAGCACCGGAAACGACACCGTGGCGGGTTCCCTCGACCTGTCCGGCATGAGCTTCACCGTGGGATCGAAGGACTTCTCTGAGCAGATCGTCCTCGGCCAGATCCTGGTGCAGGCGCTCGAGACCGCCGGAGCCACGGTGAACGACCAGACGAACCTGGGCGGGACGGTGCAGAACCGCGATGCGCTGCTCGCCGGCGACATCGACATGTACTGGGAGTACAACGGCACCGGCTGGCAGGTCCATCTCGAGCAGCCGGACCCCAGCTCCGACCCCGCTCAGCTCACCGAGGACGTCCGCAAGCTCGATCTCGAGGAGAACGACATCCAGTGGATCGGCCAGTCGCCGTTCAACGACACGTATGGCTTCGCCACCCCGCCTGATGTCGGGCCCATCACCCTCGAGGAGATGGCGCAGCGGATCAAGGACGACAGCAGCCTCAAGGTCTGCCTCGAGTCGGAGTTCCCGACCCGCGACGACGGCTTGGTCCTCTTCGAGGACAAGTACGGGGTCAAGGTGCCCAAGAGCCAGATCGAGATCCTCGATACAGGGGTCATCTACCAGGAGACCGCTGAGGGCAACTGTGACTTCGGTGAGATCTTCAGCACCGATGGTCGCATCGCCGGCCTCAACCTGAACCTCGTCGAGGATCCCGGCGTGTTCATCCTCTACAACGTGTCGTTGACGATGCCGACCAAGGTCTACGAGATGGCTCCCGACGCCTTCGACACGCTGGTCGATGCCATCCTCTCCCCGCTCGACGCTGCGACCATGACCGAGCTCAACCGACAGCGCGACATCGAGGGCAAGGATGCCGCCGACATCGCGGCCGCCTACCTGGCTGAGCAGGGCATCGCCTAGCCGACGACGCCCACCGAACGTCCCCGAGGGGCTTGGCCCCCCGGGGACGTTCGACGACGTCCCGGCCGCGGACGTGCACCCCGTCGTCGTGCCTCACGCGGTCAACAGGTGCAGCTCACCCCAAGGGGTGCCGCCAGGTCGATGCCGAGAGCTGTCGCATCCAGCCCATCGCGCACGGTTCGGACACCGGTTCGACCGCCGACCGCGACAGCAGCGGCCAGGGGTGCTGGCACCCCGGTGGTTGGCGGGCTAGCGCGGTGGACACCGGGGCCCACATCGGGCCTACTTGGGTCGATGCGAGTGGTGGGGTTCAGGGTCCGGGGCGCCTTGCGGCGGCGATGTGGACGCCACGATCGACCAGCGATCCGGGCCCCCGCTGACCGCCCAGATCAGGGCGCTGCCGGGTGTGCGGGACGCAGCGGGGATGACCTTTCTCTTCGCGAGCATCGTGGAGGGGCGCGCCGCTGACCCCACCAACCCGCGCGAGTTCGTGGCCGACAAGACCTTCGTTGCGCAGCACGGGGGCCACCTCGGTGCCACGTACCACCTCGTGACGTGGACGAGCGAGCAAGCCGATGCCGGTCAGGCCTTCGCGGGCGGACCCGGGCGGCCCATCGTTCGACGCCACCCTCGTGGGGATCATCGCCACGCCCGGCGCGTTCGCCGACCTCTACGCGATCACGGTGTTCTCCCCGGCCGTGCTCGACCAGCCGGTGGGGATCGTCGCCACGGAGATGACGGTCCGCCTCGACCCAGGGCTCACGCGGGCGGATCTGCGGGCTGAGATCGACGGGCTGGCCGACGGCAGCTTGCTCAGCGTGACACCCGGGCAGGTGATCGCTGCCGACGTGCGCAACGCCGTCGACGCGCAGGCCCAGGGCGTCGGCATCATGGCCATCGTGGGCGCGATCGCCACGATGATCGCGCTCGGTCAGCTCCTCAGCCGTCACGCCCGGCTTCCCGACGTCGAGCGCCGACCGTTGGTCGCGCTGGGCGTCACCCGCGACCAGCTCGCGATGGAGACGCTGGCCCGCGCCGCGGTGCCTGCAGCGGCGGGCGTGGTGCTGGGTGCCGGCGTCGCCATCGCCGCGTCTGGTCGATTCCCCGTCGGCTTCGCCCGCACGCTCGAGCCTCGGCTCGGAACCCGGGTCGACGCCGTGGCGCTGGCCGTCGTGGGAGCCGTCCTCCTCGTGGCCCTGCTCGTGTGGGTGGGCGTCGTCTGGCGGGCAACCACCCGCCGCGACGCGCGACCGACGCCGTCGCCGGCCAGCGAGGCGATGACCCGGCGGGCCCCGAGCGCGGCCTCCGCCACGGGCACCCACTTCGCGCTCACCGGTCGCGACGGGTCGAGCACGTCGGCGTTCGGCACGGTCCTGGTGCTGGCCATCATCGTGGGCGGTGTCATCGGCGCAGCGGTGTTCGCCGCAAGCCTCAGCCGCCTCGTGTCCGACCCCATTCGATCGGGAGGCTTCCCCCTGGTACTGGGGGACCTCTCCGACCTGAGCGCGCCCGACCTGCGTGCCTCGCTCGAGGGTGACCGGGACATCGCGGGACTCATGATCCTGAGCGAGGGACGCGCCCGAGTGGGTGCGACCACGGTTGGGATCACGGGGGTGGAGTACGTCCACGGTGACCTCGTGCCGAGCGTGCTCTCCGGCCGGTTGCCCAGCCGACCCGATGAGGTGGCGCTCGGCCGGGTCGCTGCTCGCGACCTCGGCGCACAGGTCGGCGACACCCTCGACGTCGCCGGTGCCGGTGGACAGGGTGCCTATCGCGTCGTGGGCCTCGCCGTGGTGCCCGGGATCGGCGGCAATGACGGCGTGGGGCAGGGCGGGGTGATGACGATGGAGGGCCTCGGGCGCGTCGATCCGGAGCCGGGCAGCAGCTTGGCGGCCGTGGTGCTGCGCCCGGGCGCGCCGACGGGAACCTCCGATCGCCTCGCACGCCTCGTCGGCGCTGACAGCGCTGGGTCGCAGGACCCTCCCTCCGTGATCCTCAACGTCGCTCGGGTGCGTGAGATCCCTGGGGTCCTCGCGGGGCTGCTGGCCGCACTGGCCGTGCTCACGATGCTCCACACCACGATCGTGTCGGTCCAGGCTCGACGGCGGGATCTCGCGGTGCTCCGCGCCCTCGGGGCAGATCGCCGCTGGATCGCCCGTGCCGTGCGGTGGCAGGCAACGGCGATCACCGTGCTGCCCTTCCTCATCGGCGTGCGTCTGGGGCTCATCGCCGGTCGCACCGTGTTTCGCGCCTTCGCCGATCGGATCGGCGTGGTGTCGGACCCTGCGACCCCCATCGTGGTGGCCAGCGCGCTGCTCCTCGGCTTGCTGGTCCTCGCCAACCTCGTGGCCATCGTGCCCGTTCGCCGCGCCCGTCGGATCGTGCCAGCTCGGCTCCTCGGGGTGGAGTGACGCGGCATGGTGGTGGGTCGGCGCGGCGGCGGCGCCCGCCGTCCACCCGATCATCACGCTGGCGTCACCTGGGGACGGCGGGATCGTCACCCCATGCGGGTACCGTCAGTGCTCGTGACCACCGCCCCCGATGGGTTCGCCCCCCACTCCACCGCCGTCGACCGCACCATCGAGTTCCGGCGCGTGTTCAACGTGCGCGACCTGGGCGGCCTGCGCACCGTCGACGGCCGAGCGGTGCGCCGCGGCTGCGTGTACCGGGGCGACGGTGTGCAGCGCCTGCGCGACGACGACCTCGAGGCGGAACCCGTCAAGCACTTTGAGACAAGTTCTCAGGATTCGTTCTGTGCCTCCTCCTCTTCGGGGTTGGGCTTGTTGATCCACGCAGCGCTGGGGAGCGGCGGCGAGACCGGGGGCTTGTTGACGAAGCGTTCGGGGTGGGCGGCGTAGGCGGCGTCGAGGACCTTGGCCCGTCCGGCTCGAACGTCCGCGGCGGTGCCGAGGTGGACCGAGGCTGGGGTGTGCAGGCCGATGCCGGAGTGGGGTCGTGTTGTACCGGTCGATCCAGGCTGAGCTTCCGCGGCCCGCGCGGCACCTCAGGAACGTTCTTCGATCAGCTCTGCGAGGGCGCGCTCTGCGAGGGCGCGCTCCGCGACTGGGGCGTAGTCCCACACGTCGACTCCGACGTTGATCATGCGTTCTCGCACCTTCCAACGCTCATGGACGTGGCCGTGAAGGAGCCAGGCGCCCGCGTCCGCGGGACGGTGGGAGACGTAGCGGTCGTGGTCGTAGCTATCACCGCGATACGGGAAGTGACAGGCGACGACACGGGTTCCGCCAACGCCGAGCTCGACACTCCCCTGCCAGATCTCGTCGAATCCCGCGTCGAGGTAGCGATCACTCGCAGCATCGACGCCCTTCTTGTGCCCGTGCCAACAGCGGTCGTGGTTCCCGACGAGCAGCACCTTCCGGCCGTTGAGCACGCCCGCGATAGGAAGGGTCTCTTTGATTCGTCCCATTGCGAAGTCACCGAGCACGATCACCTCGTCCTGCGGCGCGACCGTGCTGTTCCAACGTTCGATGAGCGCGCCGTCCATCTGGTCGGCGTCACGGAACGGCCGGCCGCTGTAGTCGATGATGTTGCGATGGCCGAGGTGGAGATCGGCCGTGAAGTAGCGGGCCATGACACCAAGGATCGCAGCTCGCTTCTTGAGGGTGCGCGAGATTCGGTGGTGATGGAGGACTCGCTAAGTTGACGGAACGTCGGGGCCGGGTGAGGGGGTGCGTGCCCGAACCCCTCACCCGGCCGGGATGCCTACTTCTTCTTGCCAGGCGTCTGAGCGAGAGCGCTGGCTGCGGCCGACTTCTCGGCCTTCGTGCTCTTCGGATCGGCCAGGACCTTTCCGGCGTTCGACGCCGCCTTCGTCCCGGTCTGCCGAGTGTTCTTGCTCATCGCGATCACCTCCGTTCCCACCCCAGTACTTGCGGTCAAGGTCTCGGGCGCTCACACTCGGCGTCTGCTGAGCTGGCGGAGCACCCGCCACTTCGGTCGGGTCGGGGGCACTGCGAGTGCCCCTGATCCGGCAGGGGTACTTCTCAATCTACTTCCCAAAGCTGTCGATGGGAAGTAACATGGGAAGCATGGTTGACCACCCCTTCGGGCCGCCCGTCGCAGAGATCGCGCTCGAGCGTGTCCCGCTCGTGCTCGTCGTCGCGCAGGCACGATTCCCAACCGTCGCGTCCATCGCGGAGGGTCAGGCCTTCATCGCACCGTTCCAGGAGCGTCTCCGAGGCGCCTACCCGGTGCTCCGGACCGAGCTCCAGACCCAGCTCGTCCTCGGGCCAGAAGGACCTGTCCAACAGGGCACGGGACGAGTCTGGCGATTCGAGGAACACGGGGGGCCGTGGTCCGTGACGCTCGCGCCGGACTTCGTCGCTCTCTCCACGAACTCCTACACAAGTCATCGAGACTTCCTCGACCGGCTGGCAAGCACGCTCACCGCCCTGGAGGAATGGCTCAAGCCTGCCGTCTGCGACCGGCTCGGCGTCCGGTACGTGGATCGACTCACCGACACGCACCTACTGCAACAGCTGAGCAGTCTTCTCAGGCCGGAGGTTCTCGGCGCGACATCGATAGACACCGGCGACGATGCCGTCGAGCGCCAACACTCACTCGTCGACAGTGCGTTCCGACACACGGATGGCAGCGAGCTGCGCGCGCGCTGGGGAACCCTCCCAGAGAACGCCACGTTTGATCCTGCGGTCCCCGCCCTCCCGGAAGCGAGTTGGGTCCTCGATCTCGACATGTACACGACCGCGCCCGAGGATTTCTCTTCGAGCACACTCGGCCGACGCGCGCAAGAGTTTGCAGAGCGCGTGTATCGGTTCTTTCGTTGGGCAGTGACCGACGAATTCCTCGACGCGCACGGGGCGGCACGATGACCGACGGAATGCTCGCTGCGGCCCCCAAGAAGGTCACGCTTCTCGTTGCGGGCGGGATCGCGTTGGCGCCACTCGCCGGAACAGGCCCGGTGCTCGGTTTCCCGCGCGACGACGTCTATTCGGCTCTCTCGACGACACAAACGGGCTTCTCTGTGTCTCGGGCCGGCATCGAATCGCCTGCCGATGAGATTCGGGCGCTGCAAGATGAGATCCGCGCGCGAGCGCGCCTCACTCGGGAACAGATCGCGCGTTCGGTAGGTGTCGATCGGCGTTCGCTGTCTGCGTGGGCGAGCGGCGTAACACTTCCTTCTCCTGGGCGCCTCGAGACCCTGCGATTCCTCGCGCAGCTGGTGCGCGACGTCGACCTCCGCCAGCCTGGACGCGCGCATGAGCTCTTGCTTGCTGTTCATCCCGGCAATCGAGACGCCCTCTCCGCGATCGCCGATGGCCGATTCAACATAGCTGAGCGGATGGTCGCGTTCGCCAGCGGTCGGCAAGCCGTCTCCGTAACGCCAACTGTTCAGAGAAAGCCGGTTCTCTGGGCCGCTGCGGCAACAGCACTACTCGCCGGTCGCCTTGATCGGCCGAGCCGGAGCAGCGTTGTTCGTGACTCGGACGACTACGAGATGGATCCCGCCGAAGCCCATCTCTTCGCCGAGGAACTTGAGGAGGCTCCCCGACGGAGGGGTTATCGGTGATTTCTGCTGAGGACTTCTTCGCACCATCTCATGGTCCACTCAAGCAGGGCGACGTACTCTTCGCGGGCGTGAGCCGGCTAGTCGCCGACGACGGGTTCTGTCCGCTGCCCTGGGAGTCGATCGAGACGAAGGTCGTCATCATCGACGACGCCAGGCCTGACGGCATGCCGATGCACCTCGGTACCGGACCAGCCCTCGTCATGGTCACCTCGCACGATTGCCATTTCGACAAGGAATGGAACCGGCGACGCAGCGAACTCATCAGGCAGGGCCGGCCCGCTGAAGACGCCGAAGATGAGGCCGAGCGCGACGCGACCCTCGACCGAACGTTCAACGCGAGTCCGCTTGTGGACGCTAGCGACGTCGCGGGCGGCCGCGGCAACCTGATGGCTGGGCGTGTCGTTGGCTACCTCCCTGTCCCGGCTGCACCTGACAGTCTCGTTCCCGAAGCTGTGGTGGACCTCACGTACCGCTGCACGCTCGACCGGCTCGACGTGGTGAGGGTGGCCTGCGTCACCAACGAAGTTCGTGCACAGCTTCGTTTCGCGCTCACTCGCCTCGACTCGTTGCGCGCCCCACAGCTCGGTTTCGAGGTGGAGTCCGTCCTCGGTCGCAGCATCGCCCGTGTCGAGCTGGCCGAACGGAACCCTCTTCTCGTACGCCTACACCTCGACGACGGGACCACGGTGGACCTGCTGCAGCAGCCTGGCGAGCCAGGACCTGGCCCGGCCCGGCTTGGCCAATAGCCTCGCTCCGGCGAGCATCACAGAGGCTCCTCGGTCGACAGCGACCCGGCGATCTCGGCGAACTCTGCCAGCGCGGCTTGCAAGTCCTCGACGATCTCGGTGGCGATGACCTCGGGCGCGGGCAGGTTGTCGGCGTCATCGAGGGACTCGTCGCGGAGCCAGAACACATCCAGGCTCACCTTGTCGCGCGCGAGCAGCTCCTCGTAGGAGAAGCGCCGGAACCGCTCCGACTCGACACGCTGTGAGCGGTCCTCGCCGCAGTAGCACGCGACGAAGTCATCAAGATCCTCGCGCCGCAGCGGGCTCTCCTCGAGGGTGAAGTGCATGTTCGTGCGCAGGTCGTAGACCCAGAGCTCTTGCGTCCAGGGTGTCTCGGAAGCCGGCTTGCGGTCGAAGAACAGCACGTTCGCCTTCACACCCTGCGCGTAGAACACGCCCGTCGGCAGGCGCAGCAGTGTGTGCACGTCGCACTCGTGCAGCAGCTTCCGACGCACGGTCTCGCCGGCGCCGCCCTCGAACAGCACGTTGTCAGGCACGACCACCGCGGCCCGGCCGCCGATCGCGAGCAGGGTCTTCACGTGCTGCACGAAGTTGAGCTGCTTGTTCGATGTGCTCGCCCAGAAGTCGTCGCGCACCACGGTGCGGTCATCGCGGCGGGCCTCGCCGTCGGCGCCGATCACGGTGACCGACGATTTCTTCCCGAACGGTGGGTTGGTGAGCACCATCTCGAACCGGTCGCCGGGGTCGCCCTTGAGCGCGTCGTCGACCCTGATGGGGCTGTCGGCGTCGGCCGCTCCGACGCCGTGCAGCAGGAGGTTCATCGCGCACAGGCGCGCCGTGTTGTCGACGATCTCCCAACCGTGTAGCGCCTCGTAGCGCAGGTGCCGCTTCTGATCGGGGTCGAGCAGG
>Ga0075530_1001380_pt1 | contig 11639 bp, 10 predicted proteins | sample NGEPerD_2_FD_75101 | JGI IMG/M metagenome (GOLD analysis project Ga0075530, IMG submission 75101) | Arctic peat soil microbial communities from the Barrow Environmental Observatory site, Barrow, Alaska, USA - NGEE PermafrostL1-D | ecosystem: Environmental > Terrestrial > Soil > Wetlands > Peat ...
ACTTTTCCCTGCAGTTCTTGTTCCATCAGAAGTTCTTCCAGCAACGTGTTTTGAATACCTATTGGAAGTTCATTAAAAGATTGCTTTATTTCTTGCCTCGTTTTCATCCTTAAATATACAAAAATAATTGCTGTTTGTAGTAGAACTTAGCCATTCATACTAACTAAAACAGAGAGATCTTTTTAAAAAGCTCCTATTTTAGAAAAATGAAGATAACTTCTTTTTGTCTGGCTGCTATGATCAAAAGACCTTTCGAAAAGTTTGTAAGAAACTCAAGGTTAAATGAAAATCTTAGTGATCCTAGGTGCTTTTGGTGTCTTTGTGGCGATAAAAACAACAGATAGAGTATGTTATTAATGCTCAAAACCTCAAACTTAATTAAAAATAATTTTTTTTCAAAATTGATATTTATCATTTTTTTTGAGTTGTACATAAAGTAAATTAGTGTTATTAAAATGTTCTTTTAATTAGTTGGAAATATGGAAAGAGATATTTAGGCAGTCTTATTGCCGGGTGTTCCCCGTGTCACTTTTTAATTAACGTGATTAGTAATCTGACAGCATTTAATATCTCCGGGAAGCAGAGATGCCTTTTGGGTACTCTGCTTCCTTCTATAATTTTGGGTTATTTACTGTTTAAGATCAGTAATTAACCACAACGAAGAAGTTAGAAATATTTTTTTAGGAGAATCTAATTTCCCTTTTAGCAGTAATGGGAATATTAAAAATTTCCTTAATGGAGAATAAAATTAATTTCTTCGCAAGAAACAGGTAGGCTTAAAGCTTGCCTGTTTCTTTATTTATAAAACTTTTTCCAGTTGTTCTTTTTGTCTTTGTGGGAATGAAAAAGGACACAAAAAATACTGGAATATTTTGCCGTAAAGTCCCCAATAATCAAAACTTCAAAGCAAAAATAATTTTAATATTTTTGCTTTGAAGTTAACAAATTAAAGCAAAGATTTACGGTACCTGCGAATATTACACTTTCCACAAAATTCTAAAAAAACAACCAGAAAATTTTCAGGACAGAATTAAATACAATGATAAATATCAGCTAAAAAAACACTGTCCCTTTGTAAATTAGATTGTTAAAAAAGTTGAATTTTTTTTGTTGTCGAATTTAATTTTAAGGCCCTAAAACTATTTAAACTGATTGGTGTTGAGGTTAATAAATTCCGCATTAAATAAATTTTCCGGATGTAAAAGTTTAAAATATGGAAATCCTAAAAGATCCTCATGCCAAATCTGTAAAGGATGTTATCACTCATTTGGATACCGATCCAGATAGCGGTTTAACTTCGTCTGAAGCTAAAAAACGCCTAAAAACTTTTGGGGAGAACACCCTCAAACGAAAAAAGCCAAAAAGTATCTGGAAAATATTTCTGGAACAACTCCTGGATCCCATTATTTATATTTTGGCAGGTGCCATGGGATTGGCATTTCTCTTTAATGAGTGGGTAGAGGGTTTTGCCGTTCTTATTGTTATTGTTATAACGGCTTTGATTGGATTTTTCATGGAATGGCAGGCTTTACGATCGGTAGAGGCACTTCAAAAAATAGCCCAAACTGTCGCCTATGTTTTGCGTGACGGCAATCCAAAAGATCTAAAATCGCGTTTTTTAGTGCCCGGGGATGTTATTTTGGTTGAAGCCGGAGATGTGATCCCTGCAGATGCCCGGCTTATCAAAAATGAGGACCTGGCATTGAAAGAAGCCGTGCTTACGGGAGAAAGCAATCAAGTGGAAAAAAAGCTGGAGAAATTACCTTCAGAAACATCTTTGGTGGAACAAAACAATATGGTTTTTAAAGGAACTATCGTTGAAAGGGGAACGGCTAAGGCTGTGGTCACCGCAACCGGAGATAAAACCCATATCGGGGAAATAAGCACTATGACTCAGGAAGCCAGAAAGGAGGGAACCCCTCTGGAGAAAAAATTAAACAAATTGAGCCAAAAGCTTATCTGGTTAACAATTATCCTGGCTGTAATAATAGCCATAAGTGGATATTTTCAGGGGAAAGATCTTTTGTTGATGATTGAAACTGGAATTGCACTGGCCGTAGCCGCTATTCCCGAGGGTTTGCCAATTGTAGCAACTATTGCATTGGCCAGGGGGATGGTGAGGCTTTCAAAACAAAAGGTGATCATCAAAAAACTGGAAGCCGTGCAAACCCTGGGAGAAACCGGCATTATTTGTACCGATAAGACAGGGACCCTTACCGAAAATAAAATGGCGGTCCATAAGCTGGTATTTCATGATAAGGAATTCAATTCAAAGGATTTTGACAATCCCGATTCCTTTAAAAATGATGAGGTATTTACCAGGATAGTTGAGGTTGGGGTTTTATGCAATAATATAGAACCTGAGGCGGGAAAAAAGACCGGAGATGCCATGGAAATTGCTTTGATGGATTTTGCTGAGAAAGTAGGTTTCAACTTTGACGAGATCAGGGATCAATATTCGGAAGTATTGGAAATACCTTTTGATGCAGAGCGTAAAATAATGGCTACACTGAACAAAAATAAAGACAAATATTATGTATTTGTCAAGGGAGCTTTTGAATCAGTTATTGAATCCTGTGATTCCATTTTAACCGAAGAAGGAATAAAACCGTTGAAAGAAAAGGAAAAATGGCAGGAACTTTCAGATAAGATCGCTTCAGAAGGTTTGCGAGTTTTGGCTTTTGCATACCGGGAATCTGACAGTGAACCTGATAAAGACAACCTGGTACAGCAACTTGTATTTATAGGAATTATGGGATTTTTGGATCCTCCAAGGGAAGATGTTAAAGAAGCTATCCAAACCTATAAAAATGCGGGAATAAGGGTGATCATGATCACCGGAGATCATCCCGGGACCGCAAGAAAAATAGGGGAAGAAATAGGATTGCTGGAGCCAAATAGTCCATCTGAAAGTGTTATCCAGGGCAATGAGCTCGCGGATATGGAAAATTTAAGCGAGGAGGAAGACGACAAAATTCTAAACGCAACCATTTTTGCAAGAATGATCCCCAGGCAAAAATTGGATCTGATAGATTTTTACCAGGCCCACAATGCTATTGTGGGAATGCTTGGAGATGGGGTTAATGATGCCCCAGCTTTAAAAAAAGCCGATATTGGAATAGCTATGGGGATTCGCGGTACAGAAGCCGCAAAAGAAGTAGCCGATGTCATTCTTATGGACGATAAGTTTACCTCTACAGAGCTGGCAATTCGGCAGGGAAGGAACATCTTCGGGAATATTCGCCAGTTTGTAATTTATCTTTTGTCCTGTAATCTTGCTGAAATTATTGCAGTTGCAGGTGCTTCCATCTCCAATTTGCCTCTGCCTTTGCTTCCCCTGCAAATTCTATTTCTCAATCTGGTAACCGATGTTTTCCCCGCCCTGGCTCTGGGAATGGGCAAAGGCGAAAAAGATATAATGAAGGAGCAACCCCGAAACCCGGATGAACCTATTGTTACAAAAAAAAATTGGGCCTCCATCCTTGTCTATGGCCTGTGTATTACTGCAGCCGTTATTGGGATTACATTTTATGCCTTTTCTATTTTAAAATTGCCGCCGAATATTGTCAATAATATGGCCTTTTACACCCTGGTATTGGCCCAGCTCCTCAATGTATTTAATTTACCAAAACGCAACCGGTCCTTTTTTAAAAACGAGGTTACCGTTAATTCTTATGTGTGGGGCGCCATTGCGCTTTCACTTCTAATTGTGGTGGTTGCTTATTTTGTTCCAATCCTTAAAGAAGCACTTTCATTGGAGTCTTTAACCGCTGCGCAATTTATAACTGTGGGAATGTTTGGATTAAGCGCCCTGTTATTGACCCAAATTATAAAACGTTTAGGCGGTATCAGCTGATTTTTAACCTAATACTAAAAAACCCGGGTATGGCAACATTTACAAAAAATGCCGTTCAAATTTTAAAGAACCGTTATCTCCTATAAGCTAATGAAGGGAAAATTATAGAAACTCCGGAACAAATGTTTGAACGGGTAGCAAAATTTATCGCTTCAGCCGAAGAAAAAGATCAGGCTATTTGGGAAACCCGGTTTTTTGATCTGATGTTTCAACTTGATTTTTTGCCCAATTCTCCTACCCTTATGAATGCGGGCTTAAAAAATGGCCAGTTGAGCGCATGTTTTGTTTTACCGGTTGAGGATAGCCTGGAAGCTATTTTTCCACCTTAAAGAACGCTGCATTAATTCATCAAAGCGGGGGAGGTACGGGCTTCAATTTTTCAAAACTACGCCCAAAAGGCGATTGGACAACTAATTCCCGTGGAACATCCTCCGGGCCTGTTGCTTTTATGAAAATATATGATGCCGCTACAGAAAATGTGAAACAGGGCTGGAAACGAAGAGGAGCCAATATGGGGATTTTGAACATAGATCATCCCGATATTGAACTTTTTATCAATTCAAAATCTGATGACAGGTCTATTAAAAACTTCAATATTTCGGTGGGTGTAACCAATAAGTTTATGGAGGCCTTAGAAAAAGGCCTGGATTGGGATCTCATCAATCGGCGGACAAAAAAAATTGAAAAGTCGGTAAGAGCAATTGGTTTATGGCAAAAAATTGTCAAACAGGCCTGGAAAACAGGAGATCCCGGGATTATATTTCTTGATACTATCAACAGAAGTAATCCCTTGCCAGGATCCGGAGAAATTCAAAGTGCCAATCCTTGCGGGGAGGTTCCTCTCGTGGATTATGAGAGCTGTAATCTGGGATCTGTCAATCTTTCCAAAATGATCTCTTTTTTATCCGTTAAACCAGAAATAGATTTCGACAAATTAAAGAAGGTTGTTACAACCGGCATCAGGTTTTTTGGATAATATCATCAGCGTAAATCATTATTTGCTGCCCGAAGTGGAAGCAGTAACCAAAGCGCACAGAAAGATAGGCCTGGGAGTTATGGGCTGGGCTGAAATATTGATCCAGCTTGAGATTCCATACGCTTCTCAGGAAGCAGTAGATCTGGCCGAAATATTAATGAAATTCATAAAAGACAGCAGCTATAAGGCTTCCGAAAACCTGGCAAAAGAAAAAGGAAAATTCCCTAAATGGGAGGAAAGTATCTATTACCCCGAGCCGGAATTGCACAATGCCACCTGCAACAGCATTGCCCCAACAGGCACAATTTCCGTGCTTGCGAATACTTCCTATTCCATTGAGCCTTTGTTTGCTTTAGCTTATAATAGGGTGGGAATTCTCGGCGGAAAAACACAAACTGAGATCAGTGCTCTTTTGATCAATAAACTGGAAATTTTGGGGTTATGGAATGAAAATTTAGAGAATGCAATCCGAAGCAAGGGAAGTATCAAAAATATTGATGATATTCCCGATGGGATTAAGAAATTATTTGAGACCAGTCTCGAGATTTCCTGGAACTATCATTTACTCCATCAAAAAGCTTTTCAGAGACATACCGATAATGCAGTTTCAAAAACAATTAATCTGCCAGAAAATGCCAGTGTTGATGATATTTCAGAAATATATCTCAGAGCCTGGAAATACAAATTAAAAGGCATCACAATTTACCGATACGGAAGTAAAAGCCAGCAAGTACTTCAAAAATGCAATCTCAATTCAGGAAGCGATTGTTGAATTAAACAATGTTCATTCCTCCGTCAATCACCTGGGTTGTTCCGGTAATGTATTTGCTTTCATCAGAAGCCAGGAATAAAACCAGCTCTGCTATTTCACTTGATTCGGCATAGCGTTCAAAGGGGATTGCTGCCTCAAAGCCTTTTTGAACTTCGGCTGGATCATCCGGGGACATGTCTTTTTCAATAGAACGCATCATCCGGTTATTGACAGGACCCGGATGTACGGAATTTACCCGAATTTTTCTATCGGCAAATTCAAGGGCGGCAACACGCATAATGCCAACTAACCCATGTTTGCTGGCAACATAAGCGCCAAGGCCTTTGAAACCTTTTAAACCGGCTACAGAGGAGGTGATAATTACACTGCCTCCATCTTCCATTTCAGGGATTACGTTCTGGCATCCCAACCAAACGCCTTTTAAATTTACAGCGATCACCTTGTCAAAAACATCTTCAGGATATTCTGCTATTGGGTAAGCTTTTCCTTCAATTCCGGCATTATTGAAAAAGATATGAATTTTACCAAAAGCCGATAGGGTTTCCGAAACGTACTTTTTGACGTCTTTCATTTTTGAAACATCTGCGATACAATACGATACATTTGGATTTTCGAGATTGGCGACTGTATTTTGTAATTCGCTTTCGTCTAAATCCACCAACATTACTTTTGCTCCCTGATCTAAAAACAGTTTTGCTGTAGCTTTGCCTATTCCACCTGCTCCCCCGGTGATAATTGCGACCTTGTCTTTTAGTTTATCCATAATGCACTTGTTTAAATTCCTGAATAGTCAAAACTTTCCAGGCGATATAATTGTCATCTAAAAGTAACACCTGTTTGGGAAAAATAAAATGAGATTTATCATATATGGAAATTAATGTAGGGAATTTTATAAAGTGTTTTTCTCCCGATATTTTTAATATTAAATTGTTAAAGTTATGATTTACTGATATTTATCATTGTCTTTCATGATGAAATTTTCAAAATTTATAGAAACCATAAATCACCAGAAAGATGATACAATCAGATATTTTTAACTCGCACGTAGAAGAATACGAAGCCTGGTATGAAAAACATAACGACGCATATCTTTCAGAAGTTGCCGCCATAAAGGAGCAATTTCTAAAATTACCTGAAAATTTACGGGGAATTGAAGTCGGCCTGGGGACCGGAAGATTTGCAGAACCTTTGGGAATCAAGGAAGGAATTGAACCCGCAATGGAAATGGCAAAAATAGCCATGAACAGGGATATTGAAATTATGAAAGGGGTTGCTGAACATCTTCCTTATGCAGCTCTGCAATTCGATTTCGTATTGTTTGTCACTATTTGTCATCTGGATAATGTTAAAGAAGCTTTCGCTGAGGCTCACCGGGTTTTAAAAAACGGGGGATCCATTATTGTGGGTTTTTTAGATAAGGATCAAAGCATTGCAAAACAGTACGAAGATAAACGGGGACGCAGCACATTTTTTAAACATGCCATTTTTTATAGCGTAGATCGTGTTGAGAATTTACTCAAAGAGGCTGGGTTCAGGAACTTTGAATATAATCAAAGCCTTTTTGGAAAATTAGATCACATCAAGGAAGTGCAGGCTCCAAAACAGGGTTATGGAGAAGGTTCTTTTGTGGTGGTAAAGGCTGATAAATAATAAAAAAATAGTTTCACAGCACTCTTCTGAATGCAACTTTGGTTTGAAAGGATTTATTCGACTTTTAGCTATCAAAAATTGAATGCATCCCATACTATAGTCCTGAATTTGAGTTGTGCATATTTTAACTTCTTAAAGTGCTTGTTTTAAGAGCAGAATTTTTGAAATATGACAAATATCAGTGCAATGGAGAAAATTTTATAATAACTTCATTGTCATAAAATCACAAATCATCTAAACTTTAATTGTTATGCCTGGATCAAAAGTCATGAAAGCATTGGTTTATCACGGACCCGGAAAAAAAGCCTGGGAAGAAAAACCAAAACCTGTAATAAAGGATCCAACAGATGCTGTTGTAAAAATATTTAAAACCACCATTTGCGGAACCGATCTGCATATTTTAAAAGGGGATGTTCCTGCAGTAACAGATGGAAGAATTATTGGGCACGAGGGCGTTGGCATAATTGAAGAAGCAGGAAAAGGGGTGACTAATTTTAAAAAAGGAGATCATGTTTTAATTTCCTGTATTACCTCCTGCGGAAAATGTGAGTATTGTAAAAAACAAATGTATTCCCAATGCGAAAATGGAGGCTGGATCCTTGGACATTTAATTGATGGGACTCAGGCGGAATACGTGAGAATACCTCATGCCGACAATAGTTTGTACCCAATTCCAAAAGGAGCCGATGAAGAAGCACTGGTCATGTTGAGCGATATTTTGCCTACGGGGCTTGAATGTGGGGTGTTGAATGGAAAAGTGAAGCCAGGTGATATTATAGCAATTGTTGGCGCGGGACCTATTGGTCTGGCCGCGTTACTCACAGCTCAATTTTTCACCCCTTCAGAAATTATAATGATAGACCTGGATGATAACCGGCTAAAAGTGGCCAAGACTTTTGGAGCAACTCACACCATCAACAGTGAAAAAGAAAATCCGGTGGAAAAAGTAATGAGTCTTACCAACGGCAAAGGAGTAGATGTAGCCATGGAAGCTGTTGGCTTACCGGTGACTTTCGAATTATGTCAGAAAATTGTTGGCATAGGTGGACACATCCCAAATATAGGCGTTCACGGTAAAAGTGTAGATCTCTTTCTGGACAAACTTTGGTCCCGAAATATCACGATCACAACCCGCCTGGTAGATACCGTTACCACACCAATGTTATTAAAAACAGTTCAGTCCGGAAAAATTGATCCAAAAAAACTAATTACGCATCGTTTTAAACTGGATCAAATCATGGAGGCTTACGATACATTTGAAAATGCCGGGGAAAAGAAAACATTAAAGGTTATTATGACCAATGAAAATGAATAAGAATTATCATTTTATAATAAGTTTTTCTGAATAATTGAAGATTAAAAAACCTATCAATTAAAAACATTAAAAACATTGAATATTAATCATTAAATCTAAATAATTATGTCTGTATTAAAAGTAATTGAAGTCTTAGGGAATTCAAAAGTCAGTTTTGAAGATGCTCTTAAAAATGTGATTAAGGAAGCATCTCAATCTGTAAAGAACATTGAGTCTGTATATGTTAATCATATGTATGTGGATGTAAAAAATAACGCTGTTACGGAATATCGTGTTAACACAAAAGTCACTTTCAAAATTACACACGAATAATTTTGATCGTTTCTAACTTTATTTTTAGGTATTGCGGCAATGGAAAGATATTGCCGCAATACCTTTTTTATTTGTCTGAAAAGTATTGAAGCAAGGTTAAATTGGTTTGTGCTGTTTAAATTTTCTATTTGTTGGTTTCCTGAAGGATCTTGATAGCCTCCTGATCGCTTACCGCATCAAATTCTTTGTAAAACTGACCAACCGCCATGAAATTAAATGGAGTTTCTAAACATATCACTTCACTTATATGGGGAGAATCCTCCAATTTATTTAATGAAGAGGGCGGGGAAACAGGAATGGCAACAACAATACTCTTAGGTTTCTGTTTATAGATCAATTCTACGGTTGCCAGAAGCGTATTTCCGGTAGCAATCCCATCATCCACAATTATTACTACTTTATCCTTTAAGTCATGTGGTTTTCCTTTTTTGTAATACTGCTCATAACGCTGGGTCAATAAATCCCTTATATGACTTGTTTCTTCCTCGATATATCTTTTTGGAATATTTACAATATCACTGGTGATCACGCTTTCCAAACTCACGGCTCCAATGGCATATTCTTTATTGTTGGGATGACCAATTTTTTTGATCAATGCGACATCCAGAGGTGCATTCAATGCTTTAGCCACAATTGCTCCCAAAGGCAAACCTCCTCTTGGGATAGCCAAAACCACTACATCCTGATCTTTATAAAAAGTCAATTTTTCGGCCAGCTTTATGCCGGCATCTGTCCTGTCCTGAAACATCTTTTTTGTGTTTAAAAGTTAACCAATTAATTCATAAAAGGTTTTAAGTACCTAAAACCTCTAAAGTAAAGTAGTCCTCCATCATTGTTAGGATAAGCCCCATTTTTATAACTATAAGTACTTCAGACTTAAGACACTTTAAGACCTGGTCAGTCCCCTTCCCAGTTAAATCCATTTGGAAAACCAATCGGCAGATAAACGGGCTACGACATTCAATTTTCCTGGCTCTTCAAAAAGATGGGAAGCTTCCGGCACAATTTCTAATTTCCGTTCGCATTGTAATTTTTCAAAAGCCTTTTGATTTAACTGTATCACCAAATCATCATAACCTCCAACTATTAAAAGCGTTGGTGCTTTTACTTTTTGAATGTCCTGCATTCCAAGATCCGGCCGGCCTCCTCTTGAAACAACCACCTTGATTTCATTTCCAAAATAAGCGGCAGCCACTAATGCTGAAGCTGCTCCCGTACTTGCTCCAAAATATCCCAAATTTAAACCTTTGGTTTCAGGATTTTCTTTGACCCATTTCGTAATGGCGATCAATCTCTCAGTCAAGAGATCTATATTAAACCGATTTTCGTAAATACGATCTTCTTTTTCAGTTAAAAGGTCAGATAATAAAGTGGCCAGGCCCTCTTGTTGCAATACTTCGGCTACATAGTTATTTCTTGGACTTAGCCTGCTGCTGCCGCTGCCATGAGAAAAAATAACGATCGCTGTTGCATTTTCCGGAATGGCAAGATTTCCTTGTAAGGTGACATCTTCAATCTGGATCTCGACAGTTTTTTTGTTTTCTTTGGTTAACATTTTGATGAATTTTAATTATTAAATGGTATTGATGATTTCTCCGGTAAAAAAGATGAAATCAGTGCGCCATAACTTAAGGCTATGATCAATATAGAGAGAAGGAGTCCCAATATTGGAATAAGTAGGAGTATGTGTAATGTTATGGCAATTAATATCGCTATAAATACGATGCTCCAGAAATTCCAGGATACGGCTTTTCGTTTATTCAGATAATGGGTAAGTAACAAGGCTGCTATTAAATGCCCGAAGAAAAGACTAAACAGATATAGAAAAAGCAATAAGAAGCCTATTGGAATTCCAATAATAATTATAAATGCCAGTAATATTACAATGGGCAAACCAATGAGATATAAAAATCCGATGCCCAAACTCTTAGGAATGGACTCATTTAATTGAACAGCGGCTCGTGAAAATAATTCACGGAAAATCAGGTTTAAAAACAAGATGATTAAAAAGGCAGAAAGAATACAAATAATTAAGAAAAGCAGGGTACCTAAACCGAACCCCTTGTGGAAAAACCCATTGCTTTCTTCTCCTAATGCCTCGCTATAATTTGCTTTTACATTTATAAGGGAATTTTTGAAATCCACTTTGTTATTTTCAGACCAATATTGGACATCCTGATAGAATTTTGCATTTTCCCCAATTTCAATGTTTTTTGCCGCAATTTGGGATTTCCCCCGGATCTTCCCATCTAATTTTATATCTCCTCCTTTAAGAATGGCTTCCCCGTCGGTTTTTCCATTTATTTCCAGTTGACCCGCATAAACCTTGATCTTTCCCTTTATTTCCCCATTCATTTCAATATTTCCCGAAAAGGAAATGAGATCACCGTGTATAATCGCATTTTTTGTAATAATCACTTTTCCTCCAAAAATAATTACATCATCTCCAACTTCAGAATCAATGGTAAGATTACCTCCTGCGGCACGTATATCATCAGCCACATATCCTTTTATGGTGATATTTCCACCTGAAACCACCAGGTCCTGTTTTATGGAATCATTTATAGTAATAGTACCACCCGCAGCAACCAGATCTCCGAAAACAGCGGCATTTATATCGATGGTTTCTCCGGTGATATAGAGATCGTCCATTTTCTCCTTTGAAATGATGATTTTCCTGGGAGTTTCAGTTTGTGCACAGATTAGAAAAGGGGACAAAAATGAAAATAGAATGATTATGATTCCTTTCATTATTACA
>Ga0075530_1001381_pt1 | contig 11637 bp, 10 predicted proteins | sample NGEPerD_2_FD_75101 | JGI IMG/M metagenome (GOLD analysis project Ga0075530, IMG submission 75101) | Arctic peat soil microbial communities from the Barrow Environmental Observatory site, Barrow, Alaska, USA - NGEE PermafrostL1-D | ecosystem: Environmental > Terrestrial > Soil > Wetlands > Peat ...
GACTGAGGCGTTTCCGCCCGCCCGCAGCCCACCACGATGGGCCGCTGCTCGCCGACCCTTTAGCGCCACGCGCGCGCCGCCGCGATGGCGGCGCGCACCCTCGAGCCCGATCGCGCTAGCAGCGCCTTGGCGTCGGCGGCGCTCAGGTTCGTCGCAGCCAGGACGATCGCGGCGCGGATGTCGCCGTTGGCGCGCTCGAGTGCCTCAGCGGCGTCAATCTCTGCCAACCCGCTGGCTTGGGCCACGATCTCGACGGCGCGTTGCTTCAACTTGGCGTTGAGCGGGCGCATGCCGACCATGAGGTTGTCGTAGGCGCCGCCAAGACGCACCAGGGCAGCGGTAGACAACGCGTTGAGCGCGGCCTTCTGGGCCGTGCCAGCGGCCAAGCGCGTGCTCCCAGCCAGCACCTCAGGTCCGGTGTCAAGTAGGACGCCGACGTCGCCGACCGCCAGCAGCGGGGTACCGGCGTTGTTGGCGATGCCGACGGTGAACGCGCCGCGTGCCTTCGCGTGGCGTACCGCGGCGACCGTGAACGGCGTCCTACCGCTTGCGGCGATGCCGATCAACGCGTCGTTGGCGCCTAGGCCGAGCGCGTCGATCTGCCGCTCGGCGGCTCGCCGGTCGTCCTCGGCGCCTTCTTGCGCACGTGCTTGCGCCTCCCCGCCGCCAGCGAGTACGACCGCGACGTCGTCGAAGCCGAACGTCGGCGCTAACTCCGCGGCGTCCATCACGCCGAGGCGACCGGACGTGCCGGCTCCGGCGTACACCAACCGGCCACCGGCAGCCAGGCTCTTCTCGATGCCGGCCGCCGCCCGCTCAAGGTCGGGTTGCGCCGCGGCTACCGCCTCGATGGCTCGCCGGTTCGCATCGGTAACTGCGGCGACGATGTCACCCGCCGACCACGAGTCGAGGCCGGCGTACGCCTCATCGGCGCGTTCGGTGTTGAGAGTAGTGCTTTCCTTGGGTCGATCGCTCATCGCTGATCCTTAGCTCTCCGCCACGAGGAGCGGCGGTTGCGGCGCCTCGCCGGCCGCCATCGCTTGCAGCCAGTCGCGTGATGCCAGCGGCGCCTCGGCCCGCTGGTAGGTTCTCATTATCCTCGCCCCGAGTCGGCCGTAGAAGCCGGTGAGCGTCGTCCAGTTGATGATCAGGTCGGTCGCGCCACGGCGACGCACGTAATCAGCCGCGCCTCTCACCATGGCGAGGCCGACGCCGGCGCCGCGGGCGGCGGGGTGGAGGCCGAGCGGGCCGATGCCCGCCAGCTTCACACTCCCCGCCGTCTTCTCCTCGAGTTCTTGGTGGAAAACCGCGCCCCAGATGAGCCCAGGCGAGGTAGCGCGCTCGCCACCAAGGAAGACAGCGCAGAACCCCTGGGCTTCTGCCGAACCGACGCTGTCGCTGGTCCCGCCTCGCACTAGGGTGATGGCGATCGCGCCGGCGGCGACGTAGTCGGTCAACTCCTCGGCCCACCGGCCGGGAAAGGTCTTGTTGACAAAGGCGATGGCGCCCTGAAGGTCGTCGTCCCTCAGGCTCCAGCCGGGCGCGAGCGGCGTCGGCGGTAACTCAGGGCGCAGATCGACGTGCAGGTCGTGCTCGGCCGGCCCGAAACGAACGCCGAAGCGGCGCAGTAACCGCCACACGCCGGGGCCCGACTCCTGAGGCGGGCCGGGAAGGAGATGATCGGCGTCAGCCCCGAACCTGACAAGAGTGGAACCGCGCTCGGCCAAGGCTGTTAGGAGATGAGCGGAAAGCCGCGTGCCGATGCCGCGACCCTGGTGGTCAGGGTCTACGGCTAGCAACGACACCCAGCCGACGGCCTCGGCCTGCCACGGCGAGACGGGGGTCTTACCGTGGGCGACCGCCACCAGCTCGTCGCCATCGAAAGCGCCGAGCAGCAGGCTTGAGTCGTGATGGCGCGACGCCAGCCTCTCGCGCCATACCGCTGTCGTCAGCGGGTACGGGTTGGTGGACGCCGTCACGCCGGCCCAGGCAGCGTTCCACAAGTCGGGCACGCGCATGGCCTCGCGTGCCGTCAGTGGCCTGAACTCCAGCCCTGCTGCAGGGGCGTGACCTCTCACCCGTGACACCGCGCTCGTCGTCGCTCGTTGGGCAGGCGATTCATACCGCCCGGAGGTCGAGGGCCATGCGGTAGATGTCGCCGCGGTACGCGCTGCGCACGAACTCGAACGGCCGGTCGTCTACCCCGCTGGTAGTGCGCTCGAGTGCCAGCACCGGTACCTCCCGCGCGATGCCGAGGAGCCGACACTCATGCGAGGACGGCATGCGGGCGCTTATCGTCTGCCGCGCTCTGGCCGGCGTGATCCCGAACTGCTGCTCGAGCGTGCGATAGAGGCTGCCGGTCTCCGCGAGGAGGTCGAGGGAGAGGCCGAGGTGGTCGGGCGCCAGGTGTGCCTCTTGCAGGGCGAGCGGCTCGCCGTTGGCGGTGCGGAGCCTGGTTACGCGCAGCACCTTGGCACCAAGTTGCAAGTGCAGGGCGTTAGCCACCAGCTCGTCGGCGTCGACGATGACCGCAGAGAGCATCCGCGAGCCTGGTGCCAGGCCCAGATTGCGGGCTTCGTCGGTGAAGCCCAGCACGCGGTCGATAACCTGTTCGAGCGGTTGCCCGCGCACGTACGTGCCCGAGCCCTGGCGCTGCTCGACGAGCCCATCAACTACCAACTGCTCGAAGGCGCGCCGCACCGTCATCCGTGAGAGACCGAGGCTGGTCGCGAGGCCGCGCTCGGACGGTAGCGCCGAGCCGGCTGGCAAGGCGCCGGTGGAGATCGCGTCGACCAACTGCTCGCGAAGTTGGAGGTACGCGGGCGTTGGCAACTCTTTGTCGATGTTGAGGCTGAGGGACCAAGTATCGAGCGGCTCGGTGGTCATGGCGCCAGTAGTCACGGAACCGCGGCTTCTCAAACTATCGCCGGCAGAGGGTGGTGCCATACAGTCGCGGGCCTCCTCGCGCCGGTTCCTCGGACCGGTACACTTCGCCGCTGTTCCTGGGCCGTTAGCCGGCTAGCATGTGCGGCCGAGCCTTCGCGATCCTCAACAGGACCCGGCGCCGCCTGCTGTGTCGCAGCACGAGAAGCGTACCACTGCTATACCACTTAGTCAATCGGGTTGAAGGCTGAAGGTTCGTGGTGGTGTGGAACCCAAGGCAGCTCAAGGGCGCTCGCCAATCTTGATCACGTCCACGTCATAGTCATTGAACGCGGAATCGACAGTCATGACAGGCACGGACAAGGCGCGCGCCTGGGCAATCAGTAACCGGTCAAAAGGGTCACGGTGATGAAGAGGGAGCTCGGCAACAGCGAGTACATGAGCATGCTCGATCGCGATCGGGGTCACGCCACTGGAGGGGATGCGGTCGGGGACGAACTTCGCGGGAGGTTGTGGCAGCGGTAGCCGTCCGAGCGCGAACTTTATGGCGATCTCCCAGGAACTGGCGGCGGATAGCAGGAGTTCGTTTCGTCCGTCCTCAACGACGACCTTAATGTACTCATAAGCGATGCGGGTCGGTAAGCATCCATAGCCACACATGAGTATCGAGTAGGACCTTCATTACTCGAAGGTCGAGATCACGTCGTCTGGCAGCGGGTCGTCGAAGTCATTAGGCACAACAAAACGGCCAGCATCCTGGCCCAAGACCCTTTGGCCGTCTCGTCGGACGGGTATCAACTTCGCTATCGGCTGGCCCCCTCGACTTATCACGATCTCCTCTCCGGCCGCTACTCGCCGCAGGAGCTTTGACAAGTTCGTCTTCGCCTCGTGTACCCCCACTTCGCTCATGACTTCAGGATAGCCGAGCAAAGTGAACTAAGTCGAGGACTTAGTCAACATTTGCCCAGGTCAAATGCAAACCGGCAAAAGTACCCAAACCCCCGGTTAAGACCACCTCCTTGTTAGCTGGTCTGCTAGTGGTCTATTGTGGCTTTCGCAAGAACAGCCAGGAGGAGGTAGCAAATGCATCGCAGAATGTTACTGATAGTGCTTGGCCTCGCGGCCCTCACGCTGTTCGGTGGCGCCTTGGCGCAGCCGAAGGTGGTCGAGTACCCGGAGCTCGGCATCGAGCCAGGAACCGTAGGCGGGACCGTCACGTTGCCGCTCGGCGCGGCGCCGCCCACGTTCCTCTACTACGCGCAGATCGACAACGCCACCCAGACCCTCACGCAGCAGGTCTTCGACTCGCTTGTCGAGTTCGACCTCCAGACCTACGAGCTCCAGCCGGCCCTTGCCGAAAGCTGGGAAGTGTCAGAAGACGGGACCGTCTACACCTTCCACCTGCGTGAAGGCGTCACCTGGCACGACGGCGAGCCGTTCACGGCCGAGGACGTCGTGTTCACCTACGACCAGATCATCACCAACCCCGAGGCCCGCGCCGGCGACGCCGCCAACTTCACCTTCACGGTGGACGGCGAGCCGCAGGAGATTACCTTCGAGGCCGTCGACGACCACACCGTCGTCTTCACGCTCCCGGCGCCGTCGGCCGCGTTCCTCCTGCAGCAGCGCTTCTTCATCATGCCGAAGCACAAGCTGCTCGAGTTCACCGTCGAGGGCGGAGCCGAGGCGGCCGAGGTCAACAACGCCTGGCCGACCGACGTCGACCTCTCCGAGGTCGTCGGTACCGGTCCCTTCATGTACGAGTCGTACACCCCGGGCCAACTGGTTACGCTCACGCGCAACCCCAACTACTGGAAGACCGACGCCGCCGGCACGCAACTGCCGTACGTCGAGCAGGTCGATTACCTGATCGTCTCGGGCACCGAGGCCCAGGTCGCGCAGTTCATGGCCGGCAACCTCGACCAGCTCAACATCTCGGGCGCGCAGTTCCCCAACTTCAAGGAGAGCGAGCAGCAGGGCGCCGATTTCACCGTCGTCGTAAGCGACGCGCTCTTCGGCTCCCCGCCCCACCTGGCATTCAACTTCGACGACCCGCAGTTCGGCGAGTTGTTCTCCAACCACGAGTTCCGCAAAGCGATGGAGTTCGCGGTCAACCGTCAGCGCGTCATCGATGACGTCTACAACGGCCTCGCCGTCATCCCCGGCACGCCGACCGCCCCAGCCGACGGCACCTTCTACGAGGACACCACCGAGCTAATGAACGACTTCGATCTCGAGGCGGCCGCTGCCGCGCTCGACGAGCTGGGCGTCACGGACACCGACGGCGACGGCACCCGCAACGTGCCGGGCGGCGGCAATCTCGAGTTCGCCCTAACCTACGCGTCGGACTCGGGGACGTTCACTGACATCGCCACCATCATCCAGAACGACTTCGCGCAGATAGGTGTGAAGGCGAACCTGGTGGCGGTTCAGAACTCCGCGCTGTTGTCGACCGGCCTGGCCGGCGACTACCAGGCGATAATCGTCGCTCTCGGCAACCAGCCCGACCCCGAGCTGCGCAAGCCCATCTGGCAGCCGGGCGGCTCGCTTTACTACTGGCACCGCTCGACCCAGCCGGCCGAGCCGGGTGGCCAGCCGAACTTCGACGCCATGGCCGATTGGGAGCAGCGCGTCTACGAGATCTTCGACCAGGGCACGACCATGGTCGACGCGGAAGCGCGCGTCGAGGGCTACAAGGAGTGGCAGCGCCTCAACGCCGAGTACGCCCCGGTGATCATGATCGCCAAGCCTTCGAACATCGCCGCGGTCTACGACCACGTCGGCAACTTCGTCTACAGCCTCGGCGTTATCCCCGGGTACAACCCGGTTCCGCTTTACACGGTCGCCGAGTAATCAGCCGTTTGGGCTGGTGGTAACATCACAAGCTACTAAGGGTCGGGTCGGGATGCCGCTGTACTTGGCTCCCGGCCCGTCTCGCCACGATCTCGCCGCGATCTCGCCATGATGACGTGAGGAGCCCGTGTTCGTCTACGTCATGAGGCGCATCGTAGTGATGATCCCGACCCTGTTCCTGGTGTCGGTAATATGCTTCGTCGTCATCCAGATCGCGCCGGGCTCGTTCACCGACCGCTACCTAGAAGACCCCCGCATGAGCCCCGAGACCGTCGCTCGCATCAACGCCCAGCTCGGGCTCGACCGTCCGGTCTACGAGCAGTACGGCCGCTGGATCACCGGCATCGTCACCCGCGGCGACTTCGGCTTCAGCTTCTTCGCCAACCGGCCGGTCTCCAGCGTCATCGGCGAGCGCCTGTGGTGGACGGTCGTCGTCGCCGGGATGACCATGGTGTTCGCCTGGGTCGTGGCCGTGCCGCTAGGCATCTTCACCGCGCTGCGGCGCAACGGCTTCACCGACGCCGTGGCCAGCTTCGTCGGCTACATCGGCCTTGCCATACCCGACTTCCTCATCGCGTTGCTGCTGGTGGCGCTGGTGCTGCGGGCGGGCGGCACGCAGGTTGGCGGCCTGTTCAGCCCCGAGTACATCGGCGAGCCGTGGTCGTGGCCGAAGCTCGTCGACTTCCTCAACCACATGTGGATCCCGATCCTCGCCATCGGGACCGGCAGCATCGCGGCGGTCATGCGGCAGATGCGCGCGAACCTTCTCGACGTGCTCAACGCCGATTACGTGCGCACGGCGCGCTCCAAGGGCATCGCCGAGCGTCGGGTCGTCAACCACCACGCCGTTCGCAACGCGCTCAACCCGCTCATCTCGATGGCCGGCATAAGCCTTCCTGAGCTGATCAACGGCACGATCATCGCCAGCATCGTGCTCAACCTGCCGACCATCGGCCCGCTGCTCTACGACTCACTCATCAACAAGGACCAGTACGTGGCGATGTCGCTGCTGCTCCTCGCCAGCCTGCTGCTCATCGTCGGCAATCTGCTCGCCGACCTGGCGCTCGCGTGGATTGACCCGCGCATCCGTTATGACTGACATCAGCGGCGGCCCCGCCGTCCAGGGCGCCACGCCGACCAGGGTGCGCGAGAGCCGCACGCCGCTCGAGCTCGCCTGGCGCCGCTTCAAGCGCTCACGAACCGGCATCCTCGGTGGCGTGGTGCTGATAATCCTCTATCTCGTCGCCCTTTTCGCGCAGTTCCTGGCGCCGTACTCGATAACCCGCCAGTACCCCGCCGTCCACCAACCGCCGCAACCGCTCCACTTCGTGTACGAGGGGCGGCTTACCTGGCCGTTCGCCTACGCGATGACTCAGGAACGGGATCCCGTCACCTTCCGGCGCATCTTCGTCGAGGACGAGACCGAGCGCCTGCCACTGCGGTTGTTCGTACACGGAGACCCGTACACCTTCCTCGGGCTGTTCGAAACCGACGTACACCTCTTCGGGGTCGAGGGCGGCACTTACTTCCCGCTCGGCACCGACCGCTTCGGCCGCGACCTGCTCTCACGCATGCTGGTGGGCTCGCAGGTGTCGTTGACCGTCGGGGTCATCGGCATCATCATCTCGTTCGTGATCGGCATCCTCATCGGCGGTATCAGCGGCTTCTACGGCGGCTGGGTCGACCAGGTGCTGCAACGCTTGATCGAGGTCCTGCTCAGCTTCCCGCGCCTGCCGATCCTGTTGGCGCTGGCCACCGTCATCCCCGCCGGCTGGCCCTCGACCTGGGTCTACGCCGGCATCGTCGCCGTGCTCGCCATCATCGGCTGGGCCGGGCTGGCGCGCGTGGTGCGCGGGCAGGTGCTGGCCACGCGCGAGGTCGAGTTCGTGACGGCCGCCCGGGCGCTCGGCGCCCGCGACCTCAGCATCATCGTCAAGCACGTCGTGCCCAACCTCACCTCGTACTTGGTGGTGGCCGCTACCTTGGCGCTGCCCGGCTACATCCTGGGGGAGAGCACGCTCAGCTTCCTCGGCCTCGGTATCAAGGAACCCATGACCTCATGGGGGCTTCTGCTGAAGGACTCGCAGAACTTCGAGGCCTTGCGGCTCTACCCCTGGCTGCTTACGCCCGGCCTGCTCATCGTGGTCTCGGTGCTGGCGTTCAACTTCGTGGGCGACGCGCTGCGTGACGCCGCCGACGTGCGCACTCGCTGAGCGGCAACGCGCGCGCAATGTGACGCACAATGTGACGCGCATTGTGACCAGGTCCCGCGATTGGGGCATCGCGGCACGGTTACGGTGGCCCTCGACCGCACACGTTGCACACAACGAAGCGCATTGCCGGAGGGCACCTTTGGTTTCTACGGTTTGACATTCCACTGACCTTCGACTGACAATCAACACGTACCTTCAATGAGGTTGCCGCTCGTCAAGCGCGGTAACGACCGGTGTCCGGCAGCCAGGCGTCGTGGCACTCGGTTCCCCCGATAGCCTTCGAGGAGGTCTATATGCGACAGCAACAAGCCCGTAGCGGCCGGCGTTGGTCATTCGCTGCGCTCACGTTGAGTCTTACTGCGATGCTCGTTCTCGGAACGGCGTACGCGCAAACGGTAAATATCGAGGTCTGGCACTCGCTCGGGGAGAGTTTCGGGGCGCCCGAGTTCGAGGCCATCGCCAACCGGTTCAACGACGTCCAGGACGAGATAGTGGTCGAGGTCGTCTACGCCGGCGGCTACACCGACGCCTTGCAGCGCGCCCAGGCCGCCGCGGCAGCCGGGAACTTGCCGAACGTGGCGATGTTCGAGCAGACACGCGGTGCCGGCTTCGTCGACGCCGGTAACGTCCTGGCGCTCAACTCGTACCTCGAGAACGATCCTGAGGCCAACACCGACGACCTGTTCGAGCGCCTGCTGTCGACCTGCACCTACGGCGACACGCTCTACTGCATGCCATACAACAACAGCACCCCGCTGCTGTACTACAACGGCGACCTGTTCCGTGAGGTCGGCCTCGACCCCGAGACCGACGCGCCCACAACCTGGGAGGAACTGCACGACGTGGCCGCTAAGTTCGCCCAGGAGGAGAACGGCCAGCTCACGCGCTGGGGCATCGGCCTCGCCACCAGCCCCGGTTGGTTGATGGACGCCTATCTCGGCCAGGCCGGCGGACGTTTCCTCAACGAGGCCGGCGACGAGTTCGTGTTCGACGGTGAAGCCGGCGTCGCGACCTTCAACTACTGGCTGCAGCTGATCGAGGACAAGGCCGCTATCGCCAGCTCGAGCCAGACCGAAGACTTCTTCTCGGGTCGTCAGGCGATGATGATGGCCTCGACCGCCAACCTGGTCAACTACTTCGACACCGCCACTTTCGACCTCCACGCCGCCCAGCTGCCCTGCAACGTCGAGTGCTACGCGCCCATCGGCGGCGGCAACTTCTACATCATGGACGTCGGCGACCAGGCCGAACACGACGCCTCATGGGAGTTCATGAAGTGGATCCTGTCGCCCGAGAACGCCGCCGAGTTCGCGGCCGCCACCGGTTACATGGCCCCGCGCCCTTCGGCCCTCGAAACGCCGACACTGGTCGAGGCGTTCGCCAGCCTGCCAGAAGCCCGCATCACCTACGACCAGATGGCCAGCCACGGCTACTCCCGTACGCTGGTCCCGTTCTGGAACGAGGTCCACAACGCCTACGGCATCGCGACTGAAGAGGTGCTCTTGGCCGGGATCCCGCCCGAGGAAGCCCTGTCGGTCGCGGCTCAGGAAGCCAACCGCCTGCTCGACGTGTACGCCCGGTAGACGTGGTCGATGCCAGAGCCGGGCGCCGAGGAAAGCTCTCGGCGCCCGGCAGGCGCTCTACTGCCGCCGGGCGCAAGCGCAGGACGGCCCTAACGGCCTACCTGCTGCTGTTACCGGCGTTCGCCGTCCTGTTCACGTTCCAGTTCCTGCCGGCCTTCGAGGTAATCAGGCTGAGCCTCACCGACCGGCTGTTGCTGCGGCCGGACTCGAACTTCATCGGCCTAGACAACTTCGTGAGGCTGTGGAACGACCCGCGGTTCTGGAACTCGGTCAGGAACACGATCTACTTCGTCGGCGTGAGCGTGCCGATTCAAACTGGCCTTGCGCTGGTGTTCGCTATCGCGCTTGCCCGCCGCTTTCGCGGCGTCCAGTTCATCCGCACCGTGTTCTTCCTTCCGGTGGTCGCCTCGCTCGTCGCGGTGTCGGTGGTGTGGGACTGGATCTTCCACCCACGCATCGGGCTCCTCAACGAGGTGCTTGGCTGGTTCGGCATACCCATGCAGAGCTGGCTGCAGGACCCGGTGCTGGCGATGCCGTCGATAATCTTGCTGGTCGTCTGGTCGGGCACCGGCTACTACATGGTCATCTATCTAGCCGGCGTCCTCGACATACCCGGTGAGTACTACGAGGCCGCCCGTATCGACGGCGCCAACCGCTGGCAGCTGTTCCGGAACATCACCTGGCCGATGCTGGCGCCCGTCACCTATCTGATACTGATACTGCAGATGATCAACAGCTTTCAGGTCTTCACGACGGTCTATGTCATGACCGGCGGCGGGCCGGTAAGGCGCACCGAGGTGGTCGTCTTCTACCTCTACCAACGAGCGTTCGATAGCCTGGAGTTCGGCTACGCGTCCGCTATCTCAGTCGCGCTGTTCGCGTTCCTGATCATCTTGACAATCTTCCAACAGCAGTTCATCGGCAGGCGAGTGAGTTACGACAGGTGAGCCACCGACCCATGAGCTACCGGCCATTTGCTACCGACCATGAGCTACCGACCATGAGCTACGCTCCATGAGTACCGTCGCCGTAAGCCGCCGGCGGATGCCACAGGCCAGACGACGCGAGCTGATCGCCTCGACGGTAGTGACCGTCATCATGTGTGCGCTCGCCTTCATCTGGGTGTTCCCGTTCGTGTGGTCGCTGCTCACATCGGTCATGACCACGGCCGAGCTCGGGCGCGGCGGCTTCAACCTGCCGCGGACGCCTGTGTTCGAGAACTACAGCCAGGCGTTCGACCGCATGAACTACGCGCTGTCGTTCCGCAACTCGATCTTCTACGCCGGCGGCGCCGCGATCCTGCAATGCATCACCGGCGCCCTAGCGGCCTACGCCTTCGCGCGGCTGGAGTTCCCGGGCCGCGGCGTGCTGTTCACGTTGGCACTGGCGACCTTGATGATCCCCGGCACGGTGACGTTGACAGCCAACTTCGTCATCCTCAACGACCTCGGCTGGCTTGACACATTCGCGGCGCTGATCATCCCGCACGGCGCCAGCGGCTTCGCCATCTTCTTGTTGCGACAGTTCTTCCTTACGCTGCCCAAGGAGTTGGAGGACGCCGCCAAGCTCGACGGCGCCGGGCCCATCCGCTTTCTGCTCTACATCGCCCTTCCGCTGGCGCGACCGGCGCTCGTCACCGTCTTCATCTTCGTGTTCATCAACGCCTACAACGACTTCCTGTGGCCGCTGATAATGACCTCGAGCCGTGAGATGCGGGTGTTGCAGATCGCCATGGAGACCTTCCGGAGCGAGCTCGGAGCGGGACTCATCCAGGGACCGCTGATCGCGGGAGCGGTGCTCACCATGATTCCTACGATAATCCTGTTCATGTTCATGCAGAAGGCGTTCATCCGCGGCATCACAAGATCGGGGTTGAAATGAAGTCGAGAAGAGCAACGTTTCTAGCTGTGCTGACGATCGTCGGCCTGCTGTTAGGACACGTCGCTGCCCAGGCAGGCGACGAGCATGACGCCGGCGAGCAACCGCCGACGGCTGCCGCTCAGACGGAGGAGTGCATGTTCGTTCAGGCCCACCGCGGTTTCTCCGAGATCTACCCGGAGAACACCATGCTCGCCCTAACCAAGGCACTGGAGGCCGGCGCCGAC
>Ga0075530_1001382_pt1 | contig 11633 bp, 8 predicted proteins | sample NGEPerD_2_FD_75101 | JGI IMG/M metagenome (GOLD analysis project Ga0075530, IMG submission 75101) | Arctic peat soil microbial communities from the Barrow Environmental Observatory site, Barrow, Alaska, USA - NGEE PermafrostL1-D | ecosystem: Environmental > Terrestrial > Soil > Wetlands > Peat ...
AATAAGCAGGAAAAGTAATTTTTTATGCATAGGTTAAGGTTTAGTTAGCTATACACAATGTAGTTATTATTTTTGACGGTTTAAAATAGGAAGGAAAAGGAAGGAAAGTCCACCTATAATGATTACCAGGACAGTTTGTGTACCCCAGGTTATCCAGCCAAAAGCTTCGCCTGCTTCTTTACTGATCCCAAAAAGTATCAGGCTGGCACCAATTGCGATTGGATAAACCCCAATTCCGCCATTTGTCGCCGAAATGGCAAAGGAACCTACCACAAATGCTACCATGATAACTCCAAAAGGTAGGGAAGATGTTGCCGGTACTGTAAAAATAAGAATAGAGAACATCGAGAGATACATTCCCCAAATAAATAAGGTATGAAATAGAAAGGCGCCTTTTTGTTTCATTTTTAGGATACTTCGCATTCCTTCCAACAATCCTCTCGCGAAATTTTTGACCTTCAGCAAAATTCCTCTTTTGGATTTTTTTATCTGCTTTAATATGAGGACTCCAATGCCAAGTAAAACAAATAACGCGGCAATTGTAAAGAAGGGGTTTATATTGTTTTCTTCAAAATAGGCGAGGAGATACTCTGTTTGAAGAAGCAAAGCCAGGCTGATAACAAGCAAAAGCATAATAAAATCGGCGATCCTCTCTGAAATTATGGTTCCAAAAGCTTTTTCAAAGGGGATTTTCTCATAACTTGAAATAGTTACGGCCCTGAGCACTTCTCCGGATCTTGGGATTCCGAAATTTGCCAGATAGGCTACCATTACAGCCATAAAACTGTTTAGAAATCGGGGTTTATAGCCCAAAGGTTCCAGTAAAAATCTCCAGCGATATGCCCGGGAAAGGTGGGATAATAATCCGAAAAGCATAGATAGCAACACCCAACCGGGATGGGCTGAGGTAATGTTCGACAAAAATTGCTGCCTTTCTTGTGGGGTCGCGCTTTTAGTGGAATACCAAATCAAAAAGACTCCCAAAGTTAACGGGAGGATAATTTTCAGTACTTTTTTGGTAGTTTTTTTCAAAAATTAGTTCAAGAGATTGTTTTCTTCATTAGGAAAAATCAATGCCGGTTTAAAAAGTTTGGCCTCTTCAATATCCATGATGGCATAAGTGATAAGGATCAATACGTCGCCCTTGTTAACCTTATGCGCTGCTGCACCATTAATCGTGATCTCACCGGAATTCCTTGGGCCGGGAATGGCATAGGTTTCCAGGCGTTCGCCGTTATTGTTGTCTACAATTTGCACCTTTTCGCCTTCAATAATATTGGCGGCATCCATCAAATCCTGATCAATGGTTATGCTGCCAATGTAATTAAGGTCGGCACCGGTACATTTAACGCGATGTATTTTTGATTTAACTACGTGAATTTGCATACTGTAAATTTAATAATTTAAGGCAATATTATCAATTAGCCTGACTTCTCCTGCATATACGGCTATAAAAGCGCGGTAAGGAGTATCTAATTGTTTGTTTTCAATTGTTTTAAGCGAATTACTGTCGGCGATTTCAAAATATTCCAATTTCAAAAATGCATGTGTTTTAAATTCATTTTCAACCCAATTGCTTATTTGTTTGGCACTTTCTGTGCCAAATTTCTCTTTTGCTTTTAGCAGGGTTTGATAAATAAATGAAGCCTGCTGCCGAATTTCATCACTTAGTCGTTCATTTCTTGAACTCCTTGCCAAACCGCTTGATTCCCTGTAAATGGGACATCCAATTATTTCTACCGGCAACCCGGTCTTTTCGATTAATTTCCTGATGATTTGAAGCTGCTGAAAATCCTTTTCTCCAAAAAATGCCTTGTCCGGTTGGATGATCTCAAACAGTTTTTTTACAACTGTTCCCACCCCGTCAAAATGTCCGAATCTGTATTTACCTTCCATTTCAAGCTCCACTCCGTCAAATTCAAAATGGTCGGTTTCAATTTTATCGCCATATAATTCAGATGCAATGGGGGAAAATACAACAATATTTAAGTCCAGTTCCTGCAATAAGGCAATATCTTTATCTAAAGTTTGTGGGTAGTTTTGTAAATCTAACGGCTTGTCAAATTGTGTTGGATTGATAAAAATACTTACCACCACCCAGTCGCAAACAGAGGCTGCCTGCCTTATTAAAGAGAGATGACCCTCATGTAAAGCCCCCATTGTTGGGGCTAATCCAATGATGCCTCCCTGGTGTTTTATTGTTGCTACCCAGTTATTTAACCTGGCCTTTTCTTTTATAATCTGCATTTTATTATAATATTAACAGCGTGCAAACTTAAGATATTACTGGCAAACTGCATAAATTTTTGTAATTTTGCATGTTTTTTATTCGCAAAAGCAAAATACCTATGAGAGATAAGAGGATATTGTACGTATCATCTGAAGTAATACCTTACCTGCCCGAAACCGAGATATCATCTATGTCTTTTGAAGCCGCCAGAATGGTAAACGGCCTGGGAGGTCAGATTCGAATTTTTATGCCACGTTTCGGTAATATCAATGAACGGCGGCACCAACTGCATGAAGTTATACGTTTATCAGGAATGAATCTGGTAATAGATGACCTGGATATGCCGTTAATTATTAAAGTGGCCTCCATTCCCAAGGAACGGATGCAGGTCTACTTTATTGATAATGAAGATTATTTTAAAAGGAAGGCAACCTTAACCGATGAAGATGGGAATATGTTCCCCGATAATGACGAACGCGCGATTTTCTTTGCTAAAGGCGTCATTGAAACGGTTAAAAAATTGAATTGGGCTCCGGATATCATCCACGTTCACGGATGGCTTTCTTCTTTATTACCGCTTTACCTCAGGAATTATTACGGAAATGAACCTTTGTTTTCTAATTCAAAAATTGTGACTTCCGTGTACAATCAAAGTTTCGAAGATACGTTAGATAAGAACTTGTGTAAAAAAGTGCTTTTTGACGGATTGGAAGAGGAAAATGTTAAACATCTTAAGAAGCCATCCTATGTCAATATTATGAAAACTGCGATAGACAATTCTGACGCAATTATTGTAGGCGGGGATGATATCCCGGATGAATTGACGAAATATTTGAGCAAACAGGAAAAACCTGTATTGGATTATAAGTCTCCGGAAGAATTTTCTCCTGCCTACCAGGAATTTTACAACACCCAAGTTTTATCACAATAAGTAACCCACACCGAATGATATTTTTGAAAAGATTAAGTTATATAACTGTAGCATTGTTTGCTGTTTTAGCATTTGTTTCCTGCGATGATGATTTTAATACCATTGGAGGGGAACTTATTGGCGGCCAATTAGATTCTTTGCCGCGATATGATGCAAAAGTTGTTGCATACAGTAAAAATATAAATGGAGTACAAACCAATAACCTGCCTTCCAGTCTTTTGGGAGTTTATATCGATCCGGTATATGGAAAGCAAATTGCAAATGTGCTTACCCAACTTTCGTTGTCAACAAATAACCCACTGTTTGGAACAGAACCAAGTTTGGACAGTGTTGTTTTGACCCTGCCTTATTTTAATACACAAACCGAACTCAATGATCTTGGGAATCCTGTTTATAAACTTGATTCGGTTTATGGGAATATGCCTTTTAAACTGAAAATAAGTCGTTCCAATTTTTTCCTGAACGATTTTAATCCAGAGAGCAATTTTGAGGTAAGACAAAAATATTATTCAGATCAGGGACCTTTGTTTAAAAGCAACCTGGTTGGAGATCCACTTTATGTTAATGAGGCGTTGAAACCTTCTGCCCAGGAGGTAGTTTATTTGGAAGAAAATATAAATGGCGAAATGGATACCATTCGCGCAAAACCCCGCTTAAGGGTTAATTTGGCTACTCCATTTTTTCAGCAAAATATAATTGACAAGCAAGGATCTATTGAATTGTCAAATAACAACAATTTCAGGAACTTTATCAGGGGCTTGTATTTTGAAGCTGAAGCCTTAAATGGGAATGGCAGCATGGCACTCCTTAATTTCACAGATCCTGAAGCCGGGATCACCCTTTATTACACAAATCTTGTTGTTGATACTGCCGATTCCGACGAAGATGGGGACGTCACTGAAATGGTGGAAAAGCAAAATTCCTACAAGTTGAATTTTGGCTCGAATACCGTAAACACATTTTCCCAGGCACATCCATCTGAAATTTTAGCTGAAATGGCGTCGGTTGATCCTGAAATTGGTGCCGAAAATCTATTTCTTAAAGGCGGGGAAGGCAGCATGGTTATTATAGAACTTTTTAAAGATGAAGCCGAGTTAGAAGAATTAAAAGCGAATAAATGGCTTATAAATGAAGCTAATTTGACGTTTTATGTCAACCAGGACAAAATACAAGGCGGGGCTACAGAGCCGGAACGCATCTATTTATACAATTTAGACACCAATCAGCCATTGATAGATTATAGTTTTGACCAAACTTTTAATCAGGCTGCTCCTTTAAATTCAGTTTCATCACATTCCGGGAGGTTGGTCAGGAATGAGGACAAAAACGGAATAAGTTATAAATTGAGAATTACCGAACATGTGAACAGGATCCTGAACAAGGATTCTACAAATGTGAGATTAGGTTTGGTGGTTTCTCAAAATATTAACCTGATTGGAAATTCTGCCTTGAGAACTCCATTAGAGGGGATTAACAGGATTCCTGCAGCTTCAGTTATCAGTCCGGAAGGAACTGTGTTATACGGTAATATGGCGTCAGATGTTGCCAAAAGGCTCAAATTGAATATTTTTTATACTGAAACAAATAATTAAGATATGTGCGGAATAGTAGGATATATAGGTTATAGGGATGCGTATCCAATAGTTTTAAACGGATTGAAACGGCTTGAATACAGGGGATATGACAGTGCCGGAATTGCTTTATTCGATGGAAAGGATCTCAATCTTTGTAAAACCAAAGGGAAAGTTGCCGATCTCAAAGCTAAATTTGAAGAAGGAACTTCAACAAAAGGGAATATAGGAATTGGCCATACCAGATGGGCTACGCATGGGATTCCAAACGAAGTGAATTCCCATCCACATTATTCCAATTCGGGAAATTTGGTGATTATTCATAACGGGATTATTGAGAATTATTCATCCCTTAAAAAGGAGCTCGTCAAACGTGGATATAGCTTTCAATCTGATACTGATACCGAGGTTTTGATAAACCTCATTGAAGATGTTATGGTCAAGGAAGATGTAAAGTTGGGAAAAGCAGTTCAAATTGCGCTTAACCAAACTATTGGAGCCTATGCCATTACCGTTTTTGACAAAAGGAAACCAAACGAACTTATAGTAGCCCGCCTAGGAAGCCCGTTGGCAATAGGAATTGGAGAAGATGAATTTTTCATCGCTTCCGATGCTTCGCCATTTATTGAATTTACCAGTAATGTGATTTACCTGGAGGATGGTGAAATGGCCGTTATTCGACGCAATAAAGAAATTAAAGTAAGAAAAATTCATGATGATTCCCTGGTAGATCCGTATGTTCAGGAATTAAAAATGAACCTTGAACAAATAGAAAAAGGAGGATATGATCACTTTATGTTGAAGGAGATCTATGAACAACCCAATGCTATCAAGGATACCTACCGTGGAAGAATGTTGGTGGATAAGGGCATTATAAAAATGTCCGGAGTAGACGATAATATTGAACGCCTGGCCAATGCAAAAAGAATTATTATTGTTGCCTGCGGAACTTCCTGGCATGCAGGATTGGTTGCAGAATACATTTTTGAAGACCTGGCAAGGATACCGGTGGAGGTGGAATACGCTTCAGAATTCAGGTATAGAAATCCGGTGATCTATGAAAATGATGTGGTAATTGCAATCTCTCAAAGTGGCGAAACTGCTGATACTATGGCGGCTATAAAGCTTGCCAAAGAAAAAGGCGCATTCGTGTTTGGGGTTTGTAATGTAGTGGGATCATCCATTTCCCGTGAAACCCATGCCGGAGCATATACTCATGCAGGTCCGGAAATTGGAGTTGCTTCTACCAAAGCATTTATAACTCAAATTACCGTTCTTACTATGATGGCTTTAAAACTGGCTAAATATAAGGGTGCGATTTCAGATTCCCAGTTCAGATTTCATTTACAGGAATTGGAAAGGATTCCAGCAAAGATCACCAGGGTTTTGGAAACCTCTAACGATCATATTAAAGAAATAGCCGATAAATATAAGAATACGCGAAATTGTTTGTATTTAGGAAGGGGCTTTAACTTTCCGGTGGCATTGGAAGGCGCTTTAAAACTGAAAGAGATCTCTTATATTCACGCTGAAGGTTATCCTGCCGCCGAAATGAAGCACGGGCCTATCGCCTTAATTGATGAACAAATGCCAGTGGTGGTAATTGCCACCAAAAAAGGTCATTATGACAAAGTAGTGAGCAATATCCAGGAAATTAAATCCAGAAAAGGAAAAATTATTGGAATAGTTACTGAAGGGGACGAAGAGGTTAGGAATGTGGCAGATTATATAATAGAAATTCCTGAAACCATAGAATCTTTAACACCTTTATTAACTACTATCCCGCTTCAGCTATTGTCCTATCACATAGCCGTGATGTTGGGAAGAAATGTAGATCAGCCAAGAAATTTGGCAAAATCTGTTACTGTGGAGTAAATAATTCTCAAAAAAAGAGCAAGTTTTTTCATATTCTCAATTGTTAATTAAATTTAGCTATATTGTTAACGCTAATTAACATAAAGAAATATGAAAAAATACTTACCTTTTTTACTGTTTTTATTGTGCTTATCTGCACATTCCCAAACTACCGTTACCGGGCGTGTTGCAGATAACAATAATTTGCCAATTATAGGGGCAAATATTATAATACCCGGAACCTCACAGGGTACAATTGCCGATTTGGACGGGATTTTTAACTTAAGTGTTTCACAAAACCCGCCATTTTCAATACAAATAAGTAGTGTTGGATATGAACCGCAATCATTTCAAATTACAACAAACAATCAGGTTGTAAATGCAATTCTTGTTGAGGGAACTTCCCTGGATGAGATCATTGTCTCTGCTTCAAGAACTCCTGAACGCATTTTCGAATCTCCGGTAACCGTGGAACGCTTCGGGATCAAGGAAATTAAGAACACCTCCTCCGCTTCATTTTATGCAGGTTTAGAAAATCTTAAAGGCGTAGATGTCAATACAAATAGTTTGACATTTCAATCTGTAAACACACGTGGTTTTGCAACCTTCGCCAATACGCGTTTTGTTCAATTGGTGGATGGAATGGATAACTCATCTCCTGCACTTAATTTTGTTTTGGGAAACCTACTGGGAATGACCGAACTTGATGTAAACAGTATCGAACTTTTGCCCGGTGCATCTTCGGCGCTTTATGGGGCAAACGCCTTCAACGGAATTCTTTTTATGACCAGTAAAAGCCCATTTGATTTCCCAGGTATCAGCGCATATTACAAACAAGGCATTACCTCACAGGATGCCGCGGGCGATAATCCTTTTTATGATCTTGGGGTGCGGGTCGCCCATAAATTTTCTGAGAAGTTTGCCGCAAAAATAAATTTTTCCTACCTGAAGGGAACAGACTGGTATGCTGTAAGTGAAGTGGATGTTTTAAATCCGGGGAACACCAGGGAAGATCCTAATTATGACGGGTTGAATATCTACGGGGACGAAGTAAGTACAAATATTCGGGGAGTAGGACAAACCCTGGCGAGTATGGGAATTATTCCGGCAGGCGCAGAAAATTTGTTGCCTAATTCCATCGTAAGCAGGACTGGTTATGCTGAAAGAAATCTTACCGATTATGACGCGGAAAGTGCGAAATTTGATGCCGCTTTGCATTACAGGCCATTCGCAAATGATTTTGAAATAAGCTATGTTGGAAAAATTGGTTTGGGTGCTACCATTTATCAGGGAGCAAACAGATATGCCATTAAGAACTTCTTTCTTCAGCAACACAAAATTGAAGTACAGAATAAAAACTTTTTTGTAAGAGGTTATATTACTGATGAAGATGCAGGGGATTCTTACGACACCCGTTTTACTGCGATTAATATTAACAGGACATGGAAACCGGATTCACAATGGTTTGGAGAATATGCGGGTGCTTTTATCCAGGGAACCCTTGGAGGATTAAATCCTGAGCGGGCACATGCTGTTGCAAGGCAAACCGCAGATACCGGAAGATTTGAACCGGGTTCCACAGAATATCAAAATGCCTTTAACCAGGTGACCACAAATCCTGACCTTGGGGCAGGATCTCAATTTAAAGATGAGTCGCAATTAAAACATGCGGATGCCAATTATAACTTTACCCATTTAACCGAAGATTTCGCCGAAATCCAGGTGGGTGGATCTTTCAGGGAATTTAAATTGAATTCCTTCGGAACTATTTTTACCGATTTTGACGGTCCAATTTCCTATTCGGAATATGGGTTCTACACCCAAATTCAGAAAAAGTTATTAGAAGAAAGATTGAAGCTGACCGGATCTATTCGTTATGACAAATCTGAACTTTTTGACGGGAACTTTTCACCCAGATTTTCCATGGGCTATACTGCAGGAACAGGAAGGAATCACAATATCCGGGCCTCGGTCCAAACAGGTTTTAGATACCCTACCACTCAGGATCTTTTTATAGGATTGGATGTGGGAAGGGCTATTTTAGTGGGTTCTTCCGAATCTAATTTAGACCGATACGTTAGAACATTTCCACTTAGCGGAACCGGCGCGGCAGCAACCGGGAGTCCAAACGCAACTGTTTCAGGAAGAGACGCCTATGAAAACGCATTTTCCTTGAATTCAGTGCAAACCGGTGCTCCGGCAGCATCAAATGTGGATATTGTAAAACCGGAACAAGTAACCGCTCTGGAAGTGGGTTACAGGGGACGTGTTGGCAGGGTGATTGTAGATATGAACGCTTATTTCAATACATATAAAGATTTCATCTCAAATGAAACAGTGTTAGTGCCATTATATGGTGAGGTTGGAGACAATGCATTGTCTTTACTGGCATTGCAACAAGGAGATTACAAAGCTTTTCAAACCTATACCAATTCCTCTGCTGATGTAAAATCCTTTGGGGCCGCTTTGGGATTGAGTGCAAAGGTATTTGGGAACTTCGATTTGGAAGGAAACTACACCTATGCGGAAGAAGATTTTGACCAGGCTTCGGCACCCGATTTCAGCACCAATTTTAACACTCCAAAACACAAATTGAAACTCTCCTTTGGGAATACTGACCTTTTTGAAAATTTTGGATTCAATGTAAATTACAGATGGAGTGATAATTATATCTGGCAGGGAACTTTCGCCAATGGAAAAGTGCCTTCTTTTTCAGTGGTAGATGCCCAGGTAAACTACCGTGTTCCTTCATTTAAATCTACCATAAAACTTGGTGCCTCAAATATAGGTGGAGACGATTACTTTACCGCATTCGGAACGGGATTGATCGGTACACAATACTACCTTTCCCTGACTTTCAACAATCTGTAATTAGAAAGTACAGTTTTTTAAAAACATGCAAACTTCAGAAAACCTTCTAACAATATTTAAAAACAATTCATATGAAGATTAATAAATATAAATGGCTACTACTACTTTTAGCAGGTGTATTTGTAGGGTGTAACTCCGATGATGACAATGGCCCTGTTATAGAGGAATCGGTTGTAATAACTTCAGGAACTGCAGATTTTTCAAATTTCGTTTCTGTAGGAAATACTTTGACGGCGGGTTATACAGATGGCGCCTTATTTTTGGCGGGTCAAAAAAATTCACTCCCCAATATTCTTGCCCAACAATTTGCTCTTGCCGGAGGCGGGGAATTTAAACAACCCTTAATGAGCGATAATCTTGGAGGCCTATTGCTTGGGGGCAATGTGATTCCCTCCATTGAAAACAGGTTGTTTTTTAACGACACGGTTCCGGCTCGCCTTCCTGGAATCCCAACTACCGAGATCACCACTATATTAACCGGCCCGTTCAACAATATGGGAGTGCCCGGCGCAAAGAGTTTTCACTTGCTCGCTGAGGGATACGGAAATGCTGCCGGTGTTATGATAGGAAAAGCAAATCCGTACTTTGTTCGCTTTGCCAACAGCCCTAATACAACGATAATTGCTGATGCTGTTGGCCAACAACCCACTTTTTTCTCCCTTTGGATCGGTAATAACGATGTGTTATCCTATGCTATAAGTGGTGGAGTTGGAGTGAATCAAACCGATAATACTGATCCCTCTACTTATGGAAGTAACGACATTACCAATGCTGGTGTATTTGAAAATGTATATAAAGGAATAGTGGCAACTTTAGTTGCTACCGGTGCTGATGGAATTTTGGCCAATATTCCGAATGTGCTAAAAATCCCCTATTTCACTACAGTTCCATTCAAACCTTTAAGTCCTGCCAATCCCGATTTTGGACCGCAAATACCAACCTTAAATGCGACTTTTTCCGGATTGAACCAGGTTTTTACCGCCCTGGGTGTGCCGGAACGCTCTATTGTTTTTTCTACTACAGAAGCAAGTGCAGTTGTTATTAGCGATGAATCCTTGACAAACTATTCTGCACAAATAAAAGGAGCTTTAATGCAAGGCGGTTTGGATGAAGGCACCGCAACGGTATTTGGCCTTTTATATGGGCAGGCAAGACAGGCAACCGCTGCAGATCTATTGGTTTTGTCAAGTTCATCAATACTTGGAAAATTAAATACGGCCGCCTTTGATATGTTGGTGGGTTTTGGCGTTCCGCCGGAAACCGCAGGCCTATTGGCAATAAACGGAATAACCTACCCGCTGGAAGATAAATGGGTTTTATTGCCTTCAGAACAACAGGATGTAATTACCGCTACGAATGCATTCAATCAAATTATTAAGGATGTTGCAGCAGATAAGGAATTAGCATTTGTGGATGTAAACGCCATTCTGGATCAGGTGGCAACAACCGGTGTCAGTTTTGACGAATATTCACTAAATGCCAAATTGGTTTTTGGAGGAGCATTTGGTTTAGATGGGATACACCCAACCGCAAGAGGCTATGCTTACTTAGCCAACAAGTTTATGGAAGCGATAAATGCCAAATATGGATCTAATCTGCCGGCGGTGAAGGCGAGGGATTACAACACCCTGTATCCGGCTTCACTATAAATAATAAAGATAATTTGAAGATTTATTATTAAGCCCACCCTTTTTGGGAGGGCTTTTTTTTTGTAAAAACCCAAAAAACACCAAAAAAGCCATTATTTTTTTAAATTAAAAAAAACTATATTTGCGGCCTGAAAATGACCCGTTAAATATTTTAATTTATAGGGAATTTTCAAATTGAATTTTAAAGATTATAAAATTAAAGATTAGATAATGTCTAAAATCACAGGTAAAGTTGCACAAATTATTGGCCCTGTAGTTGACGTAGTTTTCAACTCAGATTATGCCGATTTGCCCAAAATTTACGATTCCTTGGAAATCACCAGAAAAGATGGTTCCCTATTGGTGTTGGAAGTACAATCCCATATTGGGGAAAATACCGTAAAAACCATCGCCATGGAGTCCACCGATGGATTGAGCCGTGGAGTAGAAGTAGTAGCTACGGGATCTCCAATTCAAATGCCAATTGGAAAAGATATTTATGGCCGTTTGTTCAATGTGATTGGAGATGCCATTGATGGAATGGAGAA
>Ga0075530_1001383_pt1 | contig 11617 bp, 12 predicted proteins | sample NGEPerD_2_FD_75101 | JGI IMG/M metagenome (GOLD analysis project Ga0075530, IMG submission 75101) | Arctic peat soil microbial communities from the Barrow Environmental Observatory site, Barrow, Alaska, USA - NGEE PermafrostL1-D | ecosystem: Environmental > Terrestrial > Soil > Wetlands > Peat ...
GCTCTAACAGCACTCATACTAGCTTTAGCACTAGCGTCCTTGGCTTTATTACGAGCGCCATTTAAAGAAGCCAAAACTACTCCTGATAAAATACCAATAATGGCGATAACCACCAAAAGCTCAATCAACGTAAAACCTTTATTTAAGCGAGTTTTCATGTTTTTTGTTATTTTTTTAGTTATGAAACTAAAAATATTAATATTTAAAACCTAATAATGAATTTTAATAATTTATTTTACAAATAACTATTTTAATTTAAAAAAAATTATCTGCAAAATTAAAATGTCACAATAGACACTTATCCATTATACATCAATTAACTCAGACAAGATAATGTGGGTGTGGATATCTTAAAAACACAGAAAATTCAAGGAAAAAATAGACTTTATATTAGAGATAATCAACATGAGATTGCCACGGCGAGTACGCCTCGCAATGACAGCCAAAAAATTAGATGTTACACCTCATATTCTCAATACAAACAAAAAACTCCCTTAGGAGTTTTTTGTTTGAAATCAACAAGTTCTGAAACTTATTAAAATTAATTACAACCAGTAGGAACGGTTGATGACGACATACTAACTAACCAAGTACCATCACACAAAGAATTACCGGAATGACCTTCTAATTTAATCGAATAATAAGGATCTGGGGTACTACAATTAGCAGTAACAGTATAGGTTGTAGATGCTGACTGCAAATTAACGGCAGTAGGCAAAATAGAACCAATAAGTGGGTCACAGATTTCTGCTCCCGCAATTGATTGAAGAGTATTAGTTGACTTATCACAACATAAAGCGATACCAGCCTTTAGAGAAGCAATAGAAGCTGTTGTAGCCGCCACTTTGGCCTTGTTACGAGCACTAGTCAATGAAGTCAAAACGATACCTGATAAAATACCAATAATAGCGATAACCACCAAAAGCTCAATCAACGTAAAACCTTTATTTAAGCGAGTTTTCATGTTTGTTGTTATTTTTAATTTTGTTTACTAGTTTTTTAAATTTTAAGATATTAAAAAACTACGGACAAAATTTAAAAATATTAATAATTAAAACCTAATAATAATTTTTAATAATAATGAATTTTCGACACTGTTTTGTTTTTTAAACAAGCTTTTATAAGCTAGTTTAAATTATACACCAATATGTCAGACAAACCACTGTGGATATCTTTTACGGTGTCAAATACCCGATAAAACAGATTTTATATCCTATCCCTACGGATTTTTACGCTTAAAAATCAGCGATGACAGCTAAAGAATAGAAATTAAAAGAACAAACAATAGGTTCTTGTCATTGCGAGAAGTGAGTACTCGAGCGACGAAGCAATCTAGGGTTTGGTTGCCAGATGAGATTGCTTCGCTTCGCTCACAATGAAACAAATGACACAGAAAGTTATATGGGTTTGCTCCGCTCGCAAGAACAAATCATTGTTGTATCTCACGATGACAATACAATAACCTCGGACTAGAGCCCGCCAGCCACATCATAAATCGGCATCAACACTGAGGTCAAAAGTAACCCAACTGCTACTCCAAGAAAAACAATCATAAATGGCTCAATTAAACCAACCAGAGTGTCCACAGCGTTATCAACTTCTCGACGATAAAAATTGGCCATTGTTTCCAAAATAGGACCCAACCGACCAGTTTCTTCCCCTACTCTCATCATTTGAACCATCATTTTAGGTATTTCGGGGTAATTAGAAAAAACATCAGACACGGCACTACCACTTTTAATAGAGACCGAGGCTTCACGCAAAATATTACGATAAACATCACTATCAACTACTTCAGCTGTAATCTCTAATGACCTAACCATTGAAACTCCCGAGATTATCATTGTATTCAAATTATCAGCAATTCGTGAAAGATATAACTTTTTATATAAATCCCCCACATAAGGGACAACCAGTTTCAATTTAGACAAAGATTTTTTACCTTCGTCGGTGGTTAAATATTTTGACAAGAAAAAACCCAAGGCCAATAATAAGGCCACGAAGAAATACCAATAACTACTGACAAAATTACTAAAACTCAAAACGATTTTGGTATAAATAGGTAATTCTTGTCCAGTATCAGCCAAAATTTCACCTAGTTTAGGAATAACAAAAACAATCATTATAGTCATAACTACAGTAAAAGAAATAACCACAAAAGCTGGGTAGACTAAAGCATTACGAGCCTTAGAAGTTAAAGCATAAGAACGATCAAGATAATTAGCCAAATATTCAAAAGTTTCGGATAATTTACCAGATTCTTCACCTGACTTAATCATACTGACATAAAAATCTGAAAACAAGGCTGGATGTTTACTCATTGCGGCTGAAATAGAAACACCACCCCTCAAGTCATCCATTACTTCAGACAATATTTGTCCAACTAAAGGATTTTCAGATTCAGTAGACAATAAACGAAAAGTCTCTACTACTGAAACCTTGGCGGCAAACAAAGTAGAAATTTGACGAGAAATAATAACGACTTCTTGTGGTTTAATCCGATTAAAAAAACTAAAATTTTTCCAGTCAGATTTTGGTTTGTCAGCCGGAACAGCACTAACCACTACCAACCCTCTTTTTTGTAAAGATGAAATAGCCAAATCAACACTTGGCATATCAATACTCCCTAATTGAGTTTTGCCATCCTTATCAATTGTTTTGTAATTAAATAACATTTTTATATTTAAACACTCAAACCCTCCCCCTAAACTTCTTGAAACTACAATTTTTTACAAACTTTTGCCTCTAAATAAGTCTATTCAAGCCACGAGGGTCAGTAGAATAATGATAAGCCACTTCAGAACTAATTTCTCCAGAACGGACTAAATCAGTCAACGATTGATTTAAGCTAATCATACCATCCTCTGAACTAGTTTCAATGACCACATCAATTTCAGCTGACCGTCCTTCACGAATTAAATTAGCCACCGCATTATTATTAATCAATAATTCATAAGCTGGAATTAAACCACCAGAAACGCGAGGAATCAAACGTTGAGAAAAAATCCCCAATAAGCTAGCAGCTAACTGATTACGAATTTGTTTTTGTTGTCCAGCGGGAAAAGAATCTATAATACGATCAATTGTTTGTGAAGCACTATTTGCATGAAGAGTGGAAAAAACTAGGTGTCCTGTTTCGGCAGCCGTTACGGCCGAGGAAATTGTCTCATAATTTCTCATCTCACCAATAAGAGCTACATTGACATCTTCACGAAACATTGATTTAAGAGCTGAAGCAAAATCTTCGGTATCAAAACGCACTTCCCTTTGATCAATAATAGAAAGCTCACTCTTGAACGAATATTCTACTGGATCTTCAATGGTAATAATATGTTCAGCTCGTTCAAGATTGATATGCTGAATCAATGAGGCTAAAGTAGTGGATTTACCTTGACCAACTGGTCCAACCACCAAGAAAAACCCTTGTTTTTTATTGGCAAATTCATAAAGTTTAGTGGGTAAATTTAATTCTTCAATTGTTTTGATGTTTTCAGAAATTAGACGCATAGCAATCCCCACTACTCCACGTTGGTAAAAAGCATTACCACGAAAACGAATTTTACCATCAGGACTATAAGAAAAATCTAAATCTTTTTTCTCTAAAAATATCTTTTTATTATCCTCATTTAAAATCTCCATCAAAAACCCAATTGTATCTTCTGGAGAACTAACCGGCTTTTTAACAATAGGAATTAGTTGACCAGAGACACGAATAGTAGGATGTCGTCCAACTGTCAGATGAAGATCAGAAGCTCCTTCTTTAGTCACTACCGATATTAATTCTTCTATTTCTTTTTTGTAATCGAGCATATTTTTTATTAATTAGATAATAGAAAAATAATCAGTCCTGATTTTTACCACTAAGTCAAAGAAGTAGAAACTCAGTAAATTATTAAACTAGAGACGGATAGAAACAAAAGACTTACTATCTCTTTTTATTAGCTACAATCTCTGATACTTTAGCCACGACTTCTGATGGAGTAGCACTAGCTTTAACAATATAACCGTCAACATTTAAGGATAATCCCCGCTCAACATCTTCTTTTTGTCCTAAGTTTGACAAAATAATAACAAACGATTGACCTTTTAAACTTTGTTCATTAAGAGTCTGAATAAAAGTAAAACCATCCATTTCTTGCATGACAATATCAACAAGAAAAATATCAGCCTGATAACCAGCTTTAATTTTTTCCAAAGCTTCCTCCGCTAATGAACAAGGAACAACTTCATAACCTTTTTCATCAAACTTCATGGTGTACATATCCAACAGAAACTTATCATCATCAATGATAATTATTTTTTGTTTTTTTGTGTCAGTCATAATAATTTCATTATATCGCGAATTTAAATAATATAAAAGGGGAAAAATAAAACAGATTAAAGCCTACTCACTTCAGTAAAGGCAATCTTACCCTGAAAAGCCTTTTTAATGGCATCTTCTTTTAAAGTTGTAAAACCTTTACTGCGTAAATATTCATAAACTTGGCTTTCACCTGGTGCAGATAAAATTAAGTGTTCCAATTCTGAATCCATTGAAAAGGTTTCAAAAACCCCTATCCGACCCCTAGTACCACTTGGACAGGATGGAGACTTGCCCATATTATAAATTTTATCCACCACAGGAATTTGATCATGAAATTCGGCCGGCAAATCAGCAAACTCTTTATCAATCATCATTTTTAGACTATCAGTCATCGGTGTTTCAACCTTAGCATCATCACAAAGAACTGGAACTAAACGTTGAGCAATAACCATATTGAGAGCTGGTGGGATTAGATATGGCTCAATTCCCATATCTATCAATCGAGGAATAACTCCAATTGAAGTATTGGTGTGGAGAGTGGAAAAAACCAAGTGACCAGTCAAGGAGGCCTGAATAGCCAACTTAGCTGTCTCAGAATCACGAATTTCCCCAACCATAATAACATCTGGGTCTTGACGTAAAATAGAACGCAAACCATTAGCAAAAGTATAATCAATTTCTGGTCTAACTTGAGATTGATTTACTCCTTCAATATCATATTCAATCGGGTCTTCCAAACTAACCACATTGTTTGTCTCTCGATCAATACTAGACAACATTGAATACAATGTCGTTGTTTTACCAGAACCGGTCGGGCCAGTTAAAAGAATCAAACCATAAGGACGTTTAATTGCCTCCAAAACAGCCTTTAAATTATTTCCATCTAAACCAAGAGACTCAAAAGAGATACTTTTTTTATCTGGATCTAAAATACGAAGAACGACTTTTTCCCCATAATAAGTCGGCATCGTAGAAACACGAAAATCTATTTTACGGCCCTCAATTTTAGCAGAAAAACGCCCATCTTGCGGTTTACGTTTTTCGTCCAACTTCATATTGGTCAAGATTTTAATACGAGCGACAATAGCATCTTGAACCGAACGAGTAAAAGATAGGGTGGTATGCAACACGCCATCAACTCGATAACGAACCCGAATTTCGCTTGCTCCTGGTTCAATGTGAATATCTGAAGCATTACCAGAAATAGCATACTGTAAAATAACCGAAACAATTTTTGTTATTGGGGCATCTTCAACAGTTGTGGCTTCTTTTATTTTATCAGTAACATCATCTTGAGGTTTTTTATGTTTCTTTAAATCTTCTTCTACATCGGCCACAAATTCACCCAAAGCCTGATCAACAGAGTGAGATAACCCTTTATAATTAGCAATCGCTTTATCAAAATCTTCTTTAGAAACTTTAAAAACCTTAAATGGTAAATTGTGAGTGCTGGAAATAAATTGTAAAACGTTTTTAGCTTCAATATCTTCTGGATTCACCATTCCAACTTCTAAAACCCCATCATTTATTTGAATAGGAATAAACTGATAAAAATTAGCACTATCTTCGGGAATATATTTCAAAACATCCAAAGAAATTTTTATCTGATTTAAATTAACAGTAGGTATTTGAGGATTAGAAATCATAATGAAAAACAATTATTAATTACAAACGAACGAGGTTTAACTAACACTTTTACAGATATTAATTTACAACCGATGTGGTGGCTAAATTATTTTGTCCAGGCAAGATTTTGGCTGTGGTACTAGATACTGGTGGTATTACAGCTGGCGGAGCATAACGAATATATAGAGCCGGATTACCTTCGATTGGAGCAAAAGGATTTGAACGAGTTATATCTATCTCTGGTAACTGTCGACTAAAACCAATCAAACCATTTTGGAAAATAGGATTATCAAAAATAGTGTTACCTTTTTGGAAATCAACAGTCGCTAGCTTATCTAATAAATTAGAAAAAACATTAGCGATATTGGTCGTATTGCTGGTATCCAACGATGATTCTTCACCAGAAACTACTTCAATTCCCATTTCGAGATTAGGATCAGTCAAAGGACGAGTCACATAACGATAGGATAAAAAAACAACACCAACCAGAAGCAGTCCTGAAAGAATATTTTTAACTAAATTTGAAGTAAACATAATCTATTATTTTATCAACTTATTTAAACCAATAAGTCACCAACTGAATATTATAAGTATAAAGACCTTTATCATCAGTACTAAAAGAAGTAGAAGTAATATCAATTATTCGCAAACTACTAGCTAAGTCAATTAAAAAGTTCTTGTAAACAGTATACGACCCAGTAAAACTAAAAGATAAGGTCATTTTACCTAAAGTCTGTTCCTGAGAAGAAGCTTCCCTTTGATAATTTGTATTCTTGTCTTCATCTGTTGTTACTTTAATATTTTTTATAAGCAAATTATTGCGCTTAGCAATACCATTAATATCGATAATCAACTGAATATTATTTACATCGTCAGGCAAAAGCAAATCCAACTTATCTTTTTGTTCAGTTGAGATACTATTAAATTGACCATTCAATTCGTTGACTCTTTGGGCTAATTCTTTAGCCTTAACAATGGCTTCATTTAGCTCCACTCGACGTTCACGAAGAGCTCTAATCCCACCAGTAGATTCTGTGGGAGTATCTGAAATTTCATTTAAGGGGGCGTTAACAAACATTTTGTCGGTTACCATAAAAAACAAAACACCTGCGATACAAATATTTAAAATTGGTAATAAAAATTTCATAACAATAATTTATTGATTAGGGGTCACTATTGGAAAATATTTCAAAAGGAATGGATTCACTTTGAATTTAAGTTTAAAAGTTACATTATTTTTTAAATCAACATTGAGATCAGAAAACATAACTCCCGATACTTCTGGCATGCTATTTAAAACATTAGACTCAACCGCAATATCTTCATAACCGCTCGCAAAACCTTCCAAGCTTACTTCATTATTTGAAGTTTCAATTTTTGTATAACGAACAGTTTTAAGAGTACTTGTACTCAAGAAATCAAACAAAGGAACTAAACTCATATGGCTATTCAAAACACCACTGGCTAATTTCATTTTTGTGTCTAAGCGTTTCATTCTGGTTAAACGATCATCCTGAAGACGACGGCTCCATTCATTTAAAGATTGATAAAGACCACATTTAAAATCAGTCTCAGCTGTTAAACCAAAACCATCACTACTATTTGGTTGGAGCTGTTCTGTTTGATCACAAGGACCATAAATGGCCGACTGTAAATATGTCTTATAAGCAAATGTTCCACCAGTCGCCAATAAAGACAAAAACAAAACAACAAAAGATAATAGATTAACCAAACCCATACCACTATCTTGTTGGGCAAATTGGGTTGGAGGTTTTTGAGACACAATAGCCTCTTTGGGAATAAATGATGATTGTAAGGTTGGTTCCATATTTATTAAATATTATATCATCTTTTTAATTAAAAAAGTGATAATCTGTTGACAACTCAAAATCCAAAACAAAATAACTTATTCTAAATTTTCTAATTGACGCAAGGCAATACCAATAGCCACCGCAAATGAAGGGCCTGAAGCCTGTAAAACATTTTCCATAAAAGCTGGTGTTTCCATTTTATTGAATGGTTGAGCAAAAGAAACAGGAATTTCTAAACTCTTTTTTGCGATATTTAACAATCCACCCAACTGAGAACCACCACCTGAAAAAATAATCTTTTCAACAGCCACAGAATACTTTTTTTGATAATCAATAATTACTCGATTTATTTCTGAAAAAATATATTCAACAAAAGGACTAATAATATCTCGCACTTCGCCATTAGAGTCTACTTCTTCAACTAACCCAACTTTTCTTTTTATTTCTTCGGCTTTTTCAAAAGAAACATCTAGCGATTTAGACAAAGCGACAGTAATATCTTGCGAACCCTTGTTGATTGAATGTGAAACTCGCACTACTCCATAATCAACAATACTCACCTTTGTTGTGCCAGCACCAAAATCAACCAGAGCCGTGGCTGAAAGATCATTAGTTAAAGCCGAGCGGATGAAACTAAAAGTCTCTATTTCATAAGTATCCGTTTTTAAGCCAAGTTTCTTTGACAACTCTTGATACATTTTTACGGTGTCTTTGTGGATAGCCACAATCAATACTTCTTGAGACTTTCGCCCATCAACTGGAAGTTTACTATTATCAAAAGCTGGCGAAGTATCTTGTCGTTCAGGAATAACCCACCAATCCAAGACGACCTCAGAAATAGGCACGGGAATAAAACGACGGGCCTCGTTTGGAACCGCTAAAACCAAATCCTCTTTATTTAAATTAGGAATATCTAAAGAAATCAACAAACTAGAACGCAAAGGAATTGCGATAGCTCCATTTTTAGAAGTAACATTGGCTTCACGAAACAAATCAGTCAAAACTTCGGACATTTTATCTGTACCCAAATTTACAGCTTGCCCGATTGACATCCCAACATAAGGACCAGTGGACAACTCACCATAAGTCTCTAAAACAATTCGTCCCTTGTCTTCGCGTAATTGTAAAACTTTAGCCGACGAAGAACCAAAATCAATAGCAATAATACTATTTGGATTTTGCTTTCCAGAAGAACTGCCAAATTTAAATATACGAGAAAGAAATTTAAACATAAAATAAAAAGTTTAGTTTATTGGAGTGCGATGTTCTGAATCTCTCATCAGTTTACTGCGAGGGTGAGGACACAAAATCTTTTTTATTATAGCACTATTACGAGAAAAAATGAAAACAAATTTTAGATAGTATGTTGGTTTTTAGGATAAATATTCTAACTATTTCAAATCTATTTTCTCCCTTTTAAATTAACAATTCAACAAGGAAAAGATATAATCTAATTAATGAAAAAAATACTGGAAAAATTAACTAAACTACGGCAAATTATCCACGACAGCCTTTTCCCCAAGCGTTGTGCTGGCTGTAAAACTAAGGGCTCTTATTTATGCGACAATTGTTCTTTTAATATCCCCAGAAGAGGCAATCATGACGATAAAGCAATTTTTTCAATCACTCCATATCATCACCCCGCCGTCAGACAACTGATTTGGTTACTAAAATACCGAGGAGTTCGTGAAATTGCCAAAATCTTTGCGGATTGGCTATATGAAGCTTTGTTGGAAGATTTAGCTGAAATGACTATCTATCGCGAACAAAAAGGAAAAATAATAATAATCCCCATCCCTTTGTCAAAAAAACGATTAAGGGAACGTGGTTTTAATCAAACAGAAGAGATTGCTAAATACCTTGAAATTTTAGAACCAAAATTATTTCGTCTTGAATCTAATAACTTAATCAGAATAAAAAATACCCCCACCCAAGTTTCGGTCAAAAACAGAACAGAGAGATTAAATAACTTAAAAGGAGTTTTTAAAATAAACAACAAAAAAAGTTTGCGGGGAAGAACCATTATTTTACTAGACGATGTAGCTACGACCGGAACAACATTAGAAGAAGCCACCAAATGTCTAAAAAGAAGCCACCCCCGCCGAATCATAAAAATTACAATTGCAGGCGGTTAATTTTTTAAAAAAACTAAGGAAATCAACAACATCAAAAATGATACTGTATAAACATAAAAAATCGTTCTTTTAATTTCAGTTCGGTCAAAAGAATTTTCACCGCCAACAAAAGGAATAGGAATTTCTTTATTATTCTGATCAAAACAAGAACCACCAAGTTTGATATTTCGAGCCCCAGCATAAGTAACAATTGGAATCCCCCCATTTGGCGAAGGACCTTTTTGAGCATCCAAAAGCCAAGCTCGCCAAGCCCCACGTCCAGAATCTCTTGTCATGGTCGCCACTAATAAAATTAAAAAACCAGTTATTCGAGCTGGAATAAAATTAAAAACATCATCAACTCGCGCAGAAAACCAACCAAATTTAAAATAACGGTCATTTTTATAACCAACCATTGAGTCTAAAGTATTAACAATTTTATAAACAAACATTCCCAACGGACCAAATAAAACTAAATAAAAAAGTGGGGCAATGATCCCATCTAAAATATTTTCGGTCGCGGTTTCAATAGTCGCCCGAACAATCTCTTTCTCATCCGCTTTTTCCATATTACGACTAACTATTTTTTGAATCCTTTCTCTTGCCTGATCCAACTTATTATCATCTAAAAAATTAGAAACCGCTGATATTTCTCTAACCAAGGAACCAATTGCCAACAAGGAATAAATTGTATAGAGATAAAAAATATCAAGAAATATTCCACCCCAACTTTTTAAAATATATACTATCAATAAAAAGACCGCTCCCAAAAAAACGACAACCAAAAACCAATGAATTACACCCAAGAAATAGAGCGACAACCTTTTTAATTTTCTCAATTTCCTTTCTAACCAAATTGAAACAAAACCAATCATTTGGACGGGATGATACAACCAAACTGGGTCAGCCAAAAAGCAGTCGAGCAGAAAAGCCATGAGTAAAATATTAGCCATTCTTAAACTCTAATTGATATACCCAGTATTTGCAATAATCCTATTTTTTGATAGTCTTATCCACAGAAACAAGAAGGTACTAGTCTTGGTTAAAACAATAAGACTAAAGTGAAGCGGGGTGAAATTCCCCCACTGTCGCGCAACGGTAAAGTCCGATCCCTATCTTCTAATTTGGCTCGCGTAAAAGCCACCCTCTAATTAACAGAGCGTGGTCAAAGAGTTAACCACGTTCTTTAAAATAAAACAGATTTTGTGTCCAATCCCAACAGCGAGCTGTCAAGGTATTGGACACAAAATACCATGGCTGTTTTTTTGGAATAAGTATGGCCCACCGGCCATACAAAACACAACGCGTGTCCTCATCCTCGCAGTAAACTGACGAGGTATTCGAACATCGCACTCCAATAAATTTGAACAAAATTTCAGCAATAACCAGTATTCCAAAAAGGAGGAAGTCTAAGTGCAAATCACACTTAAGGAAGACCAAACATTTATTTCGTTTTCTCAACCAATGAAAAGTATTGGTTCCGCTATTTGGGGTGGAGGTCTAAAAAAAGATGTTCTCACTGTGGCAAACATAACCATACCCAAAAATCTCAACGTCCCAATTGAGCAAATGCCTAATTTTTGCAAGGAAACACTCACTCAAAATGACTATCTAGCTAAGAATGGAGTTGTTCTTCTAACCGCTGTACCTCAAAAATATCTTGGACAATCAACTAATAAAAGATGTTTCGTAACGGCTGGCCTGGGTAATGTTTACCCTCTTATTCCAAAAACAATTTGGGATGAAAAGAATAATAAAACTCA
>Ga0075530_1001384_pt1 | contig 11597 bp, 9 predicted proteins | sample NGEPerD_2_FD_75101 | JGI IMG/M metagenome (GOLD analysis project Ga0075530, IMG submission 75101) | Arctic peat soil microbial communities from the Barrow Environmental Observatory site, Barrow, Alaska, USA - NGEE PermafrostL1-D | ecosystem: Environmental > Terrestrial > Soil > Wetlands > Peat ...
ATTCCAGGCCCAGGATGCGTTGACGTACACATAGATCGAAAACGCAAAGCATCCCAGGAAAGCGGCGCTCGGCTCGAGGAGCTCTCTCCAGCGAAGCCCCTGCCGCAAGGCCGCGACAATGACTGTAAGCGCAATCAACGCCAGGAAAGCCGGGCTGAGGCGCGGGACGATCGCCGTGATCAGCGGCGCCAAAAAGAAGAGACTCGTGAACAACCCAGACTTCGGTTTGCGCTCGCCGCCGGCACCAATGGCCATGTAGGGATCTCTCCGCTCGATTGGGGGCTCATCCATAGCAAGCCGGCGCGCGCAATTCCAGAGACGGGACGAGCGGGTTAGCTTGCCAAGGGAGGCGCGACCGTGCCGTCTACTCAAATTATGATGAGCTTTCCTGGATTCAGGATCCCGTTCGGATCGAAGCTCGTCTTGATCTTGCGCATCAGCTCCACAGCCAAGTCCCCTTTGGCGTGAGGCAGTAAGTCACGCTTCATGCGGCCGATGCCATGCTCGGCACTGATGGAGCCGTCCAGGTCGAGCACGATCTCATGGACCGCCGCGTTGAGCGCTTCCCAATTCGCCAGGAACACAGCCTTATCCATGCCGACGGGCTGGCTGACATTGTAGTGGATGTTGCCGTCGCCGAGATGGCCGAACGGGACCGGACGCGCGCCGGGGATCATAAGCTCGACGAGCTGATTGGCCCGGGCGATGAACTCCGGCACAGCTGCCACGGGAACGGAAATGTCGTGCTTGATGCTGCCACCCTCGTACTTCTGCACTTCGCTCATCAGCTCGCGCAAACGCCAGAGCTGCCCAGACTGCGCATGCGATGAGGCAATGGCGGCGTCGGCCATCTCGCCGGCCTCGATGCCGGCTTGAAGGAGCAGCTCGGCCATTTGGCGCGGCTCGTCGCTTTCGTGCGGGCAGGTCAGCTCAAGCAACACATACCAAGGATAGGGAGATGGGAAGGGATCGCGCACGTCATTCCCGTGGCGCAGCGCAAACTCCACGCCGATCCGCGGCAAGATCTCGAAGGCCGTCAGCATGGATCCTGCGCTCTCGCGCGCCCTCGCGAAGAACGCGGGGGCGTCTTCAAGCTTTTTCAGGCCGGCAATGCAGGTCACCCGCTCGACGGGCCTGGGAAACAGCCGCAGCACCGCGGCGGTGATGATGCCGAGCGTGCCCTCGGACCCGATGAACAGGTCCTTGAGATCGTAGCCGGTATTGTCTTTGCGCAGGCGTTTGAGTCCGTGCCAAACGCGCCCGTCCGCCAGCACCACTTCCAGCCCAAGCGCCAGGTCGCGCGCATTGCCGTAGGACAACACGGCCATTCCTCCGGCATTGGTCGCAAGGACGCCGCCGATCTGACAGCTTCCTTCCGAAGCGAGGCTCAAGGGAAAGAGCCTGCCTGCGCTCTCCGCAACCTGCTGTGCTAATGCGAGTGTGAGCCCGGCCTCGACCGTCATGGTGTTGGAGGCGAGGTCGATGTCGCGCACATGGGTGAGACGTTGAAGTGAGACGACCACCTGGTTGCCGCTCTCGTCCGGAATCTGCGCGCCGACCAAACCCGTGTTGCCGCCTTGCGGCACGATGGCCGTGAGCGTTTCGTTAGCCCATTTCAGGATGGCCGAAACCTCTTGCGTCGAACCAGGCTTCAGCACGAGGGCGGCGTTGCCGCGATAGCGGTCCCGCCACTCGGTGAGATAAGGCGCCATGGCCGCCTCATCGCGTATGGCGTGCTCCTCGCCCACGATGCGGGTGAACGCGTCAAGAGTATGGGGGCTTGGCTTTTCGCTCATGGGTAATGGCTGGCGCCGGTTAGCAGGCGAATCCGCGAGTTCTTAGGCAGGTGCGTCTCACAGGGGTCATTCAACTGACAACATGGAGGAGGTACTTCCTGGGGCTCAGCGGGGCAAGAGCCCAAAGGGTGGCGTTAGCTGAATGCGCCTCTCGGGCGGACGAGTTGTGCCCCGCCTTTTTGGGTCGCCTTGACAAGAAAGGCGCGACAGTGCCGTCTCTCGACATGACGCAAGCCAAGTCGGGACGCCTCTAGATGTGTGGAATTGCGGGGTTTCTCGATCCGAAACGGCGCTCCGGTGACAACGAGCTGAAGGCGCTTGCCGCTAGCATGGCCGTGGCTTTGCGCCATCGCGGGCCGGACGCGCAAGGCGTCTGGGTGGACGAGCAGGCGGGCGTGGCACTGGGTCATGCGCGGCTTTCTATCATCGATCTCAGTCCTGCCGGCGCGCAGCCCATGCAATCTGCTTCTGGCCGGTTTGTCATCTCCTATAACGGCGAGGTCTACAACGCGGCCGAGCTTCGGGCGGAGCTTGAACGGGCGGGTCACACATTCCGCGGCCGCTCGGATACCGAGGTTCTGGTGGAGGGCTTCGCCGAGTGGGGCGTTAGCGCCACGGTCGAGCGCACCATCGGGATGTTCGCCTTCGCCGCGTTCGACCGGAAAGAACGCGTGCTGACGCTGGCGCGGGACCGCCTCGGCATCAAGCCGGTGTATTGGGGCCGCGTCGACGGGCGCGTGGTGTTCGCCTCCGAGCTGAAGGCGTTCGCGGCGCTGCCCACTTTTGCGCCGACGATCGACCGCCAGGCGCTCGCGGCGTATCTGTGCACCGGCGCCGTTCCGGCGCCTGCGAGCATCTATCGGGATATCCAAAAGTTGGAGCCCGGGTCGCTGCTCGAAATCCGCGACGATGGCGAGACGCGCGGCGAGCGCTACTGGTCGCTGCTCGACGTGGCGACGCGGGGGCGGGCTGCGCCGCTCGACATCGACGATGAGGAGGCCTGCGAGCGGCTGCAGACGCTTCTCACCGACGCCGTCAAGCGACGCATGGTGGCGGATGTGCCCCTCGGCGTGTTCCTTTCAGGCGGCATCGACTCTTCGATGGTGACCGCGCTGATGCAGGCCAACAGTCCTTCGCCGGTCAAGAGCTTCTCCATCGGCTTTCACGAGGCGGACTACAACGAGGCGAGGCAGGCGAAAGCCGTGGCGGCGCATCTCGGCACCGATCACACCGAGCTCTACGTGACGGCGGAGGAGGCGCAAGGCGTCATACCAAGATTGCCGGAGATCTACGACGAGCCGTTTGCCGATGTGTCGCAGATCCCGACTTTTCTCGTGTCGGAGATGACACGCAAGCACGTCACCGTGGCGCTCTCTGGCGACGGCGGCGATGAGTTGTTCGCCGGCTATAACCGCTACGGTCAGGGTTTGCGGGTCGCGCGCGCGTTGCGGCTGCTGCCGCGTCCGCTCGCGGCGTGTCTGTCTCGCGCGCTCGGCGCGATGCCGCCATCCGCCTGGGACCGCATGTTTGGCGTCGTGCCGGCCGGCGTGCGGCCGCGGCAGGTGGGCGAGAAGCTTCATAAGCTGTCGGCGGTTCTCGGCGAGAACGCGGAGGACTATTACCGCACGCTGATCTCGCCTTGGGGAAACGCGTGGTCCCTGGTCAAGGGTGCTGTGCGGCCCGAGCCGCCGGCGTTCAGCGCCGCGGTGCGGTCGCGCTTCGACGACGAGCTGTCGTGGATGCAGTACGCCGACGGCGTCACCTACTTGCCGGACGATATTCTCACCAAGGTCGACCGTGCCTCGATGGCGGTATCATTGGAGGCACGCGTGCCGCTGCTCGATCACCGGGTCGTCAGCTTCGCTTGGCAGTTGCCCGACGACTTCAAGATCCGCGGCGGTCAGGGGAAGTGGCTGCTGCGGCAGCTCCTATACCAATATATGCCACAGAAACTGGTGGAGCGGCCCAAGATGGGCTTCGGGGTGCCGATTGACGCCTGGCTGAGGGGACCGCTCAAGGACTGGGCCGCCGATCTCCTCGATCCCCAAGCGATGTCCCGCGTAGGCTTCTTGGACCCCGGGCCCATCCAGGAGAAATGGGCGGAGCATTTATCGGGGCGCCGCAACTGGCAGCATTTTCTGTGGAACGTCCTGATGTTCGAGGCGTGGCGTCGCGAACACGCGCGCTAGCTGCCGGCCTTTTCCAGCAGATCCCCGTATAGGGTGCAGTAGGCATCGACGCAGGCCTCGACCGAGAAGTTCTGCTTGGCCCTGAGGCGGGCGGCCCGGCCCAGGGCGGCGCGGAATTCGGGGTCCGCCAGCTTTAGGATGGCGGCTCCGAGCGCCTCAGGGTCACATGGAGGCACAACAAGCCCCGTCTCGCAGTCAACTACCGCCTCGGCGTTGCCACCCACGTTCGTCACCACCATGGGCAGCCCCGCCGCCATGGATTCCAGGATTGCGTTTGAGAAGCCCTCGTTGCGGGTCGGTGGGAGGATGCCGACGTCGGCGGCAGCAAGGATGGTGGGTACGTCGCTTCGCTCACCGAGGAGCCGGACATTTTTCTCGAGACCGCCCTTGGCGATTGCCTGCTCGATATCGCCGCGGCTGCCGCCGTCGCGGCCCGCCAGCAGCGCTACCCAAGGGTTAGGCAAGCGATCGGAGACGCCTGCCAGAGCGGCGATGAGATCCAGGTGCCCCTTGTACGGGAAGAGGGTGGCGACCACGGCCGCGACGAAGGCGTCCTCGTCGATGTTGAGGGCGGAACGCGCCTCTTGTCGGGCGATAGGTGTCGCCGGTAAACGGACGCCGTTGTAGATGAGGTGAACCTTGCCGGCGTCGGCGCCCTCTTCGATCAGCTCCTCGGTCAGCGCCTTGGCGTTGGCGAGAAGCGCATCCATCTTCGTGTGCAGCATGCGTTCGGCTGAGGCGGCGCCCGGCCAGCTGCGCTGATAGTCGTTGAGGCTCCTGCGGCTCATGATCTTGATGGGGACGCCGGCAGCCAAGGCGACCGGAGCGCCGACGAGATACGGCGCTGGCAGAAAGAAGTGCACGATCGGCGGGCGGTAGCGCCTGATCAGCGCGAAGAGCTTCGCGGCGCCGCCCATGATGCGTAGTGGCGCGAGAAGGGATCTCTTCCGTGTGCCGCCGAGATTGGGCGACGCCTCCACCAGGATCCCTTCAGCGTCCAGACGGCCGGCGCGGGCGCCCCGTTCAGTGAAGCAGAAGGCCGCCACTTCAAAGCCACGATGCTTAAGCGCCGGTAGAAGATCAAGAAGATGGCTCTCGGTGCCGCCGATGCCGAAGCTCTCAGTGACGAAGAGCACGCGAGGAGGGAGGGACATCAGGTGCGCGCGATCCGTCGGCTACTCTGCTTCGCAGGCCTTAAACTACACCGTGTGACGTCTGACAGCGGTGTGAAGGTTGTAGAAATCGTCCTTGTCCTCCATCGTCGTCACAACGTGGACATCGAGCCCCCGGCTGGCCCAGTAATTCGCAAGTGTCGATGCGACCCGCTGCGCGCCGCCGATACCAAGGTGAGGCAGGATCAGCACGAGCGGCCCCGATCGGCGCGCCGTGCCGCTCGAGTCCTTGACCACGTTGGGCATGTTTAAGTCAGGCGGTGCGTACACGTGGGCTCGCTTGCGGTTAGCAATAGGGTCGGAGGAAACTATCCCACGTTCGTCCGCCTCGCCACGCAGAATACATTGTGGACCTGGAGGTCGCGACGCGTCAGCTCGGGAAATTTTGCGACAATCTGGTCAGTCAATCTTTCACCGCCATTAAGAGCATCGGACGGAATTTCATCCCATATCTCTATCTTGTAGTCGCGGCTCACAAGAGCCTTTAGATCATCCAGTCGAATCTTATTGAGGCCGCGCGATATATAGTGTCCCTTCGGGGGTTCAAAGGAAATGTGGGCCCAATCCATAAATTGCTTCTGTTCGGGTTTACTTGGGTCGATCTGGTCGATCCGTTTGGGACGCATGTGATGCCCATTCCAGCAGTAGAAATTGTGGTGATTGAAAATGAGGAGGCCACCATCTTTGACGTAGCTCGCTAGTCGGCCCATGACCTCATCGATCTCAATAAGGTGCTCTGTCACGTTGTGCAGGACGGCGACGTCGAAGGAGGAGTCGCTGGGAAAGCTTTCAAACGTCGCAGGCAAAAGCGTGATGCGGCTGCACTTAGCCATGATCTGCCGAGGGGTCCAACCAAAGGAATCCGCGGCGCCGGTGCGGACATTTTTTGCCCGATCCAGATCCAGCTCCAGTATTGGGTCCATCCCGGTATAAGATTTGGCGCCGACTAGAATGTAGCCGACCCCGTGAACACCCCTCCCGCAGCCGACATCTAGGACGTCTTTGTTCCACACATAATGCCGAATTTTTCGAGGCCAGCGCATGTAGCCGAACTCCACCGCCCGCGCGACGATATCGGTATGGAGTTCGGCCTCGGCCTTTGGGTAGTTTCGGTTGAAGAAACGATAGGCCTCTATTGCTGCAGGAACGCTCTCATGAAACGTCGCCGCCACAACGGGAGAGAGGCTCGCCTCATTCCAGTCTGAACTTGCAGCGTCACCATGCGCGGCTGCTGTACCACCTTTACTGCTTCGAGGCATGAATTTAGTAAGTTTACCTAAGTGCTTCAGCGCTAGAACCCGCTGCTGACTTGAGAGTGCCATGACCCATCTCTTGCCCAACCTATACAAAGGGCCACGGTGGGGTGTAGAGCCACCTCCGTCTTCGCGGATCGAAAGATCTGGGTCTCGGACAGGCTTATTCATGAAACTGGAGCCATTTGATTTGGGTCACCGACGGTTGAACTTTTTTCGCCAATTCGTTCCGCTGGATTGCGGCTCGATTGAGGCAAACTCAAGCATTTGCGTTGAGCCTCATGAGGCAGGGGGGCCGCAACGGGCACATGCAACAAAGCCCAACCGCAGAGCTCTCCCGCTCGCGCTTTTGTGGCGGGTTAGCCAAGAGACGGTTGTTGAGCTGATTATTACGCCTGCTGAGTTTGGTGGCTCGGGCCCCTTATGACTGCGAGGGGTATGCGTCACACGAGAGCCGAGAACGAGTGGCGCGAAGCATCGCTACGCGTCGAATTGAGATGGCCGACAATACAACCAACGACAACATCATGCTTGGGACCATGGGTGTTGAGTATCGTGTGATAAAGTGCGTCGCGAGCGCGTAGAAGGCAAAACAACCTATTGGGAACAGCGTTGCGCCGAACGCCGCGCGATAGCCGCCCACGGCGCCCCACACAAAGAGTGTGAGTAGCGAAAGTAACGCTGCGGCATTTAATATGCTCGTGACGTTCGAATTGAACAGATCGGATCTTAGCATCCAACTTCCGCGCCAAAGGAAGGCTGCGCTGGCTTTCATGTGAGCCCCCGGGTGCGCCACAATGAGGTCAATCGCCTCTCGTCGTTGCTCAGTATCAGCCAAACTAGCGGCGTTCTCGAAACCTTGATCTCGATAAAGGTGCCGCAGTCGCGTTCGCTCGGCGCGAGCCTGCATGCGATATGTCACGGCATCCTCAGGGCGACCCTCACTTACCGCGACGCGGTCAGACTTGGAATAGGGACTCGCGTTGCGATTAAAGCGCCGCACAGGTCCCTCTCGGAATTCCTTCTGAGAGTAACCAAGGTGTTTGATCAGTTTGGTTCGCCAGGGATAAGGTGACCAATTAATGAGGACGCTGCGAAATTCCTCGTCGGTCATCTGGTCTTGTAAGGCGCGGTTGTAGAGTACCGCGCCGCCTCGTTGAGCGATGGTGTATACGTCGAAGTGGATCTTGTTTCGGATCAACCATGGTAAAGTCACCGCAGCCATGGCGACGAACAAACAAAGCACGATTGACAACGTCTCACTCCACCGTTTCACGGTAGATGGGAACATGAGATGCCAAGCACCCATTGCGAGGATAAACCCGAGAGCGACGTAGGCATAAGAGGCCTTCGTAAGAGCGAGAAGCCCAAGGAAAACTCCCGCCATAACAAAAAACTTCTTTTGACCTCGCTTCATCCCTAGCACGGTGGCTACACCCAACCACACCATGAGGGTCGCAGCTTGGATCTCGGTGTAGTTGCGATCGATAATCCCATCATTGTTGAGAAAGAAGGCATAGACCAAGAAGATCGCGACTATCGCGCTTATCTGGCCGGCGATCCTTTCGGGAACCATCAGGATAGCAGTCAAGGCGACGCCAAGTAGGCACAGGAGCGCCCAAATGAGATTGTGCTGTTTCAGATACAGCAAGTGCTTGCCTCGATTGAGCGAGTTTATCGTCGCGTCATCGCCGATCCGCGGATCAAGTATGATCTGCAGGGCCAATGCGGCTATGGGAAGCGGCTCCCGGTATTGACCAGGTGCATACCCATCACCTTGGCCGCCTTCGAAAGCAATGACCCCGTGCCGCGCCAGGCTGTAGGCACCTCGCACGTTCTGGAAGCCGTCGGCTTCATTTGCTTTGTACGATAAACTGTGGCCCAGCGCGAGAAGTGCAATGATGATCGACGCAGCGATTCCCAACGGCAGCAGTCTTCGGAGCCACAGTTTCAACATTGAGGTATCCTTGCTGAAATCCGAACCCCTCATTGGTTTTCTATCTACCACCTAAGCATGCAAGCGAGTTACTTCTCCTAGCACGTTTAGCGTAGACCCTCGAGGAGCGAGGCCTTGATGCCTCGAATTATGAACTTTCTTCGAAGGAAAGAGTGCAAATAGCCACGCCTCTCGCGTCGGTACTTTGCGAACTGCGAGACGGCGCCTAGTGCGCGCTGCCCCAACAGGGCTGACACGTATAGCTTGTCGGCTCTCGTCGTGCTTCCCGTAGCTTGATATCCAAGCCGTGACATAAGCGGTCCGCAAAGATGCTCGACAAGCTGCAATTGGCGCGCCGTCAGCGTCTTTTGCCAAAGATCGATCCTCTCTGGGTCTGGCGGTCGACTCAAGAACCGGTGAACGTTCGCGTAGTAAGAAGTATACTCTTGGTTGTCGTCGGCTTCTGGTTCCGCTAAGCCGTCTTCATAGTTGATGTCGATATGCCTGCACACCTCTTTGAGCGTTTCAGTCGGCGAGCATACAAGCTCCTCGTAGCGTACCAACAACACGTCCCTAGGGAAGCGGTCCTCCAAATCGAGGCCAGCAGAAACATCGTTTATCCACCTTAGCGCCGCGAAGTACGCGTTGCTTCGGTGAGCGTCAGAGCGGATGAGCGACGAGACAACTGCTCGCGGATCACGGACGACATGGACGAATTTTGCATTAGGCCAAGCCTGCTTTAGGACATCGCCGTAGCGCACGAATCTCGGCGTCTTCTGTCCCCAAATCTTCTTGTGGTTCTTTGCGAGGTAAAGTTCGTGAAGCTCCTCGATTGCGCGAGGCACACTGTTGGCTTTAAACAAATCCTCCGGGTTGACGCTTAGGCCCCACTCCTTCAGTTCAAACTCACGCACGAGCGTTTGAACCAGAGTTCGATAACTCAGGCTCCCTCTCGCTTGCAGGTAGTCAACGATAAAGAGGGACTCGAGTGGAATGCCGACCAGCGAATGCCGATTCAGCATCGTACGCAGAAGCGTCGTTCCCGATCGCCCGCAACCCACAATGAAGAAGGGAGCGCGTTTTGATTTTGAGTCAGCTCGCATCAGTCACCGGAACTCCCTGCGTCGTGCTGTAGAGCAGGAATCATTCCGATCCGATGCGCGACATAGCCGATCCCAGCGAAGAACAGATCACCAAGAATCGTTGCCACGCGAAATGCAAGGGCCACCAGTGTGGCGCCCTCGAGCGACACGCCAAGTGCCATGAACGCGCCGATGATGACAGCCTCGCGTACTCCTAGCCCGGCCGATGCCCCCGGAGTGAGATAGCCTATGAGCCAGGCTGCGGACCAGATTGCTGTGACATCTGGCATAGAAGGCTGATTGCCGTCTAGTAGGCTGGACGCTAGCCACCAAAGAGCGAATCCCGACAAGATACGGCCGCCCACCTGGAGCAATAAGGCCTTTAGACCAGCGATCAGCACCTGACGCCGCAGGAATGGATCTATTAACGCCCGGACCTCTGTACGCTTCGCGCGCAGAAAAAGCGCCGCAGCGCAGCCAACAACAAACACGGCTCCCACAACGGCGAGGAGGGGGATCAGGCTTCCCTGCAGAACGTCAAGGATGGAGGCGCGAATAAGCGGCGCACCGAAGACAAGGGCTACCACGATTGAGGCAGCTATGATTAGGCCTGTCTCCGCGAGGATCCCCCAGCCGGCGGCGGAGTGTTCCACGCCGCGCTCGCGAAGCAAGTAGTATCGGCCGACATGATGCATTATGTTCGACGGGATATACTTATATATTTGCGAGATTGCATAGATATAGAGGCCGTCGATCCATGATATGCGGACCTCGGAGACGCTCATGACGATCGTGTGCCAGGCAGTGAAAACAAAAAACAGAGATGCGGTGAAAATTAGCGCTGTAAGGATGACGCCCATCATGACGTGGGTGTCAGTCCAGGCGTCGGTAGTCAAAAGCTTGGAGGAGTAAAGGCTCCACACAACGAATGCGATTGCGATCGTCGTAATCAGCAGGCCGAGCCAACGAACGCTACGTTGTGAAAAACGCTGGGCAAAAAACACTGCGGACCCGCCACGTTTGAGAAATACAGCGGCTACTTCTACGGCAAAATCCAAGATCGGTCAGCAACCACGCTTTCCACTCGCCCAAACGCCTACGCTAGTGCCGAGATCGGGCACCAGAATGCACAGCTGATTGGCTCCAACGAGAAACCGCTTATAGTAGTCGATGCGAAGTGCGCTTTTCTCGGCAAGGTCTGCCAGCGAGCTTTGAGTGAATAGCTCTTCGTGTTCGTCGGCGGCATCTTTGCTGAACAGACCTAAGCGGCTGCCGAGATCGTGAATGAGACGGAAGGATTGGTGAGGCGTGGTTAGGACGATGCGCCCGCTATCTGACAACAGCTGGGCCCAGACCTGGAGCGCACCTTGAGCATCCTTGATGTGTTCAATGAGGGCCAACGCGACCACAGTGTCGTATGAGCCTTCCGGTGGAAGTTCCTCGACGAAGGTGTGTGTCGGATAGTTCGCGCGCGCGTCGGCAAGGGCTCTGCTGTCTCTGTCGACGCCTAGATACTGATCTGGAGCGACATATGCTGCGAGCCCACCGTTGCCGCAGCCTACGTCCAGAACCCGACCGACCAAATACGGCCTCGCCGCGTCGATCCGAGCTCGCTGCAGAAACGGCGAAAAGAACCCTTGCTCAGCTTGGTTAGCCACTCTGCGTTCCCGAACGATTTCTCAACTGCCTTGTCTCAATTTCTGCGCGGAGTATTCGCGTCCGCAAATCCTCCAGCAGGAGGCGATTGGTGGCGACCAGATCGGCTAAAATCCCGCCGATGGCAAGAATGCCAGAAATCGCCAGCAGGCCGACACCTACAACAACCGACTGGATGTGCCCTTGTCCGGTGCCAATCGCATAGAAATATGAGAACCGAAAAATGAAGAAGAGGCCGGGTACCGCTAGCAGAGCCGCGAGCAGCATGAAGAATCTCAGTGGTTTGTATATTACGAAGATGCGCAGAATGGTGAGGACCGACCGTCTGATGTAGGTAGGAACACTTGATATCAATCGTGACGGTCGGAGATACGGATTGACCTTGATAGGCACGCACGTAATCGGAATGCCCTTGCGTCCGGCTTGGATAATTGTTTCCAGCGTGTAGGTGTACTCATTGAATACATTGAGGCGCATAGCGGCATCCCGATGGATCGCCCGGAATCCGCTCGG
>Ga0075530_1001385_pt1 | contig 11589 bp, 13 predicted proteins | sample NGEPerD_2_FD_75101 | JGI IMG/M metagenome (GOLD analysis project Ga0075530, IMG submission 75101) | Arctic peat soil microbial communities from the Barrow Environmental Observatory site, Barrow, Alaska, USA - NGEE PermafrostL1-D | ecosystem: Environmental > Terrestrial > Soil > Wetlands > Peat ...
CAGGGCTACTCCCTCGGCGGCTGATCCCGCTCCCGAAGCTCTGCCGTGGCCCGCTCGTCCTTTTGACGGGCGGGCCATGTCTTGTCCGACGGGTGTCGCAGCAGGACGACCGACCCGTCGTGGACGAGCGGAGCAAGGAAGACTGGCACGCCCCCTGCCGAGGCCGGATGTACGTCGGTGAGCAGGCGCACGCCAGGCCCGTGATCGATGCTGCCGGCCGCCTCGAGCAGGTCGGAGTGGGTCCGGAGACGCTCGGCCGAGTGCCAGGCGACCGTGTCCGGGCTCGGTGGGGTGAGTCCGAGGAAGACGTCGCTCTGACCGGGCCACAGCAGCCCGTAGTCGAGCACTCCGCCGGGCAGCGGATCGGCGAACCGCACGGCAAAGGGGAGGAGGGAGCAGGCCACGACGTGCTCGGCGTCCTCGTGCTGCACGAGGGTGTCCGGCCCGCACACCACGACATCGTGGCTCACCGACGCCATGTCGGTCACGGCGAGTCCGGCGCTCCACGCGGCGCCGAGGAAGACCGGCACCAGCCAGTGGGGCGGGAGGTCGAGCAGCACGGTGTCACCTGCCTCGAGACCGAGCTCGTCGGTGAGCAGGTTGGCGGTCTTGCTGACCCAGTTGGCGTAGGTGGTGACCGAGAGCTCGGCGCGTTCACCGGTCGCTTCGTCGTACGCCGTGAGGAGTGGTTGACCGGGATCCGTACGCAACCGCCGGCCGATCAGCTCGGGAAACGTCGGTGGAGTCTTCACGGACGTTCACCATAGTGCCGGCGGCAGTCGGCGGTGGTGGCAGGATGCGGCCCATGACTCCTTCGGCCATGACTCCGTCCGCAATGGAGAGGCTCTGGGCCGTCGTGCCGGCCGGAGGTGCCGGCACCCGGCTCTGGCCGCTGTCGCGGGCCTTGACGCCCAAGTTCCTGCTGGATCTCACGGGCAGTGGTCGCACCCTGATCCAGGCCACCGTGGACCGGCTCGGACCGCTGGTGGGCGACCGGGTCGTGGTTGTGACCGGAGCTGCCCATGAGCAGGCCGTACGCCGCCAGCTGCCCGACCTGGGTCACGTGATCGCCGAGCCGTCGCCGCGAGACTCGATGGCAGCGATCGGGTTGGCGGCCGCACGACTCGAGCTGGAGGATCCCGAGGCACTGATCGGCTCGTTCGCCGCCGACCACGTGATCACCGACGAGGCGGCCTTCGCAGCGTGCGTGCGCGAGGCTGTTGAGGTCGCCGCCGGCGGGCTGCTGGTGACGGTCGGCATCGAGCCGACGCACCCGGCCACCGGATTCGGCTATGTCCGTGGGGGTGAGGCACTGCCCGGCTTCGCGACGGCCCGGGTGGTCACCGAGTTCGTGGAGAAGCCCGACCCCGAGCGCGCCGAGGCCTACCTGCGGAGCGGGGAGTACCGCTGGAACGCCGGCATGTTCATTGTCCGCGCAACGACCCTGCTCGACCTGCTGGCCGAGAACCACCCCGCCCTCGCGGCCGGGCTGCGGGCGATCGCGGCCGACCCCTCCTCGCTACCGGAGAGGTGGCCCGGACTGACGCGGATCGCGATCGACCACGCGGTCGCCGAACCGGCAGCTGCGGCCGGACGCGTCGCGATGGTGCCCGGTCCCTTCGGCTGGGAGGACGTGGGGGACTTCGCCGCACTGGGGGCGATGACAGCGGAAGGCCCGCAGGGCATGAAGGTGATCGGGGACCAGAGCCTCGTGCTGGCCAGACAGGCGAGCGGACTCGTGGTGTCCTCCACGGGACGCACGGTGGCGGTGGTGGGGCTCGACGACGTGGTGGTGGTCGACACCGGTGACGCGCTGCTGGTCACGACGTACGCGCGTGCTCAAGACCTCAAGGGCCTCGTCGACGAGCTCAGGCAGGGCGGGCGGACCGACCTGACCTGACGCACGCCGCGCCTGCCGATCAGGGAGCGTCGGGCTCGGGGGCGTTGTTCGCCGGGAAGTCGGCCATGAACGTCTTCAGGACCGCGCCGCTGGGGGCACCGCAGTACTGCGTGATGCCCTCCTGGTCCTTCGGCCCGGTCCAGTGGGTGAGCGCGACGTGTTTCCCACTTGGGAACGACTTGCCGTCGCTCGACTCCCACGGCGCCGCCATGAACTTGTCGCCCTCGTCGAACTTCCCGGAGATCGCCTGGATGTCCTTGTAGGCGTCGGTTCCCTTCTTCACCGTGTTGTCGTACCAGAGGATCGTGTGGCCGTGCTCGAGGCTGTGCACCAGACGCTCGACCTCGGGCCGGTCCTCGGTGGAGTAGAAGCTGCGGATCTCCGACCCCTGGAGGTAGTTGCCCCAGTGCGGCCCCGATGACGGGGGTGCGTCGGTATAGGGGATCCTCGTGCCCGGGTCGATGTGGTCACCGCTCCCGGTCGCCTTCTTCTTCTGGACCGGGTCACAGTCGGCAGCGGAGGCCGTGACGCCAAGTTCGGCCAGCGGGGTGCCGGCTGCCTTGTTCTCCTCACGCACGTTCTTGACGTAGGGGATGACGGCAGCAGCGAGGAGTCCGAGGACCACCACCACGCAGGCGCCGAGGATCAGCAGGCTCCGCTGCCGTTCCTTGCGCGCCTGGTCCTTGCGCATCTGCTCGGCAATCGCACGACGGCTGTCGCGCTCGCTCTTCTTGGCCACTCGTCCGCCTCGGTTCGGGTGCAAAGTGCTCCGGAGTCTACGGAGCGGTGGGTGAGATGGTGACGTGGTCCCCGCGTTCGTCCGGCGAGGTGATGTCGCTGAACGGTCGCCACCTGTGGGCGTGCGCGACGAGCCGCACACGCTCCACAGCGGCCACCTCGTCCCGCACGTCGCCTCCTGGCAGCTGCACCCTCACCGAGATCCCCTCGACCGAGCCGGGGAGGCCGCACGAGTCCAGTGCCCGCAGCATCTCCTCGGGCTGCGCCGGGGTCCCGAAGCAGTCGCCGTCGCGCCCCCGCACCGCCGCGATCACAGCCTCGCGTGCGCCGAGGGCGAACATGTCCTCGTCCCGGCGCCGGATGAGCGCGGGGGCTCCCGGCCCGTGATCGCCCGACGGGAGCACACGATGGCCGAGCCCGCGCACGACCGTCACCGGACGCCCGCCGAGCTTGCCGGTGACGAGCTCGGCCAGGGAAGCGAGCTCGTCGGCGACAGCGGGTGCGGTCACGACCAGTGCGTTGCCGTAGGAGTCGGTCCTCCCGGCGTGGTCGTCGAGCGGGTCGATGCCCGCAGCTCCGACGGCCAGGTCTGTCTGACCGAGCCGCCAAGCGCGACCGGCGGTGTCCGTGATGACCACGGCCACGTTCTGGCCGGTCTGCTCGTGCACCCGTTCACGAAGCGCGAGGGCTGAGGCGTCGGGATCGGTCGGGAGCAGTACGACGTGCCCCGGAGTCACGTTCGAGGCATCCACACCGGCCGCCGCCACCACCATGCCGAGATGGTTCTCCACGATCATCGTGGCCCCACGCTGCGCGACCACCCGCACCGTCTCGTGGCGGATCGCTTCCTCGCGATCACCTGCGCGCACGCGCCCCTCGGACTTGCTGACGATCTTGCTGGTCACGAGCACGACGTCGCCCTCGTTCAGGTCCAGACCGCACAGCAGTGCGCCGAGGTCGGTCCCCCCGACGATCTCCGCGATGCCCTCGACGGCCCAGGCCTCGAGTCGGACCATCAGAACCCGCCCAGGTCGAACGCGGCGGCCACCATCTCGGCGGTTGCGTCGTGGTCGGTCATCCACAGGGGTACGGCCCGGCAGCGGATCCCTGCGGCCATCACCCTCTCGACGGACGGCGCGTCGACGCTGTCCACGAGCCAGCCGTCGAGCAGTCCGCCCGCCGAGCGGGCACCGTAGTGCTCGGCCACCCCGGCAGCGGAGACCTCCACACCGATCACGCCGAGCAGCTGCCGGGCCATGCCGTGGACATGGTCTTCGCCGATGATCCCGGAGACACCGACGACCGGCGCCATGGTCGAGGTGAGTGCGTCGCGAATGCCCGGGACCCCGAGGATCGTGCCGACCGAGACGACCGGGTTAGACGGCGGCACGAGGACGAGGTCGGCGTCGCGGATCGCCTCGAGAACCCCCGGCCCGGGCTTGGCGTCCTCGATTCCGATCGGCACGACGGCGTGTGCGGGAACTCCGGCGTGGTGGCGGATCCAGTACTCTTGGAAGTGCACGGCCCGGCGTTCTCCGGAGTCAGGGTCGTCGATCACCACGTGGGTCTCGACCCGGTCGTCGGTCATCGGGAGCAGCTCGACTCCTCCCCCGATGACGGCAGAGAGCCAGCGCCGGCACAAGGCCGCCGTCACGTCGCTGAGCGGGTAGCCCGCCTCGAGCATCTGGGTGCGCACGAGGTGGGTGGCGATGTCGCGGTCGCCGAGGCCGAACCACGTCGGCGCCACGCCGTACGCCGCGAGCTCCTCCTTGGCGCTCCACGTCTCCGCACGGCGGCCCCAGCCCCGGTCGATGTCGATGCCGTCGCCGAGGGTGTACATCACCGTGTCGAGGTCGGGACAGACCTTGAGGCCGTGCACCCAGATGTCATCGGCAGTGTTGGCGATGACCGTCACGGTGGTGCCCGAGCCCGACCCAGGGTCTGTGGTCGGGCCGGTGCGCTCGATCAGGCGCAGCAGGCCCTGCAGGAACCGAGCGCCACCGACCCCGCCGGACAGAACTGTGATGCGTCCGGGCGGTCGCGGGTGTTCTGTGGGGGATCTCAGGGGTGAATCCGACATGGACGCAAGTGTGGACCAGTTGGGCCCAATACCAGACTTTCGCTTGACTTCATGGGTACGACAGGCATGTAATCACAACAGTGTGATTAGTAACTCGGTCCGTCAGGATCGCAGGGTCGAATAGGGGCAAACACCGTGCGCGAACTGTATCTGCTCGACGAGGAAGCGGAAGACACCGGATGGCAGGAGCGCGGACTGTGCGCTCAGACCGATCCTGAGGCGTTCTTCCCCGAAAAGGGTGGTTCCACCCGCGAGGCCAAGAAAGTCTGCCTGACCTGTGAGGTTCGCCAGGACTGCCTGGAGTACGCACTGGAGAACGACGAGCGCTTCGGTATCTGGGGCGGGCTCTCGGAGCGGGAACGCCGCAAGCTGAAGAAGCGGGCTGTCTGAGCCGCAAGCTGCTGGCTTCGGTGCTCGGTACTCGGCGGCCGGTGCTCAGGGTTCGTAGTCGGGGTGCACGTCCTCGGCCGGCACCCCGAGATAGTCAGCGAGCTGTTCCACCACGACCGTCAGCACGAGCGCCTCGAGGTCGGTTCGGGTCTCGGCGCGGTGCTCGATGGGCCGGCGGAAGAGCACGAGTCGCGTCGGCGTCGTCTGCGTGGCCGGCACCAGTGAGGCCAGCGGCACCCGTGGAGCAACCCAGGTGCGCGGAAGCACCGGGATGTCCTCGACCGCAAGCTCGACGGTGGCGAGCTCCTCGGTCCAGCGCGACTCCACATCGCTCATCACGTCGACGGCCACCTGGTCGAACTGCTCGCGCCCGGTGAGGTGGGCGGGCACCCGCCCACCCGGTGCTCCGGCGGCGAATGCCGGCCCGCGCATTCCGCGTCCGCGACGGTCGCGTGCTGTACCCCCTGAGCGGTCCCCGGGCGGCGAGGGCGCCAGGTCCAGGGCCAGGCGGGCAGCTGGTCCCGCAGCCGGTTCGTGAGCCGGTTCCTGGGCAGGGAGTTCGACAGGGTCCGGGAAGGGGTCGTTCACGACCGCGAGCCTACGGGGACAACGCTTCCCCGAGCTGTAGCGTCACGCCCGTGGGCCTCCTCCGTCGCTGTTCGCGCACAGCGTGTGGACGCCCCGCCACGACCACGCTCACCTATGTCTACGCCGACCAGACGGCTGTCGTCGGCCCTCTCGCGACCTACGCCGAGCCGCATGCCTACGACCTCTGCGACGCCCACAGCGAACGCCTCTCTGCCCCGCGTGGGTGGGAGGTGCTCCGCCTGGTCAACGACGACCGCCCGGGACCGTCCTCCGACGACCTCCTGGCACTGGCCGACGCCGTGCGCGAGGCGGCCCAGCCGCTTTCCTTACAGCCCCGTCCGGTAGAGCCCCGTCCGGCCGAGGTGCCGCTGCACCAGATCGGCCAGCCGGAGGGCACCCGCCGCGGTCACCTGCGGGCACTTCGCTCCCACGACTGACAACTCCCGGCCAGCACGTCTATAGGGTCGGCACATGTCCATGACCCGCGACCCAGCCAACCTCGCCGCCATCTTCAAGGCCTATGACGTGCGCGGCACTGTGCCTGACCAGATCGACGACGACCTGGCGCACCGCGTCGGCAACGCGTTTGTCGCGGTGACGGCCGCGGAACGTGTGGTCGTGGGCCACGACATGCGGCCTTCATCCCCAGGGATGTCCCGGGCGTTCGCCGAGGGAGCCGTCCTGGCGGGAGCTGAGGTGACGCTCATCGGACTGGCATCGACCGACCAGCTCTACTTTGCCTCGGGCCGGCTCGAGCAGCCCGGTGCGATGTTCACCGCAAGCCACAACCCCGCCCAGTACAACGGCATCAAGATGTGCCGCGCGTTTGCCTCTCCCATCGGCAAGGAGACCGGTCTCACCGAGATCCGCGACCGGGTCGCCGGGGGCGAGACCGTCACCGCCGACCAGGCGGGCACGATCTCCGAGCGGGACGTGCTCGCCGACTACGCGTCCTACCTCCTCGGCCTGGCGCCCGTGCGGGGCCGGCACCTGTCGGTCGTCGTTGACGCCGGCAACGGCATGGCCGGGCTGACTGCCCCGGCCGTGCTGGGCCAGGTCGACGCCGACGTCGTGGAGCTGTACTTCGAGCTCGACGGCACCTTCCCCAACCACGAGGCAAACCCGATCGAGCCGGCGAACCTGGTCGACCTCCAGGCGAAGGTACGCGAGACCCGCGCCGATATCGGCCTGGCCTTCGACGGCGACGCCGACCGCTGCTTCCTGGTCGACGAGCGCGGCGAGCTGGTCGGACCCAGCGTCCTGACCGCACTGATCGCGGCCCGCGAGCTGGTCAAGGACCCCGGCGCCACCATCATCCACAACCTGATCACCTCGCGCGGGGTCCCCGAGATCGTGCGGGAGCTGGGTGGTCGACCGGTCCGCACCCGGGTCGGTCACTCCTACATCAAGGCGCTGATGGCCGAGACCGGGGCGGCGTTCGGCGGAGAGCACTCCGGGCACTTCTACTTCCGCGACTTCTGGCGTGCCGACTCGGGGATGCTCGCGGCACTGCACGCCCTGGCGGCGCTGGCAGAGAGTGACCAGCCGCTGTCCGAGGTGCTCTGGCCCTACTCGCGCCACGTCGCAAGCGGCGAGATCAACTCCGAGGTCGACGATCAGCAAGCCGTGCTCGACGAGCTCGAGGGGGAGTGGGCCGGGCGCAGCGACGTGGAGGTGGACCACCTCGACGGGCTCTCCGTCAACCATGTGGACTGGTGGTTCAATGTTCGCGCGTCCAACACCGAACCGCTGCTGCGGCTCAACGCAGAGGGCAGAGACGCAGCCACGATGGCCCGCGTCCGTGACGATGCCCTGACCGTGATCAGAAGGAGCGTTTGATGAACCTGGACAGCCACCTCCTGGACGTGGTCGTGTGTCCCGCGTGTCGTCAGTCGCTCGCCGTCGACGAGGCGGCCGAGGAGCTGGTCTGCGTCGGGTGTGGGCTCGCCTACCCGGTGCGTGACGACATCCCGGTGCTGCTGGTCGACGAGGCCCGCGAACCACCGCGATGACCTTCGACGACGGGCTCCTCGACGACGAGCACGCGCTCTTGCGTGTTGACGTGCGTCTGCGATACCTGGCCGAAGGCGGTGCGCGCGTACGCCGGGAGGCGCTCGCCGCGCAGGAGGCGGTCGGACTGGCAGTGCAGCGACTCTCGGATGGCCGGGCGCGCGCGGTGGTGGCCGCCGGTCCCGACTCGCGTCTGCTGCGCGCTGTGCTCGAACCTGTCTGCCCGGTGCCTTTCGTCGCCTGGCCCGGACCGGGCCTCCCCGGCTGGGCCGGAAGTCTCGACCTGGTCGTGGTGCTGGCCCCGGAGGGACGTGACTCGGCCACGGCTGGTGCCGTCGCCGAGGCCGTGCGCCGCGGCAGCCAGTTGGTCGTGGCCGCACCCGAGACCTCCCTGGTGGCCAACCATGCCCAGGGTCGTTACACGACCGTGCTGCCCACCCAGACGGGGGACCAGCTCGCCATCGCGGTCGTCGTGCTCGACCTCCTGGACCGCGTCCACCTCGGCCCCCAGACCGATCCGGACGTGATCGCCAGTGCACTCGACGAGGTCGCGGTCGCCTGCGGCCCTCGCCGCGACATCGCTGTGAACCCCGCCAAGATCCTGGCGATCGGGATCGCCGAGTCGAACCCGATCCTCTGGGGCGGAACCGTGCTCGCCGCACGCGCCGGCCGCCGGATCGCGGAGTCGGTTCGCCGGGCAACGGGCAGGACCGCCCTGGCTGCCGACGCGGAGCACCTCCTGCCCGTGCTTGCCGCCACCGCTCCGGCGGACGTGTTCGCTGACCCCTTCGCAGACGGTGGTCCCGAGCGCCGCCCGGCGCTGGTGCTGCTCGACGACGGGTCAACCGACCCTGCAGTGCTGGAGACCCGTGGTCGCCTCGAGGAGGCTGCCCGTGCAGTCGGGGTCCGCGTCGAGACGATCTCGTCAGAGGCCGAGAGCGATGTGGCCCGCTATGCGGCCATGCTCGCCACGGGCATGTATGCCGCGACGTACCTCCAGCTCGGCCTCGACGCCTGACTCGAGTGGGCGAGCCACGGAGGCGACGCGCCGCCGGTACCCTCACGCCATGGCAACCGAAGGTGGCACCAAGGCGGTCGTGGCGGCTCTGCTGGCCAACACCGGCATCGCGCTCACGAAGTTCCTCGCGTTCGCACTGACCCAGTCCTCCTCGATGCTGGCCGAGGCGATCCACTCGGTCGCCGACGCCGGCAACCAGCTGCTGCTCCTGCTCGGTGGCCGCAAGGCGCGCAAGGACGCCACCCCCGAGCACCCCTTCGGCTTCGGGCGCGAGCGCTACATCTACTCGTTCATCGTGGCGATCGTGCTGTTCAGCGTCGGTGGCCTGTTCGCCCTCTACGAGGCCTACCACAAGTGGCACGAGGTCCGAGAGCACCCGGGCGACCTCGGCCAGCTCGACGGGCGCTGGTGGTGGGTGCCGCTGCTGGTCCTGGGAGTCGCCATCGTGATGGAGAGCTTCAGCTTTCGGACCGCGATCCATGAGGCCAACAAGGACCGCGGCAAGACCTCCTGGGTCGACTACATCCGCCGCGCCAAGGCCCCTGAGCTGCCGGTGATCCTGCTCGAGGACCTCGCCGCCCTGACCGGCCTGGTCTTCGCCCTCTTCGGTGTGGGCGTGACCCTGATCACCCGCGAGCCGATCTTCGACGTGATCGGAACCGCGCTGATCGGTCTGCTGCTCGTCGCGGTGGCGATCGTGCTCGCCGTGGAGACCAAGAGCCTGCTGCTCGGGGAGGCCGCCACACCCGAGGCGCAACGCCATATCCGCGACGCCATCGAGGGGAGCGACGGGATCGAGAGTGTGATCCACATGAAGACGCTGCACCTCGGTCCCGAGGAGCTCCTGGTGGCGGTCAAGATCGCGGTCATCGCCTCGGACAGGGCTGCGGACGTGGCCCGGGCCATCGACGCGGCGGAGGTGGCGATCCGAAAGGCGGAGCCCACCGCCCGCGTCATCTACCTGGAGCCGGACATCCGCCGGGTCAGCGAATCCTCCTGACACCCCTGCCACTCCCGACGGTTGGGTGATCCGGCCGAACCGACAGGTTGGGCGGCGCAAACACTGGTTGGGCGGCGCAAACACGGGGCATACACTCTGCGTTGCGCCTTTCGCACGAGATCGTGGTCAGACGTAGTCGCACGTCGTCGTGCGCTGACCCCTCGCCCCCACGCAAGCAAGGAATTCACGCAATGGACTTCAAGGTTGCCGACCTGACCCTGGCCGACTACGGCCGCACCGAGATCATGCTCGCCGAGCACGAGATGCCGGGCCTGATGGCCATGCGCGAGCGCTACGGGAAGACGAAGCCGCTCGCCGGTGCCCGCGTGGCCGGCTCGCTGCACATGACCATCCAGACCGCCGTCCTGATCGAGACCCTCGTCGCGCTCGGCGCCGAGGTGCGCTGGGCCTCCTGCAACATCTTCTCCACCCAGGACCACGCCGCCGCCGCGGTCGTCGTGGGACCCGAGGGCACGGCCGAAGACCCGCAGGGCGTCCCCGTCTTCGCCTGGAAGGGCGAGAGCCTGGAGGAGTACTGGTGGTGCACCCAGCAGATCCTCGACTGGCCCGCCGGCGAGCACCCCAACATGATCCTCGACGACGGTGGTGACGCCACCATGCTGCTTCACCTCGGCGTACAGGCCGAGAAGACGGGTGCTGCACCCGACCCTGACACGGCCGGCAGCACCGAGCAGCGGATCGTCTTCGAGGTCCTCAACGCACAGCTCGCGAAGAGCGCCGACCACTGGACGCCGATCGCCAACTCGGTCAAGGGCGTCACCGAGGAGACCACCACCGGCGTGCACCGTCTCTACGAGATGATGCGCGAGGGCTCGCTCCTCTTCCCGGCCATCAACGTCAACGACTCGGTAACCAAGTCGAAGTTCGACAACAAGTACGGCTGCCGCCACTCCCTCATCGACGGCATCAACCGAGCGACCGACGTGCTCATCGGCGGCAAGGTCGCGGTCGTGTGTGGCTACGGAGACGTCGGCAAGGGCTGTGCGGAGTCACTCCGCGGCCAGGGTGCGCGCGTCATCGTCACCGAGATCGACCCGATCTGCGCACTGCAGGCCACGATGGACGGCTACCAGGTCGACACCCTCGAGAACGCGCTGCCCACTGCCGACATCATCATCACCTCGACCGGCAACAAGGACGTCGTGACGATCGAGCACATGCAGGCGATGAAGCACAACGCGATCGTCGGCAACATCGGCCACTTCGACAACGAGATCGACATGGCCGGCCTCGAGGCGTCGGGCGTTGCGGAGCGCAAGAACGTCAAGGCGCAGGTCGACCTCTGGACCTTCCCCAACGGGAACGCGGTGATCATCCTGTCCGAGGGTCGCCTGATGAACCTCGGCAACGCCACCGGCCACCCGTCGTTCGTGATGTCGAACTCGTTCACCAACCAGGTACTCGCGCAGATCGAGATCTTCACCAAGACCGAGGAGTACCCGGTAGGCGTCTACGTCCTGCCCAAGTACCTCGACGAGGAAGTTGCCCGCCTGCACCTCGGAGCGCTCGGGGTCAACCTGACCACTCTCACCGACGACCAGTCGTCCTACCTCGGCATCCCCACCGAGGGCCCGTACAAGTCCGAGCACTACCGGTACTGACGGGAGAGAACGTGGCGCAGCCGGAGGTCGTCGATCGGCCCCGGGTTCTCGTCGTCGATGACGATGCGGCCCTGGCCGAGATGCTGACCCTTGTGCTGCGAAACGAGGGCTTCCTGAGCCAGATCGTCGCGCGTGGCGACCAGGCGATGGCGGCCTTCCGCTCGTTCCGTCCCGACGTGGTGCTGCTCGACCTGATGCTGCCCGGCAAGGACGGTGTCGACGTCTGTCGCGAGATTCGGGTCG
>Ga0075530_1001386_pt1 | contig 11588 bp, 12 predicted proteins | sample NGEPerD_2_FD_75101 | JGI IMG/M metagenome (GOLD analysis project Ga0075530, IMG submission 75101) | Arctic peat soil microbial communities from the Barrow Environmental Observatory site, Barrow, Alaska, USA - NGEE PermafrostL1-D | ecosystem: Environmental > Terrestrial > Soil > Wetlands > Peat ...
AGATGGGAGTGGATCAACGACAACCTGGTCGCCATCGCGTCCGGCTCGGCCTCGGGCAGCCTCATAGCACAACCCTACCCAACTGAAACCGACACACCTAACCAATTATTGCGCGCATCCTAACACTAGACCGATGTGACGCAGGTCTCACCTGCTCACCTCAGCGCAGCGTGTCCCTCAGGGCTCGAGTCGCGGAGGAACTCGTCGCAGCGGTCGCGCTCGTGGTCCTCGCCGATGCGTCCGGCCGCTTCGGAAAGCGCAGCCAGCGAACGCAGGAAGCCCCGGTTGGGCTCGTGCTCCCACGGCACTGGGCCGTGACCCTTCCAGCCGTTGCGTCGCAGCGAGTCCAGGCTGCGGTGGTAGCCGACCCGGGCGTAGGCGTAGGCGGTCACGTCGTCGACATCCGCGTCGGCCAGCGCCTCCTCGGCGAGCGTGGCCCAGGCGAAGGGTGACTCCGGGTGGCGGCGTACGACGTCGCGGGCCTGGTCGCCCGACTCGAGCTCGGCGGCGGCGCGGTCCGCGGGCAACAGGGTGGGGGGCGGGCCGGCGATCAGGTCGCGGCCGAGGTGGGAGTCGCTCATCGTCTGATCGTGTCACGGCCTGGGAGATCGCGCGGACTTGGATAGTCCCGAACGATCGGCACCTCCGAAGTTGTGTTCGGGGTGCTGATCGTTCGGGACTACCCGGTTCTTGGGCCGACTCAGTCGTCGATGTGCTTGTGGAGCACCTGGAAGTCGGCGTCGAGGTCGACGTTCCACTCGGTGTCGTCGGCCTTGCGAACCTCCACCTCGTAGGCCTCGCCGCGATCGTCGCTGGCGTCCACGTCGACGATGGTGCCGCCCCCGACCGCGGCCAGGGCGGCCTTCTCGGCGGAGGACCGTTCGGAGGCGCCCAGTACGCGGTCGTCGGCGTCCGGGGTGTCGTTCGAGTCGTCGGTCTCGTCGCTGTCGTTCGAGTCGTTGTCCTTGACCTCGTCGCGGTCGTCGGCCTCCTGACCGAGCACGCTCAGGTCCTTGTCGAGGGAGACGTCGACCTCGGTGCCGTCGGCCTTGCGGACCTCGACCTCGTAGGCCTCACCCGTCGTGTCCTGGTCGTCGCTGGTCTCGGCCTTGACAACCTTGCCGCCACCGACGGCCTGGGTGGCCGCGGCACCGACCCGGTCACGCTGGCTGCCCTGGAGGTCGTCGGCGTTCGCGGCTGACGCCCAGACGACGCCCCCGATTCCGAGGGCAGCGACGGCGGCGATGGTGGGGAGCAGGACACTTTTGCTGCGGAGCCTGGCGGTGTTCATGAAGTGATGGCCTCTCTGATCTGTGGTCTTTGGACTTCGTTGACCACACCTTGCGGGGACCTCGCTGAAGCCAGCCTGAACGCTCCTGAAGGCGCCTTCAGGTTGGGGTGTTGGCGTCCGGCGCGGGGAGGCGTACGACGAACCGCGCACCCCCCAGGGACGAGGACGAGACCGCGGCGGTCCCGCCATGGGCCTGCACGATCTCCGCGACGATCGCCAGACCGAGCCCACTGCCGCCGGCATCACGGGCGCGGGCCTCGTCGAGGCGGACGAACCGCTCGAAGACGCGTTGCCGCTGCTCCTCGGGTACGCCGTGGCCGTCGTCGTCCACCGTGAGCTCGACGCCGTTCTGGTTTTCATGGAGGCCGATCGCGATCGTGCTGTCGGCATGCCGCGCGGCGTTGTCGACGAGGTTGCGCACCACCTGGCCGAGCGAGGTCTCGTCGCCGCGCACCCGGCCGGCCTCGACGCGGGAGCTGTCGACCGTGAGCCCGGACCGGGTGACCCGTCTGGCCTCGGCGAGCGCGAAGTCGTCGAGGTCCACGTCACGCGGCGTCCGCACGACCTGCCCCTCGTCTGCGCGGGTGAGCAGGAGCAGCTGCTCGACCAGCCGCTGCATCCGCAAGGACTCCTCGAGCACGGCGTTCGCCAGCTCGCCCTCGGGCAGGGCGCCGGGGTGCGAGCGGGCCACCTCGGCGCTCTGGCGGATGCTTGCGAGCGGGGAGCGCAGCTCGTGGGACGCGTCGGCGACGAACTGCTGCTGCCGGTCGCGCGACTCCTCGAGACGACCCAGCATCCGGTTCATGGTGAGCGCCAGGCGGTGGATCTCGTCGCGGGAACGGGGTTCGGGCACGCGCCGGTCCAGCCGTTGGCCGGTGATCTGCTCGACCTCGTGGCGGATTCGCTCCACGGGGGCGAGGGCGCGGGTGGCGACCATCCAGGTGGTACCGCCCACGACCAGCAGGACCAGCGGAAGGCCGACCAGCAGCGGTGGCACGAGTGCTGCCGTCGAGTCGTCCACCTCTTCGAGGGACACGGCCACCGAGACGACGTACGTCTGGTCACGATGCTGGGTATCGTCGGTGACGACCACGTAGCGGTGATCGGCACCCGGGAGGCCGGCCGAGTCCCTGTCCTCGGTGGGCAGCGGCTTGCTCAGCTCCTGGGAGGCCCGCACGACCGCACCCGAGCCGTCAGTGACCTGCCACACCAGGTCGTCGGGATCGTCCGCGTCGTCTCCGTCCTCGTCGGCCTCGGCGTCGGACTCAGCGTCGGCGCGGGCAATCACCGGAAGGCCCTGGGTCTCGATCTGGTCGACGATCGAGGAGGCGCGCTCCTCCGCGCTCGTCTCCAGCCCCTCCTCCAGGGAGCCACGCATGATGGACACGAGGACGAATCCCCCGAGGAGCAGGGCGATCGCGACCACCAGCGCCGCCGCCAACGTGGTGCGCAGCCGCACCGAGGCCCGGCCCAGCCGGCCGCCCAGCCGGCCGCCCCCCACGCCGTCAGCCACCGTCGCTCCCCAGCCGGTAGCCCGCTCCGCGAAGGGTCTGGATCGCCTCGCGGCCGAAGGGGCGGTCGATCTTGTTGCGCAGGTGGCGGACGTAGACCTCGACGATGTTGGGGTCTCCCTCGAAGTCGTCGTCCCAGACCGCGTCCAGGATCTGTCGCTTCGACACCACGTCCCCCGCGTGCCGGGCCAGGAAGGAGAGCAACGAGAACTCGCGCGCGGTGAGCTCGAGCTCGACGTCCCCCCGCCAGACACGTCGTGCGGCCGGGTCGAGGCGCAGGTCACCGATCTCGATCTGGGTCGGGCGTTCACGGGCGCCACGTCGCGCGACCGCATGCAACCGGGCCACGAGCACCGGGAACGAGAACGGCTTGGTGAGGTAGTCGTCGGCGCCGGTGTCGAGGCCCTCCACCTGGTCCCACTCGCCGTCCTTGGCGGTGAGCATCAGGATCGGGGTCCAGTTCTTCTCCGCGCGCAAGGTCTCGCACACCTTGTAGCCGTTGATCCCCGGAAGCATCAGGTCGAGCACGATCGCGGCGTACTCGTTCTCCCGCGCCATCCAAAGCCCGTCCGTGCCGTCGTGGGCCAGGTCCACCGCGAAGCCCTCGGCCTCGAGCCCGACGCGAATGGACAGCGCAAGGCGCTTCTCGTCATCGACGACGAGTACACGCATCGGTACCTCCGGGCGGTTCGACGGCGGGGTTCGAGGGCAGGGTTCTAGGGCAGGGAGCGTCGCCATGGTCGCAGTCCGCGCTGAAACTGCGCTGAACGAGGGTTCCGGCGACGGGATGAAATGTCGGTTGGCGGGTGTTGGGTTGCGATATGGCCCAGACCATGAAACCCCCCGGCGATCCCGTGCCTCGTGCGGGCACGACTCCTCCGGATGTGAGCCCGTGGCCGGCCCTGTTCGCACTGTGTCTGGGCTTCTTCATGATCCTGGTCGACTCCACCATCGTGTCGGTGGCGACCCCAGCGATCATCGCGGACCTGCAGGCCGACGTGAACGACGTGGTGTGGGTGACCAGCGCCTACCTGTTGGCGTACGCCGTGCCGGTGCTCATCACCGGCCGGCTCGGGGACCGGTTCGGCCCGAAGAACCTCTACCTGCTGGGCCTGACCGTGTTCACCCTCTCCTCACTGTGGTGCGGCCTGACCGGCACCATCGAGGGCCTGATCGTGGCGCGCATCTTCCAGGGGCTCGGCGCCGCCATGATCACCCCCCAGACGATGGCGATCATCACGCGGATCTTCCCCTCCGAGCGCCGCGGCCAGGCGATGGCGTTGTGGGGAGCGACCGCCGGTGTGGCCACGCTGGTCGGCCCGATCCTGGGCGGCTTACTCGTCGACACCCTGGGCTGGGAGTGGATCTTCTTCATCAACATCCCGGTCGGGATCGTCGGCTTCGTCCTGGCGTGGCGGCTCGTTCCCTCGCTGCCGACCAACAACCACCGCTTCGACTGGCTCGGGGTGGCGCTGTCGGGTGTGGCGATGTTCATGCTGGTCTTCGGGATCCAGGAGGGCCACCAGTTCGACTGGGGCACCATCACCGGCCCGATCTCCGTGCCTGCCCTGATCATCGGCGGCATCGTGATATTCGCGCTGTTCATCCTCTGGCAGGCCCGCAACACCCGTGAGCCGCTCGTGCCGCTGTCACTCTTCCGGGACCGCAACTTCAGCCTCGCCAACGTGGCCATCTCGTCGATGGGCTGCGCGATCACCGCGCTGGCGTTCCCGCTCATGCTCTACGCCCAACTGGTCCGCGGCCTGTCGCCCACTGGCTCGGCGTTGCTGCTGGTACCGATGGCGCTGATGTCAATCCTCCTTGCGCCCTGGGTCGGCAAGCTGACCGACGCGGTGCACCCGCGCATCATCACGTCCTTCGGCTTCGCCGCGGCGAGCGGATCCATGGTCTGGCTGAGCCGGGTGATGACTCCCGACTCGGCGACCTGGGAGATCCTCCTGCCGATGGCTCTGCTCGGCATCGGCAACGCGTTCGTCTGGGCCCCCACCTCCGCCACCGCGACCCGCAACCTGCCGATGCACCAGGCCGGTGCCGGTGCGGGGATCTACAACGCCACCCGACAGGTCGGCGCAGTGCTCGGCTCGGCCGCGATCGCGGTGCTGATGGACTCGCGCCTTGCAGCTCAGGGCCTGATGTTCTCCCCCAGCGAGGCCGGCGGCGGCAATCTCCCCGAGCAGGTCTTCGCCCCCTTCAGCACGGCCATGTCGCAGGCCATGCTGCTTCCGGCGGCGGTGCTGGTTATCGGCTTGCTCGCCGCCCTCGCCTTCGCCCGCCCAAGGCACCAGATGCGCTGACCGGACCGCCCGGTCCTCCGTCCCGTCCCTCTCCCAGCGCCGGCCGCGCTGTAACGCGGGGTTCATGTACCTGAGGCCTCTCCCGGCGGGGCACTCGGACGCACGAACCCCGCGTTACAAGCGGGCCTTTGGCTCACTCGGCGCGGCGCAGACGCCATGAGCGGTGGCGCTTCTGGAGGGCAGCGAAGCGCGCGAGGTGCTCGGGCAGCTGGTCCCCGAAGCGGCGGCACGTCGTCTCGTACTCAGCGCGAAACCGGTCAGCGGTGCGCTCCCTCGCAGACCCGAACAGCTGGTCCCACACGACGCGAGACATCCCCAGGCCCTCCGCACAGATGTCGTCTTGTCGACGCTTCTCGTCCCAGACGATCTCCTCAGCCGGTCGTTGCGCCACACCTCCCTGTGCAGGTCGCAGGAGCTTGAGCAGACCGTCGAACTCGAAGAGGTGGCAGCCGATGCGCAGGTCGGCCCAGAACACAGTCGAACCGACCTTCACGGGAAACTGCGTCTCTGGCACGCCGAGGTCAAGCTCCTCGAGGAGGAGCCGGGTCAGGGTTTCGCCGGCAGACTCGGCACCCGGGTCGGCAGCCGCCGCTGCGGCCCGCGCCTGCGTCACCCCCGGCCAGCAGGTCATCAAGCCGAGGTCGGACTCGAAGTCCGATGGGAGAACGCCGAGCTGCAGGGCCGCGTCACAGGCCACGGTCCCGGAGACGAACCCGTGCTCTCGACCGATGTCCAGAGCGGTCCGAGACAGCCCGGTCACGCGCATGCCGTCGACCAGTGTCGTGTCGAGCAGCCCCAAACGCGTCAGGTGGTGCTTGACGCCTTCCTCGGTACGCGATCCGCCGACTCCGAAGCGTGTGATGTGTACCAGTTCCTGCTCCGGCCGCAGCATCGCAAGCGCGTGAGCCCTGGCTGCGGAGTCGTGGCTGATGAGGTGTGGCCTGGTCATGGTCAAGTGCGCAGCCCGGTCCCGGAGGCGCATGGCCCCGTCGAAGGGGTCGACAGCCTCGACGACCTCACGCTCGCCGTACACCCCTCTGCGCACCAGTACCCAAGGGCCATCAGTCTTGGTGAGCCGTCGGATCTCACCCTCGCCGTACCCGGCGGCAAGTGCCTGTTGGCGGGTGATCAGTCCCCCCTGGGTGGCCGCTCGGGCCCGAAGCTGTGGTCGCATCCCCGAAGGCTCGACGTTCCCGGCGCCGTCTGCCATGTGTAGCCGGCCCCCTGTGGAGGGAGCAGGTCTGCAGGCTCCCTGTGGACGGCAGCCGGCCCCTCACTGCCCAATCGCCTGCCCCTGCTTGTAACGCGGGGTTCGTGCAACTGAGTGCCCTCCCGGCGGAGCACTTGGCGACGTGAACCCCGCGTTACAAGCCGTTCGGGGGCGCCTCAGCCGACCGAGTGGCCGGTGCTGCGGAGGTTCTCGCAGGCCATCAGGACGCGGGCGGACATGCCCGCTTCGCCGGCCTTGCCCCAGGCGCGGGGGTCGTAGACCTTCTTGCTCCCGACCTCACCGTCGATCTTGAGTACGCCGTCATAGTTGGCGAACATGTGGCCGGCGACCGGTCGGGTGAAGGCGTACTGGGTGTCGGTGTCGACGTTCATCTTGATCACGCCGAAGTCCACAGCGGCGCCGATCTCCTCCGCGGTCGACCCGGAGCCACCGTGGAACACCAGGTCGAAGGGCTTGGAGCCGGGGGCGAGGCCGAGCTTCTCGTTCACCGCCTCCTGGGCCTTCTGCAGGATCTCGGGGCGCAGCTTGACGTTGCCGGGCTTGTAGACCCCGTGCACGTTGCCGAAGGTCAGCGCGGTCAGGTAGCGGCCGTTCTCGCCGGTGCCAAGCGCCGCGACCGTGGCCAGCGCGTCCTCAGTGGTGCTGTAGAGCTTCTCGCCCGCGCCACCCTCGACGCCGTCCTCCTCGCCACCGACGACGCCGATCTCGACCTCGAGGACGATCTTCGCCTCGGCTGCCCTCTTCAACAACTCCTCGGCGATCTGCAGATTCTCCTCCAGGGGGATGGCGGAGCCGTCCCACATGTGCGACTGGAACAGCGGGTCCTGGCCGTTCCTGACCCGCTCGAGGGAGATGTCGAGCAGCGGCCGGACGAACCCGTCGAGCTTGTCCTGCGGGCAGTGGTCGGTGTGCAGCGCGATGTTGACGGGGTACTTCTTGGCCACCTCGAGCGCGTACGCCGCGAGGGCCACCGACCCGGACACCATGTCCTTGATCGTCGGGCCGGAGAGGTACTCGGCACCACCGGTCGAAACCTGGACGATCCCGTCGCTGCCTGCCTCGGCGAAGCCCGCCAGTGCAGCGTTGAGCGTCTGTGAGGACGAGACGTTGATGGCCGGGAACGCGAACGACTCCTGCTTCGCCTTGTCCAGCATCTCGGCGTACTTCTCGGGTGTGGCGATGGGCATGGCGCGGTCTCCTCGGAGTCCTCAGGGCACGACAGGTGGCTCCGCCAACCTTAGTGCCATGCGTTGGCGGTCACTGATGGGCTCATCCAGCCTCCGGCTCATGCCGACCGTGGGAGGATCCTCCAGCCAGCCCTCGAACCGTCAGCACCGGAGTGACATGCCCGTTCATCGACTCCGACGCCGCTCCACCTCACCGATCTCCGTGCTGATGCCTGGCCCCGCGCTGGCGCTTGCGCTGGTCCTGCTCGTGGCGGGTTGTAGTAGTGGCGAGCAGGAGAAGCCCGAGGCCGCCGACAAGGGCTCGTCCGGCTCGTCCGGCTCGTCCGGCTCGTCCGTGGCAGAGCCCAATCCCGATCCCACACCCCGCAACGTCGAGCCTGCGCCCGACCCTGGCTACCAGGCGGCTCAGGTGGGGCAGTGCTTCCGGATGAAGCCGGCCCAGTCCCGGGCGTCGGTGGCGAGCAGCCGGCGGGTCAGGTGCAAGGGCGAGCACAACACCGTGGTCGCCCACGTCGGCTACGTGCCGCGAGCGGTCACTCCGCGGACCCCGCTGGCCAAGCGACAGGCCCTGGGCAAACGAGTCTGCGAACCGGCCTACCGCCGCCTGGTCGGCGGCACGCTGGGCGACCGCGCGGCCTCGATCCTCACCTGGACGCTTTTCACACCGGGACAGGCGCAGCTCGAACGCGGGGCGCGCTGGGTCCGGTGCGACGTTCTGGCCCGGAGCGACGACCAGCTGATCCCGCTGCCGCCCGGAAAGTCGTGGCTCGAGTCGGGGGTTCCCGAAGAGCTGCGCGTGTGCCAGAACGACGCGGGGGTCGACATCTCGTGCTCGCAGCCGCACGCCTTTCGCGTGGAGGCCGTGTTCCTTGATGTTGGCAACGCCTACCCCGGCATCAGCAGCTACACCGCGGTCGCTCGCGACCGCTGCAAGGAGCTGATGGGGAAGTACGGCGGCTACTGGCAGCCCCCGAGCAGACGCGGATGGCGGTCCGGCGACCGGTTCATCCGGTGCCTCTCGCCCTCCTCCTGATCTGAAACGTGCCTGAAGGCAACCGTGCCTGATCTGCAACGTGCCTGATCTCAACCGCGCCAGGCAGTCCCGAGGTCGGCGTACCGGCCGATCCAGGCATGCATCGCGATCGCGGCGGCGGCTGAGGCGTTGATGGAACGGGTCGAACCGAACTGGGCGATCGAGAAGGTGCCGTCGCACACCTCTCGCGCCTGCTCGGAGAGCCCCGGCCCCTCCTGACCGAACAGCAGGCAGATCGACCGCGGCATGTCCCAGGTCTCGAGGTGCTCCGAGCCGGGCAGGTTGTCGATGCCCATCAGCCGCACCCCCTGCTGATGCAGGTGCGTGGCCAGGTCCGCGGGGGTCTCGTGGTGGCGCACGTGCTGGTAGCGGTCGGTCACCATCGCCCCGCGCCGGTTCCACCGGCGGTTGCCGACGATGTGCACCTCACGAGCCAGGAACGCGTTGGCCGAACGCACGATCGTCCCGATGTTGAAGTCGTGCTGCCAGTTCTCGATGGCGACGTGGAAGTCGTGCCGCCTCGTGTCGAGGTCGGCGACGATCGCCTCCATCGACCAGTAGCGATAGCGGTCGACCACGTTGCGCCGGTCGCCCTCGGCGAGCAGCTGCGCGTCGTACTGCTCCCCCGTCGGCAGCGTCCCCACCCACGGCCCGACCCCGACCTCTTCGGGACCGTGCGGCATCGGGTCGTACGGCGCGCGTTGCTCCTCGGGATCGGCTGGGCTCACAGGCGCAAGAATAGGGCGCGGGCCTCCTGCCAAGGACTGGTCGCCTGTGGTCAGGTCGGCCCGGATACCCTCGCCGAGTGATGGACGTGATGCCCTACCTGCTCGGCATGGACTGGATGGATCCCAAGTGGCTCTTCCAGAACTTCCAGGCCGAGTTCTTCTGGCTGAGCCTGGTGATCGTCTTCGTCGAGTGCGGGCTGTTCTTCCCGTTCCTGCCGGGCGACACCCTGTTGTTCTCCGTGGGCCTGTTCATTGCCAGCTCCGGGGCCTACCACCTCGACGTGAACCTCTTCGTCGCGATTGTTGCGTTCACCGGGGCGGCCTTCCTCGGCAATGTGGTGGGTTATGAGATCGGGCGTCTGGTCGGACCCAAGCTCGCCGAGCGTGATGGCCGGATCCTGAAACGCAAGTACTTCGAGCAGACCCACGTCTTCTTCGAGAAGCACGGCAACAAGGCACTGGTGCTCGGCAGGTTCGTGCCGTTCGTACGCACCTACGTCACGGTGGTCGCCGGCATCGCACTGATGGACCGCAAGCGGTTCTTCACCTGGAGCGCCGTGGGTGCGGTGCTGTGGGTCGTGCTCATCACTCTGCTGGGCTACTTCCTCGGGCACGCCTTCCCGAGCCTGGGCGAGAACATCGATCTGGCGATCATCGTGATCCTGGGGGTCTCGGTCATCCCGATCGCCTACGAGTGGTGGAAGCACCGGCGGCAGCACGCCGCCGCGGAGACGCGCAAAGGCTAGAGGTTGGTTGGCCTGGACAGGTCCGCGCGAGTGCCCCAACTGTCACGTCAACGGTAGATCACCGGCACGAGCCACTCAGCCCGGCGGCCTGACCCCCGAAGAACTAGCGTCGACGACCATTAGCCCCGCGCAGCGTCCAGCTGGGCCTTGGTGAGCACGGGCCGCACCTCGAGGCCGGCGTCGGCGAGCGGGTTCTCCCCTACCGGGCTGCGGTCGATCGCGCAGATGACCGTCTCGACGACGGCTCCGGCCTCCCGCAGTGCCCGCGTCGCATCCCGTACGGCGCCCCCGGTGGTGATTACGTCCTCCACCAGCGTGACCCGTCGGCCGTCGACGTCCTGACCCTCGGCGAGCTTGCAGGTGCCGTACTCCTTGGCCTGCTTGCGCACGAAGAGGGCGGGCAGCCCGGTCCGCGCGCTCAGCACCGTCGCGATGGGCACCCCACCCAGCTCCAGACCGCCGAGCAGCTCGGTGCCCGCGGGCACGAGGTCGACCATCTGGTCGACCACACGGGCCAGGAGGGCGGGATCGGCCTCGAAGAGGTACTTGTCGAAGTACTCGCCGGCCACCTGCCCCGAGCGCAGGACGAACTGCCCGGTGAGGCGACAGCAGGCGTCGACGTCATGTGCGAGGGCGGCATCGGTGGTTGAGCTCATGCCGCGGAGGCTACTCGTCCTTCTCTCCCTCCTTCTTTGCCGTCCTGACCAGGTGCCCGAAGGCGATCATCCGGTCATCGGTGTGGAAGATCTCCGAACAGGTGGTCAGGGTGATCAGCCGCTGGCCAGGCCTCTGCGCCGGCTGGACGCCACCGGCCTGCGGGTTCTGCGGCAGCGGCTCGAGCACCCAGACGCCGGTGAAGGGCACGATCAGCTTCTCGGGGTCGGTGTCGATCCGGTAGACGTAGCTGACATCGACGGTCTCCACGATGACCTCGTCGCCCGGGCGCAGGTCCGGCATCCTGCGCAGCGGCTCGCCGTGCGTGACCCGGTGGGCCGCCAGCGCGTAGTTGCCGACCTGTCCCGGGTCTGCGGAGTCGGCGAAGTGCCCGAAACCCTTGGCCAGAACGTCGGTGGCGACCCCCTCGAATGCCGGGACGACATAGGACTTGCCGAAGCGCGGCACCCTGATCAGCGCCGACGCCTCGCCCTTCGGCACGTACTTCGGCGCCAGGTTGGTGCCACCCTGCTCCCACCGCGAGGTGAGCGCCTTGGTGGCCTGGCCCTGCTCGCGGTGCGCCACCCAGTTGGTGCCCCAGAACTGCCAGCCGACCAAGCCGAGCAGCACGGCTCCGGTGAGCATCATCGCCACAGCCACCCACGTGGCGATGCGGGCTCCGCGGGACCGAGTGTCTGACATGTGGCCATTGTGCGGGACGGCCCAAGCGCATCGGCACGGATCTCAGAACGGGTGGTCATGACCGCAAGTTCGTCGAGGGTATCCGTGGTCCAGGTGCGTGCAGCGCAAGGCCGAGGAGCGAAGGCGTGGCAGCGCCACTCCGAGTGACGAGAACGCAGCGATGTGCGTGCCTGGGCCGCGGAGACCCCGA
>Ga0075530_1001387_pt1 | contig 11587 bp, 13 predicted proteins | sample NGEPerD_2_FD_75101 | JGI IMG/M metagenome (GOLD analysis project Ga0075530, IMG submission 75101) | Arctic peat soil microbial communities from the Barrow Environmental Observatory site, Barrow, Alaska, USA - NGEE PermafrostL1-D | ecosystem: Environmental > Terrestrial > Soil > Wetlands > Peat ...
CAAATGAGATGGAGGAGTTGCGATGGCAAGGAAGCGCAGGGAGTACACGGCGGCCGAGCGCGAGGAGATCTCACGCGGTGTCGCTTCCGGTGAGTCGGCCAGAACCATCGCCGCTCGCCTAGAGCGATCTCCGTCCACCATCACCCGGGAGATCGAGCGCCACGGCGGTCGAAGTGGCTATCGGGCCGCCGGGGCCGACCAGGGAGCCTGGGATAACGCGAGGCGACCACAGACCTGCAAGTTGGCCCGCGATCCCGCCTTATGCCAACTGGTGGCAACCAAGCTGAGAGAGGACTGGTCTCCAGAGCAGATCGCCGGCTGGCTGAAGGCCAGCTTCCCCGCCGATCAGACTATGAGGGTGTCCCACGAGACGATCTACCTGACCCTGTTCATCCAGGCGCGGGGAGCGTTGAAGCGCGAGCTCGTGGCGCATCTGCGCAGGACCCGCTCACTACGCCGGCCCAAAGGCGCCAGGCGTGCCAAGGGCCAAGGTCACATCGTCGATGCCGTCTCGATCCGCGAGCGGCCGGCCGAGGCGGAGGACCGGGCGATCCCAGGTCACTGGGAGGGGGACCTGATCGCCGGTGGCGCGAACACCCACCTCGCCACGCTCGTCGAGCGCCACTCTCGCTTCGTAATGCTGGTCGCGCTCGATGGCAAGGACACCCTCACGGTGACCCAGGCCCTGAGCAAGCACGTGCGTCGATTGCCGGACCAGTTGCGCTCCTCGCTCACCTGGGACCGCGGGACCGAGATGGCCGCACACGCCAAGTTCACGCTGGCCACCGACGTGAAGGTCTACTTCTGCGACCCCCAAAGTCCCTGGCAGCGCGGCTCCAACGAGAACACCAACGGACTCCTGCGCCAGTACCTGCCGAAGGGGTGTCCATTTGAGGCCCGGCATCGAGCGCCCGGGCAGAGCCGGCCAAAGCCGGGGCATCGGGCTGTTGCCCGGGCAGTCGTCCCCTCTATGCCCGGCCAAAGGCCGCTATGCCCGGGCCTTTATGCCCAGGTGGCATCTACCCAGCCCGGGCTATTGCTAGCCACATGCCCGGGCAAACCACGCGGCGCCCTGACATATCTCGGGTACGGAGGGCCATGCCCGGGCAATTCGCCTTCACTTTGCCCAGGTATGCACGGGCGACAGGGTTGCCGTGCCAACGCCGAGCTGACTTTGGTCCAGCGGCATCGGCAGACCGCGTCCGCCGGGCCTAGAAATCGAAAGCCCACCGACCATTACCAGCCCGGGCAATTGCCCGGGCGTTTACCGGGTTGATCTGCCTTCAGCACATCCATGGGCTCAGGCAAGTAACGCTTGCATACATCAGGTGCCCGATCACCCAGACCAGCGAACGCGACCCTCCCGGATCCAGAAGTGACAGCGTCGTTCGGCGCCGTCGAAGTCGATCGAGGGAAACACGCTCGGGCCGGCCTCTGAGGCCACGAGCCGCCAGCGTGGCTGCCTGCCCGCCGAGAGGTTCATCTTCAGGCGATGTCCAGACCCGCAGGGGCATTCGAGCACCAGCCACTTCGGGCTCGCCTGCGTGCCGACGATCGCGAGCTGGTGGCGCGGCAGGCTCTCGGGCAGCTCGGCCTGAGAGGCATAGCGCTCGACCCGATCCAGCAGCGGGACGGTGAGACGACGACGGCGCCACCAGTCGATCAACCGGGACCTCACGCCCAGCCGATCCCCAGCGGCGGCTCCCGATCGGCCCGGCCCAGAATGTCGGGATCGGCGCAGAAGTGTCCCTCCTTGGGAGCGCCCCCCAACCGCCTCACCGTGCGGTGCAGGGGGCGGATCAGGATCTCCGAGGAGGGCGCCTCTTCGCCGAAGCCGAAGAGGCGCTGCAGCAGCTCGTCGACCGCGAAGCTTGCGACCATCGTCGTGTAGGTGAGGACGGCGGGGTCGGGATCGGCGAGGCCCTGGGCATACCCCTCCTCGGCGAGCTGTTCGCGCTCGCCCTCGGGGAGCTGCTCTTCGCGCAGCCGGTTCGGATCGATCCGCCTGCGGCAAAACAGACACGGGGTGCCTGGGGTCATCACGCACACGCGCGCGTCGAGCCCCGAGACCTTCCCATCGCGAGAACTGACCACCACACCGACGTCGATCACCGCCGTGCAGTAGTGGTAGGCGAGGCGGGAGAGGACGGCGCGGCCGGCGTTGTCGTCGGTGCAGCCGAAGACCGCGTCGCATCCACGCAGCGCCTCGAAGGCGCCGCGCTCGGTGACCTTGGCGCAGCGGGTCTCCACGGTGGTGCCGAGGCCGATCTCGTCCGCGGACCTTGCGAGGACATCGACCTTCGGCTTTCCGACATCGGCCATCGTCGAGCCATGGATGCGGGTGAGGTTGGTCGCGCTCACCTCATCGTCGTCTACGAGGACAATCTGGCCGATCCCGAGCCGCACCAGCTGCTCGAAGACCGCCGAGCCGGTCCCACCGGCGCCGACGACCCCGATCCGCAGGCGCCTGAGAAGCCTCTGCCCATCGCCGCCGAACGCCCGTATCTGGCGGTCGAAGGACTCCAGCGAGCCGGCGGCGCCATCTCCGGATGCATCGGCGGCCGCGAGGAGGCGGATGCGATCGCCGACTACGCGCAACTGGCCCGCGGCGTCTGCACCAAAGGTGCCGGAGAAGCGCGGCGAGGCCGCCGAACCGCCCAAGATCAAGCTTGCGTAGGGCTCGCCGGTGCGCGCCTCGAAAACCGGCGCAAGCTCGCCGGCGACCTGTTGGTCATAGCGGGAGGGCAGGGGCTCAGCGCCGGGGTGGGTGTGGAAGAAGATCGGCTGCCAGTCTCCCCTCGCGGCCGCGGCAAGAGCGGGCATCCAACCCTCGGAGCGAATCCTCATCTCCTCACCGGAGCGGAGCTCATAAGCCGTGGCTGGTACCCAGATGATGCTGTTCAGACAGAGGGTGAGGCGATCCGGCTCCTCGGCGCGACCGGCAAAAAGGATTGCGGCCGACTCCTCGTCGTCGTTCAGGGCCAAGCACAGCTCCTCCCAAAGGCGCTCAGAAGTCGCGATCCGCACCTCCATCATGCCGCCACCGCCAGTGCACCCTTCTCGAGGTCGGTGCGAATCAGGCGCAAGTAGGTCTGCAGACTGTCGATACCCGGACGCCAGGCGACCGCGAGATGGCGCGACCAGCGCTGCCAGGTCCGGCCGTTGTAGTCGAGGCGGTCGCCGGCCGCCGGGGGAGCGCCCCCACCCGCGTAACCGACGACCGGATGGGTCCAGAACATGTCCGGGGCGGCGTCGGGGAAGCCCCCGGGCAAGCGCAGGAGGAGATCGACGAGGGCTGGCTCATATCCCTCCGGCAGGCGGAAGCCGCGGATGATCAACGAGAACATCTGGCCCTCCTCGATCACCTCGTAGTCGAGGTCCCACTCGCGCAGGTATGCCTCGTCGCCCTCGCTCAGCATGGAAGGCCCGGGTTGATCACCCTCGGGGCGGTGAAGAAGTGCATCCCGTTGTTCAGCTTCACCGACTCCTGATTCTCGATCCGCCGGTCCTCGCCACCGGGAACCTCGAGCCAGAGGTCGAACTCGGGACCGACGTCGGGATCGGGCAGGGAGCGCAGCTGCGCTCCCGTCAACTCCTCCTCGTCGACCTTGAACGGCTTGCGGTCGATGTGGATGACGATCTGCTTGGGCTTGGGAGGCTTCTTGGCAGCCTCGGCACTGGATGATGAACTCATGGCTCCTCCTCGGTTGTTTGCCGGAGGGAAGAGCCAATCGAACAGATCGGACGGAATGAATGAAGCGGCATTCAGCCGCCTGCTGACTAGTTCAGACTGACCTTTGAGAGAGCCTCGGTGGCCCACGAGACGCGGTAGATCAGCGACGGCTGCTTCTCTTTGATTTCGTCGTCGATGTCGGCATCGCCCTCGAGCACATGGAGGCTGCCATTGAGCAGCAGCGTGTGCTCGTTCCCCAGCTCTGATACCTGCTTGAGGCCGTGGGCGGTCCGCTCAAGCATCTCGAGGTCGATCCCGGCACTGCGCAGGTGGCCGAGGATGCGGGCCTTCAGCGCATCTTGGAAAGAGAAGAGGTTTGGCCGCCCGGCACCCGTGGAGACGTTGAAGCTGGGCTCGAGCAGGCCTCGCTTGACCCAGGTGTGCAGGGTGCGGTACTCGACTTCGGCCGCTTCGGCTACCTGGGGGAGCGTGAGCGGCGTATCGGGCGAAACTGCCATGCGGTGACTCCTTCCCCAATCTCTCGTGGTGCTTGAGCCCAGGCTACTGAGCGCAGTGGCCGTCTCCGCGGGGCGGGCGGCGGCGGGGCCGATCGGCGCGCGGAGATAGCGGCTTCTTCGTCGGCGGGGCGTCCGTACCGCGAGCGAAGTGCCGCCACGGCGAGGAACCAGCTGCCTCTCAAGGCCGAATCGCCTTCGTCCGATGTGTGTATTATGTTTAAGACGTTGAAAATATTGAAGGCGGTGTATTTACCATGTTGATTCTCAGCCCCGCCGACAGGGCGGCACTCTGGCAGCAGACGATCACCAGCGCCCCCGAGGAGCGCGAGGGAATGCTGCGTGTCCTGGCAAAGGAGATGCAGGACATTGTTGGGGCCGAGCTGGAGGTCTACCTCGGACTCGATGAGCAGTTTGAGCAGACGCTGGGGTTGTTGGACCGAAGCGGGCTGATCGGCCGCGACGAGCTGCGCCGGGCTTTCGAGGTCGTCGGCCTCGCTGAGGAGGGAGAGCGCGGAGTCGACGCCGCCGAGTTCGTCCTGACCTTGGCCGGTCTCCTGGAGGAGACGGCGGATATCGAGCATCTGGACGGCGAGGAGCGCCTAGCCGCCCACCGCCTGGCCGGGGTTTGGCGCGACCAGGTCGAGGCAGACGAGAGCCCCGAGGCGGACGCGATGCTCGCGGTGACCGACGTCGCCTCCCATTTCGGCGTCACCCCCCAGGCCGTCTACAAATGGTGCGAAGCTGGCAAGATCGACTTCGAGCGGACCCCCGGTGGCGGCTATCGAATCCCTGCGGCGCAGTTTGACTGGGCACGCGGCAAGGCGGGGCAGCCAGCACGACGCGAGATCGCCGAGCGTCTCCTGGCCAAGCACGGCGGTGAGGACGCGCCAAGCGAGGAGGAGATGGTCTCCTCGATCCGCAAGGCCCGCCGCGACGGGTGAGGGTCTTCTTCGACGCCACCGTCTGGTGTGGTGCGATCCTGAAGCCGGCGGGAATCAACGCGCGCCTACTCGGGCTCGCCGCGATGGGCGGGCCGCTGCGCGGCCTGACCAGCGATGTCGTTCTGCTTGAGTTCTTCCGCCACGCGACGGGAGGAACCCTCCGCCAGGTCTTTGAGCCCGAGGACGTATGGGATTACGTCCGGGCACACGAGCCGCTGCTGGAGGTCGAGCAGGCACCGATCGGGCGCCATCTGCCCAAGCGCACCGACCTGCACAACCTGCCGCTGGGCGAGATCGTCTACCACCTCACCGGCAAGCAGCGGGAGGATCTGCTGGCCGAGCTCGGCCAGCCGCTGACGCTCGAGGACTTCGACGCGAACGATCTCCACGTACTCGCGGCGGCGGTCAGCGGCGGCGCCGAGGCGATCTGCTCCAGCGATGCGGTCTTCGATTCGGTCGAGTGGATCGCCACCTACAGGCCGGGCCGGTTGGCCGCTGAGTTCGGGCTGTAGCTGGGCGCCGACGGTTGTTACAGGGTCAGGGCGGTTTTGGCCGGCGGCTCCTCGTGGGGACAATCCTCTTCGAGTAGGGCACCGCCGACAAGTGGGCCGTGGGCCGCATCGGCATAGCCGAGTGCGTCGCAGCGCTGGCAGGCGAACACGGCCTCGTCTCCGTCACGAAGCGCGACCACTGGCTCGTGGCGATGAGCGGCGGCGCAGGGAGCAATGAGCTCGAGAACCTTGTTGTAGCGACGGAACTCCTTCGTGCGCGCCTCGTTTCCCGCATCGGGAAGGAGACCCCAGACGATCCCTTCGGTCTGCCCGGTTCTCACCTTGATCCGGTCGGCGCGAGCGTGGCGTCGGATCGTCGCGCGCCACTCCTTCGGATCATCGACCTCCTCGATCTTGCGCACGACGCTGCCGCCGGCAAGCAGCGCGCCGTAGTCGTCCCGGCGCTCGACACGCCGAAGCAGGCGCTCGATCCGTTTTCTGATCGCGACCGGATCCTCCATAACTTTCCTCCGCGTCGGTGTCGGCAGGCTACCTTGTGTATATCCAGAGTGAGCGAGTCGACTGACAAGCGCAAACTGGAGAGGGATGTCGCCGAGCTGCGCGCCGAAAACGAGGAGCTGCGCTCGATGCTTCGGGTTGAGCCGCGACCGACGGCCGACGACGACCCTGCGGCCGATGCGCCGCGGGCGGTGCGCGTACTGCTTCTCCCCGACCCGAGCAGGCAGCCGAAGGGAGACAGACCGGGTCCAAGGGCGGTGGCCAATCTCGCACGGGCCTTGGTCGACCAGCTCCAAAGGCAACAGCCGGCAAACGAGTGGCGTGCGGAGTTCGACCTGGAGCGCATACCGCAGGATGCCCTCTGTTACGAGCTTGGTGAAGCGCTGACCAGGTTATGGGACGGAACCGGCCCACTGCCGGCGACATTCGTAGTCGCCGAGAGCAAGGAAGGCGGCCGGCGGCTGCGGCGGCGGCTGGTCGCCGGCGAGCCCGCGAGCATGCGCTTCCAGAAGGGATACAGGCGACTTCTGACGTCAATGACCTCCTCGACGAAGGCCAAGCCGCCCATGATGCCGGCGCTCATCATCACGCAAACTGGGCAGTCAAAGCCGCCGACGTGGTCTTGGCGCGGCTGAAATTGGCCCGGGTCACCTTTGAAGAAGGAGGAGGCGGCTGGGTTGAGGTTCTGGCCGAGAGCCGGCCGGAGTACGAGCCGCGAGGGGCCTTTTCGGTGGATGCCAGCTGATGACGCTCGATTTTCAGGCACTCGGCGAAGAGTGCCCGAATCGCCGACGTATCGCCACATATCCACGCACATCCGGCTCGGCGGACCCTTCCGGGGTGCATCAAGAATGTCCTGGAAATCACAAGGCTTTCGCGGTCAGATTTCAGCTAGAGCGCCTGGGTCGCACCCAGGAGGTCGCCGGTTCGAATCCGGCTAGCTCCACTGGAATGGCCTCACTCGAACCATGGGCGGGGTTCGAGAGTCGTCCGGGAGAGCCTCGCGCCGGTTCGCTGCGTACCCTCGGGCCGCATGCCAGACGGGCTTTCGCAGGCGCTCTCCCCCGCTACCGTCACCGGCCTCGCGTCAGCACGCTCCTACGAGCGCGGCCTGGCCTATATCGAAGCGGGAAGTGTGGGGCCGCTGCGGGCAAGTGCCGGGCGAGTCGGCGCCACTGTCCAAGGCTCCGAGGACTACCTGGTCGAGCTTCGTGCCGAGGGTGAGGAGCTTCGCTTCTCCTGCTCGTGCCCGATTGGGCGCGAGGGCGCCTTCTGCAAGCACTGCGTCGCGGTCGCACTCGCCTGGCTGCGCGAGCATGACGATCCCGCGCCGACGCTCGATGACGCCCGTGCTTATCTCGAGACGCTTCCCCAAAGCGAGCTGATTGAGCTTCTGATCGACCGCGCCCATGAAGACGAGGCGCTGGCCCGCAAGCTGCTGCTGCGGGCCGCAACGCCAGCGAGTGCCGGGGCGGACGTCGCGTCTCTGCGCGCGCTTATCGAGCAGGCTTTCGCGGACCGGGGCTTCGTCCCCTATCGCGAGGTCTGGGGCTACGTCCGCGGCATCGACGAGGCGACTGACGCGCTCGAAGCTCTGCTCGAGGAGGGGCGGAGCGGCGACATCGTCGCGCTGGCGGAGCACGCCCTCAAACTCGCCGAACGCGCGCTCGATCACATCGACGATTCCGGCGGCCAGATGACCGACGTGATCGCACGTATCGAAGAGCTGCACCTCGACGCCTGCATCCAGGCAACGCCAGACCCGACGGCGCTCGCCGAGCGCCTCTTCGCCTGGGAGCTCGACGGCGACTGGGACGTGTTCGACCAAGCGGTCTCCCGCTACGCCGAGGTGCTCGGGGACACCGGCCTCGGGCGCTACCGCGAGCTGGCCGAGGAGGCGTGGGCGAAGGTGCCGAAGCTCGCTCCCGGCGAGGACTCGCGTGAGCGCTACGGCAGCCGCTTTCGGGTCACGCGGATCATGCAGGCCCTCGCGCAGAGCTCCGGGAACCTCGCCGATCTGATCGCGGTGGAAGAACGGGACCTCTCGATCGGCTATCGCTTCCTCCAGATCGCCGAGCTGTGCCGGGAGCACGGCGAGGACGACGCGGCCCTCGAGTGGGCGGAGCGCGGGATGGCGACCTTCGCCGAGGACCCCGACCCGCGCCTGCGCGCCTTCCTCATCCAGGAGTACCGCCGGCGCGGGCGCAGCGCGGAGGCGCTCGAGCACTCCCTCCAGGCGTTCAGCGCCCGGCCAGCGCTCGAGAGCTACCGCGAGCTCGCGACCGACGCGAAGGAGTTGGGGCAATGGGAGGAGCGGCGGGCGTGGGCGCTCTCACTGCTCCGCCGGCCAGAGCCGGCCCCACGGGGGAGCAGGCGGCACCCCTCCCTGCGCGGCCGCGGCTGCTCGGAGCTCGTGCGGGTGCTGATCTGGGAAGGCGATCCGGATGCCGCCTGGGAGGCCGCGAGCGAAGGCGGCTGCAGCCGCGACCTGTGGCTGAAGCTGGCCGACCTGAGGCGCACCGAGCACCCCGAGGACACGCTCGGTGTCTACCGTCGCCACGTCGAGGACGTGATCGCCGGAAAGGACAAGCGCGCCTACGCCGAGGCGGTGCGGCTGATCGATGAGACGATGCGTCCACTGTACGCCGAGACCGGACGGCCGGAGGACTTCGACGCTTACGTCGAGGAGGTCCGCGCCAACCACAAGGCAAAGCGCAACCTGATGAAGGCGATGGCCGAGCTCAAGCCGGTAGAATTGACGTCGTGATCGATCGCGCTCAAGTCGCCGCTAGCGTTGCTGGATCGCTGCGCCTGGAGAGCCTTGAACCCACCGGCCCGGTTCGCGAGCTTGCCGATCTCTGGGTCCGGGGAGATGCCTCAGACGCCGATCTGCGCGAGGCGGAGCGGTGCCTCCTTGCTGGCGAGTCGCTTGAAGACCTGCTCACAGCCGCGGCGGCAAACGGCGCGTCGCGGCACGTGTGAGCGACGATCCATACGTCGACCCGGACACCGATGTCCTGCGCAACATGCGGGACATCCGCGATGGCGACGAGCTCGAGGAGTTCGAGGCGCGCCTCACATTCCTGCGAGGGCTCCAACTCGCCTCCGATCTGATTCCCGGCGAGTATGACCTGGCCCATCTGCAAGCCTTCCACCGATATCTATTCGCCGGGCTTTACGAGTGGGCGGGCGAGCTGAGGACCGTGGTGCTGGCCAAGACCGAGCTCTTCTGTCTGCCGGAGCACATCGAGTCCTACGGGACGGCGATCCTCGGCAAGCTCGCCGAGGAGGATCGGCTCCGCGGCCTCGATCGCGAACTCTTCATCGATCGTCTCGCCCACTACCTCGGCGACGTCGACGCGCTGCACCCGTTTCGCGACGGCAACGGGCGCGCTCAGCGCGCTTTCTTTGCCCAACTGGCCGCGGACGCCGACTATCGGCTCGACTGGCAACTCGCTGACCCCCAACGCAACACTGGCGCCTCCGTTGCCGCGAGTGGGTTGGTTGGATGGCCGCCCCTGGGGAAAAAGTCACCGAAGCGGCCCGAGATGGCGCCGCCGCCGAGGCGATCGCCGCGCTCGGCTCCTACCGATTGCTGTGCGCCCACAGGCACGGGCCGCAGGGCGTGACCGCATGGACATCCCGGGTCGAGGCCTGGCTGGCGGCAGAGATCGCCAGCTTCAGCGCCGATCGTCGTTGGTACGTCGGTAGGCCGCTGCTCGTGACAAAGAACGACTACGAGCTGCAGCTCTACAACGGCGATACGGGCGTGATGGTGCAAGGCACCGACGAACGCGCCGTTGCGGCCTTCGAAAGACGCGGCGAGGTGATCGAGTTCAGCCCGTCCAGACTGGGGGCAGTGGACACGGTGTACGCAATGACCATCCACAAAAGCCAGGGCTCGCAGTTTGAGACCGCCGCGGTGCTCCTTCCGTCGCCGACATCAAGGATCCTGACGAGGGAGCTGCTCTACACGGCCGCAACGAGGGCGCAGGAGCGGCTGGTACTAGTTGGAACTGAGGAGACGATCCGGGCTGCGGTTGATCGTCCGATCGCCCGAGCCTCAGGCCTCGGCCCGAGGCTTTGGAGTTCTGGCCCGCACCAATAGGATCGCTGACTAACCATGGACGTCTTTGACCTAAGAGAGCGCCTCGTTCAAGACTATCGTCGGTATGCCGAGTCATTCCTCAGCGTCAAGGACGAGCGGATCGCAGAACATCTGCAGGAGGAACTCGGCTCCGGCCTCCTGTGGCCGGACCCTCCGGTGCAGCTCAATCCCGCCTTTGAGCCCGGCGAGACCATCGACGACCTGGTGGCCGAAGGTGATCTCCACGATGAGTGCGCTCGAATCTTCAGGGTCGGCAAGGAGCCGGGGACCGGAAGCTTTGGAAAGCCGATGTCTCTGCATCGCCATCAGGCAGACGCGATCCGAGAGGCACAGGCAGACCGAAACTATGTCCTTACCACCGGCACGGGCTCAGGAAAGAGTCTTGCCTACATCATTCCTGCGGTCGACCATGCGCTTCGCCACGGCGCAAAGAACGGTCGCCTCAAGGCGCTGATCATCTATCCGATGAACGCGCTGGCCAACAGCCAGATGGGCGAGCTGGAGAAATTCCTCTGCCACGGGTATCCAGACGGGCAGAATCCCGTCTCGTTCGCGCGCTATACCGGCCAAGAGGACGACGAGAAGCGCCAAGCGATTCGCGCGAATCCCCCGGACATCCTGCTGACGAACTACGTGATGCTCGAGTACATCCTCACACGGCCGGAGGATCGCAAGCTGATTGAGAAAGCCGGCGAGCTGCGATATCTCGTTCTTGACGAGCTCCACACATACCGTGGCCGGCAGGGCGCCGACGTCGGACTGCTGTCCAGACGCGTCCGCAATGCCTGCGGGTCTTCGACAATGCGTATGGTCGGAACTTCAGCCACCCTCGCGGGGCCAGGCTCCTTCGAGGAGCAGCGCACGGAGGTCGCAGCGGTAGCCAGCCGCATCTTCGGAGTCCCCGTCCTGGCCGAGTCCGTAGTCGGAGAGACACTTCGAACCGAGACCGACGACGCGGATCTTGAGGCCCCGGAGTTCAAGAGCGCCCTTACAGAGCGGGTCAGAAGAGGCAGGCCATCCGATTCTCTTCAGGAGTTCGTCGCTGACCCGCTCGCATGCTGGATCGAGCGAACATTTGGGATCCGCTGGAACCAGGATGACGAGCGCTATGAGCGCTGTGATCCGATGCCGATCTCGGGGGAGAAGGGCGCGAGTCGGCGGCTATCAGAATCGACCGGACTCGATGCCACAAGCTGCGAGGCTGCTCTGCGCGAGACGCTGTTTGAGCCAGGCCGGGTTTGACGGAGACCTCGAAACCAGGATTCCTACCTGGAAGAAGGGAACTCCCAAGCCATGCCACGAAAGAAGAAAGACCCCGATGAGTTGCTTGATCGCGG
>Ga0075530_1001388_pt1 | contig 11584 bp, 12 predicted proteins | sample NGEPerD_2_FD_75101 | JGI IMG/M metagenome (GOLD analysis project Ga0075530, IMG submission 75101) | Arctic peat soil microbial communities from the Barrow Environmental Observatory site, Barrow, Alaska, USA - NGEE PermafrostL1-D | ecosystem: Environmental > Terrestrial > Soil > Wetlands > Peat ...
AGATCACTAAATGGTTCGGCAGTTTGTTCAAGCGCTCGACAACGCAGAGATTGTAGCGCTCAAAAACCAGAGGGTCGCCGAACGTGAACTTGATGCCGAGCGGGAAGACGACGTTGAGGTCGTGATGTTTCGCTTTGAAGTTGGCGAGCGCCTCGTCGGCGACCCTCTGGTTTTTGAGCGCTACAATCTCTGCGTTGTCGAGCGCTTGAACAAACTGCCGAACCATTTAGTGATCTCCTCTTAGGCTGCGACCGCCACGGCGCGCGTAACTTTCACGCCCAGAATATGGACAGCCTCCAGCGTCTTGCTGATCGGCACCGGCGTGCCGCTCTCGATGGCTTGACGAACCAACGCGCCCATTTCGTAAAGCGCAACTTGGTGCTTTGCCTCAAGCTCGTGGAGCTTTTGCTTTTTGACGTCAGCGGGCAACGCGTTAGCTGCTGCCGGGATGCGGTCGACGATTGTGAAAACCCGCTGCTCGATGGTTTCCGGGTCGAGCCGGAGGCCGACTTTTCTCCGGGCCCGTCATGCACGCGGGTCCCAAGGGCGGGCCCTCTGATCTGCCTGCATCGTCGTCATCCCGCGACCACCAGTACAGGCACCCTATATTGTAGGCGTCTTAGGCCTTCTCAGCCGAGGCCAACAACTTCAGGCGCCGCTTTGCTGCGTCGATGATGGACGATGCGACCTTCTCGGGAAAGTCAGCCGGTAGTGCCGCAAGCGCGGTATCGAATGCCGTGTCGGCAGTGGCGGGCAGTTCATCGATGATCTCTTTGATCGTCTTGTCCGGCAGACCGCATTTTCTGGCTGTTTGCAGGAAGTGACGGCCCAGGACCGTGTGGACGATGTAATGGCGATTGTCGCCGACGGCCATCGCCAGTTTCATCTGGTTCTGCTTGATCTGTCCTGCGTCAAGACTCGGTTGCGTGGAGAGGATGTCGTAGAGGGGCGTGAGGCGGAAACGCCCGCCCGGCGCAAGACGAAGGCTGAAATTCTTGGCGTGGCCGTCGGTCGCGCCCAGCAGCCAAAAAATGATTTGCGCCTTGAAAAGCGTTTTCTGGTCCTCATCGGGGGCATCGCTGCCCTTGAGAAGGTCGAGCAGATCGCCAATGCCGGGACCGCCGTCTGATTCATATTTGCGGACAGGCGGAATGGAGAGCGCCTGGCAGCAATCTTCCTGCGGCAATCTTAAGAGCCGCTTGTCCCTCGTCCATAAGCGATCAAAGCGCTCAATGGAAAGAACGCGCTTGCCCGCGAAATCAATGATTCTGGTTTTTGCGACTGGCAGGCCGAGCGCCGCGACAAGCTCCATGCAGAAATGTTCGTTCTCAACGCTGTAGGAGAGATCGATACCGTTCGGCAACTTGCCAATTTGCGGCTTGATGATATGCGTGGTCGCAGTCGTGCCGTGCGGCACATGCCATTTATCGTTCCAGTAGAGCAGTGCGGTTTTTTCCTGTGCGCCTGCCAGGGAAATGCGGAAGTCCTGATCCTCGCCCACGCCGAGCGGGTTGCGGGCAAGGTCGCTGACGATAGCGGCGATCTCCTTGTCGGTGACCTCACGAGCGTTGATCTCACCTGCCTTGCCGGGTTCCATACCGTCAGGAAGAAACTGGAGCGCGCCGACGCAATCGCGGCCCACGGCGGCAAGCAGGCTATAAACATCGGAACCTTCCGCTTTGGAACGTTCGGCAAGGCGACGCCGTATGTCGTCGTTGTCGGGCAGCAGGTTTTCAAAGACGGCGATGACCGGATCGCCGATGTAACGGTCCTCGCGCAAAGGCAGCGAGATGGAAACCGGAATGGCGCTTTCCCATTCCAGCCAACTTGCGTCGTACTGAAAATCCGTCGCGCCGCTCGCTTCGCGGCGAAGCTTGCCAACCAGCCGACCGTTGAGAAACACATTCAGCGGGGCACGGGTACGAGGGCGCGCCATCAGAATAGATCCTCGATCTCTTCAACGGAGATTGTCGTGCGCGGACGAATGACCAGCTCCAGATCAAGAGCGGCCAGGGCATCCATCAGGACGCGCAGTTGCGTTGCCGGCTCACCGGCCTCCAGCTTCGAGACCGTTGCCTGACGCGCGTGCATCAACGCAGCCAGACTATCCTGCGTGAGGTTCTTCTGGCGTCTGTAGCGGCGGACCCCGGCGCCGACTTGCTTGGGGCTTCGTGCGATCGTATCCATTTTTGCATGATACGCGATCGCGTATATTTAGTCAATATACGGGTTTGCGTATGAAGCCAGATCATCCGCGATCGCGTATGAAGCCTTTTCATACGCATTCACGTATGAATTGCCTGGAAATACATCCGCTCGGACGGTCTTGAGGTTGACTGCCCGGAAAAGTGGTGGAACGTTAGGAGAACAAACGGTTCTAACGGGCAAGACCAGCCACCGGGCCACGATTTCTTCGAAGGCGCTTCCGGAATTTTCGGTCTGCGTTCGATTGATCCTTGAGACCGCTTTCCGGATTGCGAGGTTAGCCCATGAAGACTGGTGCCAAGACAACAGACGAGCCGCCTTCGCCTTCCGACGTGCAGGGATGGAAGGACATAGCCGCAGCCGACGGGCTTCGCCGTGTCCGGCCTGAAGCCATCGTCGCCGCCCTTCAACGGATCGGCCCGAACGGCGACCAACGACTTCTGAGCGCTCTGATCTCGCACCTCTCGAACGAATTGCTCCGCATCATCCGTTGGCGCGTCGGGAAGAACAACAGAAACGAAGGCGAAGACATCATCTGGCGCGCACACCATCAGCTAATCGTGGGAATCCTGACGCCGGACTCAAAAGACGGTCAGGGCCTGTCCAAGGTCTTCAGGACGTGGGTGGAGTATCGCGTTGCTGACGCCATCCGCGCCGAGCGGAAATACTCAACGCGCAATCAACCTTATGCGACCCGCGTCGCTACCGGCGATAAGGGTGAAGAGGTTACTGAAACGATCGAACCGGCGGACGACAAGCCGGACAACAACCCCGAACAGGTGGCTCACGTCGAGCGACTCTTGAGTAAGATTTCCGACCCCAGGAAACGCCAAGCGTTTCGCCTGCACATGGATGGATGCCCGCTCGCACCTGGCAAGGGCTCAACATCCATCGCAAAGGAACTTGGGGTCAGCGCAAAAACCGCAGGAGAGTGGATTGATGAAGTCCAGACCGTCCTGAAAGCAGAAATAGGAGTGTCCAATGATTGAACGCAACGAAATCCCGAACAGGGATGAGGTGCTGTTCGCATTCCATCAGACGTGCGACAGGCCCACAGAACATCAAATCACGGAATGGACCAAGCGCTACCCTCAGTTCGCGGAGGATATTCGCGCGCACGCCGCTGTGCGCACGGAGTGGGCATCCGAAGCAGAAGAGCACGTTGAACCCGATGAGACGATGCTTGCGCGTGGGCGCAGCCAGGCCTTGAACCTGCTTCACAGCGTACGGCAGGAATCTGCTGCCCGGCAGAACAACACCAGTGAAGTTGCATGGCCGCAAGCCGTTGCGGCGGCGGGCTTTGATATTCCGCGCCTTGCAAGGTGCATCAATATTGATCGCATGGTGTTGCAGGAACTGAATGCGGGCCGGATGCGCTTGCCATTGGGCCGCCGCCTCGTGGAAGCGCTGACCGACGCGCTCAATGTCCCGGCGTCCTGGCTGGACCAGGCCGTGTCGTCCCTTCTCGCCGGTCCACGACGATTAGGCCATGCCAAAGCGGACGCGCCGCCGACCATCCACACGCGGTCTTACGAGGAAGTCATCCGCGCAAGTCCAATGTCTGAAGAAGACCAACGATATTGGCTTGGAGAGGGCTGAAGCATGGACGCTTGGCGGGATATCCGGCTCAAAGCGCGGGAATGTCACCGTCAGGCGCTTATCAAGAGCAAAGGTGAGCGCAAGGCCAGCGCTCTCATCGCTGCTGCGCTTGAGGCCGATGATCTTCAGCTTGATTGCTACAAGCCGGGCTCCGTCGTCAGCGAAGGCGTGCACGGATTTCTTGATCGCGCATCGAAGATGATCAACGTCGCGAGCGGTCAAAGCCCGCAAAACGAGGCTGTCATCATCGCCCATGAACTTGGCCACTACAAACTTCACTGCGATCCACGCAATGAAGTGACCGCGCTATCGCAGGGATTGGGCGGCGACCCGATTGATTCCGGCGCAGGGCGCGTCGAGGGGTATTCACCGCGCGAACGCAAGGAGGTCCAAGCCGACGTGTTTGCGGGGGAGTTTCTGTGCCCCGCCGATTGGCTTCGGCAGGAACTACTGGAGCAAACACGCAAGCCTCACGATATTGCGCTTGAACTCGGGCTTCCGCCTGGACTGGTCATGAACCAGGCTGTCCGCGCGCTGCTGCTGCCGCCTCTTCAAGCGCCTCCCGAGCAGGAGGCATCGCCGGTTTATGCGCTCGATCCGAGTCAGCACGAGGCTGCCACCTGGGATCAGGGACCGCTGCTCGTGGATGCCGGGCCGGGCACGGGTAAAACCCGCACCCTCGTGCATCGCATCCAGCATCTTCTCGATAACGGCGCGTCGCCCGCATCCATTCTGGCGCTGACTTTCTCCAACAAAGCCGCCGAGGAAATGCGCGAACGCCTTTCCGCGACCAATGCCGACGCCGCGATTGAAATGTGGGTCGGCACGTTTCACGCCTTCGGCCTGGAACTCATCACCAAATTTCATCAACGTGTCGGGCGGTCGCTGAGGGTGCGCATCCTCGACGAAGCGGGCTCTCTGGCTTTGCTTGAAGCGAATCTGGAGCGGCTTCCGCTGCGCTATTTTCAGAACCTCTATGAACCTGCCTATGAGTTGGTTCATGTCCTTCGCGCCATTTCACGCTGCAAGGACGAGTTGATTAGCCCTGAGGCCTACCGCGCGGCAGCCGAAGCGGCCCAGGCGGCTGCGGCCACTGATGACGAGCGTGAGATCGCAGGAAAAGCGCTGGAGGTCGCGGCCATCTATGAAATCTATCAGGACGCCCTTCAAAAAGCCGATGCGGTGGATTTCGGCGACCTCGTGCAACTTGCAGCCACGGCGCTTGAACAACACGACGATCTTCGCGCCGAGTATCAAGGCCGCTTCGAACACATCCTAGTCGATGAATATCAGGACGTGAATCTCGCCAGCGCCCGGTTGCTTCGCGCTCTTTGCGGATCAGGGGCCGATGTCTGGGTGGTCGCGGATCAACGTCAGTCCATTTATCGCTTCCGAGGCGCGGCCCCCACCAACGTGCAGCGCTTTCAGGCGGATTTCTCGGGCGCGCGACGTTCGCTTGGCGTCAACTACCGCTCAGGCGCCCCGGTGGTACGAAGCTTTCAGACATTCGCGGCCAGCATGCAGGCATCCCCCGGCGACGGCGGCTGGACGGCGCAACGCGGCAGCGTCGGCATGATCAAGCAGATCGTCGCCCCGTCGGTCGGCGCGGAAGCGGCGGCAATCCGGGACCACATCGAAGAAGCGCGCGCGCGCGGGGTGCCTTATAGCGAACAGGTCATTCTGGCGCGCAGCCATCTCACGCTGGCGCGCATCACGGGCGCACTCGAAAAACTTGGCGTGCCGCTATTCTATCTCGGCGATCTGTTTGAACGGGTGGAAATCCGGGATCTTCTGGCGCTCGTCTCGATTGACGCAGAACCGGGAGGCATCGGCCTCGTGCGCGTGGCGCAATTCGCGGAATACGGCGCCACGAAAGAGGACGCTCTTGCCGTCATCCAGTGGGCGGACGCCAATCGCATTTCGATTTTCGAGGCGTTGCGCCGCGTTCCTGAAATCCCCGGACTTACCCCTTCCGGACAGACCGGACTTGCACTGCTTGGCACGCAGCTTGAGGGCTTCGGGCCTGCGACCTCTCCGTGGTCCCTGCTCACGGCCTGGCTGTTCGATCGCAGCGCATACCTAACCCCGCTCTTTGCCGCCAACGACGCCAAGGCACAGCAAAAACTCATCGCAATCTATCAATTTCTCAAGGTCTGCGGCGAAATGGCCGCTGAAGGCGATTCAAGCCGCAAGCACTTGCTGGCGCGCATCCGCCGGATCGAAGCGCTCAACGATGACCGCATATATCGCGCCGTCGCTTCCGAGGCGTCGGACATGAACGGCGTGCGCGTTCTCACCATTCACGGAAGCAAGGGCCTGGAGTTCAAGGCCGTCCACCTGCCTGCACTGGCGACACGGTATATGCCCGCTGTACGGCAGGCCGTCCGCTGCCCGCCGCCGCCGAGCCTGCCGCATCTGGCCATTCAGCCCGGCGATCATGAGGCCGAAGAGGAATGCCTGTTTTTTGTCGCGCTCTCCAGGGCGCGGGATTTCCTGTTTCTCAGCCGCGCGGAACGCTATGGCGCTACGCAGAACGCAAGTGCATCCAAGTTTCTCTCGACGATCAACGCGCTTGCCCCCGCACGGCGGCACGACGGCGGCGCGCCCGTCCCGCAACCCGCCCGGCCTTTGAGCCCGCCGGAACCGCGCACCTTGTATCAGGAGCGCGAACTCAGCCTCTATATTCAATGCCCGCAGCGCTACCAGTATGAAACCCTCGACGGGCTACGCGCCACGCGCGACGACTCGCCTTATATCCGGTTTCATCGCTGCGTCTTCCGGACCATTGGCTGGCTGGAAGCGCAGCGCGTCGCCGGGACGCCAGCCGATCTTGCCGCAGCGACGGCGCAACTCGCGCAGGAATGGGCCGCTCGCGGGCCTGTCGGACACGGCTTCGAGGCGTATTACCGCGCATCCGCAGAATCCATGATCGCGTCCATGGTCACCGTGATCGCCACCGAAAGCGGAACCTATGACCAGGGCGAATGGGTGGTGGACCTTGCGGGAAAGCAGATCGCCCTGACTCCCGACCGCGTTGTCATCGCTGCGGACGGTTCCGTGCACGTGCAGCGCATCCGCACGGGCCGCAAGACCAAAGCAGAACCCAACAACCGAATATACGCGCTCCTCCGGCGTGGCGCCGCCGCGCGCTATTCCGGCAAGCGGGTCTCGATCGAGACTTATTATCTTGCCACCCGCGAGACCGTATCTGTGCCGCCGGGCAAGGACGACAAGCTCCTTGCCAAATACGGCGACGCCATCGCTGAAATCGAACGGGGCGAGTTTGCGCCTGCGCCGGAAGACGCGCGCCGCTGCCCGAACTGCCAATGCTACTTCATTTGCAATTACGTTCAGGGCATCTCCTGAACCACTTCCGGAATTTTGCGCCTGCTGTCGCTCTCTTTGTGGGGACCCAATCGAGGGTCCAAGCAGCAAGGAGAATACGCGATGAGCAAGGCGATTGTTTTCATTCAGGTTCAGGGCAAGCCCGACATCGGCGAGGTCGAGATTTCCGTCCCGGCAACGGTGGGGGATCTGCACGACGCCTTCAAGAAGTCTGGGATCGACCCCGACAAGGACGCGGCGGTCTTTGTTGACGAGGCGGAAGAGCCCGTGCCGCAGGACCGCAAGGCCGAGATCGAGGGCCTGAAGCACGGTTCACGCATCCACATAACGCGGTGCAGGAAGATCAAGGTCACGGTTCACTACCTCGACAGAACCGTCGATCGCGCGTTTCCACCGGGCGCTCGCGTGCGCACCGTGAAGCAATGGGCGGTCCGGGAATTCAAGCTGAACCCGACCGACGCCGGCGAGCACATCCTCCAGCTCTGCAAGTCCACGGTGCAGCCCGCGACCGATGCGCCGCTGGCGGAACTGGTTCAGGGCCATGCCTGCGAGTTGTGCTTCGACCTCGTTCCCGAAAAGCGCGTCGAGGGCTGAAATGACTGTGGCTGTTCCTCCTGACCGCCTGCTCCTGGAATCCGATCTGGCCGCGCCGCACTTCCGGTGCGGTCAGATCGAGGGCAAGTGGCGGCATGTCACAACGACGTGGCCGCACGTGATCTTCGCGGTGGCGTCCGCGAAGCGCAGCCATGCGCCGGACGAATACGCCTTCCGCTTTGAATGCAGCGGATACCGCCAAACGCCGCCCACCGCCCAGCCATGGGACATCGACGGACAAAAATCTCTCGCAGCGGCGCGCTGGCCGGGCGGGCGGAGTCTCGTACCCGCAGTGTTCAGGCCCGAGTGGAAGGGCGGACAGTGCCTTTATCTGCCTTGCGATCGCATGTCCATCGACGGGCACGGCGAGTGGATTCACAAACACCCGAACCGGCTGTGGCAGCCGCAGAGGGGCATCATTTGTTACCTGGAGCAGCTTTATGACCTTCTCAATCAAGACGATTATTCGGGCCTTCGCGGCGCCTGACCACAAATTGAACTGCCCGACGGCGTTGTGGCAGGCGACGATGATCGAACTGCATCGCAGGGGCGGACGCTGCCATGAATCCGGCGCGTTTCTTCTCGGGCATGAGCATCATGGCCGCCGCGAAGCGCGCGATGTCGTCTTCTATGACGACCTCGACCCGGCGGCGTACGCCAGCGGCGTGTGCATCCTCCACGCGGATGCATTTTCAAAGCTGTGGGCGCTCTGCCGCGAGAAAAAGCTGACGGTCGTCGCGGACATCCACACGCATCCCGGCGCAGCCTTTCAAAGCGAATCCGACCGAAGGAATCCAATGGTCGCGCGCGCCGGTCACATCGCGATCATCGCGCCGGACTTCGCCAGCGCGCCCGTTCGGTATGACCGGCTGGGAATCTATGAATATCAGGGTGAGCATCGCTGGACAGACAAGAGCCGAGCGCGCACCCGCAGTTATGTCTACACCGGATTCTGGAGTTGACCATGAGCGCCTTGATTGACCACACCCGGCTGCACCGCACGGCGAAGTACTTCATGGACAACGGGCGTGCCGCAACTCACGGCGATGCCATGGACATGCTCAAGACGTTCGGCTTGACGATCCGCGTCGGCCCGGAAGCAGCGACATCTCCCGCACATCAGATTGCGCTCCTGACCTTGGTAAATCTGGCGCGGCGCACATTTCTTGGTGGGGTCGAAGCCGTCGGCGTCCCGGATGCTGCATTGCTCGTTCCACTCGCGCCTGCCGGAAATCTTGCGGATGCCGTGCGCAATCTTGGCGGCCAGCCTTCTGCCGGCCCCAGCGGGGCATGGCCGGAGGTTTTGATTGGAACCTGCGGTCAAACGTGCAGCGATGCGGCGTGGCAAGCCACGTGGCAGGGCTGGCGGGGCGGGGCCGTACCGGCGCGCAGCGGGTACAGGCTCGCGGAGGATTCTACTAATCCGCTTGCGGCGGCGCTTGCGGCAGCCGCGGCGGCGGCAGAGTTGTTCGCATGGCACGCCAAGGATCACCCCATGGCGGGCAAGCGCGCCGCTGGTCTTTCGCTCTGGAGGCCGGGCGTGGACTGGCTTGTGGACGATCCAACAGAGCCGGCGCTTTCCTATCTGCCGTCACGGCTTTGGCTGATCGGCCTTGGCAATCTGGGACAAGCATTCGCATGGCTGCTGGCCTGCCTGCCATACGCTGATTGCGCGGAGGTCGAACTCCTCTTGCAGGATTACGACCGTATCGCCGAGTCCAATGACAGCACGTCATTGCTTTCAACGCTCACGCTAATCGGCGAGAAGAAGACGCGCGCCGTGGCGGCATGGCTTGAAGCAGCCGGGTTTTCCACGGTGCTGGAGGAACGGCGCTTCGGCCCATGGACTGTCCGTGGGCCGCATGATCCGGGTGTCGCCCTGTGTGGCGTGGACAACGCTGCGACGCGCGCTGACCTCGATAAACCGGGCTTCGAACTTGTTGTTGAGGTGGGCCTTGGTGCGGGCCCGTCCCGCTCCCGAAACTTCTCAATGCACACGTTTCCTTCATCGCGCCGACCTGACGAAATCTGGCCGCATCATGCGAATGGGCGGGCGGTAGATGTCTCTGCGATGCCCGCTTACGACGCACTCCGGAAATCCGGCATGGACGCCTGTGGCCTCGCACAGCTTGCATTCCGCACGGTAGGCGTGCCGTTCGTGGGCCTAATCGCAGCGGCTATGGGACTTTGCGAGCCGCTGCGCCGGCTTCACGGGGCCGAAGGCCTCGAACTCGTATCCGGCTCGCTAGCTAGCCTTGGAGATCTGGATGCCGTCTGCATGGGGTTTGTGCCCTACGCGCACGGGCACGTCCCGGCCGCGCCGGAGGGAGTGCCCGTTCAATCCGGCGGCGGCTCGGCCCAGGGGTCAGTCGCCAAGGCCCGCGCGGAGGGATTTTGATGTTCCCTTTTCGTTCACGGAAATGCTACCCTGGCGCGCGGACAGCCGGCGCCACTGCGCTTCATGCGGGTGCGGCCGGGGCAAACGTGCAAAAACATCAGGAATTCCAGGCGGGCACGGGGGCGTCATGATGTTTCGGTTCATTCATACGGGCGACATCCACCTCGACAGCCCTTTGAGAGGTCTGGCCGGCCAGCAGGGAGCCGCGGCGGATCGCATCCGAACCGCGACCCGTGCCGCCTTTACAAACCTTGTTGATTACGCTGTCGAAGAAGCGGCGAATTTCTTCGTCATTGCCGGTCTCCGATTGAGACCAATTGATTCTCGTATCCCGGAAAGATCGAGTTCCCCATCCATCCCGCTCATCGAAAAGCCTAGGCCGCTGATGGCGACCTGCTAGGGATCTGAAGCATGCTACCAGGGATATTCGTGGCCGGTGTGATTGAAGAACTTGCCGGACTGCTCAGGCCCAAGGGTCGCGATAAGACGCCCCAAGGCGCTCACGCTTTCGGCGGGCTCTAACCTGCCGCTCGGCCCGCCCATGTCCGTCCGCACCCAACCGGGATTGACGACGACGCAAGTGATACCGCGTGGAGCGAGATCAATCGCCAGGCTGCGCGTGACCATGTTCACAGCAGCTTTGGAACTGCGATAGACGACCGAGCCGCCCGAGGTATTGTCGCCAATCGATCCCATGCCGCTGGTGAGAGTCACAATGAGCTTTCGATGGCTGCGTGCCACGTGCTCGACAAACGCCTCTGAGACGCGCATGGGACCCATAGTGTTGACCGCGAGCACCTCTGCCCAGGCCTCGTAGTCAATGTTTCCGATGCTCTGGCCTCGTGGCCCGATAATGCCGGCATTGTTGATCAGGACATCGATCGCTTGTCCGTCGAGTTCACCTGCTGTCGCTTGGATGCTGGCTGGATCTGTCACATCCATAGCCAGTATCCGCAATCTGCGGTCGCTGTCGTCGGCGAGGCGCCGCAGTTCGGAAGCAGATGCTGGATTTCGACAAGCCGCATAGACTTGCCATCCATCAGCGAGATACTGGCGGGCAAACTCGAGCCCGAGCCCTCGATTGGCACCCGTGATTAGCGCACTCGGCATTGGTCATTCTCCATTGCTATGCATCGGCCCGACGAAGTCCGAGTTTGCATATTCATTCCATGTAAATGCGTTCGAAGAAGCGGCTCTTGTCGCCGTGGCGCGAGCATGCGCGGGGCGACCTAACCGGACCGCCAAATTGCCGAACGGAGAATTAGGCAGCCACAAGGGGCCATCATTCTCCAAAACTCGCTCTCTACGGCCGCTTGCACCGACAGAGCCGGTCCCGGAAATCTGCACAGGACGATAAGTGGAGTTTCTGCCTGACAGCGGGCACGCTGTGCCCATCTTATCAGGAGAGACCATGAGCAGACGACCACGCCGGAACCACACACC
>Ga0075530_1001389_pt1 | contig 11581 bp, 5 predicted proteins | sample NGEPerD_2_FD_75101 | JGI IMG/M metagenome (GOLD analysis project Ga0075530, IMG submission 75101) | Arctic peat soil microbial communities from the Barrow Environmental Observatory site, Barrow, Alaska, USA - NGEE PermafrostL1-D | ecosystem: Environmental > Terrestrial > Soil > Wetlands > Peat ...
GGGTCCGCTCGGGCAGCTCTTCAAGCGCATCCTCCGACCCCACCGATTCGACGCTCTCGGCGACAGCGTCGCCATTGCCTTCCTTCATGGCGACAGGCTGCCCGACGATCTCCGACTGCTCGGCATCGTCGTCGTCGTCCTCAGGCTCAGGCGCGCTGCGTACTGTGAGGTTCTCCGCTTCGCCCTCGTGGTCTTCGGACGGATCGGCTGGCTCGGACACCTCATGGACGAGGTCGCTTGCCTCCATGGCAACGCTTGCGCCCGGCTCCTGGGGTGTCGTGTCGATCTCGTCCTCGACCTCGAGCCTTGCCACCGAAAACGTTTCGGCAGCGGCGGCGCTCGGACGCTCGACGTCTCTGTGCCCTTGCCCTTCGTGACGCCCGCGACCGCGACGGCCGCGTCTGCGGCGGCGTCCGGAGGCAGCCTCCTCATCCTCCGCCGCTTCGGCCGCGCTCGCGCGGCTTTGCTCCTCGGCCTCTTCGTCAAGCAGGGCTTGGCGATCGGCGACCGGGATCTGGTAGTAGTCTGGGTGAATTTCAGTAAAGGCCAAGAAGCCGTGCCGATTGCCACCGTAATCCACAAAGGCCGCCTGTAACGACGGCTCTACCCGGGTGACCTTGGCGAGGTAAATATTACCCCGAAGCTGCTTCTTATTCGCTGATTCGTAGTCAAATTCCTCGACGCGATTGCCCTTTACCACGACGACCCGGGTTTCCTCCGGATGCGCCGCATCGACCAGCATTTTGCTTTGCATGTTGAGTGTTCTCCGCCGCGCGGGACGGGAAGGGCGGGAGGTTAGACCGCCGCACCGGGCCCAGGGCCCGCGCGCGCCAATGACCAATAGACCATGATTCGCTGCGACGACCCATGAGCGGCCTGGTATTTGGGCCCAAGGGCGCGGCCATCGCTGGCCGGCAGGTGATCAGCGCCATCCGCAAAGCATCGCGATTTCCGAGGCTTAGCGAATTGGTCTGATCTTGCATCGCAGTCCTCACCGCCGCGATTAGCCGCGGCTTGAGTTTCCACATGGCGGCCGTCTGTCACCTGGCCGCCGCTTCATTCTGCGTCCTGGCCGTTCGACGAGGCCTGACGCGCGAAACAATTCCGCCCGTATCGCCGTTTGGCGTCCAAGGGCAAGGCTCGGAAGCGAGCCTGACCCTTATTACGGGGTAGGCGGGAGATTTGGCAAGTGTTCCGGTGCCTAGGCCCGCAAAGGGTCACAAGAGTCGCTTAACGAGTGCGTGGTATTTGCGCCGGATCGAGCCTTTTTTGGCGCGTCGCAGGTCTCGCGATTGCCGCCTGCGCGGCGCCGGGCGGCGAGAAAAAACCGGCTGACGTCAGTCACGTGGGGGACGATGCGAGTTCGGCGTGTCTTGATAGTGGCGGCAGCGGCGTGGGGCGTCCTGGTGGCTCTCACCGCTCCTGCGGCCTTGGCGGCCAAGGCCACCTCCAAGCCCGTCATCGCCAACGGCGCGCGCGTTGCCGGCGACCGGGAGCGGACGCGCTTCATCGCCGATCTCTCGAAAAAGGTCGACGTGCATGTCTTTGCCCTCAGCAACCCCTATCGGGTCATCGTCGATGCGCCCGATGTGAACTTCCAGATGCCCGACGGAATCGGCAAGGAGAACAGGGGCCTCGTTACCGCTTACCGCTACGGATTATTCGCGCCGGGAAAAGCGCGCATCGTCATCGACGTAAACGGCCCCTTTCTCATCGACAAGGCCTTCGTTCTTGAGCCGCGCGACGAGCAGCCGGCTCGCCTCGTCGTCGACCTTGTGCCGACCGACGAGAAAACCTTCCTCGCAAAGCTGCAAGAGGCGAAGCCGCAAGAAGCGGCAAGCGAGAAGCTGGCGGCTCTGCCGCAAGCCCCCTCGCGGCCCCCTGACGCCAAGCCGGTGGTGGTGTTGGATCCAGGCCACGGCGGCGTCGATCCCGGGACGAGCAGCGCCGCCGGCATCGCCGAGAAGGAGGTGGTGTTGACCTTCGCCCGCACGCTCAAAGCGAAGCTCGAGGCCACCGGACGCTACGAAGTCCATCTCACCCGCGACGACGATACCTTCCTGCCTTTGCGCGGGCGCGTGGAGTTCGCCCAGAAAAAGGGTGCGAGCCTCTTCCTCTCCATTCATGCCGACTACTTCCCCAACAAGATCGACAAGGCCACCGGCGCCACCGTCTACACCTTGTCGGAGGAAGCCTCCGACGAAGAGGCGAGGGCGCTCGCCGCCAAGGAGAACTTCTCCGATGCGCTTGCCGGCATCGAGCTGCCGAGCGATTCCGACGAGGTCCTGGCGAATATCCTCATCGATCTTGCGCAGCGCGAGACGCAGAATCGCTCCGTGGTCTTTGCCCGCTCCATCGTCGGCGAGCTTGCCAGCAAGGGCACGCTGCATACGAAGAGGCTGAGGTCGGCCGGGTTTCGGGTGTTGAAGGCGCCGGACATACCCTCCGTGCTGCTCGAGCTTGGGTTCTTGAGCAATCCGGACGACGAGAAGCGCCTCACCTCCGAGAGCTGGCGCGAACGGACGGCAGAGGCGGTTCAGGAATCGATTGACGCCTATTTCGCCAAGCGTCTCGCCCGCAACCCGTCCTGACTTTCACCAATCAAACCGGACGCGCCCCCAGATCGACAATTTCCGGCGACGGCAGCGTTTTGTTGCCATAATCTTCGCTAGGGTTGCTTCGGGTGCCTCGCACTTCTAAAACCGGGGCTGGGACGGGTTCGACACATGGATATTACGGCTCCAGTCAAGCCGCCGGAGAACCGGCGTCGCCGCCGCCGCGGCGGATTTTTCCTGCGGTTCCTCGGCTTCATGTTCGCCGCGGGCATGATCGTCTTCATCGCCGTCGCCGGCGCCGCCGCCTTCGTGCTGTGGAAGGTGTCGAGCGAGCTGCCGGACTACGAGGTTCTCGCCAAATACGAGCCTCCGGTGATGACCCGCATCCACGCCAATGATGGTGCGCTGATCGCCGAATTCTCTCGCGAGCGCCGCATCTACGTTCCGTTCACCGCCATTCCCGAATGCATCATCGAGTCCTTCATCTCCGCCGAGGACAAGAACTTCTATCAGCATGGCGGCCTCGACGTTCAGGGCATCGTCCGCGCCGTCGTCACCAATATGAGCAATTTGCAGTCGGGCCGGCGTGCGGTTGGCGCCTCGACCATCACCCAGCAGGTGGCCAAGAATTTTCTCCTGTCCAGCGACCAAACGGTTGAACGGAAGCTGAAAGAGGCGATCCTTGCCATCCGCATCGAGCGCGCCTTCACCAAGGAGCAGATCCTCGAGCTGTACCTCAACGAGATCTATCTCGGCGTGGGCGCCTACGGCGTGGCGGCGGCGGCTCAGTCCTATTGGGACAAGGCTCTGAACGAGCTTACCCTTGCCGATTGCGCCTATCTTGCGACCCTCCCCAAGGCGCCGAGCAACTACGATCCGTTCAAGTTTGCCGACCGGGCTGTGGCCCGCCGTAATTGGGTCATCGACCGCGTCGTCGAGAACGGCTTCGCCACCAAGGACGAGGGCGAGACCGCCAAGGCTCAGCCTCTCGGCGTCATCAAGCGCTCCTCGGGACCCAAAATTTTCGCCTCCGAATATTTCGCCGAGGAGGTGCGTCACGAGATTCTCGATCGCTTCGGCGAGGACAAGCTTTACGGCGGCGGTCTCTCGGTGCGCACGACGCTCGACCCGCGGCTGCAACGCATCGCCCGCAAGGCGCTGGTCGATGGGTTTGTCGCTTTCGATCGCCGACGCGGCGGCTGGCGCGGCCCGGTGGATAAGATCGAGCTCAAAGGCGATTGGGGTGTCACGCTCGCCGCCAAGCCGGTGTGGGCCGACATCGCGCCCTGGCGGCTTGCCGTGGTGCTCGAGGTAACCAAGGACAAGGCGGTGGTTGGGATTCGTCCCGGCCGCACATCGGCCGGCCGGCTGGTGAAGGAACGCGAGACCGGAATCATTCCCTTCGAGGAGGTGAAATGGGCGCGGCCTAAGCTCGCGCGCGGTCTGGGCGGTGCGCCGGGTTCGGTGAACGCCGTGCTCAAGTCCGGCGATGTCGTCTTTGTTTCGCCGCGCGAGCCCAAATTGGCTGAGGACGGCACGCCCACCGCTTCGCCGGAAGAGCTCAAGGGCCAATGGTCGCTCCAGCAGGTCCCCGAGATCGGCGGCGCTCTCGTCGCCATGGATCCCCATACCGGCCGCGTGCTCGCCATCGCCGGCGGCTTCAGCTTCGCGCAAAGCCAGTTCGACCGGGCCACCCAGGCGCGCCGCCAGCCCGGCTCCTCCTTCAAACCCCTGATCTACACGGTGGCACTCGATAACGGTTACACGCCGTCGAGCATCGTCGTCGACGGTCCGATTTGCGTCACTCAAGGGGCGGGCATGCCCCAATGGTGCCCAAAGAACTATGAGGCCGGCTCCGCTGCGGGCCCCTCTACCTTGCGCTTCGGCATCGAGAAGTCGCGCAACCTCATGACCGTGCGCCTCGCCCGCGACATGGGCATGCCGATCATCGCCGAATATGCACGCCGCTTCGGCGTGTACGACAATCTCATGCCGGCTCTGTCCATGGCGCTGGGCGCCGGCGAGACCACGCTTCTGCGCATGGTGACCGGCTATTCCATGATCGCCAATGGCGGCAAGCAGATCAAGGCGACCTTCATCGATCGCGTCCAGGACCGCTATGGCCGGACAGTTTGGCGCCACGATTCGCGCGACTGCAGCGCTTGCGCGGCTCGCGAGTGGAGCGGCCAGCAGGAGCCCGAGCTTGTCGACGATCGCACGCAGGTCATCGACCCGATGTCGGCGTTCCAAATGACCTCGATCATGGAGGGCGTCGTTCAGAGCGGCACGGCGCAGAGGCTCAAAGTCCTTAAGCGGCCGGTCGCGGGCAAAACCGGCACCACCAACGACTACAAAGACGCGTGGTTCGTCGGCTTCACGCCCGACCTCACCGTTGGCGTCTATATCGGTTACGACCAGCCGGTCTCCATGGGGCATGGCGAGACCGGCGGCAGCCTCGCCGCTCCGGTCGTGCGCGACTTCTTGAAGGAAGCGCTCCAAGGGGTGCCGGCGGTCCCGTTCCGCGCGCCCCCCGGCGTCAAGCTCGTTCGCGTCAACCATAAGAGCGGGTTGCCGGCTGGTCCCGGCGACAAGACCGCCATCATGGAGGCGTTCAAGCCGGGCCAGGAACCCGCCGGCTCCGTTGTCGAGGGTGACGATGGTGAGGGTGGCGAGGTGGCCGGGGACGATTTCGGCCCGCCGCCCCCGATGGGGCCTGGACCAGCCCCCGCGCCGGGCAACGACCGCGCTTTGACATCGGGTACCGGCGGCCTCTACTAGACCTTATATTCGGCTGAGCCGGCTGCGGGCGGCGGCTCTGCTTGGCGGCCGGCCACTCCATTCACAGCTGCTTGAGGAAGCGATGCGCGCCGAAACCGAGTCGGTCGTCAACGACATCAGAGAGTCCTTGTCCCTGCTCAGGAGGCATCTTTGACCCTGACCAGGCCAAGGAAAGGCTAACCGCGCTCGACCGAGAAGTTGAAGCCCCCGACTTCTGGAGCGACAGCCGCCGCGCGCAAGGCCTGATGCGCGAGCGTCAGCAGCTCGAGGCCGCGCTCAGCGCTTTCGACCGCTTCGCCCGCGAGCTCGACGACAATATCGAGCTCGTCGCCCTCGGCGAGGAGGAAGGCGACGCGAACGTCGTCGCTGAGGCCGAGAAGGCGCTGGCCCGGCTGAGGCAAGAAGCCCACACGAGGGAAGTTGAGGCGCTGCTCTCCGGCGAGGCCGATGCCAATGACGCCTATGTCGAGATTCACGCAGGCGCCGGCGGCACCGAGAGCCAGGACTGGGCACAGATGCTGCAGCGCATGTATGTGCGTTGGGCGGAAGGGCGCGACTACAAAGTCGAGATCATCGGCGAGCACTATGGCGAGGAGGCCGGCATCAAGGCGGCGACCGTGCTGATCAAGGGCGCCAACGCCTATGGCTGGCTGAAGACAGAGTCGGGCGTGCACCGCCTGGTGCGCATCTCGCCTTTCGATTCCAACGCGCGCCGGCACACGAGCTTTGCCTCGGTATCGATCTATCCGGCAATCGACGACACGATCGAGATCGATATCGACGAGAAGGACGTGCGCATCGACACCTACCGCTCATCGGGCGCGGGCGGCCAGCACGTCAACACCACCGACAGCGCCGTTCGCCTCACCCATCTGCCGACCGGCATCGTGGTCACGTGCCAGAACCAGCGGTCGCAACACAAGAACCGGGCCACGGCCTGGGGGATGCTACGCGCGCGCCTCTACGAGGCCGAGCTGAAGCGCCGGGAGGATGAGGCGCAGGCCGCCGCCGCCGCCAAGTCCGACATAGGCTTCGGCCACCAGATCCGGTCTTACGTGCTGCAGCCCTACCAGCTGGTCAAGGATTTGCGGACCGGCGTCGAAAGCACCAACCCTTCGGCTGTGCTGGACGGCGATATCGATCGGTTCATCGAAGCCGCGCTCGCCGAGCGCATCCACGCCGACGCCAAGACCTAACAAGCCCCTCGCGCGTTTCAATGAGCGCGGGCGCTCGAACGACCCTTGTCTGCTATTCGGCGGCGCGGGTGGACAACGCGCTCGCCTCGTCGTGAGGCTTCGAATCAAAACCTGACGGCTTGTCAGGGCGCGGCTCGGAACGAGAGCTGCTTGCGGTCGGGGCCGCCTTGATCTCCGCCAGCGGATCGTCTGAGCGGCGCGACTTCCCTTCGAAATAAGCGCCCTGCTCGATGGCGAGGCTCTGATGGAAAATATCGCCCTCGACATGGGACTGCGCCTGGAGCGTGACGCGCAAGCCCCTGATCGAGCCGACCACCCTGCCGCGCACGACGATGTCCTCGGCGATGACGGAGCCCGTCACTTGCGACTTGTCGCCGAGCAAGAGCGAGCCGCAATGGATGTCGCCCTGGATCTCGCCGTCGACCTGGATTTCGCCCTTGGAGTTGACATTGCCGGTGATGGCAAGATCCTCGCCGATGATGGAGGGGACCATCTTGCTCGCGCTGGGGCTCTTGGCAGCATAGGTCGCCGGCCTCTCGGTGAAGGGCGTCTTCATCTCGCCGCCCAACCGCTCCCCAATCTTGGTCACGCTATCTCCCGGCTCAGGCTTCTTGGTGAACATACGTGGTACCTCCCCATCGCATACTGTGACGCAGGCGCGAAAAGAACTCCCCGACGCTAAGCTCGCGGCTTACAAATACAAGAACAAGCCGCCTCACGGGATTGTCGCGGAGCTTCCCGTCTGAGGGCCAATACCCAGCGCCCACTCTGCCATGACAATATCGCCTCGCCTTCGCGTTGTCATGGGGGTTCTCCCGCTATAACGGGCTGGCCGGGGAGGGCGTTAAGTCTCGGCTTTGGCTTGGGAACCGCCTTCCTTTAGCCGATTTTACCACCTCTTATGCAAAAGCCCTTATCCTTTGCGTCGGGCGCCTCGCAACGGGGCTTGAAGGGTTCGGGGGCTTGACTTGGGGGATGCCGACACAAGGCCATGAGCAGACCAAGGCGTCGCTTCTCAACCAGAAGCGAGGTCGTCTGCGCGTCGATTGCTGGCGTCTGCTTGGCGCAGGAGGCGGCAATGGGCGCGCGTCTTGGACCTGGGTCGTGGCGGGGCCTTGACTAAATGAACGAGCCGATCTCAGGCGCTTTCGTCAAGCTGACCACCGAGGGTGGCAGGGCGATCCTGGCGTTGCCCGAGCGGGGCAGGGCGCTGGTGAAGCGCGTTCCCCAGCCGGTTCAGATCGAGCTCAAGAAACTGTCCACGCGCGGCGCCCATGTCTGCCGCGAAATCTTCGCCGGCATTCTCGTGCTGGGACTGATCGCCATCGTTCTCGGCTATGGGCGGCTCGGCCGCGGCCCGATCTCCCTCACGAGCCTCGTTCCCACTATCGAGGAAGCCATCAACGGCGAGCTTGCCGATCTGCATGTGAAGATCGACGACGCCATCCTGCAACGCGCGCCTGACGGACCGGGCGTGCTGTTTCGCCTCCGCAACATCCGGCTGGTGGACAAGGACGGCGCCATCCTCGCCCAGTCGCCGTTTGCCGCCATCGGAATGAGTGGAAGCGCCCTTCTGTCAGGGCGCCTGGCGCCGGGAAGCGTCGACTTCATCGGCCCGCGGTTGTTGCTGTTCTACGATTCACACCAAGGCTTGTCGCTCAGCTTCTCGCGTTCCGCAGTCGGTGACGATGAGGCGCCGATCCGCGGTTCGCTGCCGGTCGGAGATCCCACCGGGCAGGCGGCGGCGCCCGTTCCGCCAGAAACGATCATCGCTAAGCGACAGGACGAGCATATTGTCGGCAGCCAATCCCTCGACGTTACGCGTACGGTTGCCGAAGTGTTCGAACGCGCACGCAGCGGCAACACGTCCTACTTGACGCGGTTCGGCGTTAAGGACGCCCTGGTCGTGCTCAGCCAGGATGGCACCCAGGCCTCGTGGCGGGTGCCTGACTTCTCCATCGATCTTGAGCACCGGCACAAGCGGAGCATTCTCATCGGCCAAGCCAATATCGCCTCGACCAAAGGCGATTGGCAGCTCGAGCTCCGCACCGTGCAGAACACCAGGCGGCAAAGCCTCGCCATTACGGCGCTGATCGAGAATCTCGTTCCCTCAGGCATTGCCGGCAGCTTCTCCTCGCTCGGCGCGCTCAAGGCCCTCGACATGGTGGTGAACGGCGAAACCACGCTCGAGCTCTCCAACTCAGGTGAGTTCTTGTCGGGCGCGGCGAAGTTCGATTTGGAGGGCGGCCAGATCACCCCGCCTTGGGATCCCGACAGCCCCCTGCGCATCGATAGTGGCGAGGTCACGGTGCGTTACCTGAAAGAGAAGGACGTGGTCGAGATAGCCCCCTCGACGCTCACCTGGGGAAAAAGCAAGGCCATCATCAGCGGCGAGTTCCGCCCGGTGCGCGACGCTAACGGCGCGGCGACCTCTTGGGACTTTGCCCTTAAGGCCGACCAGGCGGTGCTCGCCATCGAGGAGGCTGGGCTTGCTCCCATGAAGGTCGATGAATGGCAGGCCGCGGGCAGCCTTGTGCCGCAAGAGGGGCGCGTGACGTTTTCGCGCTTCGCCATTCGCTCCGGCGACGCCTCGATCCAGCTTTCCGGCAGCTTTGTCGACACCCCCGGCGCGGGGGAAGTTCATTTGACCGGCGAGGTGAGCCCGATGCCGCTCGACGTCTTCAAGCGGTTCTGGCCGAAATTTATTGCCGGCAAGGCGCGCGACTGGGCCTTGGAGCGGGTCAGCGGCGGACAGGTCCTGGGCGGGAAATTTACGGTGAACCTCGGGCCGGCCGAACTCGCCCAAATCGAAGCGGGGGACGCAATTCCCCCTGAGGCGGTGAGTTTCGAGATCAATTTTTCCGGCATGAGCATCGCCTACATTGTCGGATTGCCCCCGGTCCTCACCGACCAGGCCAAGCTGACCGTTGCCGGGATGGAGTTCGCCGTCAACATTCCTGAGGGCAAGATCGTCGTCCCATCGGGGCAGCAGATCGCGCTTGGCCAAGGGCGCTTTTTCGTTCCCGATCTCCGCAAGGACCCCCAACAGGGCGAGATCACGTTCAAGGCGTCGGGCGCCACCCCAACCGTGCTCGAGCTGCTCGACCATGAGCCGCTCGGCTATATCCAGAGCGTCGGCCTGAAGCCGGACTTCCTGGGCGGTACGGCAGAGGGCGGCTTCACACTCACCATGCCGTTGTTGGCCAATCTCGAGTTCAGTCAGGTCAAGCTTGGGGGTGCGGCGCGGCTTAACGACGCCATTGCCGCGAACCTCGTCGGCAAATTCGACGTGGCCGGCGGCACGCTCGATGTGAACCTCACCGAGGAGGCCGTCGAAGCCAAGGGCGAGATCAGCATCAAGGGCGTCCCGGCCAAGCTTGCCTGGCAGCGAATCTTCCATGCGCCTGACGAAAGCCAGCCGCCCCTCCGGATAACGGCGCGTCTGGATGCGGCCTCGCGCGACAAGCTCGGGATGAAGATCAATCATCTGGTGCAGGGGCCGACGCCCGTCACGCTCCAGATCGCGCGGCTAGGGGAGGGAGCGCCGCAGATCATGAGCATGCAGGCCGATCTCACCGACGCTCAGCTCCTCTTCAGCGGCTTGGGCTGGACCAAGCCGATCGGCCGTGCCGCAACCCTGCAGCTCGACATCGTACCGAAGGCGGACGGCTCCACCAATCTCGAGAACCTCAAGATCCTCGGCGACGACATTGACATCCAGGGCGGGATCGCGCTCGACGCCGCGCAGCATCTCAAGGAGTTCTATTTCTCCGATTTTTCGGTCAACAGTCTGACCCATGTCGAGATCACGGCCACGGTCCGCGACGACCAGGTGCTCGACATCAAGGCGGTAGGGCCGAGCTATGACGGCAAGCAGTTCTTCCAGTCGCTGTTCTCTGCCGGGCAGTTCGACGGGTCGGCGGAACCGGCGGCCCCGTTCGGCGTCGATCTTACCGCCCAGATCGGCACGGTCGCGGGCTTCTACGACACGACCGCGAAGGACGTGCAAGTCACCATGATGAAGCGCAACGGCCGGCTGACCGCGCTCGATGCGAAAGGCGTCCTGAACGGCAACGCCCCTGTGGCGGTTCATCTCGAGCAGAGCGGTGGTTCGCGCCTCATCAAGGCCGAAGCGCGTGATGCGGGCGCCGCGTTCCGCATCGTGGGCTTTTATCCGAGTGTCGATGGCGGTGAGGCGTCGCTGGAGGTCAATCTCGACGCCGGCGGACCGGGTACCAAGACCGGGACCCTATGGGCGCGCCAGTTCGCTGTGCTCGGGGATTCGGTGGTGAACGACGTCCTCACCGATCCGAACTCGGCGGCGATCTTGGGTCAACGCAAGCAGCAGGTCACGCGGCAGCGCATCGCCTTCAATCAATTACGCGCACCCTTCTCGGTCGGGTCCGGCAAATTCCGGCTTAAGGATGCCTATATGAACGGACCGATGCTCGGCGCCACCATGCGCGGCACGGTCGATTTCAAGGCGCAGACGGTCGAGCTCGGGGGGACCTACGTGCCCCTCTACGGCTTGAACTCCGCGCTCGGATCGATTCCCATTCTCGGCAGGGTGCTCGTCGGCCGTCAGGGCGAGGGCGTGGTCGGCATCACCTTCGCCATCAAAGGCAAGCTCGACGAGCCCTCGGTGCTGGTCAATCCCATATCGGTGATGACACCCGGCATCTTCAGGCAGATCTTCGAATTTACCGGCTCGGTCCCGGGTCAGGCCGCTCCGACTTCGCCGTCCTCCTTCATGGAGCCTGGCGGCGGCGTACAGTTCATGGACACCGGGCCGCGATAGGCCAGATTCACACCGGCCGGATCAAGGCGTGCCGTTTCTTGCCGAGCGAGAGCTTGATCACGCCGTCTCCGGTGAGATCGGAGAGGGTGAGGAGACGCCTCTCGTCGGACACCGCTTCGTCGTTCACCTTGAGGCCGCCCCCCTTGATCTGACGTCTGGCCTCTCCGGTCGACTGCACGAAGCCCGCCAGCAGACTCACATTCAAGATGCCGAGGCCCTTTTCGAGCTCGGCGCGCTGCACCTCGAAGGTGGGA
>Ga0075530_1001390_pt1 | contig 11577 bp, 10 predicted proteins | sample NGEPerD_2_FD_75101 | JGI IMG/M metagenome (GOLD analysis project Ga0075530, IMG submission 75101) | Arctic peat soil microbial communities from the Barrow Environmental Observatory site, Barrow, Alaska, USA - NGEE PermafrostL1-D | ecosystem: Environmental > Terrestrial > Soil > Wetlands > Peat ...
GTAGACCTCGATCGCGTCGACCAGAAAGTCCTGCGCTCGAACGAGCGAGGCGATGTTCATGGCGGCCGTGGTGTAGAGCCGATACGGCACCTTGATCGACCGCGGCAGCCGGTTGATCAACCGATGGCTGAGGCTCTCCCAGGTCGATCCGGGCAGGTGTACCAGCGGCACGCAGGTGAGGTGCCGCCCGAGCTCCTGCCACTGGCGGGCATCCGCCCGACCGTCCTCGGCCAGCCGGATCAGCTCGTCGAGACGCTCCGCGAACTCGCGACTGGTGCCGTCCAGCTGCGGGCCGATCACCTTCGACGCCGAACCCGGCATCGCCGCGCGGGCGTAGCCGATCACCGAGGAGATCTGACCAGGCTCGACGCCCAGCGCGCTCTCGTAGGCCGACATGCCCTCGTAGGAGATGGCGATCTCACCGGACTCCCAACGGCTGACCAGGCTCCGGCTCACACAGCAGCCCGCATCGCTGAGCGCCGCCACGAACTCCCGCCCGTTCTTGATGGCAGAGTCCGCGTTGTGCAGGCGAGACATGGCCAGCAACCAGCCGGTGCGCGCGTCGAGGTCAGGACGTGATGAGTTCAGCGGGGTGGAGTCGTAGGCGATGTGTTGCACACGTCCCGGACCACGCGACGGCACAGGTCACGCCGCCGTTTGTTGCCGCACGAGTCTCCCCCACAGATGTGGCTGGAGCTCCTGGCCCATGGCAGCCATGTCGAACGTCCAGAGCAGCTCGCCGTCGACCAACCCGTAGAGACGGTGCCCGGCGACGTACTCCTTCGCGCTCGCGGAGCGCGCGACGGCATCGGTGGCGATCTCGATCTTGGCGCCCTCGACCTGGCCGTACCAGATCTCGACGAAGCCGGTCTGATGGGACAGCAGCACCTCGAGCGAACCGTCCGCCTTAGGGCGGAGGAAGCCGGTCTCGATCGCCGCGTCCCGCATCTTGTTGCCCTCGGCGTCGACGATCCACGCCCGGCTCATGTAGTGGAGGAACGACCGTCCGTCGTGGGTGAAGATGCATTCCTGGCCGAACTGGAACGCGTCGATCGTCGGGTACTCACCGCGCCCGTTGCCGTACCAGGTGCCCAGCAGCCAGGCCACCGGGACACAGTCGGGGTGCAGGTTGTCCGGCAGCTCGAAGGGCATGTCAGGAGCTGTCGGCCTTGGAAAGCGTGGAAAGCGTGGACAGCGCGCGCACCCCGAGCACGGCGAGGTAACCGGTCAGCAGCATGACCGCGGCCATCAGTGCGATGAAGAAGGCTTCCATGGTCGGAAAGTCTATCGGCCCGTCGGCCGGCACCGGAGGCGGCGCCGCGACCACCGGCGGTCGTTCTGGCCACCACTCGAGGGGCCCTCGCCCACGGCGAATCCTTGACAGCACGCTCCTAAACCGGTTTAGTCGAGTGAGTGACCCGCACCACAATCAAGGACGTAGCCCTCGCTGCCGGCGTGTCCAAGGGCGCGGTCTCCTTCGCGCTGAACAACCGGCCGGGAGTGGCGCCGGCCACCCGGGAGCGCATCTTGCAGGTCGCAGGGGAGATGGGCTGGACGCCGAGCTCGCGGGCGCGGGCACTCTCGGTGTCCCGGGCGCTCGCGGTCGGCCTGGTGATCGCGCGACCGGCGGCCACGCTGCGCGCCGACCCGTTCTTCCCCTCGTTCATCGCCGGCCTGGAGACCGTGCTCTCCGAGCGTGGTCAGGCGCTGGTGCTCCAGGTCGTGCCGGACCGTCAGCTCGAGCTGAGCAGCTACCGCAGGCTCTGCGACGAGGGCCGCGTCGACGGTGTGTTCGTCACCGACCTGTTCGTCGACGACGCCCGACCTGCGCTGCTGGCCGAGCTCGGCCTTCCCGCGGTGATCGTCGGTCCCGCCCTCGGTGACGCGTTCTGGCCGGCCGTCGGGGTGGACGACGCCCCCGGGATCATCGCGGCTGTCGAACACCTGGTCGCCCTGGGTCACACCAACATCGCCCACGTCTCCGGCCCGACCTCCATGGTGCACGGCCACTCGCGCCGGCAGGCATGGGCCACCGCACTCGACCGGACCGGCCTCCCCCGGGCGCCCTGGGTCGAGTCGGACTTCTCCGCCGAGTCCGGAGCCCGCGCCACCCACCACCTCCTCGACCTCGAGGATCGGCCGACCGCGATCGTCTACGCCAACGACCTGATGGCGATGGCGGGTCTGTCGGTGGCAATCGCCCGCGGCATCGACGTGCCCGGGGAGCTCTGCATCACCGGCTACGACGACACCGAGATAGCGGCGTACCTTCAACCCTCCCTGACCACGGTCACCAGCGATGTTCTCGGCTGGGGCCGGGCCGCAGCGACCCGCCTGCTGCAGCTGATCGACGACGAACCCGCCACGGATATCCCCCTTCCGGCCGCCCGGCTGGTGGTCCGTAGCTCGACCGGCCCCGCGGCCACGGCTCAACGACGGGCAGCCACATCACAGCGAGGGCGCTCCGCCACGGAGCGTCGACGAATGGCCACGGAGCGCCGACGAATGGAGATGCAATGAGAACGAAGGCCATGGCAACGACGATGAGCGTGCTCGCCCTCGGGGTGACCGCGGCGTGCGGCGGCGGTTCCGGAGGGTCGGACGACGCGGCCACCGCGGAGGGGCCCATCAAGGTGTGGCTCTCGAACAACCCCGAGGAGATCGCCTGGGGCGAGGCGATGGTCGAGGAATGGAACGCCGACAACCCCGACGAGCAGGTGATAGCGCAGGAGATCCCGGCCGGGAAAACCTCCGAAGAGGTGATCGGGGCGGCCATCACCGCCGGGAACGCGCCCTGTCTGGTGTTCAACACCGCGCCCGCCGCGGTGCCCCAGTTCGAGAAGCAGGGCGGGCTGGTGGCCCTGGACACCTTCGAGGGCGGCGCGGAGTACGTCGAGTCGCGCACAGGTGACGCGGCCGAGCAGTACCAGTCACCCGACGGGCAGTACTTCCAGATCCCGTGGAAGTCGAACCCGGTGATGATCTTCTACAACAAGGACATCATGGAGGAGGCCGGCGTCGACCCGGAGAACCCGCCGCTCGCAACCTACGACGATTTCCTGGCCACCAGCAAGAAGGTCGTCGACAGCGGTGCCGCTGAGGCAGCCATCTGGCCGGCACCGTCGAGCGAGTTCTTCCAGTCCTGGTTCGACTTCTACCCGCTCTTCGCGGCCGAGACCGACGGCCAGCAGACCGTCGAGGACGGCGAGGCGACCTTCGACTCCGAGGCCGGCGCGAACGTGGCCGACTTCTGGGCGCAGATGTACGCCGAGGGCTACTCGCAGCAGGAGGAGTACAACGGTGACTCCTTCGGCGACGAGAAGGCCGCGATGGCAGTGGTTGGGCCGTGGGCGATCGCGGTCTACGGCGACGCCGTCAACTGGGGTGTCGCACCGGTTCCCACGTCGACCGAGAAGAGCCCGGAGGAGATCTACTCGTTCTCCGACGCCAAGAACATCGCCGTCTACTCGGCCTGCGAGAGCCAGGGCACCGCATGGGACGTGCTGAAGTTCGCGACCAGCGAGGAGCAGGACGGGAAGCTGCTCGAGGAGACCGGCCAGATGCCGCTCCGGGAGGACCTGCAGTCGACCTACCCGGACTACTTCGAGCAGAACCCGGAGTATGACCAGTTCGCCGACCAGGCCTCACGCACCGTTGAGGTCCCCAACGTGCCGAACTCGATCGCGATCTGGCAGGCCTTCCGCGACGAGTACTCCTCGGCGGTGATCTTCGCCAAGACCTCCGTGGACGACGCCCTGAGTGCGGCGGCCGACGAGGCCACCGAGCTCGCCGGGCAGTCCTGACCGGGGTCGCCCGACCATGACGTCAGCGACCGCGACGGTTCAGGCGAGTCGTCCGAGACGCCCGCGGCTGGCGGCCCTGTTGGGTCGCCAGCCCCTGGGCATCCTGTTCGCCGCGCCCTACGCCGTGTTTCTCGCCGCCATTTTCGCCTACCCACTGGGCCTCGCGGTCTGGATCAGCTTCCACGACTACTTCTTCGCCGCCCCCGGCGCGCAGGTGGACCGGCCCTTCGTCGGGTTCGAGAACTACCAGGCGGTGCTCTCCGACCCGGCGGTACGACGCTCGTTCCTCAACGTTCTCGAGTTCCTCGTGATCAACGTGCCGGTGACCGTCGTGCTCTCCCTCGTGCTTGCCACGGCCCTGAACTCCGCGGTGCGCGCGCGAGCGTTCCTTCGGGTCTCCTACTACATCCCCTACGTCACGGCGAGCGTCGCTCTGGTGGCCGTGTGGCTGTTCCTGTTCAGCGAGAGCGGCATGGTCAACCAGCTGCTGGGATCACTTGCGCCGGATCCCTCGTGGCTGGTCAACAGTGGACTCGCGATGCCGGTGATCGCCCTCTACGTCACCTGGAAGCAGCTCGGCTTCTTCATCCTGCTCTACCTCGCCGCGCTGCAGAACGTCTCCAAGGAGCTCTACGAGGCATCCTCGATGGACGGCGCGGGACGGTTCGGGTCCTTCATGAACGTGACCGTGCCCGGCGTACGCCCGGCCACTGTCCTGGTGGTGATCCTGGCCACGATCACCGGCGCCAACCTGTTCACCGAGCCGTACCTGCTGACCAACGGGGGCGGGCCGGACGGAGCGTCGTCGTCCCCGGTCTTCGTGATGTACCAGAAGGGAATCGAACAGGGCAACCCCGATGTCGCCTCGGCGATCGGCGTGATCCTGGTGATCGCTGTCCTGCTCATCTCGCTCGTCAACAAGCGCATTCTGGAGAGGGACTGACATGGCGCTCACCAAGAGCACCACGGACGTGGCCACGCCCCAGCCCGACCGACCGGCCAAGCGGAGGAAGGGAGTCGGCTACTGGCTGAGCACGGTTGCCCTGTTCCTGGGCGCCCTGCTGTTCCTGTTCCCCTTCTACTACATGATCGTCGGGTCGCTGCAGAAGGAGCCGGACACGTCGTTCCGTGGTGCCTTTCCCACCGGCGGATTCACCCTGGACAACTACGCGCAGATCAACGACCGCGTCGACCTCGTCGGCTCCCTGGTCAACTCCGGCATCTTCACCGGCGGCGTCATCCTCGGCACCGTCGTGTTCGGGATCCTGGCCGGCTACGCGTTGGCCCGCCTCGAGTTCCGCGGCAACAGCACCCTGTTCGCGGTGATGCTGCTGGTTCTGATCGTGCCGTTCCAGCTGCTGATCATCCCGATCTACGTGATGATCGTGCGCACCTACGGGCTCGCCGACTCCTACATGGGGATGATCTTGCCGTTCGCGATCAACTCCACAGCGGTCTTCGTGTTCCGGCAGTTCTTCCTTCAGCTGCCCGAAGACCTGTTCGCCGCCGCCCGTCTCGACGGAGCCGGCGAGTTGCGGATCCTCTGGTCGGTGGCGCTGCCGCTGGTGAAACCGGCGCTGCTGACCGCCATCCTGCTCACCTTCATCGGGCCCTGGAACGAGTTCCTCTGGCCGTTCCTGGTCACCAAGGAGACCGACATGCAACCGCTCGCTGTGACCCTGGCCAACTACATCAGCAACATCGCCGGCCGTGCAGTCAACCCGTACGGCGCGATTCTCGCCGGCGCCGTCGTGCTCGCGGCTCCCGCCGTCGCCCTGTTCGCCGCGTTCCAGAAGCACTTCACCGCCTCCGAGCTCGGTTCGGGCGTGAAGGGATGACCCCCCACGCCGAGTTTCCGCCGACCCGCCAGGTCCTAACAGTGGGAAACGGGGAGTTCTCCAAGGAGTCCGCCCAATTGTCAGCCCAGTCATCATCCAAGGGGTCCGCCCAGCCGTTGACCAACCTGTCCCACCTCGACTCGCTGGGGGACACCGTGACCCCGCCGGCGCAGGACGCTCATACCACCTACCGACTCGCCGACCAGCCTGGGATCGGGACCCTGTGGACCTACGCGGAGCCCCTGCCAGGCGGCGGGTACCGCAACCTCGGCGGCGGCGAGCACGACCCCGCCACGAACACCTGGAGCCAGGGCGCCTACAACGCCGACGACATGACCCGGGCCGCGGTGGTCTTTCTGCGGCACTGGAAGGCCACCGGCGCGACGTCGAGCCGGGACGCCGCCTACGAGATGCTGCGGGGGGTCGCCTACCTGCAGACCGTCACCGGGCCGAACGCGGGCAATGTCGTGCTCTGGATGCAGCCGGACGGGACACTCAACCCGAGCGCTGATCCGGTCGAACTTCCTGACCCCTCGGACAGCGACGCCTCCTACTGGCTGGCGCGGACGATCTGGGCGCTCGGCGAGGGTTACGCGGCGTTCCGCGACGAGGACCCGGAGTTCGCAGCTTTCCTTCGCGACCGGCTCGACCTAGCCATCGGCGCGGTCGAGCGGCAGGCGCTCGATCGCTACGGGGAGCACCTCGACATTGACGGACAACGCAGCCCCGGATGGCTGATCGCCGACGGCGGCGATGCCAGCGCGGAGGCGATCCTCGGGCTGTCCGCATACGTCGAAGCCGGCGGCCCTGCCAGGGCACGAACCGCGTTGTCCCGCCTCAACAGGGGCGTAGCCGCCCTGTCCAGCGGTTCGGCGCAATCCTGGCCATTTGGGACGATCCTGCCCTGGGCACTCTCCCGATCCGTGTGGCACGCCTGGGGCTCACAGATGCCGGCCGCACTGGCGCGTGCCTCCACCGTGCTGGGCTCTCCTCGCCTGGCTCGCGCCGCTGCCACCGACTCGTTTACGTTCGACCCGTGGCTGCTCACGTCTGGGGGGGCCGACCAGGGACGGTTGCCTGCCCGGGTCGAGTCGTCACAGATCGCCTACGGCGCGGACTCCCGGCTGCAGTCCCAGATCGCGACCGCGGACGCCGCGCGGAGGGCCGGTGCCCGCGGGAGTCACGGCCGTGGCGGCGTCGTCGGGGCGCAGCGCCTGGCCGGGATATTCGGCGCCTGGTTCTTCGGCGCCAACCTCTCAGGGGAGCCGATGTACCAACCTGCCACCGGAGTGACCTATGACGGTGTGGAGGCCGACGGCACCATCAACCGCAACTCCGGCGCCGAGTCGACCATCCACGGCCTGCTGGCGATGATCGCCCTGGACCAGCATCCGAGGGTAGCCAGGCTTGCGCAGACGGCCACCATCGACCGGCGCGTCGGGACGACGACCCTGGAGGCCGAGGACGCAACGCTTCGGGGGGACGCGACCCCGGTCGAGCCGGCGGACCCGTGGACCGGTGAGTCGCGGTTCAGTGGGACCGGCTTCGTGGCCATCGGCTCCGGTGGCTCGGCGTCCTTCGCGATTCCGCAGCGCGGGCCGGGCGGACCATCACTCGTGCTTCCGGTCGTCGACCTGGAACCAGGAAGCTCGGCTGTCACCCGGTTCCGCACCCGGGCGCAGGGAAGTCTCGGCGCTGTCCGCTCCGGTTCGATCGGCGCGCAGGGTGACTCCCCTGCCCCGGGAGCGCTGTTGCCGATCACTCTCCCGCGCACCCTGCGCGCCGGGGCGTCTCGGGTGACGGCCACGACAACGGCGGCAGCCGGTGACCAGGCAAGGCTCGACGCGCTGATGCTGGAGCCACTGGTCTCACGCCTGGTCCTTCGCGGCGACGGCCACGGCACCGCCCTGCTGTCGAGCAGGTCGCAGGCCCGCGAGCATGTCCTCGTCGCCGTCCCGGGCAGGGGCCGCGCGCGCATCGAGTCCTACACCGGTCACGGCAGGCTCGTCACCGTCCGGTCCAGCTCCGCCCGCCGGGTTCCGGTCACCGTGCAGGCGGGAGGGTTCTCCTTCGTACGCCGGTAGCCACGCCCGTCGTACGCCGCTCGACGCGCCTGACCGGCGCCCGGTATCCACATCCCTCCCAACGAACGAGGAGCCATGACACAGCGCGACGTCCCCCACGCCGAGGTCCCGCACGCCGAATTTCCACCCGCCGAGTTCCCATTGGGCCCGTTCACGCCGTACGACGGCAACCCGATCATGCGCCCTCAAGGCGACACGTGGGAGTCGGCGAGCGTCTACAACCCGGCCGCCGTCGTCAAGGACGACCGGGTGGTCCTGCTCTACCGGGCGCACGCCGACGACATCGTGTCGCACGTCGGCCTGGCCACGAGCGAGGACGGGATCGTCTTCGAGCGCCACCCCGACCCGGTCATCTCCCCGTCCGAGGACTACGAGAAGTTCGGCTGCGAGGATCCGCGGGTGACCGAGATCGACGGCACGTACTACCTGACCTACACCGCCTGGGACCGGACGAACGCCCGGCTGTGCCTGGCCACGTCGAGCGACCTGTTCACCTGGAAGAAGCACGGGCCGATGTTCCCCGACTTCAACACCTTCCTGCCGCAGGGCAACGGCGTTCCGGGCCCCTGGAGCAAGGCCGGCGGGATCCTGCCCGTCCCCGTCGACGGGCGCTACCTGATGTACTTCGGGGAGGGTTCGATCTGGTACGCCTGGTCCGACGACCTGATCCACTGGACCCCCTGCTCGAACGAGTCGCCGGTCATGATCCCCACACCTCCCGGCACGTTCGGGTCCTACCTCGTCGAGGTGGGACCCCAGCCGATCCTCACGAGCAACGGACTGATCCTGCTTCTGCACAACGCCGCCGTGCAGGACGACGACGGAACGGTGCGCTACACGTGCGGGCAGCTCCTGTTCTCACCGGACGACCCGAGCAGGATCATGGCTCAGATGAACTACCCATGGCTGGAGCCGGCGACCTACGAGGACACCCATGGCCTGGTCTCCAACGTGACGTTCGTTGAGGGACTGGTCTTCTCCCGCGACACCTGGTTCGCCTACTACGGGCAGAGCGACTCGACGCTGGGCGTGGCGACCTACCAGGTCGGTGACAGGTACTCGTCCCTGGCCGCGGGGAACTACTCCCGGGCCACGGGGAACGCCTGATGTCGTGGCTATCCTGCCCTGCGCACCTGCGATGGCTCGAGGGTGAGACTGACCGGCTGCTTTCCTTCAGCCGCGCCTCTCGCCATCCGGAGGGAGGGTTCGCCTGGCTCGACTCCGCCGGGCAGCCACAGCTCGAGCGGCCCGTCGAGCTCTGGATCACCTGCCGGATGACCCACGTCTTCGCGCTCGGCCAGCTCCTCGGACGACCGGGATGCGGGCCGCTGGTCGACCACGGCATCGCCGCCCTGCGCGGGAGGTTCCACGACCCGTCGAACTCCGGGTGGTACGCCGGCGTCTCCGGTTCGGGCCCTACGACACGGGCCAAGACCGCCTACGAGCACGCGTTCGTCGTACTCGCCGCCACCTCCGCCACCACCGCTGGCCGACCCGGGGCGCGGGAGCTGCTCGACGACGCCCTCGGCGTACTGCTCGACCGGTTCTGGGACGACGAGCGCGGCATGGTCGTCGAGGAGTGGGACGAGACCTTCACGACGCTCGACGGCTACCGCGGCGTCAACGCCAACATGCACACCGTCGAGGCGTTGCTCGCGGCCGCCGACACGACCAGTGACAAGGGGCTGCTCGACCGAGCGCTGCGGATCGTTGCGCGGGTCGTGCACGACCTTGCGCGCTCTCACCAGTGGCGGATCCCCGAACACTTCGACAGCGACTGGAACCCGGTTCTGTCCTACAACATCGACGCGCCCGCCCACCCGTTCCGGCCGTACGGCGCGACCATCGGGCACTGGCTGGAATGGGCGCGACTGGCGCTGCATGTCCGCGCGGCGCTCGGCCCCTCCGCTCCTTCGTGGCTGCTCGACGACGCCCGAGGCCTCTTCGACGCGGCTGTGCGTGAGGGCTGGTCGGTCGACGGCGCCGACGGGTTCGTCTACACCGTCGACTGGGACGGCCGGCCGGTGGTCCGGGAGCGGATGCACTGGGTGGCGGCCGAGGCGACCGCGACCGCCGCCGCCCTGCACAAGGCCACCGGTGAGTCGTCCTACGCCGACTGGTACCAGACCTGGTGGGACCACATCGCCGACGTGTTCATCGACCAGCGGCTCGGGTCGTGGCGGCACGAGCTCGACCCGAACAACCAGCCGAGCGCGGTGGTGTGGAACGGCAAGCCGGACACCTACCACGCGGTCCAGGCCACGTTGCTCCCCCGCCTTCCGCTGACCCCGTCGCTAGCGACCGCGCTGCGGGAGGGCCGGCTCGCTGATGTGATCGCCCGGAACTGAGTCTGCGGTCCTGGCGGCCATGCCGAGACTCAGCCAAATCCGGAAACGGCGACCGAAGTCATGCATCAGGGACCACCTGGACCGCCCGGGGGTGCCCGAGGTGACCGCAGGATCGTCCGTACGGCCGTACGGACGAAAATCACACACGGAGTGAGACCTGGCCTTGACGGAGGTCAGCCCCGGCGCGAAGCCGCAGCCGGCTCCTTGGTCTGCAGCAGGTTGCGCGCCTCGTCGGGCGACATCGGTGTGCGTTGCACGATCGCGCCGAGCTGTACGACGCGCTCCACGAGCTGTGCATTGTGCTCGACGGGAACGCCCTTGGCGAGGGTGAGCACGTCCTCCATGCCGACCCGCAGGTGGCCGCCTTTCGAAAGCGCAGCCAGGGCGACCGCCAAGGTGGACCGGCCGATCCCCGTCGCCGACCAGCTCGTCACCTCGGCGGGAAATGCTGCCACCGCGGCGACGAGTGCGTCCGTCGTACCCGGCATCCCTCCCGGAACCCCCATCACCAGGTCGCAGTGCACCCGCCCGCCGAAGGGCAGCCCGTACGTGTCGAGCAGCCGGTGCAACGCGTGCACGTGACCAAGGTCGAACAGCTCGAACTCCGGGACGACCTCGCGCTCCTGTGAGAGCTGGTAGAGGTCGCGAACGAATCCCCAGGGGTTGGAGAAGACGTCGTCACCGAAGTTCGTCGTGCCCATCGTCAGGCTGCAGGAGTCCGGCCGCGCGTCCAGCACCTTGAGCCGGTCCTCGAGCCGGTCGTGCACCGAGCCGCCCGTCGACAGCTGGACCACCAGATCGCTCTGCTCGTGCAGCGCGTCGACAGTGTCGGTGAGTCGTTGCGGGTCGAGCGAGGGTCGGTGGTCGTCGTCACGGATGTGCACGTGGATCATCGCGGCGCCCGCCGCCTCGCAGCGCTGGGCAGTATCGACGAGCTCTTCCTGCGTGGTGGGAAGCTGCGGGCAGTCCGCTTTGCTGGTCTCGGCGCCGGTCGGGGCGACCGTGATCAGCAGTCTGCTCGGGTCCGGCGAGCTGGTCGGGGCGGTCATGGAGGTCATCGTGGCAGATCCCGAAAAAGCGCAGTGGTACGCCGTGGTCAGCCCGCTCGTCTGCAGAGCGACACCAATCAGCGAGGCGATCCGCAACGAACAGTTCCACGAGCCAGTTACAGAACCACAAAGACTGGGCGTGCCGAGGTTCCGGAGGGGATGTCGGACCTCGGCACGCTCGAGAACGATGGCCCGTCACAGCGTGATGGGAGGTATAGACCGAAATTCGGTGGAATGACGCGCGGTTCCGTACGATGGAACCGAAGCCGGGCCACTTCAGCTGGCGGCCACTTCGTTTGGGCCACTGTATTGGGCGGACCCAGCATCCGTCGGGCACTTGGGCCCAACCAAGGGCACGGCATGGGAGACCGATGAGCGGCAACGATTCGCGCGGAGACGGGTCAGGCGACCCGCCGTCAGGCGACCCGCCGTCAGGCGACCCGCCGTCAGGCGAC
>Ga0075530_1001392_pt1 | contig 11570 bp, 14 predicted proteins | sample NGEPerD_2_FD_75101 | JGI IMG/M metagenome (GOLD analysis project Ga0075530, IMG submission 75101) | Arctic peat soil microbial communities from the Barrow Environmental Observatory site, Barrow, Alaska, USA - NGEE PermafrostL1-D | ecosystem: Environmental > Terrestrial > Soil > Wetlands > Peat ...
CAAGCTGATAAAATCCGGATATTCGTCAAGATGACTCGCATCAAGATGCGCGCAGCTGGCCTGGCATACAATGCCCCGTATCCCGGCTGCCTCCTCACATCACACGCACAGAGTTTTTATTATGGCTACCAATCCCGCCCCGCAGACTGCTGAATCCACGCTTCCGGAATTCATCTGGGATGATGCGCTGATCAAGCGCTACGATCTCAGCGGGCCGCGCTATACCTCTTATCCAACGGCTGTGGAGTTTAATCAGAGCTACCCGGTGGAGCAGATGGTAGAGGCAGCAGCTCGCAGCAAGGCCAGCGACCGCCCACTTTCTCTTTATACCCACCTGCCGTTCTGCGCCCATCTTTGTTACTACTGTGCCTGCAATAAGGTGATTACCAAGAAGCGCGACAAGGCCATGCCCTATGTGGAGCGGCTTCTGAAGGAAGCGGCCATGCAGTCTAAGCTGTTTGGCGCGGACCGCCCGGTAAAGCAGTTGCACTGGGGCGGTGGCACACCGACCTTTCTGCCCAACGATGTGATGCAGGAACTGATGGCAGGCTATGCTGCGCTGTTCAACCTGCAAAGCGGTGATGAGCGTGATTACAGTGTGGAGATTGATCCGCGTGAGGTGGATCAGGACACCCTGCCGACACTCTGGAAGCTCGGTTTCAACCGGATCAGCCTGGGCGTGCAGGATGTAAACCCGCAGGTTCAGAAAGCCGTCAACCGTATCCAGCCCCGGGAAATGACTGAGGCGGTGCTGAACGAGGCCCGGCAGCTCGGGTTCCGCTCCATTAACCTCGACCTGATTTACGGCCTGCCGCACCAGACCCCTGAGAGCTTTGCGGATACTCTGGAGGTGGTGCTAGAGATGTCGCCAGACAGGTTGTCTGTGTTCAGCTATGCGCACCTGCCAGACCGCTTTTATCCGCAAACCCGAATCAAGAACGACACTCTGCCATCGCCGCAGCAAAAGTTGACCATCTTGCATAACACCATCAACCGCTTGCTTGAGGCGGGTTACGAATACATCGGTATGGATCATTTTGCCAAGCCGGATGACAGCCTGGCTGTGGCGCAGCGCGCCGGGCGGCTGCACAGGAACTTCCAGGGTTACACCACGCACTCGGATTGTGATCTGGTTTCTCTGGGTGTGTCTGCTATCGGCCAGACTGACGATGCCTACTTCCAGAATAACCACGATCTGCCTGCCTGGGAGGCAGCCATAGACGCCGGCCAGCTCGCAATCACGAAAGGTGTAAACCTGAGCCGGGATGACCGCCTTCGCCGCTGGGTGATTGGCCAACTCATTTGCCAGTTTCGGCTGGATCGCCAGCAGTTTTCCGCTGAATGGCAGGAAGATTTTGACAGCTACTTTGCGGACGAACTCGCCCGCCTGAGGCCAATGATTGTCGATGAACTGATTTGTGATAATGGCCAGGTGTTGCAGGTAGAGCCCGCTGGCCGGTTGCTGATTCGTGCCATCTGCCAGATTTTCGATTTGTACCGCAAAGAAGGCGCAAGCCAGCGGTTTTCCCGCATCATCTGAACTCTCTCGATCCGGGGCCGTCAGTGCCCCGGCTAATTCCTTCGCCAGTCTCCGTGTGCTCAGACCACGGAAACCTTGAACTCGTTGGCCAGGTCCTGCAGTTGCCGAGCCAGGCGGGCCTGCTCCCCGGTAACGTGGGAAATTTCCTGGGATCCGGTCAGAGTCAGTATGGCGACTTCACTGACGGCTTCCATGTTTCCGGCCAGTTCCCGGGTAACGGCAACCTGCTGCTCGGAAGCCGCTGCAATTTGAGTGGCCATGTCAGAGATGTTGTTTACGTCTCCAAGAATAGCGGCAAATGTTTGCTCAAGCTCAGATGACTGTTCGCTGGCTTCATTGGCCAGTTCGTGGCTGGCAATGATCGATCGGCTGGCATTCTCAGTGATCACCTGAAAGCCATTGATAATGTCTGCAATCTGAGTGGTAGATTGGTGCGTCTGGCGGGCCAGTGTACGAACCTCGTCGGCCACCACGGCAAATCCCCGGCCGTGCTCGCCGGCGCGTGCGGCTTCAATGGCTGCGTTCAAGGCCAACAGGTTGGTCTGATCAGCAACCTTTCGGATCACATCCATTACTTCGACGATACTGCAGCTGCGGCTATACCCGATGCCACAAACAGATCGCGACGGGCATCAGTGACGCCCAGGACAGCCAAGACCAATGTGCTATCAAGCAGCTTTTTGCGCACGTTGTTCAGGTTGCCCAGCCGCTTGGTTGTGGCATCAAACCACTCCGACGCGTCGAGAGTGTATATGCCCGAAGAACTGCTGAATAACGTATCGCGCTTATTCTGAAGGTCACGGTCTTCAGCAGTGGCTGGCAGACTTGTCAGGACTGCAAGCAGCTCGGAATCTGCGGTCAGCATGGCACTGGCTTCCCGGATAAAGGCTTCCTGCAGACTCGGCCGCCTCGGCGAGTGCATAGTAGGCGTTGATCTCGCGGATGAGTTCCGGGTCGGTAGAACGAAAAATAACCAGAGGAATCCGATCAATTAACCCTCTGATCAGCTGCGTATAAAGCCCTCCCGCATCAGCACTACCGGTTGAACGATTGTCGATGTTGTTGCGAAGTCGGTTCAGTGTGGCCAGGTCACGTTCCACGGCCTGAACGCTGTTCATAACGGTCGGGCTGAAACTGGCCCCCTGTGCAAGGGTGCTTATGCGGGCGTGATACTCGGAGAGCCGCGTATCGGTTTGCCGGCGCTGGTTACTCAATGCCTGTTCTGCCTCCCGGGCTGCGTCGCGATCCGAACCGCTTGAAAGTACCACGGCAGATCGTCCCCTTTCCTTCTGCAACGTTTCGATCAGCGGATCGCCGATATCGGCCAACTGAACCAGATATCGCAGCTGGCGCATATTACTCAGTTGCCCTGTATTCAGCGCAATGTTTTCAGCCGCAAAGTAGATGATAACCAACAAGGCTGGCACCACAAGCGTGATGAGTTTTCCTCGCATGGAAAGGTTGTTGATGATGTTCTTCATCGGGAGCCCTTGTATTCATGAGTGGCGACCATTGTGGGCAAGCGTAGCCCCCGTTGCCATTCACAGGACGAGGTACCTGTGGTGGTAGAGTTTTCTTCGTAACGCTTTGTTATTAAATGTTAATCTCCGAATTTCTAACGAAAATAGGCGACTATACGTAATGGTGCGTGTAGTACTCCTTAATAGGTAATCGGAGCCGATATGCCGGATATCAAGGGGGTCTGCTGACAAAGGTCAATGCCTCGGGCGAGCTCCCGGCGTATGGTCTGCGGAACTTTGATGGGGAGAAGGGCCATGGAACTTGTTTGTCCGGCCGGTAGCCTGCCGGCACTGAAAACGGCGGTGGATAACGGAGCCGACGCTGTGTATCTGGGGTTTAAAGACAGCACTAATGCCCGCCAGTTTGCCGGCCTTAACTTTAACGACAAGCGAGCAGGCGAGGGCGTCGAGTACGCCCACAGCAAAGGCACCAGAGTATTCTGTGCTATCAACACCTACCCGCAGCCGGATGGCTGGGAAACCTGGAAAGCGGCCGTCGACCGTGCTGCGGCCCTGGGAGTGGATGCGATTATCCTGGCGGACATGGGGTTGCTGGAGTACGCGGCCAATAAGCACCCGCAGGTTCACCGGCACCTTTCAGTTCAGGGTTCGGCCACCAGCTACGAAGCGCTACGTTTCTACAAGGATAACTTTGATATCCGCCGTGCCGTATTGCCCCGGGTGTTGTCTATAGATCAGGTGCGTGGTGTTGCAAAGCACAGCCCGGTGGAGCTGGAGGTATTTGCCTTTGGCAGTTTGTGCATCATGGCGGAGGGCCGGTGTTATCTGTCTTCCTATCTGACCGACGAATCCCCCAATACCCGTGGTGCCTGCTCCCCAGCCAAGGCCGTGCGTTGGCAGGAAACCCCGAATGGTCTGGAATCTCGCCTTAACAATGTGCTTATCGATCGATACGGAAAAGGTGAATCCGCCGGCTATCCCACTCTGTGTAAAGGCCGCTTTGAAGTGGAAGGCAGCGTTTACCACGCTATCGAAGAGCCGGTCAGCCTGAATACTCTGGATCTGTTACCGGAACTGAAAGAGCTGGGCATCAGCGCCGTGAAGATTGAAGGCCGGCAGCGCAGCCCTGCCTATATTGCCGATGTTGCCCGCACCTGGCGCCAGGCGCTGGATACACTGGATGCAGGTGCTGGGGAATTCCGTGTGGATCCGGCCTGGAACAGCACGCTGACGGGCCTGTCTGAAGGTGGCCTGACCACCATTGGCGCCTATCACCGAAAATGGAAATGAGGCAGAACAACCCATGATGAAGCTATCTCTGGGCCCGATTCTCTGGTTCTGGTCCAAACAAACTGTTTTTGATTTTTACGCCAACGCTGCGGAGTGGCCGGTTGATACGGTGTATCTGGGGGAAACTGTGTGTTCCCGCCGCCGTGAGCTGAGGCTGGCGGACTGGCTGGAAATTGCCAGTGTGCTTAAGGATTCCGGCAAGCAAGTGGTGCTCTCAACGCAGACGCTGATCGAATCCGAGGCCGATTTACGAGCACTGCGTAGAATCTGTAGCCAGCAGGAGTATCTGATAGAGGCCAATGATCAGAGCGCTTTACAACTGGCGACCCAGAATAACCTGCCGTTTGTAACTGGCCCTTCAATGAATATCTACAACAGCGCAACCCTGAAACTGCTGGCAAAACAGGGGTTGAAGGGCTGGAGCTTGCCGGTAGAGCTGGGTCGTGAAACGCTGCGCCAGCTGATTGGTGAGTTGGAAGCACAAGGGCTGGATTTGCCTGCAGAGGTGTTCGCCTGGGGCTTTCTGCCGCTGGCATGGTCGTCCCGTTGCTTTACCGCCCGGCACTACAACTTGCCCAAAGATAATTGTGAGTTCCGTTGCCTGCAGCACCCGGATGGCATGGAGCTGCGTTCCCGTGAATCCCAGGAGCTGTTTCGCCTGAACGGGACTTCTACTTTGTCTGGCGCCCGATACAACCTGATGCGGGAAATGCCGGATATGGAGCAAATGGGAGTGTCCACCGTACGCCTGAGCCCGGAACATCAGGGCATGGATGAAGTGGTTCGCCGCTTTGATCAGGCGCGCCGTGGTGAAACCTCAGCAACTAACCCGCTGCAGCTAGTGGAAGCACCGCCCTGCAATGGCTACTGGTACGGCAAGCCGGGAATGGACCTCGTACCTCCGGAGGAATACCCATAAGGTAATCTTGATAAGAATCATTATTGTTTGTGTTGTTCTAATATAGGGTGTGGGTGATTTCTCAAGAGTCACCTTATGCACCCGATTCCTGTCACCGATATTACTGAAGCCCCTTCTCCTCGCCGGTTTGCTCATGCTACCGGATCGTCTCCCGGACATCCGGTTGTGGAAGGTGTTCTTGCAAGCCTGCGCCCTTTGCTGCCCTGGGTTCATGTGGCTATGTTCCTGTTGTTTCTGGCAGTGCTGGTGGTGCCGGTTTACCTCCCCGAATCTTCTGAACAGGCGACCTTTCTGGATGATGGCCGGGTGCTGGCTAATTATTTGTTATGGGGCGTCTGGTTTCCGCTGGTGTTTTTTTCGGTGGTGGTTACCGGCAGAAGCTGGTGCGGCTTTCTGTGCCCTATGGGTGCTGCCTCGGAACTGGCCAATCGGTATGGCCTGAAAATGCAGACACCGGCATGGATTCGCTGGCCGGGCACACCCATTCTTAGTTTTATTGTCATCACCTTGCTGGGCCAGACCACCGGTGTGCGCGACCATCCGGAAGCGGCTCTGAAGATGTTTGGTGGCACTTTTGTGCTGGCCATTATCGCTGGTTGGCTTTGGGGACGGAACAAACGGGTCTGGTGCCGACACCTGTGTCCAATCGGTTTGCTGTTGGGGGTGTTCTCCCGTTTAGGTGCGGTCCAGCTTTCCCCCCGGAAATGGAAGTTTGGAGCAGACGAACTGACCGACAAAACCATTTGCCCTACCTACATCGATTTGCCTCGAAAGCGAGCGGCGCGCCACTGTATCGAGTGCCTACGCTGTATTATTCCAGGACATATGGCGGGCCTGACATTGTCATTTCGTCGGCCGGGTCAGGAACTGGAATCTATTCGGCACCATGGACCGGATGCCTTGGAAGTCCTGTTCATATTTCTGGGTGCAGGTGTCGCTTTGGGTGGTTTTTTATGGCTGACACTGCCGTTTTACAACGACTGGCGGCAGGTTGTAGGCACATGGTTTATTGAGCAAGGGCAGTACTGGATTGGTGAGTCCGGACCGGCCTGGTTGATGAGTGTGCATCCGGAACGCCGAGAAGTATTTCGCTGGCTCGATTTCTTCATGATCACCGGCACCATGGTAGCGGTAATGGTGCTGTCTGCCCTAGTGCTGAGCGCCGCATCTTTGGCGAGCGCCAGGCTGGCTCGGCTGCTGGGTAGTACGGCAAGCCTGTTTCAGGCAAGCGTTCAGATTGGCTACAGCCAGGCCCCTGTGGCGCTGATGGCTCTGATGGTTGGGCTTGCTACCGAGTTATTCACTCCTTTTCTGCGCTTGGGCATGGCGGCCACTCAGGTGAACGATGTAAAGGTCGCAATGATTCTTTTGGGGTGGCTCTGGAGCCTCTGGTTAGCCTGGAAAATTCTGCAGGGACTGGGAGTTGATCATGGCCGCTGGTTGGCCCTGATACCCAGTGGGGTGGGCAGTAGTGCGATGGCCGCCGCCTGGTGGATGGCAGTGCTCTGAGGTTTGCCGCCAACTGAACAGCTAAAACTGAATGGAGTGTTTTATGTCGATAATGCGTTGGTTGTACCTTGTGTTGCTGGTGTGTATGCCCGGTCTGGCTCAGGCCGCTGAGGAAGACTGGTTGTCGGTGGCTGAACTGGTCAATCAGAAGCTAGATAGCGCGTTGACTCACTATCAGGCGGGCGATGAGCAGACTGCACGCCGAGATATAATTCAGGCCTATTTCGGACCGTTTGAAGGCGAGAAGATGGAAGCTGCCATACGTAGCCAGTTGGGTATAGAGCCGGCGTTCATGCTGGAGCGTCAGTTCAGTAGTTTAAGAAAGGCAATCAAAGCCGGTAAGCCGGTTGCCACAGTACAAAAGGGCGTTGAGGAGTTGAATCAGGCGCTGAATGAACACGCTCTGTTGCTGAATGAAGCCGGGGTGCCCCGATCTGTATTTCAGGTGAACCAATGATGGTGCATAGGCTGCTTCTGTTGCTGACGATGCTATTGCCGGCTATGGGATTGGCTCAGAGTAAGCTGGATGCAGACACGGTGATTCAGGATCTGGTCAGTCAAGGTGATGCCGCCGCGGAAGCCTATCGTCCGGAAACCGGGCTCGACACCATGGATAGCTTTTCCGGGCTATATTTTGATGTGTTCGAGGCAACTGGGCTGGAAGTCGCGGTTGGCATGAAGGATCCAGCCTTGAAAGCCCGAGTTGAGTCATTGTTTGGTGAAGTGATTGGGTTGGCCGGTCAGGGTGCGCCCAAAACGAAAATCGTTGCAGCCTGGGTTAATTTGCGCGCTGATATTACGGGCGACGTGCAGGCACTCTTTGCAGATCAGGACATAAGCTTTTTTGGCTTGGCTATAGCTGCTGGCCAAGCGCCAAGCCGATAAATGGCAGGCCTATATTCGTAAGAAAGTAGACAGTGCCATTTCTACAGGCCAGTTATGGGCCCTTGGCCTTGCGGTATTCCTGGCTGTGTACCGTGAAGGTGCCGAAACCATTCTGTTTTATTACGCCCTGGCTGGTCAGGCTGAAGCGACCGCTACGCCATTATTGTTGGGTGGGATCTTGGCAACGCTGGCTCTGATAGCCGCCTACCTGATGATGCGGGCAGCATCTTTGAAGCTCCTGTTGCCGCTATTTTTTGGCGTGACCGCCATGTTGATGTTCTATCTGGCCTTCAGCTTTGCCGGCACCGGCATTCTTGAGTTGCAGGAGGCGGGCTGGGTGCCTATTACCCCGATATCGGGCGTACCTCGTGTTACCTGGTTGGGGTTGTTCCCAACGCTGGAAACGCTGCTTGCCCAAGGGATAGTTTTGTTACCGCTGGGCCTCACTGCAATCTGGCGATCACATCAACGCCAGGCTGCGGCAAGTGTCTGATTAAAACGATGTAAAACTGTCATAAAAAGGAGAAGGAGTATGAAGGAAAACACTCGCGCACTCGCTGCTACTGCCATGATAACCGGCTGCATGACGCTTGCCGGCCATGCTGTTGCTGGTGAAGTGATGATTGGTGAGCCTGTAGAAAAATACGGCATGGAAATAGGCGCAGTGTATTTGCAGCCGGTCATGATGACACCGGAGCTGCCAGGTATGGGCAATAAGGACATCCACCTTGAGGCAGATATCGTTGCGCTGCCCGGCAACAACAACGGTTTTGGAGCTGGCGCCTGGGTGCCGTATCTAGGGATCACCTTTACGTTGACCAAAGAAGGTTCTGATTGGTCAAAAACAGGTGCTTTTATGCCCATGGTTGCTTCTGATGGCCCGCATTATGGCGCTAATATCAAGCTGGAGGGGCCGGGCAAATACCATGTGGTTTACCACATTGACCCGCCTCCTTATCAGGGCTTTTACCGTCACCAAGATAAAGAAACGGGTGTAGGCAAGTGGTGGGCTCCGTTTGATGTGGAATGGGATTTTGCCTTTGTTGGAGTCGGTAAGAAAGGCAGTTACTGATTCGCCTGTAACCTTCGACGGCCTCGCCCGGCTTGTCTATTTCGTTAAGCTGAAAAACACATGTGTTTTTGATTGATGCCCAGGAGAATAGCGTAGCGCAGCGGTATTGGGGAACAAGCGTGGTAATGAGGACACTGGCGCAAGCTCAGGGTGAACAGTTGGCTAATGGCATGGGGCGATTTCTGGTGAATGGCCTCCTGTGAACGGCCTCCTGTGTACGCGAAGGGAAATACCTGACGCGATTCCAGGAGGAACATCATGCCAGTCACTCCCGTAGCCCCCGAGCCAACAGAACCATTTTTGCTGGATATCTCGGCAACGATCAGTGAGTACCTTCAGCGGAGCGATTGGCGAGTAAATGCCAACGCCAATCAGGGCTATTCCCTGGGCGGCCTGATCCTGAATACTGCCGGTAAAGTTATCGCCAACTATTGGCTCAACGATGTTTACACGCAGAGCATCGGCCAGGCGCACCGCGACGCAGACCTTCACATACACGATCTGGACATGCTCAGTGGTTACTGTGCCGGCTGGTCTTTGCGCACCTTGCTGCATGAAGGCCTGAACGGTGTGCCCGGCAAGGTGGAATCCGCTCCACCCAAGCACTTATCGAGCGCCATCGGCCAGATGGTGAACTTTCTGGGTACCCTGCAGAACGAATGGGCGGGCGTCCAGGCCTTCAGCTCTTTTGATACTTATCTGGCTCCATTTCTCCGCAAGGACAACCTGGATTACGAATCGGTACGCCAGTGCATTCAAGAGTTTGTCTACAACCTCAACGTGCCCTCGCGATGGGGCACCCAGACACCCTTTACCAACATTACCTTTGACTGGGTATGCCCGGAAGATCTCCGGGAGCAGATACCGGTGATTGCCGGGGAAGAAATGCCCTTCAGCTACGGTGATCTGCAGCTGGAAATGGACATGATCAACCGGGCATACATTGAGGTGATGGCCGCTGGGGATAGTAAAAGCCCGGCTGGGTTTTCTCTACAAAGGGCGCAAGCAGGCGCTGTATGCGCGACTGGATGAGCTGATGGAGCTGGCCCGGGATAGCCTGGAAACGAAACGCCAGGTTATTGGTCAGCATATGGCTGAAGGCCTGCTGCCATACAGCAAGCGTTATCTGGGCACCCTGCGAAACCATTTTTCTACCATTGGCGTAAACGGCCTGAATGAAATGATCCGGAATTATTCGGACGATCAGGAAGACATAGCGTCCGACTGGGGCAGGGCGTTTGCGCTGGCTCTGCTGGACCACGTTCGGGAGCGAATGAAGGAGTTCCAGGAAGGGACCGGTAATCTTTACAACCTCGAAGCGACCCCAGCGGAAGGCACCACCTACCGCTTTGCCAAGGAAGACCAGAAACGCTTTCCGGACATTCTGCAGGCGGGTACGCACGACGCACCTTACTACACCAACTCCAGCCAGTTACCCGTGGGCTTTACAGATGACCCCTTTGAGGCGCTGGACCTGCAGGATGAGCTGCAAACCCGCTACACCGGCGGCACGGTACTGCACCTTTATATGCGTGAACGCATCAGCGATGCAGCGACCTGTGCCCGATTTGTCCGGCGGGTGCTGGAGAACTACCGGCTGCCCTATATCACGGTAACACCGACCTTCTCCATCTGCCCGGTGCATGGCTATCTCAACGGCGAGCACGAGTTCTGTCCGAAATGTGATGAGTTACTGATGGCTGGCCAACCACTACAAACAGCGGCTGCGGCTATTGCCTGAATTTCGGAGCATCGCTCCGATATAGCCGGTAGGTGACTGCTGACAAAACCACCTGCCGGATTTTCCCGAGAAGAGAACGTTAAGGAGAATATTATGGAAAACCAGAAGCTTCCCAATGAACATCAACGCCAGCGGATAACCTGGTGATAGGTGGCATGGCAGCCTTTTCTACCGTTGATTATCCGCAACACTTGGCGACAACCCTGTTCCTGCAGGGTTGTCCCTGGCGTTGCCATTACTGCCACAACCCTCACCTTATACCACGGCACTCAGATCAGGAAAGCATCACCTGGGAAAAAGTACAGGAACATCTTGAAAAGCGCAGGGGCCTGCTGGATGCGGTGGTGTTCAGTGGTGGCGAACCCACCACTCAGAAAGCCCTTTTGCCCGCTCTTCAGGATACCCGCGAACAAGGCTTCAAGAATGCTCTGCATACTGGAGCGCCTCACCTGAATTTGTTAAAGCCATTGTTGCCTTGGCTGGACTGGGCTGGGCTGGGCTGGATATCAAGGCCATGCCAACGGCTTATGAAGCCGTAACCACCAGCCATCACTCAGGGCCGGAAAGCTGGGGCGCGATCGCAGAGCTTCAGCGGGCGGGAGTAAACTTCGAATGTCGGATGACCTGGCATCGTGCGCTGCATACATGGGGAGAGGTAGTAGCTATTGGGGAGATGCTGTCTCAGAGAGGGGTAGCGCAGTTTGCTCTACAGGTTGCTCGCTCTGAGCCGATGCTGAATCCCGCCATTGGCGATGCTCGGGTTACCGTAGATGACAAAAGGTATGTCAGAGCAGAATTGGCTGCGTGTTTTGAGGCTTTTGAGATACGCGAATAGTATCGTTACATTTCCGTACACCCTTCGCCTGATAAGACGCATACAATATGTATCTATTTGATTGTTGGAGTTGCGGAATGTTTTTCTGGCGGTATAAAAAGCGGGCTGAAGTTCTTGAAAAGGAATTATCTGCAGCAAGGGACGGTGCGGCAAGACTTGTCGAAGATAAGCGTCTTCTCGAGGCCCGGCTTGAAGCTGAAGCCGGGGCATTGGGAGAAGCAAAGGCGCAGCAGGAAATCAGCCAGCGGTTGCTGGCTGGTCTAGGCCAGTTTGGCAACTCTTTGAAGGAGCTCAAAGG
>Ga0075530_1001394_pt1 | contig 11564 bp, 10 predicted proteins | sample NGEPerD_2_FD_75101 | JGI IMG/M metagenome (GOLD analysis project Ga0075530, IMG submission 75101) | Arctic peat soil microbial communities from the Barrow Environmental Observatory site, Barrow, Alaska, USA - NGEE PermafrostL1-D | ecosystem: Environmental > Terrestrial > Soil > Wetlands > Peat ...
CAGTTATATTTCATCAAAGATTCTGAGACAAAAAATATCCTTCTTGTAAGAAGGATATTTTTTTATTGAAATTTATTTATAAGAATTAATTTTCTCTTCTGTCAAAACTTCCAGTCTTGGTTTTTATCAGTAAGTTGTCGCCTTCTTTGATAAACAAAGGAACATTAATCTGCATGCCAGTTTCGAGAGTGACGGTTTTTGTTCCGCTTCCCTGTGCCGTGTCTCCCTTGAGTCCCGGTGGAGCATCAACGACTTTTAAACTGACCTCGGTTGGCAATACAATATCAATTGGCTTATCATTAAATTTTTTGATTTTGGCAACAATTTCTTCTTTGAGATAGTTCACGGAGTCTCCTAATTGTTCTGCACTGAGAGTAAATTGATCATATGTTTCTTGATCCATAAAATTATATCTGCTCCCGTCTTTGTATAAAAATTGTGCCCTTGATTCTTCAAGAGTTATTTCTTCAACTTGGTCAGAGGACTGAAAGTTCTTGGTATAGACTTTTTTGTTTATCAGACTTTTCATGATAACCGTGGCCATTGCTGATCGTTGCTGTTTGGCTCGGAAAGAACGGTCAAGAACCTCAAATGGTTCTCCTTCCAGCAAAATCGTGGTACCTTTTTTGATTTCTTTGAAGAGTATTGTGGTCATGCTTGTGTCATTAGTTATTTACTCAGTAAGATTATCTTATATTCTCATTTTTGGCAAGGAGAATCGAAAGGTTCATTTTACAAAATCTACCAATCTGATATACTGATAATACTGGAAAGAATCAAAAGTAATAAAATAAAAATAAAAAAATGGAAGAATCAAAACAAGGGAAAATCGTTCTTTTGCGTCAAATGATTGAAAATGCCGAGAGAAACATTGTTGCTGCCAAACAAATCTTGTCTCAAATTGACTCAAGTTCGAGCAAAAAAATGGCCAGTTCTGAGGCAAGTCAGATTGTGGAAGGAACTTTTGATGGAGAAAAAATGATTGGTTTGGATGGCAAAAAATATCCTGTTCCTGTGAATTATGCCAGTAAATCAAAGCTAATTGAAGGAGATTTGTTGAAGCTGACAATTACAGAAGATGGCAGGTTCCTTTATAAACAAATTTCTCCCGCAGACCGCAGACAAATTATTGGGACAATTCTCAAGGATTCCAGTGACAAATATTATGCTCTTTCTGAAGGAAGAAAATATAATGTACTTTTGGCATCTTTGACATATTTCAAGGCGGAAGAAGGAAATGAGGTAACTCTGGTCGTGCCGAAAGAGAAAATCAGTCAGTGGGCTGCGATTGAAGCTGTTATGGAAAGTTCCAATAGAGATGAGTTAAAGGAGAAAGAAGAGAAATCTATTTCTGATGCCGTAGAGATTCAAGAGAAAGACACGGCAATCTCTTTTGCGAGTGAAACTCAAGAAGATGTTGAAAAAGAAGAAGAGAATAGAAACGAACTTATCGAAGATGAATGGACTCCTGACCTCGAAGAAATGAAAAGGGAAGCTAATTTTAATTATCATCAAAACAACGATGACGACGGAATTTCAGATGATTTATCGTGATAAAAATAGGTTAATTCTAATTTAAAAATAAATCAAACTTTTGTATGACTGAAGTTTTATATCGAAAATATAGACCGCTGAATTTTGATGATGTCATTGGGCAAGAGCATGTCATCAAGACCATCAAGAATTCAATCAAGAATGACAAAGTCGCTCATGCTTATTTGTTTTCTGGTTCAAGGGGAATTGGTAAGACAACGATTGCCAGAATCTTGGCGAAAGTTGTCAATTGTAAAAATCCGCAAGATGCCAATCCTTGTAATGAATGTGAAATTTGTCAGAGCATCAACCAGAACAATTTTCTTGATATGGTGGAAATTGATGCAGCAACCCACACTCAAGTTGACAAAATGAGAGATATCATCGACAGAATCAATTTTGCACCTTCGATTGGAAAATATAAGGTTTATATAATTGATGAAGTTCATATGTTGAGCAAGGGCGCTTTTAATGCTCTTCTCAAAACGCTGGAAGAACCACCCAGTCACGTGGTTTTCATTTTGGCGACAACTGAAATTCACAAAATTCCCGCCACGATTATTTCCCGATGTCAAAGATTTGATTTCCGAAGATTGAAAGTAGCTGAAATTACTTCTGGACTAATCGAAATTGCCAAAAAAGAAGGAGTGCAAGTTTCCAAGGAGGCTTTGGATTTCATCGCCATAAGTTCCAGTGGCGGAATGAGAGATAGTGAAAGTCTGATGGGGCAGATTCTCTCTGTTGGTGGGAAAGAAATATCCTTAGCAGATGTTCAAGAAATTCTTTCGGTAGCAGATGTTTCAATTTCAATTAAAATGGTCCGCTTGATATTAGAGAAAAAATATTCCGAGGCGATTGAATATATAAGTGAGACGACTGATAGCGGATATGACATCGAACAATTCACAGTTTCAGTTATCGAGTTTTCCAGAAAATTATTACTCATCAAATTGAGTCCAGAAATGGAAAGATATTTTTCTTCAGAAATGACTGAGGAACAAATTGCAGAGCTTAAAAGGATTGCTGAGTTGGCCAAAGTTTCTCAAATCATCCAAATTATTCGTGAGTTTCTCAAAGCGAAAGAGGGGATCAGATCTGCTATAATTCCTCAACTTCCTCTCGAATTGGCAGTAGCTCAAATTACGGTTGATGATCAAGAAGAAAAACCATTGACAAGTGGTGATAAGAACGAGTATAATAGAAAAATCGTGACACCTATCAAAAAAATTACTGAGCAAGTTTCCAAATCGGTCAAACAGTCAGGAGATTTCATCAAAAAAAGTATCGAAGAAGGAGAGTCTCTTGTTCGAGATGTGGTAAGCGAATATGGAAAAGCTGAAAAAGAAGAGATGGCAAAAGCAGAGGTGATGACTCCAGAAGTTGAGATTGAAAACACTGAATCGGTGAAAACAGAGGAAAAGAAGGATATTCAAAGTGAGCAGGAAGAAAAGAAAAGTGTCGAAGAGAATAGTATTAGCTTGGAACTTGTCAGAGATGAATGGTGTGATATTCTTGAAGATGTCAAACCGCACAATCATTCCTTGACTGCATTTTTGAAAACATGCCAGCCAGTTGCCATCAACGGCAATGAAATTATCATTTCTTGTGAATATGCTTTTCATAAAGATAAACTAAACAGAATCGAAAACAAAACAATTGTGGAAAGCGTTATGAAGAAAATTTTTGAGATGGCAGTTTTGGTGAAATTTGTCAGTCACGAGGAAGCAGAGAGTACGGGTTATAAGATTGAGAAAATAATTTCAAAGAAATCAAAAAAGAAAGAAGAAGGTGATGATTTGATTGACTCAGCTTTGGAAATGTTTGGAGCGGAGGTGGTTTGATTAGTATAAAGTAGCTAGTTAAGTATCAAGCTTATTAAATATTCGGGGATCGTCTAACGGTAGGACGACAGGTTTTGATCCTGTTAATTGGGGTTCGAGTCCCTATCCCCGAACACTCATGTGAGTGGTGTTTCGCGACCGAGACACCTATAAAAAGCACTTTTTAGGAAGTGTTTTTTTGTTGTACGGTTTCTAATATATATTAGTAGATTGCCGTTATTTGTAGCGATTTTCTATATTAATCTAAATACAAATTATTGCAGTACGGCATATGTGTGTAATGTAAAACTTGACATATCATTTAAAGCGAATATAATGATATTATATGAAGCACAAAAATATAAAAAACATTGCAAGCGTAATTGCTGGATATACTTTCAGAACGGCTTTAAAATCACATAAAGATGGTTTGATGGCTGTTGTTCAAGCTAAAGACATTTTAGATAATATTTTTATTACCAAAAATAGTTTAACAAAGATTGACTTACAAGAATATCAGACAAGGGCAATAATCCAAGAAAACGACATTGTCATATCTTCTCGAGGCAGTTTCAGGGCAAGTATTATCAAAGGCGACGCGAAAAATATAATTGCATCTTCCTCGGTCTATGTTTTGAGAATTGAGGATCAAGATATTTTTCCAGAATATTTGGCAATATACTTAAATATGGTTGAAGGACAAAAAAAAATTAAAGAGAAAATGACGGGGAGTGTAATTAAAACAATTTTGCGTCGGGATTTGGAAAATATAGAAATACCAATTCCAGACAAAAAAATGCAAGATATAGTTATTAACTTATTTCAAAACAAACAAGCTCAACAAAAATTACTCGATAGAAAGAAAATATTAATTAATCAAATTATTGAAAGCTCAATTACTAACTATTTAAAATAATATGAATACAAAAAAATTTACTCAAGAAGATTTGAATAATACACTTTGGGCGGCGGCTGATTCGTCTCGCTCCTCACTTGATGCGGGGGTATATAAAAATTATGTATTAGTGATGTTGTTTTATAAATATCTCAGCGATTTGTCAAAAAAACAGCACGAAAAATATAAAGAAAGATTCGGTGACGACGAAGCTCGTATCGCAGAAAAGATGAAGTTTGATCGTTTCTATTTGCCACCAAAAACATCCTTTGATTATCTATATAGTATTAACGAGCAAGATAATATTGGCGAAGAAATTAACAAAGCATTGGCAAAAATTGAAGACCACAATAAGGAAAAACTGGAAGGAATTTTGACAGCTCTCGATTTCAATTCGGAAAATACCTTGGGAAAATTAGAACAAAGAAATAGAATGATTCGTCATCTCATTCATGATTTTTATAAAATTGATTTAAGTGAAATGAATGATGACATTATCGGAAATTCGTATATGTTTATGATTGAAAGATTTGGAGCTGATGCAGGAAAAAAAGCGGGTGAGTTTTTCACTGTCAAATGTGTCGCCAAACTTCTAGCAAAATTGTCACAACCAAAAGATGGGGATAGAATTTCTGATTGTGCTTGCGGATCAGGTGGACTGCTTTTGCTGGCTGGTGAAGAGATTGAAAAACAAGGTTCAAAAAATTATGCTCTATATGGTCAAGAATCAACTGGCTCAACCTATCAACTGGCTCGAATGAATATGTTTTTACATGGCAAAGATTCAGCTCGGATTGAATGGGGCGATACTCTCAATAATCCTCTTTTAGTTGAAAATGATAAATTAATGAGGTACGACCTCCAGGTTTGTAACCCCCCTTTCTCTCTCAAAAAATGGGGAGCAGAGAATGCGGAAGGTGATAAATATAACAGATTCTGGCGAGGAATACCGCCGAAAGACAAAGGAGATTTTGCTTTTATTACTCATATGGTGGAAGTTGCCAAGCCTAAAACGGGCAGAGTGGCTGTCATTGTTCCTCATGGTGTTCTTTTCCGTGGTGGAGCAGAGGGAAAAATCAGACAGGCATTACTTGAAGAAAATATTATCGATGCAGTGATTGGACTTCCAGCTGGACTTTTTCAGACAACTGGTATACCAGTGGCAATTTTGATTATTGATCGCTCTCGTGAAGTTGGTGGAAAAAACGAAAACAAAAAAGATGTTTTGTTCATTGAAGCGTCAAAAGAATTCGTTTCTGGCAAAGCACAAAATTCATTGAGTGATGAAAATGTTGAAAAAATTTATAACACTTATGCTCAAAGAAAAACAATTGAAAAGTTTTCTCGAGTGGTTGGTTTTGAAGAGATTAAAGAAAATGATTTCAATTTGAATATTACCAGATTTGTGGATACTTTTGAGGAAGAAGCAGAGATTGATATTTCTGCCAACCTCAAAGAGCTGGCTCAAGTTGATCCTGAATTGGAGAAATTGGAAGCGGAGATGAGAAAATATTTAAAAGAATTAAATATTAAATAATAAATTAAAAATATGCCACAAGAAATAACACCTTTTGAGCCGGCTAAAAATTTTGAGAGTATTAAAAAAATAAATGAGCAAGGTTTTGAATATTGGGAAGCCAGAGAGCTTATGGTGCTTTTGGGGTATAAAAATTGGCGTGATTTTGATAACTCTATAAACAAAGCAAAGTTAGCTTGTAAAAATTCTAACCAAGAGACAGAATATCATTTTGTGGGCGCCCTCAAAATGATAAAAATCGCTAAGGGTACGGCAAAGGAAGCCCCTAGAAAAATAAAAGATTATTATTTATCCCGATATGCTTGCTATTTGGTGGCTCAGAATGGTGATCCCAGAAAACAAGAAATTGCTACCGCTCAAACCTATTTTGCGGTTCAGACCAGAAAGCAGGAAATGTCTCAGCAATTAACTGAAAATCAAAAAAGGCTATATGTAAGACAGGAAGTTAAAAAGCATAATGTAAAACTATTTGAAACAGCCAAACAAGCAGGCGTAAATAATTTTGGTAAGTTTAATAACTATGGTTATTTAGGGCTTTATGGTTTGGTGGCGGAAGATATTAAAAAGAAAAAAGCTATCGACAAAGATGATATATTAGACAGAGCCGGAGCAACGGAATTAGCTGCGAATTTATTTCGTATTACTCAAACAGATGAGCAATTGAACACCAAGAATATTAAAGGCGAGGAAAAAGCGAATACTACTCATTTTTCTGTCGGGCGGGAAATAAGAAATACGATTGAAAAAATCGGCGGGACAATGCCAGAAAATCTACCAGCTCAAAAGCATATAAAAGAAATTGAAAAGGAAGAAAAGAAACATCTGAAAAGCGGGAAAATGTTGAAAAAATAAATATTTTGTAGCCTTCGCCAAATTTAGCGAAGGGTGAAAAGTTTTTAAAGGCGAGAAAGAAGAAGTAAGTTGTCCACAACCATTTCGTTGAAGCCGACGGTATGGTTAGAAGATTAGATTTATTAACAAAAAAATAAAAATATGGCAAATAAAAATAAAAAAGAAATAGCGTTGTTCGAGGGGCAGGAAATTCGTCGGCGTTGGGATAAGGAAAAAGAACTTTGGTATTTTTCTGTTGTTGACGTGGTTAGGTCTTTAACTGGCAGTGTTGATGCTGGGGCATATTGGAGAAAGCTAAAACAAAGATTAAAAGCGGAAGATAGTGAGGTCGTGACAAAATGTCACGAACTGAAGCTGAGGGCATCAGATGGTAAATTTTATCTGACCGATGTAGCTGATACCGAGGCAATGCTCCGTATTGTTCAATCCGTACCATCCAAGAATGCAGAGCCTTTTAAACTTTGGCTTGCGAGAGTTGGATATGAAAGATTGGAAGAAACGGCAGACCCAGAACTTGCCATCGATCGAGCACTGAAAACATATTTTCAAAAAGGATATAGCAAGGAATGGATCAATCAGCGTTTGAAAAGCATCGAGATACGAAAGGCATTGACCGATGAGTGGGAGAAAAGAGGCGTGAAGGAAGGCTTGGAATTTGCCATTCTCACTAATGAAATCACAAAAGCATGGACTGGAATGACCACAAAAGAATATAAAGGACTCAAGGGTATAAAAAAAGAAAACTTGCGTGATAATATGACAAATATGGAGTTGGTTTTGAATATGCTTGCGGAAACAGCGACAACAGAAATATCGGAAAAAAGAGAACCAAATAATTTGGAAGAAAACAAAGTAGTTGCTCGGGACGGTGGAAATGTGGCAGGAAATGCCAGAAAGGAAATTGAAGAAAAAACTGGACGAAAAGTTGTGACGGGCAAAAAAGCAAAAGAAATTTTGGAGAAAAAGAAGAAAGTGAAGAAGTTAGTGAAATAATAAGGATAAATAATATGACAAATAAGAAAACATTGAAAACGGTTAAGGAAACTTCAACTGGTCGAAATGTAAAAAGTATAGATTTGAAAAATCTAACAAAAAAAGAAAATCGGGAATTGATTAAGAAGGTTGAGGCTGGGGATTTGCCTGGATATCACACTGTGAAAAGAGAAGGTCAAGCGAAGTTTTTGCAATCAAATCCCGACAGGAAGAAAAAGAATAATTTAGATCCGAGGATTGGTAAATAAAAATTCATATTAAACTGTATGATAATAACAAATATCGAATTAGAGAATTATAGGGGGGTTAAGAATAGGCAGAGCATACCACTCTCAAATTTTTCTTCGATTGTTGGAAAAAATGATTCTGGAAAATCAATTTTACTTAATGCAATAGCTTGTTTTCTTGATCCAAAAAATTATAGAATTGTTGAATCAGATTTTAACGATGATAAAAAAGAAATTTTAATTACTTGTTCTTTTTATGACGAAAATCTTCGCATGATGCTTGAAAAAAAAGTGAAGTCTATAATAAAAAAGAATGATGGTCTGGACAGTTTTCTGGATGATGTTTTATTTGATAATTCTGTAATTATTCAAAAAAATATATCTAAGGCTGGTAATACATTTGATAAAATCAGTTTATTAATAAAAGATTTTGATGATTCAGATTTTTCTCGATTATATGAAAAAAGTGACGATGATCTAAAACAGCTCTTGGTTAAGTATTCTGTAGTAGTTCCCGCCCATGGCAAAGGAAGAAATTCTAGAATGGAAAAAATAGAATATTTAAAAGAATATTGTAATGAAAATAAAATAAAAATTATAAAGATTTGGGTTGAAGATGTTTACAAAATTTCAGGTTTGCTTCCCGGTGTTGAGTTATTTGTGTCGGATTATGGTCTTGAAGCTGATACTAAATTTAAGACAAATTCAGTTTCAGAAATTCAAGATTTTTTTAAAGAAGAAACAAAAGATGAACATATGAGACTTTCTGGAATAGAAAAAGATATTAGGAATGAGATGAACAAAGAAGCAGAAAGCATCAAAATATATATGCAGGATTATACTCACTCTTTGATAAAGGTTGTTATTGAGCCTGATATCAAGTGGTCTAAAGTAATTGACGGAGTTGATGTTAGTTTCCAATTTAAGGGGGATTACAAACCTATACCGATGTCGCACAAAGGGTCAGGATACAGACGACTTTTTATGGTAGCAAGATTTAGATATATTGCGGAAAAAAATAAAGGTTCTAATGTGATTTATTTAATTGAAGAGCCAGAAACATTTTTACACCCATCTGCACAAAATGATTTATTGAATTCTTTAAAAAAATTATCAGAGAGTAATCAGGTTGTCATAACAACTCATTCACCGATTTTTGCTGGTTCTATCAATCATGAAGCGATTATACTTTGCAAAAAAAGTAACCAATCAATATATGAACATACAACTGAAGAAAATAAAAATGATTTTATAAAAAGTATTATAGATGAGCTAGGCGTAAAGCCATATTATAATATGAGAGATAGTTTTGAAAAGATATTTTTTGCAGAAAGTCAGAATGATATTGACTTTTATGATTTAATATCTGAGAAAATTATTGGCAAAAAAATTTCTGATGATTCTCGTTTATTGTGTTTGCCGTTTGGTGGTTCAAGCATTGATAGTTTTGTAAATATTGAATATTTTACTAAATCACATAGAAATCTTTATCTAATTATAGATAGTGATAAGCATTTGGATCAAAAAAAACAAAACAAGCAAATAGAAAGAATTAAGGACTTTAATAATAGGGTCAGAGGAGAAGGTTATATTTTGCAGAAAGCGAATATAGAAAATTATTATCACCCCAGAGCCTTAGAGAGAGTTTATGGTCTCGAAAATAATACAATAGACTATTTTAACGATTCAGAAAATGTTGGAAAAAAAATAAAAAAGATTTGTGAAGAAAACACAATCCAAGTTAAAGAAAAAAATAATTTTGATATTTTTAAAGAAATGAGTAAAAAAGAATGGGAAGAGATAGTCGAGTCTAAATTAGTTGATTTTCTAAAAAGTATAAATCATTATGATGAAAAATAATAAATTACAAAAAAAGATACCCACTGGATGGAAATTTGAGCAGATGATACATCTTGTTACTTCTATTGTTTCAGGTAAGTCTGATACAAAAAGTGAATCTGGTGTTTTTCCTATATATGGATCTACAGGAATAATTGGGCACAAAGAAAAAAGTGATTACTCTGGAAATAAAATTTTAATTGCAAGGGTTGGTGCAAATGCTGGAACCGTTAATATGGTAAGTGGAGATTATTGCGTATCTGATAATACACTTATGGTTAGTTATAGGTCTGGAGTTAATATTGAATTTCAGTATCACTACTTAATTAAAAATGATTTACATAAGTTAGTATTTGGATCTGGTCAACCTCTAATCACTGGTGGTCATTTTAAGAAAATAAACTTACTTCTTCCCCCTCTCCCCGAACAAAACCGAATTGTTGCGGTGTTGGAGGTTTGGGATGGGGCGATTGAGAAGTTGGTGGAGAAAATTGAGATTAAGAAGCGGATTAAAAAAGGAATTGCTTCGCAAATTTTAAATTGTGAATTATCAATTATAAATGGCAAGAAAATTCAAGCTCCAAAATTAAGACTGCCTGGATTTAGTGGGGAGTGGGAGACTGTGAAATTGGGGGATGTTTGCAATATTAAAAAAGGCAAGCAATTGAATAAAGATGATATGATTATCAACGGAAAATATCCAGCATTAAACGGCGGAATAGGAGCATCTGGATATACGAACGAATGGAATACAAAAGAAAACACAATAACAATTAGTGAAGGCGGTAACTCTTGTGGTTATTTGAATTTTAATAAAGAAAAATTTTGGTGTGGAGGACATTGCTATGCTGTAAATCCAAAAAAGAATATTGATAATTTATATTTGTATCAATTCTTAAAAGTTAAACAGAGCAAAATTATGTGCTTGCGAGTTGGGTCGGGATTGCCGAATATTCAAAAAAAAGCATTGGATAATTTAATACTTGAAATACCAAAGACTCAGAAAGAACAAACCGCTATTGCTGAAATTCTCACAACTGCCGATTTGGAAATTGAAGCTCTTGAGAAGAGGAAAAAAATAATCGAAGATCAGAAAAAGTATTTATTAAATAATCTAATAACTGGGAAAATACGGGTTTGATTTGTTGAATATTTTGTGTGCATAGCAACGGGATTCTATCGCTTTCGCTCCAGAATGACAATGTTTCGGAATGACAGTTGAATTTTTAAATTTTAAATAATAATATGAATTTAGAAAAAGTAAATTTTGACGAAACCAAACAATCACAACTTCCTTTTGTGGAATTTTTGGTCAATATGGGTTATCGATATATTTCTGTCGGCGATGCTATGGCAGAGCGAGGCGGAGATACCGGTAGGTTTATATTACGCGATACGGCTATTCGGAAATTAGCTGAGATTAATGAGTACGAACACAATGGAGAAATGTATAAATTCAGTGAGAAGGATATTGTGGAGGCTGTGGATGAATTGGAAAATATTCAGCTGGAAGGTTTGATTGATACTTCTCGCAAAATCTATTCAGCAATTATGCCAACCTCTGGTGGGAAAACAATTAAAGTTTCTTGCGGTGGTAAAAACATATCAAAAAACTTTCGTTTTATTGATTTTCAAAATCCTGAAAATAATGATTTTGCGGTGACGGTTGAGTTTGAAGCGATGGGGAAAAAGGGCATTCGTCCTGACATTGTAGTTTTTATCAATGGCATACCTTTCGCGGTGATTGAGAATAAAAAAGCATCTGAATCAGCTGAAAAAGCCTTGAGTCAAATGAACAGAAATCAAGGAGCGGATTATTGCCCGAAGCTTTTTGTCTATCCTCAGCTTTTGGTTGGTGCGAACAAAGA
>Ga0075530_1001395_pt1 | contig 11558 bp, 9 predicted proteins | sample NGEPerD_2_FD_75101 | JGI IMG/M metagenome (GOLD analysis project Ga0075530, IMG submission 75101) | Arctic peat soil microbial communities from the Barrow Environmental Observatory site, Barrow, Alaska, USA - NGEE PermafrostL1-D | ecosystem: Environmental > Terrestrial > Soil > Wetlands > Peat ...
GGGGTGGTTTGGAGCCAGCCCCTGCAGGCAGACTCCGGAGGTTCGGTTCCTCCATCACTTCAACAGCTTCTCATGCAGCCTGGTCAACTCCTGTACGACCGGACGGCATTGCTGTGGCACACATAACTATCCTGACACGGCGGGCATGTCCGTCGGCCCGAGCATTAAGAGAGCGGTCTGGCTTTACTCTGTAAGATCCAAAAGGTTTGCTCCGATTTGTGAATCGGAGCGATTATCCTGACTGCCGAGCTTGATGGGAATGTGGGTTGAATCTGACGTTTACGCAGCAAATCGGCATTCCAGAAACGGCATGGTGTTCACTTATGAAGGGAACGAAAACTGAACGCCTTCACGAACACCACTGGAAGGCCAGCGCTGAGTAATCGTTTTGCGTTTGGTGTAAAAGCGCACAGCATCCGGGCCATAGGCGTGCAGGTCTCCAAATAGAGAGCGCTTCCAACCACCAAAGCTGTGATACGACACGGGCACGGGCAGCGGTACATTAATACCAACCATCCCTACCTGAATATTATCAGAGAAGTATCGAGCAGCTTCGCCGTCACGGGTAAAGATACAAGTACCGTTTCCATATTCGTGATCGTTGATCATCTGCATAGCCTCATCCATCGTATTCACACGAACGACCTGAAGTACCGGCCCGAAAATCTCTTCCCTATAGCTCAACATCTCGGTGGTCACCGCATCAATCAACGTAGCTCCGACAAAGAACCCTTGCTCAAATCCGTCAATCTGAGGATTACGACCATCAACCACAATTTTGGCGCCATCATGCTCTGCACTGTCGATGTAACCCACCACTTTCTGCTGGTGCTGGCGTGTAATCACAGGGCCAAAATCGTTGTTGCTATCGGAGTACGCGCCCACTCGTAGCGACGGCATCGTTGCACTCAACCTTTCGATCAATGCATCAGCCGCATCACCCACGGCTACCGCAACCGACAATGCCATACATCGCTCACCTGAAGAGCCAAACGCAGCCCCCAGCAATTGGTTCACAGCGATATCGATATCTGCATCAGGCATCACGATAGCGTGGTTTTTAGCTCCTCCCAACGCCTGACAACGCTTACCATTGGCATTTGCCGTCGTGTAAATGTATTCGGCAATTGATGTTGACCCGACAAAGCTAACCGCCTTGACACGCACATCGTTTAGCAGCACATCAACAGCTTCTTTGTCGCCATTGACGACATTCATTACTCCATCAGGAAGACCCGCCTCCTGCAGAAGCTGGGCGATAAATAAGGTAGAGCTAGGGACACGTTCAGATGGCTTCAATACAAAGGAGTTACCGCAAGCAATAGCCATCGGATACATCCACAACGGTACCATTGCAGGGAAGTTGAACGGCGTAATACCGGTCACGACACCCAGCGGTTGAAATTCACTCCAAGAATCGATATTTGGGCCAACATTATTGCTATGTTCGCCCTTTAATAACTCGGCGATACCACAGGCATACTCCACGTTCTCGATACCACGCTTCAACTCTCCTGCGGCATCATGACTGATCTTTCCGTGCTCCTCACCGATCATCTGGCAAATTTTATCGGCATTCTTCTCCAGCAGTGCTTTAAAGCGAAACATGACCGCTGCTCGCTTTCCAACGGGCGTATTACGCCATGCTGGAAAGGCTGCTTCTGCGGCCTCGATAGCCTGTTCTACTGTTTGCTTGGATGCCAGCGCTACCTGCTTACAACTCGTACCGGTAGCCGGATTAAAAACCGGCTGTGACCGCTCATCTGACTGCGCATCAATTTGCTTTCCACCAATAAAATGTCCAATCACTGTCATGAGATTTCTCCGTTTTAAGGACTTTGTTTCGTTTGAGGTTCTTGCGCGTTTCGTTTGAGGTTCTTCCGCAGTTCCTCCGTTTCCTGAGCATCAACCCCGAATGCCTCGAAAGCATTCTTTGCCAAATCCAGGCCGATTCGCATAATTTCCATGTGGACTCCCTCTTTTCGATTGTGCGTCAACTTCCAATCTGGCACATAAATCCCGTTAGAGGGGGAGTCCATCCCATTTCCCTAAAAAGTCACCTGAAAACAAAGACTGCTTTTAAGTGCATAGTTTATTACAGAATAATTCTAACTTATCTTTTAGCCAACGTAATCTGCTGAACTTCGGTATCAATACGCGTTATTGCTTCTGAAAGTATACTTTCTGATGTTGCCGTAGAGATGCGGAAAAAAGGTGATTTTCCATAAGCAACGCCGGGCACTGTTGCGACCTTAGCCTGCTTTAATAAATAGGTCGAGATCTGGGCGTCATTCGTTATTAGGCTCCCATCTGGTAGATGGCCTCCCATTAAAGCTTCACAGTTTATAAAGGCATAGAAAGCACCTTCTGGCTTCACCATGGTGAGCTGTTCTATTGATGCAATGCCATCAACAACGAGATTTCGTCGTTGTTCAAAGGCTTCACTAAATATTTTCACCAAAGCTTGAGGCCCCGTTAATGCGGAAACGGCAGCAGCCTGAGAAATAGATGAAGCATTGGATGTACTTTGAGACTGAACAGTTGACATAGTTTTAATCAGCCATGCAGGCCCCGCTGCATAACCTATTCGCCAACCTGTCATGGCATAGGCTTTAGAAACGCCATTAATGACCAGTGTATGATCTCGTAATGAAGGACAGGCTTCTACAAATGAAACAAAGGCAATATTATCAAAAATAATATGCTCGTAAATTTCGTCTGACAATATCAATACATGAGGGTGTTTTTCTAGCACAGCGCCTAGGGCTGCTAGTTCCTCTCGGTTATAGATGGTACCGGCTGGGTTCGATGGAATGTTTAGAAAGAGCCAGCGAGTTTGAGAAGTAATTTCCGCCTCAAGCATTGCTGGTGTTAGCTTAAATTTATTATCCGTTTCTGTAGTGATGACTTTAGGACGCCCCCCCATCATCAATACCATATCAGGATAAGAAACAAAGTATGGGGCTATAATAATAACCTCATCACCCTGCTCAACGGTTGCCATTAAGGCATTAAAGATAACCTGCTTTGCGCCATTGCCTACACAGATTTCGTTAGCATCATAGTTTAGGTTATTTTCTCTTTTGAATTTGAGACTAATAGCAGCCTTCAATTCTGCTGTTCCACCAGGCGCTGTATAACGTGTTTTTCCCGCTAAAGCAGCTTGGTGAGCTGCTTCAATAATATGAGCTGGAGTCTCAAAGTCTGGTTCCCCTAGGCCTAGGTCAATCACATCCTCACCGCTTGCACGTAGAGCGGCAGCGGCTTGGCTAACGGCGATAGTCGGCGAGATTTTAATTTTCTGCATTCTTTCTGCAATAAAACTCATACCAGACCCTTCTTGACAGTCTCTAATAAATGATCAGCACTGCGTGCCAATAACGATACATCCATTCCACAAGCGATAAAAGTAAAGCCACTATTGAATAGATCTATTGCTTTGTTAGGATCAAGAGTCAAGGTGCCAACTGGAATTCCTTTATCCATAGCTTTTTGTGCTGCTGGCATAATAAGATCCCAGAGTTCAGAAGATCCTGTTTTACCCAGCAAGCCAATATCAGCGGCTATATCAGAAGGCCCAAAGAAAATGCCATCTATGCCATCGGTCTCAAGCATTTCATCAATCTTTTCAATGGCATGTCGGGTTTCGATCTGAACAAGAACAGCTGTTTCATTCTCAACCTGTTCATTATAGCTTTTGATACGACCAAAATTACTACCTCGATGTATTGAGCTAACACCACGAATTCCACGAGGAGGATAGCAAGTCGATCTTACAGCCAAATCAGCCTCTTCCGCGGATTGAACCATTGGAAACAACAAACCTTTAGCTCCAATATCCAGTAATGGCTTTACTTTAACTGGATCATTCCATGAGGGGCGAACAATAGCTGTACACTGATGGGAATCAAATGCCTGAAGCTGGCCTAATACAGAAGCAATTTCATTGGGTGAATGCTCCATATCAACCAGGACCCAGTCGTAACCTGCCGATGCAACCACATCTGCAACAAAGTTATTACTCAGACTAATCCATAGACCTATTTGCTTTTCGCCGTTACGAATAGCCTTTAAAAATGAGTTTTCTGGCAATCTCTTCATGCTAGCTTCTCCTGTGAAACACCTAATGCCTTTTCAACGTCATTATCTGACAAACCATAGTCTTGCTTAGCCGTTTCTGCTGAAATATAGCCATAGGCTAAATCACGTTTTACTAGTTGAGGGTCTCGATCCGCTGGATTACCATAGCCAGCGCCACCGGGGAAAGCGAGCATCACTTTACGACCATGAGGAACCAGTTGTTTACCAATACCTTTCATTGGAGAACCATCATCCATCGCAATAGTCGTTGGCGCACCATTACCCCCCCCTAAGCGACCACGTGCCGGATGATTAACACGATCGAACATAGCTGAAAAATCAAATTCATGACCCTCAGTCGCACTCACTTCCATGTACTGACCTAAACCACCACGATATTGACCTGCGCCACCAGAATCTTGACGTAGCTCTTTACGCCAAATAATAACGGGGCCTGTTTGCTCTGTAGCCTCAACCGGCATCGTCATGACACCCGATGGGAATGCGGTTGCATTTAATCCATCTAAAGTTGGGCGCGCACCAGCCCCCCCACTATTAAACAAAAGAACCTCTGAATAAACACTACCATCAGGGGCTGGTTCATCAGTTCGTGGGCGTACTGAAAGTTGGAAATTACACAGTGCACCAGCACCTTCAGCAGGAACCGTTGCAGGTAATAATTTGTCTAGGGCATTAAAAATCGTATCTGGAATCATGTGGCCAATAACATGACGCAAGGCCACAGGAGCTGGATAAACCGCATTTACAATCGAATTTTCCGGAGCTACGATTTCAAAAGGAGCTAAGGATGCCGCATTATTAGGAATTTCAGGCGCGATAGCACATTTCATCGCATAGCAAGCATAGGCTTTGGTATACACTAAGGGGACATTAATGCCCTTCTTATCAACACTTGAGGTTCCATTAAAGTCAGCTACAACAACCTCATCTTTAATTTCGAGAGAAACCCTTAAATCGATAGGGGAAGAATAACCATCAATTTGCATCGAACCGGATGCACTCGCATTCGTTAAGGCAGCAATTTTTTCGACCGTCGCTCGATGTGAGTTTTCTAAAATAAATTCAGCAATATCTTCAAGATTATTTAGAGAGAACTCATCTAGCATTTTACCTAAGCGACGATGTCCTGTTTCATTACAAGCAACCAAGGCATAAAGATCTCCAATCAATTGGTCCGGCACACGAACATTAGCTTGAGCCATTTGTAATAGCGTTTCATTGGCGTTGCCACGTTCGGCAAACTTCATGATTGGAATATATAGGCCTTCTTCATGAATAGAGTCAGCGTCGGCGCTAAAACCACGGCCACCTATATCGATGACATGAGCAGTACAACCAAAGAAACCAACCAGTTTACCTTTATAAAATGAAGGAGTAACTATAGTTATATCATGTAGGTGCCCTGTTCCTTCCCAAGGATCATTGGTGATATAAACATCACCTTCAAACATATTTTCATAACCGATTCGACGAATAAAGTGCGCAACCGTTGCTGCCATCGCATTAACATGGCCAGGCGTACCCGTTACTGCCTGTGCAAGCATATCGCCAGAATGATCATAAACTCCTGCGGATAGATCCCCTGCTTCTCGTACAGATGGTGAAAAAGCGGTGCGAATCAATGCCTGCGCCTGCTCTTCAACTACCGAGATTAATCGATTCCAAATAACCTGTTTTAATACTGTCGAAATTTGATTGCTCATTACTCACCCCCTTTAACACTATTAAAAATATCAATACAGCCATCTGATTGGCGTAATGCTGAGCGACTAGATGGAACAATGATCGTTGTCTCATCTTCAGTAATAACGGCAGGACCTTCGATTATTGCACCTAGTTCCATTTCAATACGATGAATGGTTGAGGCTTTCACCATTTTGCTCAGTGCAGGATCAAATATATCTCGTTTAGACGAGATATTAATAACAGAGGTCGATGGTAATTCAGCAATTGAAATGGCTTTAGGAACTACGGTGGTGGCATTGACCGCCCAGACGACAATCTCAATATTCAAGTCATCAATTTTACGGCCAAAAAGATTAATATATTTTTTTTCAAATAGTTCTTTAAATACGGTTACATCAGGGTTTTCGGCCTGACTTTGAGTGAGCAGTATAGGAATTTCCCAGCCTTGACCGGAGTAACGCATATACACTTTATATTCAGAAACGATGTCAGCCTCATCGTCACAAGAACGAACAAAGCTTTTAGCCTCTACCGCCATTTCTTCGAGTAAGTTTTTAACAATTGAAACATTAAATCCAGATAACTGCATAAACACACTTCGTGTGGCTTCAAAGCTAAAAGGCGCACGAAGGAACCCAATCGCTGAACCCACACCTGCACCCTGCGGCACTAGCAAACGGTCCACTCCCAATTTTTCACATAAACGACCGGCATGTAGAGGTGCAGCTCCGCCAAAAGCGATCATCGTATAGCCTGATAAATCTTCGCCATTTTCAACGGCATGAACACGGGCAGCATTCGCCATATTTTCATCGACCAATTCAGAAACAGCAAAAGCTGCGGTCTGTGTGTCTAGGTCTAGCGGATGACCAATGGCAGCATCCAGTGCCTTCTCTGAACAAGATGTATCTAGCTGAATAGCCCCCCCAGCAAAGTTATCTGCATCTAAGCGGCCTAAAACTAAATCAGCATCCGTCACTGCTGGACGATCACCACCAAGACCATAGCACGCCGGGCCTGGCTCTGATCCTGCAGACTCGGGTCCAACGCGCACCTGCCGCATAGAATCGACATGCGCAAGAGAACCTCCTCCTGCACCAATTTCAACCATATCGATAACAGGAATCGATATGGGCATACCCGAACCTTTCTTAAAGCGATAGGTTCGCGCTACTTCAAACACGCGGCTTGTTTTAGGAGTTTGGTTATTAATAAGACAAATTTTTGCCGTTGTGCCACCCATATCAAATGACAGAACCTTATCTAGGTTATATCTGGATGCGATATAGGCTGCAAATATAGCCCCACCCGCAGGGCCTGACTCTACTAAGCGGACAGGAAACTCTACCGCACTTTCTAATGAAATAATTCCACCACCTGAATGCATTAAAAACACTCGGCAACCAACCCCCTCCGCTTTAAAACACTCAGTTAAACGACTAAGATAACTACTAATCATCGGCTTAACATACGCATTAGCAACTACGGTATTGAATCGTTCATACTCTCGCATCTGCGGGGAAACTTCAGAAGAAATTGACACCGTCACATTAGGCAAACGTTCAGCCAAAACATCACGTATCATTTTTTCGTGGTCATCATTAAGGTAGGAATGCATCAGGCCCACAGCTATACTGTCATAACCCACCTCAGCTAAGGTGTCCGCTAAGGCTTCCACTTCTGCTCGATCAAGGGCTATTAACACCAACCCATTCGCATCCATACGCTCTTTCAACGTATAACGACAATTTCTGGCTAATAGGGGATCTGGTAATTGAAGGTTAAGGTCATATTGCTCGAAACGACTTTCGGTCCGCATCTCAATCACATCACGAAATCCTTCCGTCGTAATCAGAGCCGTTTTAGCACCCCTTCGCTCAATCAAAGCATTGGTCGCAAGAGTCGTACCATGAATAACGCTGACAATCTGAGATGGGTGGATACCAGCCTCTGAACAGACCTGTTTCATTCCTTCTATAATGGCCTTTTCAGGAGCCTCATAGTTTGTCAAAATCTTTGTAGAATAAAACTTGGCACCAACCTCAATAACAACGTCGGTAAATGTTCCACCAATATCAACACCTAGCCTAGCATCTATAGCTTCCATTATTATTAACTCCTCCCGTCAGGTTTCCTTAAATCAACAACTGATCTAATTATATTTACCAACAACCCTAATAGAGTTCAATAGACGTAGTCCAATTAATTTTTTCCTCGGAACGATATATTTTATTTATCCTAGCGCGCATCCAGACACCTCATCAAGTAACGATAAAGAAACGTTATCCTATGGATAGCTCTTTTTGATTGGCTTTTGCAATGCCGCCGTGTACTATTTTATAATCCCTTTGCACTGAAGGTATTGACCCAACGACTTAACCGTAATAAGGATGATATAACTATGAAAAATATAAAAAAGACCGTCCTAGGAATAGTTCTAGCTGTAGGCCTGACAAGCGCTGGATCAGTCATTGCAGAAACTAAGTGGAGCATGGCATCAGGTTATCCCGAAAATAGCTTCTTCACCCAAAATCTTCGGGAGTTTGTTAAAGAAGTCGAAACAGAAAGTAAGGGTGAGCTGAAGATTGATCTTCGACCTAATAGTGAACTCATAAAAATTGCGGCTATAAAACGTGCAGTTCAGTCAAACCAGATCCAAATTGGTGAAATTCGATTAGGTGTCTATGGTAATGAAAGCCCTATGTTTATTCTTGATAGCCTCCCCAATGTGGCAAGTACCTATGAAGAAGAGTGGCGCTTAACCGAAGCTCAAAAGCCATTTTTTGATAAGTACTTCGGCAAAGCAGGGATGAAGGTGCTATCATATTCGCCCTGGCCTGGTCAAGGATTCTACACAGACTTTAAAGTAGATTCACCTGAGCAATTTAAAGATGTAAAACTGCGTGTTTACAGTCCTGCAACTCTAAGAATGGGTCAGTTATTAGGTTTTCAAGCAACAATACTTCCCTTTGCTGAAATCCCTCAGGCATTCTCTACTGGGTTAATTAGTGCACTCTTTACTTCAGGTCAAACAGGAACCGACATTCAGGCATGGGATTTTGTATCCCACTTCACCTATACAGGAACAATGCTTAACAAAAACGCAGTTATCGTGAATAAAAAAGCGCTCTCTAAGCTGGACAAAAATTTGCAGAAAATCGTGATTGAGGCGGGTGAAAGAGCATCCAAGCGTGCATGGAAACTAAGTGAGGCTTCTAATAGGAAAAAACTTAAAGAACTTGCAGCCTCAGGCCTTATCGTATCTGAAGCCTCAGATGAAATTCAAGTAGCACTTACTCGGATTGGTAAAGTGATGATGAAGGAATGGAGTGAGAATACTTCTCCTGAGGAGCTTGCTGTACTTACCACCTATCAAAATTCATCAAAATAAACGTCTGATAATCAGATTTTTTGGTATTTCTAGCTAAAAAATCAGTGAATCATAAAGACCAGGGGAGCTATTCAAGCTCCCTTTTTCATCATTTTATTTTGTAATCGCCATGGAGACTTATAATGCTAAGAAAAATACTTAATAAACTCTATCTATTATGTGGTTATGCATCCGCTATTTTCTTAGCATTAATTGCCATCGTAACTTTTTTACAAATCGTAGCAAGACAGCTTGGCTATGCTATTGAAACAACTGAAATTGCTGGTTTCTTCTTATCAGCATCGACATTTTTAGGCCTATCTTACACATTTATTAATGGAGAACATGTTCGAGTTAGCCTACTTTCTAATGCACTACCTAAAAGCACGCATAAATGGATCGAACTTTGGTGCTGTTGTATTGCTATTTCTATTACTAGTTTTGCTGCATGGAACATGGCTTTATTTACCAATGAATCCTATAACTTTGGAGACCTAAGCCCAGGCATCCTAGCTATGCCCATGTGGGTTCCACAACTTGGTGCAACTATTGGCCTTTTTGTTATGCTGCTAGGGATTTCTGAACAAATAGTACTTATCTTGTCAAATAAAAAACCAGATTATGATGTTATCATTGATATGAATATGGGGGAGTAACATCATGGAAAACATAGCTCTAGCATCTATCGTGCTCGTTATTTCACTCTTTATTTTACTCGGTAGTGGTGTTTGGATTGCTTTATCAATACTTTGCGCTAGCTTTTTAACATTTTTATACTTTACTTCCCTCGATCCCGGGCAGATCATGGCCGCCACGATGTGGGATTCTAGTTGGAGCTGGGCATTAACTGCTTTGCCTTTATTTATTTGGATGGGCGAAATTTTAACTAAATCTGGCCTATCTTCTAATCTTTTTTCAGGCATAGCTCCTTGGGTTTCTCGCTGGCCAGGTCGCTTACTGCATATCAATGTATTAGGTTGCGGTATAATGGCGGCGGTATCAGGCTCATCAGCGGTAACCTGCGCAACGGTTGGTCGTATGAGCATTCCTGAATTAGTTCGTCGAAACTATGATACGCGAATGATTATTGGATCTCTTGCAGGATCAGGAACCTTTGGCCTCCTTATCCCACCCTCTATTATTTTGATTGTTTATGGGGTCATTGCACAGCAATCAATTGCTCGTTTGTTTATTGCGGGGATAGTTCCAGGATTGATGCTGATCGCGCTATTTTCTAGTTATATCTGTATATGGTCAATACTAAATCCTAGTAAGGATGAGATGGAAGTAGAGAACACTAGCTTTACGGATAAACTCAAATCATCCAAGCAACTGTTACCAGTCTTTTTACTCATTGGCTGTATTATTGGCTCCATCTACGGGGGTTTTGCAACCCCAACTGAAGCTGCCAGCATAGGGATTATTGGTGCTTTATTAATATCGATCTGGCGAAAAATGCTTACTAAAAGAATTTTTATAGATAGTCTTTTAGCCGCAACAAAAACATCCTGCATGATAGGTTTTATTATTATTTGTGCCGCATCCCTATCTATTGCCGTAGGATTTGCAGACTTGCCTCGCGCTCTTGCAGGATGGGTTAACAGCCTTAATCTTTCTTCTGTTCTACTAATTGTAGTACTTACAGTGTTTTATTTAATCTTAGGATGTTTTCTAGAAGGCATTTCAATTCTCGTATTAACTACCCCAGTCGTACTACCCATGATAATGGCGGTAGGTATAGATCCTATCTGGTTTGGTATTTATGCTGTAATTGTTATTGAAGTAGCACAAATAACCCCACCTCTTGGATTTAATTTAATCGTTTTAAAATCACTAACTGGACGTAGTATCTATGAGATTACACTAGCAACCCTCCCCTTCTTAGCAATACTGCTATTGGCTATCGTTCTAATAGTGATCTTTCCCGAGATAGTCACCTTCTTACCTACTTTAATGTTACGTTAAAGGTAACTATTCAGCTCATATCTGCCACGATCATTAAAACTGGGGCTCATCTGTATCCATAAACGCAGGCTTTTTCCCCTGAAAGAGTAACGCCAACGCCTCTGTGGCTGACATCCCCTGCTTACGACACGTCGACAGGTAACTGCGAACCCGGCAAAAGATCTTCGCCCCCTCCATGGATCGAAAACAACCGGATATCTTTTGCTGCACTTTCGTCATGCGCAGGTCGTTCTCACCCTGATTATTGGTGAAAGGGACGTACTCGACATCCATGAAACGCAGGACGTCGTGCTCGAAGTTTCGCAACCTCTCCAGTAAGTTTCGGGCTTTTGATCGTTTTAGCCGGCCTCGTTTTCCTTCCTCTCGCGGGCTCTCATCGGGAGGTGGACATTCGCTATCTGCCTCTTCAAGAAGTCGTCGATAGCGCTGTCGCCAC